>VMHT01209918.1_pt1 | contig 28968 bp, 46 predicted proteins | sample 4693611 | NCBI WGS metagenome assembly VMHT01 (sample SAMN12280063, study PRJNA550983) | marine metagenome | isolation source: seawater sampled from same location over 5 years 0.02-0.2 micron viral filtrate | place: USA: collected off the coast of southern California halfway between the port... ... | reverse complement strand
TTTATATTGACATAAATATAAACACCAGTAGACGCTTCAGCACTCTGAATTACAACTTGTGAATCAATTTGATATAAACCAGAAATCGGGGCTACAAACTTATTGCTTGCTAAAACAAAGTTGCTTCCAATATTAAAATCAACAGAACCATATGTGTTGAAATCTAATATTGTGATTGAAGATATATTGATGGGAGAAGTGTCTGAATCAAATTTTACCCTAAACGCTGGCCTAGCTGGTGTCAGTATCCGCCCACTGCTATCAATCGTCATAGCTGTAGTCGTGCCAGTAGCTTCTTTGATTGTGCCTACGTTCAAGCCACCAGTAGCTGTAGACGCACCAGCGACAGACAGAGTACTCCCCATAGTCACGCCACCGCTAAACGTACCTCCCGATGAGGCAGATACTGTGTCGGCTACGTTGAATACATCGTAAACAAGAACCTCTACGACATCACCGTTAGATAGTGCTGCTAGCCCAGCTATCGTATCGGCTGTGGTGGTGTTGTAGTCAGTGCCAGCAACCAAAGCTATGCCGTTTAAGAAAACATCTATATATGCGCCATCGGTAAAATTTAATGCTTTACCCGCGTCATCTGCCCCAGATATAGAAGTAGCTCCACCACTAGACTGTGTGTAATAGAAGCGGTTTCTAACACCAAATTTTTCGGATCGACCTATGTATGGCATGTGTTACCCCGCAATCTCTGTTGCTGCAATGTTGCTTACAAAGCGTTCATTACCATCATCGTCATTGGTGCTAACCGTTGTATTGATATAAAAAGTCCCGGCATATCTTGAATGGATACCAACCTTGTAAGTCACTTGTGATGTAGTATTTGGACTGTCGAAATAAGTGTAGTAACCAACTTCAGCAGTTGATGCGTCATTGTTGTCAGTAAAGGTTCTTGTTAAAGCAGAAATACCAACCTGTGAACTCGAAAAAGAACCGCTGCTTTTTAATGCTGTAGTGTCCCTAAAGAAAAGCATAGCGTGATCCCAAGTAATATCATCATCGTCAAACTCACCTGCAAGATGACACTCAAGTTTAATAATACTGCTGGTCGCTGTTGGTGTGATATTCACAGTCAAATCGGTAAACGCTGTATCTGTGTTTGCAGAAAATGCTTGAGTTGCCCCTGTGTCTAGTTGTGTACGCTGCACCTGAATGATACCACCAGACGGTATGCCAGATGCCGCTATACCACTATTTGTTATTTTAGAAAGTGCCATATCTCTACTCCGGCCAGTCGTTTATAGGTGCATTCCCGGTTGGATTACCGTCATTGTCAACGGGTGCATCCCATAATGCCACAAAAGCAGCCATATCGCTAGCCCCATCAATCGAAGCCTCAATCGCGTTACTCGCAACGCGGATCGCGGCACGAGCAGTCAGGGTATCACTAGGCACGTTATACTCAGAAACCTCAGACGCTTTGATCACCATCCAGTCCGTAGGAGCTAACAGTGATGCGGCTTGATCCTTAATGTTTTGCTTCCATTGAGACTTGAGGCCAAGTGACACAATCTGGTTGCCGTCCTCATCGTTTACGGCGTTACCGTTCTCATCAACTTCGTTAACGTCAACAAGTGAACGCTCAATCAGAGTGCCGTCAGTTTGGCGTCCCCAATAGAACTTGTTATCAAAAGGAGCTTCACTTGCTGGAGCATCCTCCCAAACAAGGCCAAAACCTGCTTTTTCTGCGTCAGACCAAATTGTCCAATTGCGTGGGTGCGTCCAACCGTTGTCATCTGTCCACGATTTACCAACGCGGATAGTGCGATTTTTATATTTCCAAGGCATTTTTATCTCCTATCGTGCGTTGGCGTATTTAAAGGGGCTTTCGGCAAAGGCGAGATAAATAAACGTCTTAGCACTCTGATTGTGTGCATTTTGCGAACCTCTAATTTTAAACCCATTTGAAACCAAATCTAATTTGTAAGAATTATCTTCTACTGCGGTGAGATTTGGCGAAAGAGTATCATTTTCTTCGTTGTAGCCATCACGTCTATTATCATAGATGAACCAATTGTTTGCCGCTGATGCCACTTTCAACAGCACAAAAGCTGGCCTGAACCCTGTGTAAACAAATGTGCCATCTGCATTGCCGTTGCCGACATAGCTGCCGACCTTTGAGTAGCCATCAACGCTATGGAAACAGTAGGCTATATAGTTATCTGCTCTGCCAAAACTTCTATATCTATTTGCCGTTGAAACACTTGTATCAGCCCTTACATTAAAAATGGTAGATGTAGGTTGTGCGCCAAAAAAGTAATTAAAATTATTGGCTTCTGAATTATCAGTGTTATCTAAAAACGCTCCCTCTGTTGATAGAGGTGACGACCAAACAGGCCAACCTTTACTTGATGAAGCCCAATCTCTGTTTTTAATAATTATTAAATCGGGTTTTTGACTTAAACCGTGAGCAATACCTGTGTTTGTATTTGTGGTTGTGGTTCCTGTGTACGACACAATCGAAAACCCAGCCGTTGTGTTTACCTGACCAGAACTGTCAATCGTGCCAATTCCTGTCGCTGAAGCATCGTTGCTGAACGCTGTGCCAGCCTTCCAATTCCAAGCTACAAAATTTTCACTATCTGTATTCACATCAGAATCCGACCCAAGAGAGAAACCATCACTATTAAAAGACGTTAGTGAGGTTGAGACTGTAACTTCGACGTTGGTAAGATTTGATCTTAAAACTTTTGTTGCGCCTCTAACTGAATCGAAGAGCATCTGCTGTCTACCACTACCAGCACCATTCCTAGCTTTCAACCAAGACCAGTCAGGCTGGAAACCAACGCCAGTAATGCTTCGAGTTGAACCATCACCAGTATACAGCACCGTGTTAAAGTAATCGTCAGACTGTTTTGTGCTGTTCGGGCCGATGGTTGGTTCTGGTAAGTTGGATGTGCAAAGGGCTAATGCGCCTGCTGGTGGTGCATAATAAAAATCTCCAACGCCATTTGCGTCTTGTGCTTGTGCAAAACCAGATGTTTTTCTTCCGGCAAAACTACTGTCAGCACCAAAGTTAAAACTAACTGTATCGTTAACCATATTAAAAGCAGGACTTAAATTAGTATGGGCTGAATTTATAGAGAAAGGCCCAAGAACCTCTAAACCGCTACCGACATCAGCTTGAAAATATATTTGTAAATTTTCAACATCTACGGTAACGCCAACAGGAGTACCTACACCGGGGTTTGAAGTAAATGCACTTGTTCCACCCCCTGTAGCAGAACCTGTGCTATTATTTATTGACACACCTGTAGTGTTTTCTTGCCACTGATAGCAGCCTGTATCACCGCCAACACCCAAAAAGGTTCCAACAGCAAATGCAGCACTGTAGTCACCAACACCTTGTCTTAGGCCTCCCCCTACTGCTGTCATACTTTCAAAATACCATTTACCAGTTTGCGGTATATGAAAGGTTGAATCTCCGCAAGCTGAAGAAGAATCTTGCGCCTCTAAGCCACCTTCTTTTAAAGTTGGATTACCAGCTCTTCTAAGATAATTAAGCGTAGCAAAATTATTAGTCGGGCTATCCAGCAAGACATCGCCTGAGGTTAGGTTGTTTGCAGTGAAGTCATTGCCGTTGCCGGATGCATCGTCAAAAAAGTTTTTTGTTGTAAAAGGGCTATCGGAACTTAGCGCAGGTGAACCGCTTGTAGTAGCATCGTTGTTTTCAGTGCTAATGTCATCACCAAGTGTGCTATTAACCGCTGTCAGTAACTTAGTGCCAGTAACTGCTGTTAAAGTTTGTGTTGGCACAGTAATGTTACTGTCATCGTCCGCATAAACAGTATTACCAATTACATATCTAACATTACTTAGTGAACCTATAATTGGGTTAGTTGTATATATATTCCCAAGCCTAATACGGGATAGATTATAAGACTTATTAAAGTTTGTTGCCTTACCGTCAGATAAAGTCCAACTAGATGATTCATTTGAAACAGACGTTAAACGTGTACCATCAACATATGCTCGTAGTGTTGTACCATCTCTTTGAAATACTACATGATGCCAAGTGTTATTTGATACGGTTACATCTCCTGAAATATCCCACAGTAATGCCTGACCGTTGTTGGAGTAAAACCTTATTTTTCTAGTAGATGCATTTCTAAAGTCATAAGTAATTAAATGATGTGGGCCGTTAGTTGCATAATCACCCATAACGTGACCATGACCAGTACCTACTTCAGATGTTTTGAAAAAGAACTCAATAGTAAAGTCATCTGATGCACCAATATCGTAGGCAGTGCTATCTGAATGTTGAACTCTATCTGATGTACCACTAAAAAATATACTATTCCCTGCTGTAAAATCTTGTGCAAAAGGAAGGTAGAAACCGTTAGTACCATAGCTACCGCTGTATTTTTTTGGCACCCAAACACCGCCGATGGTTTCACCAAAGCTGGCGGGTGTCAGGGCTGTACCGTCAATGACATTGATTTCAGCCAAATAACCGTCAAAACCGGAACCCCAACTATTGACATATCTTCCGCTGATATAGTGCGGACCCGCTTGATTAAAAGCATAATCTTGATTTGAGATGCTTGAACGGTTATCTGTGGATAAAGCTGCTTCTGAGCCATTTACATAAATTTTTAACCTATCAGCAGCAGCAGCGGCAGTAGCATCAAAAGCAATAACTATGTGATACCAAGCAGATGAGTCTCTGAAAAGTTGAGATGTTTTTGCAAATACTGTTGAATAAGAAGCAAATTGAAAATTATCGGCAGTTATAAAAGCTGTGTACATATAGCTTGCATCGTTTAATGCAGAACGTGATGCAAACAATCCTTGAAATGACGATATATTACCACGTTTGACCCAACTACTCCAAGTCCAAGTCTTGCGGTTGCCAGCAGATGTAGGGGTTCTATTCAAATACGCGCTATCACCATCTTCAAACCGCAAAGACTGGTCAATGGTGTGGGGGTAGAAATTACCACCGGGGTTGTAACCCCAAGGACTTGATCCAAAAGGTCCTGACATAAGCTCTTCCTACGCTAACGCTGCAAAAGCGAGTTGAGGAGTACCTAGTAAAATTTTATCTGTATCCTGAACCATGTACGGCACGACATCAATTGCGCTTGCAGCAGTGGATATGGTTATAGCACCTCCGGGAGCAAAGAACTGGTTATCCGTGGACAACCCCCTGTTACCTGAACCGTCTTGAATTAAAATAATAAAACCTGTTTGACCTTTGGCTTCAGTACTCGGATTAGCCAGTACTACGGCTCCTGTCAGGGTAAGAACAAAGTTTTGATGAGTGTCAAAATCAAGGGTGACGTTGCCTGAATTGGAGGTGCTAACAAAAGTTGTCCCCTGAACCGCTTTAGCTAATGTAAGATCTCCACTTAGAGTCAAGTCTGTAATTGACAAGTTAGCGCTTGTCGCAGGACTTACCGTCTGCTTTGCCATGCCTTGATAGACAACGTAAAAGTCATCCGTTGTCTCAACATCCCCCGTCATGGTCAATGTTGTACCAGCGGCGGTATAGGCTACCGAAGGCTCTTGTCTGACGTTATTTACAAAAACTTCCAGTTCATTAGAATTTAAAACAGAATTGTTAAGGGAAAAGCCTCGCTTTACGGGACTTCCTGTGACTCCAGTTAGATCTTGATAGCTTACTGCGCTATAGGCAAATGCGAGAGGATTACCCAGATATGGCATTAGGTGATCTCCATAATTGATAGCGTCACATCAGTTGCATTAGCTGCTGAAACCTTAAACACATCAGTTGCTTCCATTACCACTTTGTTACCCGCAAGCAATTCTAACGAAGATCCCGCCGGGATTGGAGCATTGGTAATAAGCTCGACATCTTGGTTGGCTTCGTCATTGTTGCCCGCACGGTTTGCTGTATTAGACGACAGTGTAACCGTTGCGGTGGTTTGACTCGTGTTTGTGTTGCCAAGGACAACACCCAAAATAACGGTGGTTGTCGAAGACGCTACAGTGTAGATGTTATCTAGTGCAGTGACACCAGATTTTGTTATAACTTTAAATGTATTTGCCATATCCTTATCCTAACGCGATTGCCAAAGCGGTGGCGTCACCTGACGCAACAGTGTTGATGAAAGTCGTGCTTGCTACCATGGTTGAAGTAAAATCTGTCACCGCTGCGCCAGACCCCGCACCATCACAATGAATAATACGACTTTCGCCATTTGCAACAGTTACATTGGCTCCAGAACCCTGAGAGAATATAACGGACTCCCCAGAACTATTGGTGACAAAGTACACTTTTTCTGCGGTGTTTGGCGCTACCGTAATTGTGTGAGTGCCAGAAGGGGAGCCAGCACAAACAATCATTTTGTTCATGCCATCAGAAACGGTGCCGTCTGTTGTGGTCAAGTTTGAGCTTGTGCCGCTAAGACTAAGCGTCACGACACCATTTAGTGCGGTGTCAATGATGTCAAAGTTTAGGTTGGTGGTATCGCCCCACGTTCCTGACTGTTCACCAGTAGCTGGCTTTTCAATTCCTGTCCTAGTAGTATACGAACTAGCCATTTATGCGACCTCTTTCCAATCAGCCACCTGATCTGGTGTTACATCACCCCAAACGTCGGTGTTTGACGGGGAGATTATTGACCAAGAGGCATTTTGATCAGGGACTAATTGTCCCCATATAAAGACAATACCAACATTTACGCTTGCTGACAATCCTGTAACGCCGTATGCGGACTCTAAGACCACGTTGCCATTTGCAATACTTGCAGACTGTCCCGTAACAGAAACAGCAACATTAATCTCAATAGAAGCAGTGCCTACAACACCGCTTGCCGATACACCAGTAAGTACGACTGCGGCAGGAGCAACAACCGCACCCACTGCCCCCGTAGCTGACATTCCAGTAGGGAACACGTTAGCTGTAGCGCTTACTTGCTCATCGCCAAAACCAATAGTGCCTACGGCTCCAACGGGGCCAACTAAACTACCGCCTCCAGCTAGAGGAGTGCCAACACCAGTAGTGGCAGAAACTCCAGTAAGAGCTACTGGTACGGGTTGACCCCAAGCACCTTCACCCCAAGTGCCTCTGCCCCATCCACCTATGTTAGCCACGGTTTACTCCGTTAAGCGATACGGATAATAGCGTTTGAGGCATCTGCTGTTGGAAACTGAACAGTAAAAGTACCAGATGTTGCAGTTTTATCTGAACCAAAATCCAAAACAGCCACTCCAGCATTAGTAGCAGAGCTATTGTAGATCAAAGCACCACGAGCAGTGATTGTGGCTGTGGTAAAGCTAAGATCAGCAAAGTCTGTAATAGCTGTTGTGCCACTTACGCTTGGTGTTACGTTTGTCAACGTGCCGCCGCCAGAGCTATAAGAGCCGCTGTTAGCTACTTCGCCTGTGGTGGTAAAAGCAGTTGTTGTGGCACCAAGTGTTGCCGTTGTGCCTGATTTGCCGCCGCCACCAATTGCATACAAAGCAAGTTTAAAGGTGTTGCCGGATGAGTTTGTAAAATTGTGTGTACCTGTTAGGAGTTGCGACTTAAATGAGGTACACATTGCTTGAGTAATTGCCATTATAGTCTCCTAATAAAATCAGCAATGTCATTATGACCAGCTTTACGCAAAGTCTGGCATATAGTACCACGCTCTTCTCGTTTAGCCAAGTCAATGTAAAAACGCACAACATCTTCTACTCTATTGGCAAAAGCCTGTGCCTGATCCTTAATAGCTGGCGGCGCATCTTCAGATACATAAACAATCTTATTACGCGCCATTTCAGCTATTTGATCAGATGACAACCCGCCATTATCGGAAGTTGTTACGTTAATGCTGCCCACATCAATTCCTGTATTTACACTAATCATTATATGTCACTCCCCGCACATCATGCCTTCCTATAAGAACTGGCTTTCTGCCATCCAATGGCTCTGGAGATGTTTGCTGTTCTTTTTGTTCAGCAACATATTCAGACCTTCTAACAATCATTAAATTACCGTCTTTTATTGTTTGCACCAAAGGGTCGTCTAGTCTGTGATAGCCGTATAGCTTTTCGTCCTCTGGTACATTTGTGTCAAGAAAACTTGATCTAGCGGCTGTTTCAATTTGCAACCCTTTTGTCAATGCTATAGCACACCAAAATTCACAGCATGCTCTACCAGCTTCAGCAAAATTTAAGTTTTCTTTGTAACTAAAATCAACACCATAAAAATGTATCTTTTTTACTTTTTTGGTGATTGCAAACCCAATTGCGTAAGACACAGTGTTGTTAAAATATGAGTAGCCAAGAGAGGAGACAACCTCAGTAAGTGGGTACTCTTGTATTTCAGGAACCCTGTTATCCAAACAACAAGAATAAATAGGCCCCTTGTTAGGCGTATTTAGTAAGAACTCTTGACCAATACCCGTTTGTTTTCCAGCCTTTACATCGTCTAAAAACCTAGACGCTGGGTCCATCATAAAGGTTCGATCAACATGTATAATAGCACCAATGCTATTTATACCCCACACTTCATCAAATTTTTCAGAATTTATTCTAGCCAGAACGTAATCTGCATACGTTCCGCCCAAGCCAATTATGGCAATGGTTTTGCCCTCTAAATTTTCTTGTAGCATTTTGCCCTTCTATGCTCTCGGTTTAATTAATAACCCACCCCTGTAAGCGTCTGTGTTTTCTTTTGCTACTGCATATATTTGCAGTTCGTTCATAGCTTCCTGTAAACGACCATTGTATAGCTGAATTACGTCCTGCTCACCCTTCATAAATATGTACGCCTCAACCAAGGAGCCATAAAGAAGAGCTTGTGGAGCGTTAGTACCAATCCAGCTAGTGCCAGTTCCAACGATTGAAGCTGGTCTATAGTAATAATGCAACTCCGCTGTGTACCCAGAATTTGGTGTAGGTGCCAGAATAAAATTCTGATAATCAAATATACCGTAATATTTTGGAGATCCAGTCACGGTTGAGTCAGGGTGAAACTCTTGCAAATAATTAACATCTTTCTGCAAAAGAAAAATATTTTCACCAGCGGCATCAATGTACGACAGAGAAAATGATGATAAAAAGTCAGACGGCATAGACAGAAACTTGTTTCCGCTAGTCATAACAGCCGTTACGTTTTTACGAAAAAACTCAAGGTCAACTTCTTTGAATATACGCTCTTCTGCTGCTTTGATGAAATTATCTATGTTGTTTACAAACGTAGCTTCATCGTTCTCCGCATAATCTTGAATAGCTTGTTTTAATGTGTTGTATGTAAAACTCATAATGTGTTCACCTTATAGCCCATGCCGCTATGTACTGTGCAGTAAGTATATAGGGTTGGTGCGCCTACAGCCACCGTTATCTGAGTGTACGCGCCAGCTTGCCCTGGTGTTCCAAACGTAGTTACGCCCGTAGTGTATTGTACACCACCGCCATGCGTTCCGTCTGATGTGATTGAAAAACGGAGTGGATGACCAGAGTTACTAGCATCTGATTGGTCATAACGATAGGTGGAGCCTTCATTAACGTCCACACCAGCAGCGCTAGGGGCAGTGCCGTCTTGATAGTATTTGTTTCCGCTGCCTGGATTTAAAACTGTTATTGTATAAGTTGCGGCTAGCGAAACACTTGTAGTTGCAACTGTAACGGAGCCAAGAGCGGTGCTAGTTGAAACTCCTGTAACAGATGCCGGAACAATAATATTTCCAGCGACTGTGACAGAGCCAAGACCTGTCCTCATAAATACAGGAGTTACATATCGCAAAGTCTCTGTACTAAAAACAGGAAACTTTATCTCTACATTAAATATATTTTGTGTATCTGGCCTAGGGTTGCGAAGAGCCTCTGCATCTGACGAATGTCGAACAGGTTCTAATTGCGGATGCTTTGCCTCCCACTCATCTTTTCCAACAAGCAAACCATTCCATTCTTTTCGCATATCGCGCAGACGATAACGAAAACCAGACCTGTCTGATATGCCGTAAGCATCTTTGCCAGAAGCGAATTTTCCCATTACACAATCCTGTAGAATTGTAAGTTAGGAGTAACATTAAAAGAAGCCCTATCACGGTCTTCTTCCTGCGCCCTCATAAACTCTTCATCATATATTGCTTTCAACATCTGAATACGATCAGGGGCTTTTTTTATAGCAAGATAATAAGACAAACCAGCCGCAAGACACGGGTAAAATCTAAACGGCAAACTTACTGTATTTGTGTAATCGTCTGCATCATCTATCCGAGTCAGAACATCATACACAATTGTATCTGTATTATTTTCGGGCAGAGGCCAAATTTTTATTTGTGGAGAAATTTGGCGATCAATAAAAAATTGTGTCGGTCTTGATTGAGTTGTTTTTGTAGGTATGGAGATGTATTGATCACGGCTGATTCTGTCCATAGTCAAATCAGTGCCACTACGCTTTAATACGGCGGATAACACATCAATTACATCTGCGCCAAGACTGTACACACCTGTGCCTTGAGTTAAAGTCAAAGTACGCTGTTCTATTGTCCACTGATTTAGACCGCGATTAGCCCAATCAGCGAACAAAAGATTTAATGATCGTTTTGCTGTCTTTAGATCGTACCCTGTACGAACTTCTAGACCGCAACGCTCAAAAGCTTCTTCAATGTAATCAGATACATCAAGCTCAAAATCTGTAGATCCAGATACAGCCATTAACTCTTAACCTTACCACCACGCATCATCTTTTTAGGGATGGTAGATCCACCGCCACGCATACGTCTTGGAGCTTTCATCGCACCACCACCGCGCATACGCTTTGGAGCTTTTGTTGCTCCGCCATTACGCATTTTTTTAGGTGCAGCTTTTTTGGTTAAATCAAAGCCCATTTTTTCTGCCAATTCTTTAAGGGCAGCCATTTGTTTTTTTGTATCAGCCATTTTGCAACCTCATTCGCCTGTTTAAAATTAAACGCACATAATCATCACGATCATACTGCTCGTAGTATCCCATTTTTTCCAGCTTTTGACTAGCCTCATTCAATTCGGACAACTTTTGCACAAAAACCATTGTAAAGTCCGTCTGAAACGCAAGCAACCAAACATCCATCTTGTTAAGGGAAAACCATTCATTCATAGCCATACAAGCCGCTTCTACTTCCTCATACGTCTGCATGGGGTATTCTTCTAGGCATATGACAACTGAATAGTTATCATTGAAGTCCTTACATTGTTTAGCGACCTGTTCCCATAAGTCTCCATCACAATCAATTATGTTTAATTTGCCGTCTTGTATCGCTCGTTTAGCGAATGGACATGGGGCAAGTCCTGTGTCTTTGTCAACAACACTTAAATCGTTGTTTACCCAACTCTCTATAACATTTTTCACTTTTTCTTACGCCGTAAGGATTTTACTCGCCTCGGCTTCCCTGCTGGCTGTCCTATACGTTTCTTTTGCGATATTCTGCTGCGTTTTTCAGCGGCTGTCATTTCTCCAGAGGTTTTAGGGGTCTTAGAAGAAATGCGCTTGGAGGGGCGGCAATATGGAGTACCCCGTTTTTCACCCTTGCGTCTGCCACACGCTTTCCCCGTGCGGACATCCTTCCAGTCCTCTTTGAACCAACGCTTGAGAGCCGCGCCCTTTTTAGTTTTTCGTACTGCCATTTACTTTCCAACTTACATAACCACAGTGAATAACAAAACAAAGCTTCCAAATGCCATCAAAACAACCGCACCAATCAAAAGAATTTGCTTCATCATCTCTTCAAATTCTTTAGCTTCTTTTATTTTCTGTCGTCTTGCTTCAGCAGCAGCTTCTTTTGCCGCCTGTATTCTTTTAGCTCTTTCTGCAAGAATGCCAGCCCAAGTTCCGTGACCAAATCTCATGTCAACCATTGTAGCTACTTCTTGTAATTTTTCCGCCGCAATTTTAGCGTCAATCACCTCTTTAGCAACAGTTTCTACACCAAACTGGTCGCCTAAACCGCCTCCAGCCTTTTTATTTCTTGCTTGCTGAACTTCTTTTTCGCCGCGAAAAAGATCATCAATTTGTCCAGCTATTTGTCCTATATCCTGTGCTGTGGATATGTTGTCTTTAATAAACTTAACGGACTGCTGCACTAAAGCAATCCCTGTTAAAACTTCTGCTACTACCATTACCGCTTTTTAGTAGCTCTGCCCTTGCTTCCTCCTTTCTTGCTTTTTGATTTTGTTCCCCAGTTTTTGGCTCCCACTTTACGACATTTAGCAATAGCGCCTGATGCGTAAGCGCTAGGGAAAACTTTGTAACGAGCTTTAACTTTTTTATAACATGCGTCTTTTGGCACTTTACTACTCCTTGATTTTGAAACTTGACGGCTTATCTGACCACGCGAGATTGCCATTTTTTTTCTCCAAGAAATCGTCCCACAAAACACTTAGCATATTGTGGTTCTCACTGACCTTTTGATTTATTATAGCTGTGTCTGTTTTTAGATCGACAATTGACATTGCAATCCACGCTACAAAACCCAGTATAGCTGTGACAAATATATTTAACATTTCCACCTTCGTCTGGCCTGTCTTAGACGGCTGTTAGGATCTTTTGCTGCCTTTGGAAACTTTTTCATTTGACCAGCAGAACGAGCGCAGAATGATTTACGGCGCTTGGCATCTTTGCTTCCCTTTTTTACTTTTCCGGTAACTGCTGTCTTTAGCTTACTTCCGGGGTTCTTTTTCCTATATGCCTTGACACCCTTTTTCGTCATACCCGCGCCAGACTTGGTTTTGCGATAATTACCGCCTTTTCCAGTAGTTTTGCGAATTGAGTTTTCTTTTTTACGAGCCATAAATTTACCCCTGTTGGTAAAAAATGGTTAAAGAAGTGTTGGCTGGCAAACTTGCGTAAACACCTGTTTCATAAAGAATGCCATCCCCAGGAAAAACAACGTCAAAAGTGCCAGCCACAGTTTCGTCAACTTCTATAAGAACAGAGCCACTAGCAGAGCTATTATCGTAAACGATTATATTTCCTGAAGCGCCTGTTTTGTGAGTTACAATTAAACCCATCAATCTCCCCCGCCCTGTTAAAAGAGCGGCGGAGATATGAGTGTGTTTAGTTTTTACCTCGTTACCAGCCATATCAAGACAAGAAAATTGTCAGCTTGTTACCTGAACCTGTTAGAGCCGCAACAAAACATCCGTCAGTAGCAAGAATACCATCGTCAGGAATGTTTAGAACGTGGTTTCCCGCAGCAAAACTTTGCTGAAGCAAAACTTCTCCTGAAGCGCTTCCATTTTTTATGGTAAACGCGCCAGCAGCAGATCCAAACATAACAACTTGACGAATGCGTGAACGAGCAGGGCCTACAATTGCAGGTGTGTCGCCTTGATCAAAGTTAAAGGCTTTTACTGGACCAGCCATAATAGCCTCCTACGAAGCGTCTGATGAGCTAGAGATTCCTATAAACTTCATCACTATTGTTGTGTCAGCACCTGGATCGCCAGAAACTACAACCTCAACCTCATCTGCGGTGGCTGTGGCAGCAGTAGTTGTACCGCCAGACATTCCCAAAACACCGTTACATGGGAAAAAACCTTTGAATCCAGTTGAGTTTACTGCCGCAGAAATGCCGTCAACAAATCCATCTGTATCAGCATCTGTACCAATATCAACAAGGTTAACAGCATTAGAAGCTGCACCAGTTACAGCAACCATGACACCCATTGGAATGAAATTTGAAGGAATGCCAATAGATGACTCTTTTCCTGTTGTAGCACCGTTAGCAACGGTTACAGTCGCAGTGTAAACAGAAAGTGTCATTTCGCTGGTAAGATCACCAGTTGTGGTGCTTTTAATGACGTTTTTAAACCCGTTTTCTGAACGGACGGGACCGTTAAAAGTAGTATTAGCCAATTTAGTCTCCTGTCGTGGCTAGTGTCAGCCGCACCATGCGGCTGTCAGGAATAAATATACTATACAACAAAAAAGGGCGGCATGGAAGCCGCCCCTTTCCGTATAATTGTTCGCTTATGCGCCCGGTGAACCGAACACTGCGCGTGGATCGCTAAAGCCGAAGCTGTAACGCTCACGAGCCTTAAAGCGCATGTTACCTGAATCAAAATCAGCTTCCATGTTAGTCGCCAAAGGTGAACGCTCAAAGTGCTTGAAGCCATTTGGAGCGTCTGTCTTGATGAAAAACGCATCTGGGTCTGTCAGGAAGTGGTTAATTGTGTAACCCTCTGGCAGCATACCCATGTTGCGAATTGCGTTTACATCATTGTCGGCTGTGCCAACGCGGAGTGTAGACTCAAGAAGACGATCAGCAACAAACTGAAGCTGTGGTGGAACAATCAGTTTCATGCCACGAAGAGCAATGATCATGTTCCGCTCATCAACGAATGTTGAGATGTCAATTAAGGCATTCTCAAGTGAAGTTTCGTTAAGGTCAGCAGCAGTTGATGGCTCGTTGCGGAAAGTTCCGCCACCAGCAAGCGGGTGAACAGCAGAACAAAGCTCAACGCCATCACCACCAGTAAAGCTGGAGTTAAATGCGTTGTTCAGTGTTGCAGCGGCTTTGACTTGCTTTGTGTGAGCCATTGAACGTGCGAGTGCGCGTGTGTAACGTGCGCCCAGACGATCATACAGGTTGTCTTCCATTGCTTCTTCAGTCAACGCAAACGCAAGAGCAATTGTCTCATGCGAATAACGTGCTGTGTAAGCTTCTGAGGCGTTGTCAAAATTGACGCCAGCGCCTTCAGATTTAGTTTGTGCATTTCCAAAACCAACGAGCATTACCTCCTCTTCAAATGCGCGATCTGAAGATTCTGTGTCGTAAATTTCAGCATGCTCGGCTTCGTAACGATCATATTCCATTCCGAATAGAGCGTTAAGGCCGGGTTCTAGCTCTTTCGCTAGTTGAGCGCGAGAAATAGCCATCAGTCAGCCTCCTTATGCCAAGCCAGTAGTGCCAGCACTAAACAGATGATTGTTGATAACAACAATTACATTTGTATTAGCAGAGCCAACATCACTGTTCTCTGGGTCAGTGGAAATGTCGATAGCCTTGAGAGGCAAGCCAGCGGTAGTCGCGCCAGTTGTCACATCAATCTCTGTGCGAGATGTGCCAGAAACAGTGCTTCCAGCAGTGGCATCAACAATATCGAAATTACCAAACAAATCCGCTACAGGGAATGCGGCATCAGCTTGAATTTCGTAGACAGCATGAGGTGCGTCAATAACGGAAGCTTCAATGTCAGCAGCATTTGTAGAGGCTGGGTAAAAATTGGAAAAAGTTTCTTTTCCGGTAGTTGGATCAGTGTAGCGGCATCCGTTGAAAACACCCAAAACAAGATCCGTATTGCCAGCCGCGATACGCTCAATACCACCACCAGTAACAGCTTTTACGATGTCACCTTGGAAGATTGAAGTACCATAGTTAGCCGCAATGCGGTATTTGTTCTGCATGCCAATCAGATCGGAGCCATTACCTGAACGCGAAAGGCGTAGGCCAAAAGCGGCATCTTGATTAGCCATCTTTTTATCTCCTAATTGTCAGCTACCCCTTTGGGTCCACCAAAGGACACAGAGGAGCTACGTTGTGGTTTTAGCTTTGGCATCGCTGCATTGGACTCTCTCATCCAATCACGATCCACAGCCTCCATTTGATTTTGCGTTGTATTCTGATAGTGAGAATTACGCTGATCCGCAATTTCTTCCGGTATTCTGGCTAAGACCAGACCACCAACGCCAATTACGCCAGCGTTTTTTCCTTCGTCAATGACGGGGGCGTCAAACTCAGGGTGATCTTCTGCTTTTACAAGCTCCCATCCTTCACGGCGGCGCTTATGCACGTTGTTGCGGTCATCATATTCCATGACTGACTCACGAATCCAACGATGCTTGTAACCAATAGGTGCTTCTGGTGCTTCAAGGGCTGAAGGCGGACGCCAATCTGCTACTCTCGCTTGATTTTCACGGGTTTGCGACTCCCGGTTTGCACGATCAGACATTACGCTTCCTTCCTTTCCAGTTTAGCGACCTCTTGAGCATACCGTTCTAGAGGGATTTTCATTTTTTTGGCAAAAGCCACTTGACCCGGCGTTAGTTCCACCGTCTTCTTCCGCCCACTTTTGGTAGCTGACCGTCCACTGGACGCAGGAGTCACGGCTTGGGCGTTTCGCCGCTTATCCTGAAACTTGTGCGGAAACTCAACACGCATGCGCCTGTCAATCTCTGCATAATAATCATCTGATGATGGATCAAAACCTTCCGCAGAAACAAGCTGCTCGTGAATAGCTTGTGCGCCACGGGTCATAACAAGATCACCGCTATTGCCAAACCAAGGGTTTTTGCCCATCCAACTAACAAGCTTTGGATCATACTGAGCTTGCTGCTGCTGCCGAAGTTGTTGATCTTGAACTTGTTGCTGTTGAACCTGCTGTGCTTCAGCAGATTCTGAACGAGCCTTTTGAATACGCAGCCGCTCCTCTTCAATAGCAAGCTTTGCAATAACCTTTTGCGCTTCTGCAACTTTACCCATGTCGCCAGCATCGTATGCTTCCTGCAACATGTTTTGGGCTGCCTGACCTTGGCTCTCAATACGCGACCCATACTCATTAATGTAGCCCTTATCCAGATCAGAGAGTTTTTTCTTCATCTCTTCGTTCTGTTGTTGGACTTGTTGAGCAAAGGTGTAAGCGGCTTCGGCTTCTTCAATAGCCTGCTTACGTTTTGCTGTTAGCTGATTGATGCGTTTTTGAACATTTTCACTATAGTTCTCCAACTCTCCTTCATCAGCGTTGTCTTCAGAATCACGAACAATTGTTCGGGTTTCACTTTTTTCAGAAGATGCGGAAATATCTTCAGACGATGCAACATTGTTGTCATCGTCAAAATCAAAAGACACAGTTTCCTGCTGATCTTCTGCCATTGCTTCTTGATTTTCGTTCATTGTCATATCTCCCACACTATACATACGAAATATCTGCTGGGTCAAGTATTGTTGCTATAATGTTATCATCATTGATAAGTCTTACCTCTAAATTATCAACTTTGAACCTATTACCAGCATATCTTCCCATTAATACCCATGATTTCTCATGGCACCAAGGACCTGAAGGGAACTTATTTACGTCCATATACGCATCAGGGCCGACTTTAATTACATAAGCGGCAACAGTTGCAAAACTTTCACGCTCACGAACAGAATCTGGGATGATAATGCCGCCAGCAGACTTTTGCTTCATGTAATATGGAATAACAAGTAAGCGATAGCCAACAGGCTGTGGCAGTCGCTCAATAGCGGAAAGATCCATCTGCGATGGGTCTTCTGTATTCTTTTGGTTTGGATCTTCTTGTTGATTAAACCCCTTTTTAATAGCCGTTGGTAGTTCACTGACTTCAGGGTTCTTTGCCATCCTCTCAGGGACGAATAGTTTTTTAGCCATCTTCTAGCTCAATGCCTTTCATCGCGGATCTTATTAGATCTTCAGAGTAGGTCATTCCGCGTATCTGCCCCACTATGAACCGATAGTCGTCCATGCCGCCTATCGAACCATCCGCCAAGCGCTGCGTTAAATCAGCCCTTTGTTGGCGTATGTCTTTCAAAAGATACTCAGCTAATTGTAGCTCATCCATCACTTTGTCAAGCCCTTCACTTTTTCTACAGTCCTAAGACCGCCAAGGCCAAGCATTCCTAACAAAACAGTCATCAGACTGTCCATGTCAAATGCAGGCAACCGTGGCGCTTCCATGCCAGCGTATGCAAAACCAAAAATAATCATAGGCGCTAAAACAAAATGCCATATCATAGCAAACGCCAGCCCCCAGCCGAGAAATGGCCTCCAACCCGCCACAAATATACTTCTGTGCTGGGCTTCGGCCTTATTTATTTCTATTTGACCCATGTTGGCTTCGTGCATTTGCCTTTCAGCCATTGTAGCAATTTCATGCGCCAACTTATTCTTTTGGTCTTTATCTTCAATAAACTTGTCTAGTATCCCAGTGACTGGGCCAATCAGAGCCTGTATCATTGTTTATTTTCCAACAGCAGTTTAAGCCTAGCTATTTCTAGTTCTAACTCATGCACCCTTTTCACTGTATCCTGCACAGTTTTTGGCGGCTGAAAGTTATCAATCCAATCATCGTTCTCTTCAACCTCCTGCATAGTCAGTTCAAGATTATGTTCCAAAAAACTAATACGCTCAGTTAGCCCAAAGTACGCCCAAGTAGCAATGCTTGCGGCAGCTATCATGGATATGAGATTACGCAAAGGTATTGTAATCTCGGTACCGTCATTCATTCTGGCAGCTACTTCTCTTTCAACCTTTGTCATCACATACACAAATCTTCGTATTTGGTTGTGTGCTGACGATGCTGTGACACATCAACAGAACGATTCACCCACAAACTTTTTAGCCATTTTATCATAACTGTGTCCCTTTTAACGGTACGCAACGAAATTTTCGGGGCATAATGCGGCCCTCATGTATTGTTGCTATGTCATTACCCATCTTATAAGCCCGTTTCGTACATCTTTCCATGCTTTCATATGGGCCTCTTGTGTCGTGATACTCCCAACAATCTGCTGGAAAAGCAACACTACAAGCTAAAACAATAACTTTAAACATTATTTTTCTTGCGCTCGCACACAGACGCACTCATTAGGGTCATTACTTTCAAAGCCACGCAATGTACTAGCAACATGACACCTTGATATTGTCTCATGCTGTGACCTTGTTTCAATTAAAATATCAGACGGTGAGTTTACAAAAAAACACACCATTACCCACACTGTTTTCATTTTTCCTTCACAAGAGGCGCTTTATGCTCATGTCCCATCCATATGCCAAAAACACCTGTCATAACGCCCATCACAACAGAAACAAAAGCACTCTGACTTGCTGTGGGGTCTGGCAAGCCCATAAACCACTCAGCGCACCGCCACGACATGGCTGTACTCATCAGCATCATAAATCTTGGTAATATTTTCCATTCAAGGAACTTATCAACCGTCACTTACCAAGATCCCTTTCAATGATTTTGTCCAACCAATCCTCAACGTATTTTAAAAGGCTTGTTACGCATGACAGCGCCCATGCCACGGGCAACAAGGCCACCCTTAGACATTTTGAACCCATATTGACCAGTTTTGTGATCATAAGTGTATCCTTTCTTTCCTGCTTTAATAGCTTCTTTCAAAGCCTCTAGCTGCTCATCTTCAAGGCCAGCAAGAACGTCTTTTAGAGGCGGTGTATCTTTTTTCCCACTCATCAAAACACTCCTTGGAACCTTTGCGGCCTAGCAATAGGCGAAAACGACTTAATTACGCCGCCTTCAGCTTTTTTTTGCGGCTTTCTTATTTTTGAAGATGCTCTTTTTTTCAACGGGCTTTTTTTCTTGGACTTCTTGGCTGACGACAGGGCTATCGCTAAAGCTTGTCTCTGCGGGTACCCTTCCGACTTCAGCTTCGATATGTTTTGGCTTATCGTTGACTGGCTCGTTCCTTTTTTCAATGGCATTTCTACGCTCCACTTTTTTGGCCTTTTCAGCTTCAGCCACTTTTCTGTTTATTGAACTAGCACTCATTGCATTTTACTCCGTAAGTTTGCCGCAGCAATATCGCGCTGGGTCTGTATGCGCTCTTCAGCTACACGAACCTTTTCTTGGTTCGCCTCTTCGCTAAGATCAATGCGCTGTTGATTAACAAGAACATCATTGCGCTCTTTTTCGCGCTCCAACTGTTGTTTTTCTTCAAACTGCCGCGCACGTTCCTGTATCTCTGCGCCGCGTAAGGAAAGCTCCTGCTGCCTGATTGCTACCAACGGATCAGTTGTATCAGCAGGAGCAACTGCTTGTGCATATTGTTCAGTAAGCTCACCAGCCAACTCTGCGGCTCGGTTTTCAACTTCCATCTGAACTTGTTGCATCATCTGTGGATTTTGCTGTGCCATCATTTGCGTTTCTGGAGTCATTTGCTCCATAACTTCTTGCTGTGCCTGCATTTCAGCCATCATCCCAATGTGTTCTGAAATGTGTCCTTGCAGTGTCATAACAATATTAGCGTTTGCCTGCGCGACTGGCGTAGACAACATCGCTAAATGTGCCTCAATATGAGCTTGATGGTTTTGCTGTGGAAATGCTTGCAGTCTTTGACTACGCAAAGCCTCTTGATTCTCCTTCGCAGGGTTTACTGGCTGCGGTTCTGGCGGGACAGGCAGGATTGTATCAATGTTAGTGACGCCAAGCGCCTCGTACATCTTGCGATAAGCTGAATACAACCCCTTTGGACCGCCATGAATATCTGGATTTGACTGAACAAGTTGTAATTGTGTTTGTGCCAAAGCTATGCGCTGCGACATAGAAAAGATATTTGGATCAGATACAGGCAGAACGTCAATTCTGTCATCAAAATCCATTTGCTTGATTTCAGGCGGTGCGCCCGGCACGGCATATGGGTAGGCAGAAGCCATAAATCTGGCGAATACGTTAGCAAGAAGTTTAAATTCCTGCTTCTGTGAGTAATGCAGGCGCTTATGAATAGCACTCATAACCTTTGTGCCACGCTCCATAATTGCCATTGTAGTCCCTACAGGCGTTTCTCCGCCCATCTCGCCTACCTTCATGTCTGCCATAGACGCAAACCGCCTACCAGCGTCTACAAGCCCTCCTAAGAGGCTATACAGGGTTTGTGAAGGCTCTTTAAACGGCAATGTCATAATGGAATTACGAATGTCCATGCCAGCCGCGTCAATATCACGGAACTCACCAGGCTGTAGTGGCTCATCTTCGTCACGAATACGAGCGCCACGAGCCTTAAATCCAGCAGGCAGGTTAGACAACGTGCCAGCATCAATTAACTGACGCATAATACTGGTAGACGCTTGTGACAATCCGCCAATCATGTGTGTCAGACCAAAGCCGTAGAAGCCAAGACCAGGCAAGAACTTGTAATGCACGAAATATGCTTTGCGGCGCATCATCGGATCTTGCTCATCATAGTTGCGCCGTACAGACAAGATCTCGCCTGTAGACTCCATGATAGTCACAACATATGGTAGTTTCAGGCCGCTTGGCTCCCCTTCAGCGTCCATATCTTCAAAGCCAGCAATGTCCAAAGAAGTGTGAACTTCGTACAAAGTTAATTCCTCAGATCCAGAGCCGGATAATTGTACGCCTTGCGCCTTGTCAATTGACTCTTGAACCTCGCTGTAATCTTCAGCGTCAATTCCAGTCGGCAGATCTGTGCTTTTGTAAAATCCAGCAAGCTGGAGCTTCAGAACCTCATTCTTGTCCATGCGGATCACATGCGTAATACGAGGCGATGTTAAAAGATCAGTCGCGCTGTACGGGACAACTAAGTCTTCTGCATGTACGAACTTACTGACAGCACGTTGCAGCAAAGGATCAAAGTAAATCTTTTTAAAGGTTGAACCAATGATCGGTAAATAGAACAGCATTTGATCCGTTTCTGGATCATACTCTTCCATCTCGTAAGTAATCATATAATTCATGTAGTCTTTGACACGCTGTGCCTGCTGTGCAATCTCAGGTGTATCAGCGCCAACTACCTGTGTTCGTACAGGGCCTCCAGCAGGAAGCATTTCACGATATGCTTGAGCTTGAAACTGTGTGACAGACTCAGCAAGCAAAGGATGCACAACACCAGACGCACCTTCAAACGGCTGACTGCGTTCCTCGTAGCTCATCCCCAAAAGATCAATGCCACGCTTGTATGTGTCTTCCCAATCTTCGCGTGATGACATGTCATCTTCGATCTCTCCCACAAGATCAGATGAAATTACAGCCAAGTCAGAATCATCAATAAACTCTGCAAGATTGGCGTCAAACGGCACATCCTCTGCCATCATTGCCTCTTCCTGCATCAGTTCTCCAACAATGGCTGAACCGTCTTTCATTTCAGCAATGCCGGGCTGTGCAGGAAAATCAATCAAATCAACTTCTGCCTGTTCCTGTGGCGTCATAGCGTCTCCGCCTGAACCTATTCCTTTTTCAACAGCCATCTTTAATCCTTTCCGCCTTCAATAACAGTAAGCGCTGGCTTCTGCGGCGTTGGTTGCGGTATGCCCATGCCACTAATTTCGTTCTGCATCCGCGTAGCGTCTTCAATGTTAACTGTACGCATTGGATTGTTAACATTTCTGGCTTTAGCCAGTTCAGTTTCTAATGCGGCCTTGTTTGCCGCTGCTTTCTCACGGCGGTTTAATTCTCTTTTTACACCAAAATCATAGTCATCATCAAGGCGAGCAAATATTTTGTCCTGTATCGGGCGGTCAATAACAACATTGAAATCATCTTGAGTCATCTTAACAGCATCAGCTATAGACTCCCCACGGTTTTTGCCAGCATCCCTTGCCAACGCAAAGTTGTTACTAAAAACATCACCAAATTCATCAGCAGTAATAGCTATGTCATCAACAGACTGAATGGATAGCGTTTCATCAAGATCCATATATGCGTCTTTCAAAGCATCATCAATCGCTTCAAGCTCCAGATCCTCATCAAGCTTCTGCTTGGCGACTGGAGACTTGACCTTATCTTTCTGTGCTTCAATAACAAGAGCCTTGTTTGATTTGCCACGAGGTCTTGGAGCGGCTGTCGGGGCTAAAGTAGATGCGGCGATTCCAAGGCCGTAAACATCTCTTTTGAGCCTGTCAGCCATGCCCTCGTCCATGCCAAGACCTTCCGCCAGCTTACCCGCGCCTGACGCAACACCCCGCAAAGCCGTGTCACCAACACGACCCACGAAATCAATTGCATCAATAGGAGCGCCTACAATGGCACGGTTGACAGCGCCCAAAGTTTCACTTCCCATAGGGTCTGTAAACATGCTGGTCTTATCAGCGAGATCCTTGAACATCTGGCTGCTCATGGTCGGAGATTTAAAAGCTCCCATAATCCCTTGATTGTCAGCCATCTAATAACCCCTTGGGTGAAGCTGGGCGCGGCGCATCAGTGCCAGTGTGGGAAGCATGCACGGTGCGATACGGTAGAAGGGCAGACCGTAACCAGCGCCCAGCTTCTCTTTCTAGCATTATAGGATGTCCCTCTGGTTCCCATCATCATCTGGGTTCATCTCTGAATCCATACCATCAACAGAAGGAACGCCTAAATCCCATAAGTTACATACATTTTGCTTATCACATACAAAGTTTAACTCAGAGCAGTATCCCATACCTTCGTTGTAGCCAATACCTGCTACCATGCAAGCGATCATTTTGGATCGAACGTCAAAATACTCACAAGTACCACACTTGGCATTTTTATTTTCCCAAGTTTCCGTCGCCGGACCGTAAGCGTAGTTTTCCATAGCCGATTGACGGTTGGCATCGTTTACCTTTCCATCTTCTGTTGCGACAGGACAGGCAAATTCCATTTCAGGCTCAAAGCCGTTATCTGGAATTAAATCATCTACGTTGATTTCGATCTTAATCGTTTTCATTACCGCACCTTACAACCTCTCGGCTTTCCTTGATATGCGCGACCCATGCCGCGAACCTCGCCGCCGTCTTCGTATTTGCGAGCCGCAGCAGGGTCCATCTTCATCTGGACATCTTCAGGCAACTTGGCGAAGCCTTTGTATTGCTTTGGCACTGCGCCACCGTCTTCCATCATTCTTATGCCATCACGAATAAATTTTTTATCTTTCATTTTTTTCTTTTGTTCAGGAGTAGGCATAAGGTTTTTAGGTCTTGACGGCTTTAAAGTTTTGCCTGACTTTTCAAGCTCACGCATGGCCTCCATAAGCGATGTCGTGATTTCCGCAGTTGTTCTTCCTACAGCCTCACCACCGCTTTCCATATTCGCAGCGGCTGCTTTACGCATGTACTCTTTGTCATCACCAGCGCCGCGTGTGGCACCAGTTTTCTTGTTTGTTGAAGTCTTTGGCTTCGGCTTTGGTAGCACGCTAGGAGTTTTGTTATTACCCATTACCTTGTTCCTTTCACATGACCGCCGCACATATAGCCCATGGCCTTGCGTGGAGATACCATAATGCCGCCTTTGTTTTTCTTAACAGGCCGCTTTAACTGTTCAATGTAACGCTCTAATTCTTCAAGAGACATAGTGCGAATGTCAGCTTTTTTCGTTTTACCCATTAGTAATACTCTCTTTTGCGCCTGTAGTTATAAAAATCTTCATCTTCCTCGTCTGAACGAGTGCGAATAAAGCTACCTTGCCTAAACCGTAGTATAGCCTGAGTCATGCTATCCGCCAAGTCATCATGTTCCCCATTCGGAAATGCGGCACATTCCTCTATGACCTCTTCAGCCCAGCGCGATTCAGGAGCATATACCATACCAGATTCAAAGACTGGCGCACAGGCATTCATGCGGGAAAATTTATCCGCGCCTCTGCCCGGAGTAAATCCACTCACAGGTATTCCCATTTTTCGTAAATCTTGTGTGAGCGGCGTACCAGACGCCTTCTGCTCAATCAGAACTAAGTCAGGCTCAAATTCTTCGTACAGTCGCAATGCCGCGTCTTTAAGCTCTGGAAACTCCCATCGACCTTTTTCAGCGTCCAACAATATGATCGCTGCCTCATCACTTTCGTTAGGATGAAACACGCCCCACGTTGTAATAGCGCTATAGTCGGCTCTTTCGCTTTTCGTGAAGGCCGTATCATAGGACTGGATGATGTATGAGCAGGCAGGTGGCTCATCAGAATCCCAAACATTCCACCACTCCCTTTTGACAATAGCGCCTTCTTCGGCTGTCGGATTTTGTAAATACTGCGCGTTCCATTTAGCTACAGGAATAGAAGCCTTAACGCCTTCTAGCTCGTCCCTGCTCCAAAACTCGGGCCACAACACGTTGTCGGTATCGGGAAAGATCGCCGGAAACTCCACAACTTCCCAATTGTCCGCGCCGCCCTCGGCCTGCTTCTGTAACACCTTCGCCGTCAAGTCGCGGATGCTCCACCGCGTCATCACAATTATTATCGAGCCGCCTGGCTGAAGTCGCTGTCTCGGACCTGATGTGTACCATTCGTAAATATTATCCAACGCGGTTGGCGACAAAGCATCCTGCTCAGATACAGGATCGTCAATGATACACAAGTTCGCACCACGACCAGCTAGCGCACCGCCTACACCAACAGCGTAATACTCACCACCCTTGTCAGTTGACCAGCGACCAGACGCCTTCGCATCACGAGCCAACTGAATATCAGGAAACACATCTCGGTATATCTCACTGTCCAAAAGGTTCTTGACCTTACGACCAAAACCAACAGCAAGCTCCGCCGTGTGCGTTGCCTGAATAATCTTTGTCTCGGGCTTCTGCCCCATAACCCACGCAGGAAACAAATAAGATGCAAACTCAGACTTGGTGTGTCGAGGCGGCATGTTAACAATCAGCCGCTTTAACTCTCCTCTTGCAACCCTTTCTAGCTTCTCAGCAAAAATCTTGTGATGAGAACCAGCAATAAAAGAAGGCCATACATGCTTTACAAACTTCAGAAAGTTGTCTTGATACTCCTCCCTGTCGTGAAGCTCCTTGTATTTATCAAGGTGTTTTGCCAGAGCATCTAACTCAGCATCAGTTAGAAACTCTGTGTTAATGTCAAAAGCGGTGTCCATGCCCACACTACGCCGCTGTCAGCGCCTCCAAGAATCTATCAGCAGCTTGACCTAAAACCTCACCGCCATCTTCAAAAAATCCAATTGGAACAGACCTTCTAGGTGGCGCAAACCCTGCTGTGCTAAACGCTTGCGGCGCAATGTAACCAGTACGCGGATCGCCGTAACCAACTGGCATACGCAACGAATCAGTGTACTGCTCTCTTCCATCGCCAGTAAAATTCTGAATCAAAGGCTGATAAGGACTGTCATCATCCATGCCGCCAAATACATTCGGCACACCGTCATCATCAACAACAACAGGCTCAACAACTGGCGGAATGTACGGTATAGTGTTATCAGGGCCATCGCCTTGTGGTTGACCATATGTGTTTGGATTAAATTCTGGCCTTCCTGTGTAACGCCCCTTACCATCAATAGCGCCTACAATATTACCAGTGGCTGGGTCAACAACAGCTACATTTGATTGGCTTGCTGCGCTCAAGGTTACGTCATTAAAAAATCCAGAAATTCCTCCCAGAATGCCATCTCTGTTGCGGTTGGCTAAATCGGCAAGCTGGTCTCCTGTAATCGCGCCAGTTGATTTGCCTTCAGGTGTCATGCCAGTCATGCCAGCGGCACCAGAACTGTAAGGGCCAAAGGCAATGCTTCCTAAAAACCCTCTAGGACCGCCAATCGCACCAGTGACGGGGCCAGTAGCGGTTTGCGTTCCTAAAACAGCAGATGCGGTGCCGGGTGACATGCCCAAGCTAGAATAAGCGCGATTTTCATAATCAGATCTTACCGCTTCAGGATCTGGACTCAGGCCAAAAATGTCACCAATGAGATCTAATCCAGCGTTAATTAAACCAACGTCCATAATACCTTTAGGACCTATTTGATCCATGGCTCTTGCTACAGCCATAGGATCGTCCACAGTTTGAGTGGATGGTCTGCTAGATAAGCCAAGTAAATCATTGGATGTAGAAGATGCGGAAGCAGACTTTCCAAATTGAGAATCTGCTAATGAGTCTATTTCGCTATCAGTAAGCCCCATAAACTCTGCATCTTCTGTGGTAAAACCGGGGGTAAGACCAGTTGACGGAGTTTGTGAAGATATGCCAAACAAACCAGTAAGCTGTGCGTCTTCTGCCGCTTTTGCTTTTGCGGCTTGCTGGGCTGGAGTTTCAGTTGTCTGATACGCGGAAAGCAAATCTGTTAAATCAGCGAAAGATTCAATTGAAGTCTTTGCAGCCGGAGAGCCAACAGCCTCAACAGCATTAGTCGACGTATCGTTCAGACCAAGATCAGTGGCTGTCTGACTGCCGCTGATGTCCATGCCTAAAGACTTTGCAGCGGCTAACGCATCGTTAATCTGAGCCTGATTAGGCTTGCCAGTTGTGGCAAAACCAGTTTTGCTGCCCGGTGCGCCAACTAGACTTTTGCCTCCACCGCTTGTGGCGAAAGTTCTCGCAACAAGATCTCTTGCGGCTTGATCCCTTGCGTCTTTGCCAGCTTGTGCAGCCTTGGCAAAATCAGCCGCCTTTTCTGCGGCGCTCTGACCTTGATATGAATCAAGAGTGGATTGCATGCCGGATCGGTCTTGTCCGCCGCCGCTTTTGTTATCATCAGGACCGTCATTATTGCCGCTAGAACCGCTAGAACCGCTAGAACCACTAGAACCGCTAGAACCGCTAGAACCGCTGTCAGCATTAGGGCCGGAATCACTATCACCTTTTTCACTGCTGGCACCTCCAGGGTTGCCAGCTACAAAAGCAGGGATGCCCATAGGGCCTGCCTCGCCTGAACCACCAAGAGCCGTTAAAATGTCAGCTTCGTCAGGCGTAATATACGACAACATGTGATCCTGACCACGAATCTCTGTCTCACGCGGCGGAATAGCGCCACCATCCTCCAGCCTCATAGGGCGCGGCTGGTTCATATACTGCGGTGAAAATACGTCTATGTTTCCGCCATACGGCATAGGCGCAGGTTGCGGCGGCATCATAGGGGCGTTAGGGCGTATCGCCATAGGAATAGGCGGACGCGGAGCCTGCGGTGCCATCGGCATAGGAGCTTGCGGCATCATAGGCTGTTGCATAGCAGGAACAGCTAGGTTCGGGCGCGTGTTCTGACGCATGAAATCACGAAACCGCTCACGCTGATTCGGATTTGTACGAATGTCTAGCTGTGGTGGCTGACTCGGAGCAGCCTGCGGTGGTGCCATTGGCCCCATGAAATTAGACATGAGTGTACCCTTTTGTGATTACATAGAGCCAATGATAAGTTATTTATCAAATTTTGACAACAGCAAGTCCAGTTCCTTGGAACTTTGTTGTAAAATTTTTTTTACATGCGTGTTTTCTTGCAACTCAGAAGCCTTGTCCGCCGCATCCGCAAGAAGCTCTATTCTGGTAAGGTCAAAATTTGTTAGGGTACCTTGAACTTTTTGCACAGGCTCGGGCTTCACATCATCATCGCAATCTTTCCTCGCAACATATCGAACCGCATACTCAACGCTCTTAGGTATCGGCTTCTCGTTGCGCTCGTAATAACAGTACATACGATGGCTCATGCCAAGCATGCTGGCAAAAGCAGCTTGGCTCTTTTGCATGCTTACGCGCTCACGCTCAAGATCGTAACCTTCCCACATGCTGTAGTATGAATTTGATTTTTTAGGCATGAACCTCCTCCAGCATTCCATGACGTATCATATCTTGTGTAAAATTTTTTAGCGTGTCGTATCTGACAGGCTTACCGCTCCAATCACAAGCAAGAGCCGCAGCGGTTTTCATCCAAGCATCCTCATCACGGTCAGGGTACCTGTGAACATCACGCCATGCCTCAATAAACGCCTCTGGTGTGTTTGCGGTGAAACCAACAGGCTCCCCGCCGATGTGTAGTAAGTAATTAGCCATCTTTGCCTCCTTTAAAAGATATAGATATATGTAGGGCAATGATTGCGATAAATCAAGTAAAAAAATATATGCAATTTTTTTTGATGATTGTTTGTGGGGAACAGGGCGCGAAGCATCCGCTGGTGTCAACTAAAAAAAGGGGGGGTGCCATACCCGCCCACATCCCGAACAAATTTAGACGGCGCTGCCTAGGGTACCTGTGAAAACTAGGCAAAGAAAAACCCGCGACTAGCGCGGGTTGATTGGGTGGGGTTGGTGCGATCAGCTCAACTGATCGCGCCGTGTGTTGAAGTATTCAAACAACTGATCATCTAATCCTGCCCATATAGATGAAACGCCACGCTGGTTTTCTGGCAACAAACCGCCATTGTCGCGCCGTTGTATGGTTATTGATTGCGGTATTATGTAACCATTCAAATCATGTTCGCCATTGCTATCACCATAGCTATGACCATATGCCTGTTGATTGTTACACACCACAGTTTGTTCGCCATGATCACGACGCATTTCGGAAACACGCGCCCTAATTGTTTGCGCTGTCCATCCGGTTGCATTCATTAGATCGCGTGTAGTCGCGCC
>VMHT01021584.1_pt1 | contig 28980 bp, 15 predicted proteins | sample 4693611 | NCBI WGS metagenome assembly VMHT01 (sample SAMN12280063, study PRJNA550983) | marine metagenome | isolation source: seawater sampled from same location over 5 years 0.02-0.2 micron viral filtrate | place: USA: collected off the coast of southern California halfway between the port... ... | reverse complement strand
TGTTATGTATATAATAGATTATCCTGATTTAGATAGTGCTCTTACTTTAGAGTATAAACATCCTTCAGCTAGTGTTGTAGTACACGACTGTGGTTGCACAGACTCTACATACTTTGAGCAAAATCTTGAAGCGTTTGAGTTATCTGTACAAGAACTAAACAACGAGCCTTTTACCCCTACTACATACTACGATATGCTAGGTAGAGTAGTAACACCGACTAAAGGTATGTATATAGCAAGCGATGGTATAACACGTAAAAAAATATTTTTAATAAATAAATAAATTAAATAATGGCAACAGTTACAACAAAATTAACAATAAACAGTAGTGATCTAGTATCCAATACTTTAAGCTTATCCTTAAGCTCAAAAGTAGCTGCTTCCCATACTACAGGTCTTGCTAGAGCGCCAATAACGTCTGTAGCTAAAGGCACTGCTGCAGGGCAAGTTACACTATATACAGCAAATGATTTTGCAGCTACCGCATATATGTATATTAAAAATACAGATATATCTATTACAGACTATGTGTATGTATATGCAGACTCTGCGGCAGACGATCCTATTTTATTAAAATTAGCAGGAGGAGATTTTGCATTTTTACCTATGAGCGCAGACACTACGTTAAAAGCGTTTACAGCAACTAGTGGTACAATTGTAGAATGGATGGTGTTTGGAACAGACGCATAAATGGATGAAGCTCTTGACATAAACGAAAACTCTAAAGTACAATTAGATGTAAAAAGTCTAGTTGGTATTGTAGCTGGTATAGTTTCTCTTGCAGGTATATGGTTTACATTAAGGGCGGAGATTTCTCAGCTACAATTAGATGTTGTACGTATGCAAGACAACGTAGAGCTTAACCATGAATTTAGAGTTAAGTGGCCTAGAGGTGAAATGGGTGCTTTACCTGATGACGCTAAACAGGATTTAAAAATAAGTTATTTACAAAAAGAAGTGGATTATCTACGTAAAGTAGTTAAAGATTTAGAAATAAAACAAGCAAAAACTGAATAATGAAATTAAGTAAAAACTTTGCGTTGTCTGAAATAACACACAGCAACACAGCTAAAAGATTAGGGATAGAAAATGAGCCGACTGAAGAACACCTGCAAAATATGCAAACTCTTATTAATCTTCTTATACAGCCTATGCGCGACTCTCTTGGTCCTATCAGGATTAGTAGTGGTTATCGCAACCCGGAACTCAATCTTGCAATTGGTGGCAGTAGTTCTTCGCAGCATTGCAAAGGTGAGGCATTGGACATCCAGTTTTGGCAGATGGGGAAGATGATGAACGAACTTATCTATGAGTGGGTTTTAGATTCAGGTTTAGAGTTTGACCAGATGATTAATGAGTTTGATTTTGCTTGGATACACATATCTTTAAAAGCTAAAGATAATAGAAAGCAAGTACTAGAAGCCTACAAAGATGAGGATGGAAATACTAAATACAGGTTTGCACCTGATATAATTATATTATAATGAGTAAGTTATTAGATTTTTTAGGTGGTGGAGTAGTTAAGCAGGTCGGTGATGTGCTTGATAACTTAACTACGTCTAAAGAAGAAAAACTAGAGGCTCAACGTAAGATACAAGAAGTTCTTATGCAAGCTGAGTCACAAGCTCAAGAGCAGGTGACTAAGCGTTGGGAGGCTGATATGAAATCTGATAACTGGCTTAGTAAAAACATACGACCGTTAATATGTATATTTCTAACCGCTATGTTTGTTGTTATTTCAATTTTTGATGGAAACGCTGGTGGATTCCAGATAGCCCCAGCTTATATACCAATATACCAGACATTATTAATAACTGTTTATGGAGCTTACTTTGCAGGAAGATCTATAGAAAAGATAAAGAAAAAATAATGACGTTAGATGAAATAGCATACAATTTATTAAATCTAGTTAGGGGAGGTTTGTCTAATCAAGATGAATCTATTTCTACTGAGCAGATTAAATTTAATATAAAGCATTACAGAGCTATGTTTATTCGTAGAGATTTTGCTAAAAATAATTTAATCTCTAGACACTCTGAGCAAGACTTAGGGTGTGTAAAATTAGAGCGTGTTAATGCTTCAAAATGTTGTAACTTACCTGTTACATACTCTGTGTTTAGAAGTGAAGAACCTATACCTAAAACTATTAGAATGAATTTTAAAGATTCATTAACTTATATTGGAGATGTAACTGGAACTAAAACTATTCCGTTAATAGATTCGCATACTATACAGTTCTTACCTTACGATAAATACACAAAAGGTATGTATAAAGCGTATATGATTGCAGATTATTTATATATTTACAACGCAGATGGAATTGATACAGTAAATGTTAGAGGAATATTTGAAGATCCTGATGAAGTTTCTAAGTACGCATCTTGCGAAAACGGAAACTGCTATGATTCTTCAACTGATCCTTTTCCTATATCAATGGACATGATAAACTTAATTAATCAAGGTATCACAAGCGGAGAATTAAATCTGTTGACTGGGACGTTTTCTGATACTGCTAATGACAGAATGCAAGAGCCTCCAGGGCGTGCTTCTAATCCTAGGCAACAACAACAATAATAAATTAAATAAAAATGAAAAACAATAACTACGACGATTTCTTATTAGATCCTTCCCACGATGATCTAGATGCGCTTCACAACGAAGCAGAACGTCAGCTTTTAAGACCAGGTGGATTTCTAAACAAACTTAGAAAAAAAGTTAAGACTAAACTTACTGACAAGAGAAATAAAAAAAATAGCTCTAAAAAAGTAAGTAATGCTCAAGCAGCAGAAATTAACAACATAGGGAATTCTAATCCTAAAGGAAGTAAAAGTACTACAGCTAAGACCGCTCCAGTTAAAAAGGCTGCTCCAGCTAAAAAGAGAGTCGATACTTCTGCTACAGACCCAAAAATTAATGTAAAGAGAAAGCCTCTTGTAGTTAAGAAAACTAATGCTCCTCTTAAAACTAAGAGAGGTACAGGTAAATCTTACAAGATGGCTTGGGACGGAATGAGTGCAGCAAAGAAAGCTAAGTTTAAAGGAGGCTATTCTGATTTTGAAACTCAAGCTAAGGAGTACAATAAAACGAAAGATGCTAAGAAAAGAGCAAATGCTGGAACTAAAGCGCATAACGAAAGATCTGAAAAGTTTAAGAAACAACTAAACACTGATGCGTCTAATATGAAAAAAGATGCAAACAAAGCAAAAGTAATAAAAGGCTTTAACAGTCAGGAGAGGATGGACGAGGAAATGAAAAAAGATCATTTTAAGAGGAAAGCCCAAAGCAATGCTTCTAGACAAAAGGCAAAAGACGCTAGAGATAAAAGAGCTAAATACAGCGGGCTAAGAAGCGGAGGCGCTAAACCGGATTATCTAGATATGGATAAAGATGGTAATAAAAAAGAAAGCATGAAAGGCGCCATTAAGCAAAAGAAAAAGCTTAAGCGTGGAGGAATGAAAGGGATGAAATACTAATGTCTTATACTTTAAGAGATGTATATAAAGCTTATGCTAAAGAAGTAGATGCTTCTATAGATAGTCTTACTTTTCGAGATATATGTTCAGATTTCAATATTGAAATTATGGACTATATCTTGGATGGTAAACTATTTAACATGGGTTTTAATCTTTCAACCATATCAATAACTAGACAAGATCGCGATCCTCGTAACCCTAGAATAGATTGGGGTGAGAGTAATAAGTATAGAAAAGAACTTCTACAAGAAGGTAAGGAAATTTATGACGCTGTTACAGGTAAAGGTGAACAGTGGTTTATTTACCATACAGATGCTTTTTATTGCAAGTTTTATTGGAATAAAGGTAAGTGTAAAGTAAAAAACAAGTCAGTATATAGATTTGACGCAACTAGAGGGGTAAAAGGGAATAAAGAAAAGTTAATAGATCTTTTAAAAACTGATGACTTAGCTTACTTAAAATTTAAAAAGAAATAATATGTTACAACCTAAGAAAAAAAAGAAGTCTAGTACTTACGATGGATCTAACAAAGGGATTCAAAAGAATATAATAGAGGGAGCTAAAGAGCGCAGACGAGGGAAAATGCTAGATAATGATGCAAATTTAAAATCTAAATTTAAATCTGGACAAAAGTCTAGAGCTCTTATTCAAAAAGAAGCGGTAATATCAGTACCTAAAAAAACAATTAAATCTATACCTCGTAAAACTAAAAAGAAAAGCCTTCGTGGTAGATTTTTAGAGCCTAAAATAGAAAGCATAGATTAATATAATTTAAGAAATAAAATGGCTAAAAATAAAAAAGGAAAAGAGCAAGGAGCTGACGGCAAAGCTTGTTGGGAAGGTTACAGATACAATGGAACTGTAAACGGTAAAGATAAATGCGTAAAAATAAATCGCTATGGCGGTTTTATTGAAGAGCCTTCTGTAGTAAATTTAGATAAGTTAACGTAATGGCTATATATAGAACAGAATCAAGTAAAGTAATAATACGTAAAGTATTTAGAGATCTAAGACTTCAACATAGTAATTGGATTGATGATGCTATAGAATGGATTGGAGAAGCTCTAGAGCATATAGGGTCTAGCACTCAATTAGCCAATAAAACTTGTGTACTTTCTATGAAAGATCATAGGCATTTATTACCTGCAGATCTGTATTATATAAATCAAGTAGCTGTTAACAGTGAAGTAACTGCAAGGACTGAGCAAGAGTTAGACTCTTTAGTTGAAAGAGTTAAGCAGTTGAATGAAACTATACAGCAGGCACAAGAAGAAGGTATGTCGTATGAAAATACAGTTGTAACATTGCAAGAAATAAATAGTAGAATAGCTGGTATATCGCAAGTATTTTTTGAAAATGAAGCAAGTTTAACGCCATTACAATATGGAGCGAGTACTTTTCATGATAGCATTCACTGCGAAGATTGTGTAAATATAAACGCTAAGCATGAACACACTTACATTATTGATGATGGTTATATTAAAACTTCTTTTGATACAGGAAAGATTTGTTTAAGCTATAAAGTTTTTCCAACTGATGGAGATAACTTTCCATTAGTACCTGCAGACGTTAGTTTTAAAGAAGCTATGTTTTGGTACATTTATAAAAAATTACTTTTATCATACCCTACATTAGTTAATAATGGTATTGATTATGGGTATGCTGAACAGCAGTGGAAGTATTATTGCACTCAAGCAAGAAACGCAGCTAATTACCCAGACATTGATAGATATGAATCATTTATGAATCAATGGGTAAGAATGATCCCAACTTTAAATAAACATGATTTAGGTTTTGAACAATTAAATACACGAGAAGAGTATAGAAGATAATGGAAAAGCGATTTATAAAAGGATTATTTAAAGATACTGGTAGGTTAGACCAACCTGAAGGAACGTGGAGATATGCAAAAAACGCAGTTTTAAATTCTACAAAAGGAGCTATATCTAACGAAAAAGGAAATATTAACGTAGAGTCTATTCCTTCTAATCATACAATTTTAGGGTCTATAAGTGTATCTGATGGAGGTATTGTATTATTTACAGTTTCACCTTCAAGTAATATTTCGGCTATAAATTTATTTAAAAATAATGTTTTTACTACTTTATTTCAAACAAATTTTCAAGCTTCTAATGGCAATAAAGATTTAAATTTTAAAGAAACTAATCCAATTGAGGGGACTTTTAAAATTGATTCAAAAGGAGATCTAATAGTTTATTGGGTAGATGACTTAAATCCCCCTAGAGCTTTTAATGTTTCAAGACAAGAAAGATCGTTACTGCAATCTGGGTTTACTACATTATACGGAATACAAAATCCCGCTAACCCTAAAACGCATATAGATTTATTAAATCTTTTTCCAAGCTCAGGTAAAATTCCTACTTTTGTTTATCATAGCATACTTAGTGGAGGAGCTTTATTGTCGGGAGTTTACTACTTAGCTTTAGCTTATGTAGATGAAGATCTTGTTGCTACAAATTATTTAACTGTTTCTAATCCTGTATCTATAATAGAAGAGTCAATATTTACAAGACCTACAACAAATATTGACGGACTTAAAGCAGGTAGTCAGACATCAAAGTCTATTACTTGGAATATTAAAAATGTTAATACAGATTACAAATTTTTAAGAGCAGCGATTGTTAGAAAAAAAGGAGATGCTGTTGAAGTATTTAAATTAAATGACTTATCTGTTTCTAATCAAACTACTATGAGTGTTAGTTTTACAGGAACAGAGTCTGTATCCCCAGGGTCTGTAGAAGAAGTCATGATTGACACTGTAGGATATGAAAGCGCTAAAACTATAAATCAATTAGATAACGTTTTGTATATAGGTAACCTTAAAAGCAGTAAAGATGTAGGGTTTCAGAAATACGCAAACGCAATTAGATTAGAATCTACTTTACAAGAGATCTCTCCTTTCGATACATTTTTTGCTAGTCAAGATAATTTTGAAACTGGGTTTAGTAATACAGCAATTGATTTAGGTCAAACAGTTGACGGAACTAAATCTTATAGATATGACACTATAAACTCTAAATTTAGAGGGTATTTAAGAGATGAAACTTACGCATTTTATATTGCATTTGTACTTAACGATGGAAGTATGTCATATGCTTACCACATACCAGGTAGAGAAGCAATGTATAATGACGAAATTTCAAATATTTCTTCTACTGGTGGGACTTTTAATGAAGAAAATCTAGAGTTAAAATCAGCTAAAAGATTTCACTTAAAAGATTATAGTGATCCTAATGCTGAGGCTACTATAGCGCAAGCTACACCATTGTCAGATCCTAGTCAGCAAATGAATTATTGGGAAAATCAAAGTGAGTTTTATCCAGACACAGAAGATTATAATGTCTTTAAAATTACAGGAGAAATGACTGGTACAGGTAGTTTAAATTCTCCTGCAGTAGCAACTCAAATTGACGGGTCAGCTATCACTTTAAATAATAAAAATGTAAGACATCATCATTTTCCATCTAACGATAATTATTTTAGAAAAAGTATTAGTAATGGGCACTCAGTAACTTCTTATCAAACTGCTTTACCTACGCAAGAATTTGCAAACGTAATTAATTATACTGGTACTTATAAATTTGAAAGAAATACAACTAGCAGTAGTGATTATTACGCTCTCACAGAAGATACCTCAACAAGTAGTATAAAGTATACTGGGGATTCTATGATAGACGCGCTCACTCCAGGATGGAGCCCACCTTTAAGATGGCAAGATGTAGATTTATCAAGCATGATAAATGCAAACATAACTGCAAACAATATTTTTGCAGCAACATCAAGTGTTGATGCTGTTTCTACTGCAGGTATATATGATGGTGAAACAGGAATTTTTACTGCCAATCAGTCTATGTTAATTGAGAACATGAGCTTTAAATCTTGGTATAAAAGAGGCGCTGGTGATGGGCAGTTTAAAACCTTTAAAACTCGGATAGTTATTGAGAAAGGGGGAGAGCGGTATTACACAGTGGCAGATCACGACGTGTCTTCAGATGATTGGGGAGTCTCCGGCTATAACTCAACTTTTGGTTTTGATAAGTATGATTATAATACAAAATCTGGTATTAATGATATGCACCCGGAAAGTGATTATAATGGTAATACAAGCGGAGTATCAGAACCTATACAACTTACAACTGGTGATAAAATGTGGATGGAATGTAGAGCTTTTATAGGATCTAATCCAGATTTTTCAATCAGACAAATGAACACTGATGAGTTTAATGGTAACGATAATAGTTATTGGCAGTTTGATATAGACACTACACCTACAACAGATTTTACTACAGCTGGGTATGATGCAAAAATATCACAAACAGTCTCTGCTTTAGGATTTCATTTGCATGATATAAAAGTGCCTAAGTCTATTGCAGATAAAGCTCAAGGATTTAGAATTTATAGAGCTAAAAGAGATCATAAAAATAAAAGTATTTTAGGGCAAAGTTTAGTTTTACCTATGACTAAGGCAACCGCAGCTATAGGGATGTGTCAAGAATCTCTTCAAGAAGGAGGAGCTACTAATATTATGCAAGCTCTAAGCGATGAGAATCAAGTGTTTTATAAAACATCTCCATGGCCCGCTCTTCAGGGTTCTTACGGCAGTACTGGATATACACATTTTACTTTCCATGATTTTAATTTGTTACGAAGTAAATCTAGTTTAGCGGGAGCAACCCACATTAAACCTATCTATATGGTTAACAATCTTGTTTGGAATGGTCCAACATTAAGACAAGATAAAAAAATGGTTACTAAGATTGTTAACTATGATCCTAATACTCCAAACACTTTAAAAGAGATTTGGGGGCATGACGCTACATTTAATTGTTATACTGAAGAAATAGAATCTGCAATCTTTATTGGGTTAGAATATGTCTTTAATGTACAAACAAGTTCGTATGCACAAGATGTAGAAGCTCATAGATTCCCTAGAATGTTAGCTCAAAAAGCTAAAACTTACTTATTAGGAGATACTATATTTGAAGGAGAGTCTTTAGGATTTGGAGGTAAAATATTTAATGAATACGGAGAATCTTGTATTGCTTTAGCATTAAAGAATAATCAAGGTTTGCCTGCTCAAAAATGTACCCCAGAAGGTAGTGCAGCCGATAACTCAGATTACTTTGGGTTTGCTCATCCTGACGCACCTGCGTGGTTAGTAAATGCAGATTTAATTACTGCGTCGTCTAGTGCAGGCAGTGATGCTGCTGTTCAAGCGGCTAGTAGATATTATAACTACATGGTTAATTTGCATGCACACAAAACAGATTTATATAAGTCACTTGATAGTCAAGAGCTTGTGTATACTGGGTATGAAGTTTTAGGAGATGATTTTCAGAATTTTATATTTGATGATGACACAACAAGTGATACATATTTACAACATGTTCATGCAGGAAATTTAACTGCGCATAATTTAACGGCACTTACATTGTATTCAACAACATTAAATGCTGATTACAATGAAAATACTAAAGCGTGGAGTAATGGTATATTTGGAGGAGATACATTTATTTGTAGATACGGATTTGCATCTACATTAACTCCTAGTGATTCTTTAACAAAAGCTATACCTCAAAAAGCTATTTACTACAACATAGTTGAAAGTAACGATAATATTAATTTTAGACATTCAGAGGATGGAGATAGCTTGTATTTTCCTAATACTCCTGCAAAGACATTATTGAAAAAAGCTGGAACAAAAGATTTTAGCCATTTTGACAATATTAAATATAACAGCAATTACTCTGAAGACACAGACATTAGATCTGCAATCCCTTTCCCAGTTAGAGAAATAAAACAATTAAATTTCCCTACACGTACGCATAGAAGTGTAATAGCAGACAATACAAGTTTAATAGATAATTATAGAATTTTGTTAAGCAATCAATACAAGGATCTACCTAAAAATAGAGGGTCATTGTGGAAGCTTTCATCATTCAATAATTTGTTATATTTTCACATGGAAAACAGTTTGTTTGCTACAAAAGGTAAGCAGACAATGGAAATGAAAGATGGTACTGAGGCTTTTATTGGAAGTGGTGATATATTTGTTCAGCCGCCTGATGAAGTATTGCAAACTGAATTAGGGTATGGTGGAACTCAATCTCAGCGGGCAGCCATAACAACTAGATATGGGTACTTTTTTGTAAATAAAATTTCTAAAAAAGTTTTCCTAATGTCTGATAAACTTAACAATATTGGCGAGTTAGGGTTAGATGAGTGGTTTTTAAAAAATTTAGACTTTCATTTAGAGGCATATGAGTTGCCTGCAACTACAGACAATCCTGTAATAGGAATAGGATTGCACTCTATTTGGGATGAAATAGAAAAACGTATATTACTAACAAAGAACGATCTAAAACCTACTCAAGAATTTATAGCCGGTTATAATATATATAAAGCTAATGGTACAGACTCCCCTGGAGCTATTTGGTATAATGAAGAAGCTGGATACTACAATAAAAGCGCTATTACAATAAGCCAAGAAATAGTTGAATCAGTAACTTCAACTGGTACTGAGCCTCCTGTAAATTGGCAAGCTTTTTTAATTCTTATTAATCAATCCGGAGGTGGTTCAGGATTTTTCCAATCTCATGGGGATTATGTAAATAATGGACCGTGCGATGTTCCTGGATGTATACCACTAGCTCAAAACGGCTTTGGATATTTTGGGTATTACATACAGCCAGGGTCAATTTTTAGTCGTCACTTTTTTAACTCTGATTTAGAATCAACTTTATCGGATCCAACTTTTACAACAGATACTTTATATTCTTATGATGATGACTCACCTCAACCATTGTTTATACAAAACGATACTGGATGGCAAGCTATAAATTTTCCAAATTTACCTATCGCTATTTGGGAAGGTCTTACACCTTATGAATATTATTTATATGCCAATCCTAGCACTTCGGACGAAATAATACAAACTGCAACGTGGGAATACACTCCACTTGGTTATTTAGATAGCACCTATTTTATTAAAGACGGTTGGACTGTATCTTTTTACCCAGAAATAAATGCTTGGGGAGGGTTTCATTCTTATTTACCTTATACATACTTTAGTAAATTTAACGCATTGTATTCTATAACTTCTGGATTTAGTGCGTTGCTACCTGAGTTAGTAGATAGTACTAGTCAAGGTTCTTTCTACGCGTTACAGTCGTTAAATAGCAGTATATGGCAACATCATATAGGAAACTATGGCGAGTATTATCCTACTTTATCTGCATTTTTAAATAGTGATGATATGTGGGTATCTGGCGAATTACCACACCTGCTTGCAACACAATCTTTTGAAATAGAATTTATAGATAACACTAGAAAAACAGTAGATTCTGTTTTCTCTAGTTTATCGTATACAGTAGATGTTATAAATTCAGATCAAGTTAACGTGTTACAAAGTGGATTTTCAGATTTCTTTGTATACAATACAAAACAAATTTCAGGATTAACTGAGTTAGAGTATTTAATTAATACTAGACAGGCAGGGAACAATTGGAAAATTAATAGTTTTAGAGATTTTGCAGCTTTAGAAAAAAACACAGACGAGTATTACCTGTCTGAATCGCTGAATGTAGTAGGAGAAGTAAACACTGGAACTGTAACTGTTAACTCTACGCAAGCAATGTTTTCAGTAGATGGTATGTCAGAAATTATAAATAATTTATATATAAATAAAGATAAAGCTTGGAATTTACAAAGAAAATTTGTAGACAAATGGCTAGGAATTCGTTTAATATGCGATAATATACAAAATAATTCAGTAAATTTGTATACTGCAGAAGTAAGCGCTAGAAAATATCATAGGTAAATGAACTATACAAGTAAATATAAAAAAAGAAAAAAACTAGTTAACGGTGGAGCTAGTATGTATCAGCCTAATATTATTCAACCAGGATTAAATCCAGGAAGCACAGCTAATTTAGTCTATAATGAATCAGATCCTGCTCTACAAGAACAGAGAAAAGAAAAGTTAGATTCAGAAATAACTAACCTTCAAGAGAAAACAGATAATTTTTCATCAGCATATAAAAATCAGCAACTACTTAACAAGCAGGCTTTGTCTACTCAAGAGTCTGAGTTTAAAGCTAAAACTTCTACAGCAGAAAATCTTGTAGGTCAAACAACTGAGAAAGCGTCAGATCTGTTAGCAGAAAGAATGAAAAAAAATGTTGCAGAAGGCATAATAAGTAAAGGAACTTCACGAGCTTTTCAAAGAGGAACTAAAGCATTAGAAGCAGGTAAAACTAAGAAAGCTGCTAGGTTAATGAAAAGAGCTGCTAGACGAGGAGGGAATGCACCTCTTGATGCAGCAAAAAAATCTACAGGGCTTTTAAGTACAGGATCTTTAATGAGTATTGGAGGGCAAGTAATATCTGGATTATCTAATGATAATGATGCAACTAAATGGAATGCAGGAGAAGTTACGGGGGATATAATGTCTTCAGCGGGGACTGGTGCAATGTTAGGATCTGTTATTCCTGGAGTTGGTAATCTTATTGGAGGTTTTTTTGGGGGATTGTATGGACTTGGTAAAGGGTTATTAGGTCGCAGAAAAGCCAGAAGATTAAAAGCTAAACAAGACTCAGAGCAGGCTGCTTCAATTAAAAAACATAACACTGATTTAAATGAAGCGCTTGCCCCGCAATTAGCGATGGCTAGAGCAGGAGAAGTGCAACAAAAAACTACTTCTGGGTATGACATGGGTACTAATATATCTGCCAAATATGGAGGAATGAAAAAATATATATAATGAAACAGCCAGACAAAAATAAAAAAATAAGTTTAGATGATTTGCGCAATGAAATTGCAATGCGTGAACAATCTAACCTAGTAGATCAAGCTCAAAATCAATACAATGAAAAGCCAACAACTTTTAATCTTCAAGGAGATTCTGATGGTTTTCAGCAAGCGAAAGTAGATTATAAAGCTAATTTATTATCTCAAGCTGATGCTGGAAGCGAAACGGCTATAAGCCAGTTAAAAGATATGGGGTATGATATAAATATTCCTGACGCAGATGGGTCTCATTTAACTAGTTGGTTATTTAGTGGCCCTGCAAATGCTACTATGGCTACTAGTAAAGCTGTGATGGCTTTAGCGTCTACTAAAAGATTTGGAGCTTTAATAGGAGCTGCTTATAAAGGTAAAAATCTTGCAGCCCCTGTAGTTAAAAATCTAAAACAGGCAGCAAGAATGACCAGAAGTGGGCAGCCTTACGCAATGCCTGCTGCTGTAGTACCTACTGTGGTTAAAACTGCTGAAAAGGTTGCAAAAGCTAAACCTGTGCAATCAGCAAAAGCGGCAAAAAGTTATTTAGAAAGAGCTACAGAGATGGCAAAAGCAGGTGCAAATAAATTAAATCCTCGTAATTGGAGTCCAACTATGAAAGCAGCTACTGGGGTAGGAGCGGCATACGCTGCTTATGACACATTTTTTGGCGATGATGAGGGTGGAGTTACAGATATGATAGGATTTTCTAATGAAAATAAAGAAGTTCCTAAGTCTAAGGTTACAAGAAACGCAAAAGGCGAATTAGAGTATAAGAAAGAAATGGGAATGGGTGGATCTGTGCAGCACGATGGTGGAGTACAAAAATCTATTACTGATCGAATGTCTGAGTATGTAGGTAGAGATCACGCTGATGGGGGAATAAAACTAAACAATGCTCCCATAGAAGTAGAAGGTGGAGAAGCTGAGTATTCAGGCCTGCCTATGGCTGATGGAGGCGCATCTGATTATATATTTTCTGATAAAATAAAATATGGGAGCGGTACGTTTGCAGACAAAGCTAAAACTATGGCTAAAGAAGGAGGCTCTGAAAAACAAATAATAAATTTAGCTAAAATGCAAGAAGCTGCAGCTAGAAATCAAGGTGAAAAAGGAAGAGATCCTGATATGATTCTGGAAGACGGTGGGGCAAAACCTCCATTTATGTCGGCGATGAATACATCTACATCTTTTACAGGGCCTGCAGAAGAACCTATCGAAAGAATTAATGAGTTAAAAGCTCAACTAAAAGGTTACGAAGAAACTTATATGAATTTTCCTATGAAAAGATACGGGTCAAGTACTTTATCGAGTATGCGGCATGACGCATTATTAGGAAAAACAAGAGAGCCTAATGCAGAATTAGAACGTTTAACAGGTAAAAAATCTTCTGAGTATGAATCACATCCATTATATATTCCAGACAGACTGGATAATGGAGGATTTAAAAAGATGTTTGATGGAGGACCTAAACGTAAGAATTTAGGTAACGAAGGGATAGCTGCTATGCAGTCTGGATTAGGTGGAGGATATTATGGTAGCTCAGATGCAACTATGATAAGTGAAGAAGAAGAACGTAAAGATTTTTTTAATAGAAACAAGACAATATTAGGTGAGTTAGGGATTCACTCTTACCAAGATTATAATCCTACAAAACATGCTGAAATGTTTCAAAAGAAAGTCAACAGTCATTATAAAGAAAAATTTGAAAATGATGAAGAGTTAAGAGGGGAGCTAGCGAAGCAAGGTATTGCAGATGTTGATGCGTATGTTAAAAGTGTTGGATTTGGAGGAGAAGGCGCAAAAGATTTAGATTTTAGTCATGGTGAGTATCACAATAGTATGACTACTGAACCAAAAAAGCCTGCTGAAGACAAGGTTATTAATCAAGATGCAGGTGTAACTAAAGATAGTGATGAAGATAATACTGAAGACACTGAGCTAGAAGATGAAGCTCCAGATAATACTATAGGGAACATTGCTAATATGGCAGCCGTAGGAATGGCTTTAAACGACCAACCTAATTATATGAAAACTCCTGGCGCTATTACTCCAGGGGTTGTAGTTGCAGGTAAGCAAGCTAAAGTAAACATGGATAGAGTAGATTATTCAGATCAATTAGCTACTAATGCATCAGATGCTGTAGCATTAAATAAAGCTATTGAAACTTCAGGAGGTGGCTCTAGCAATATAGTAAATAAAATAGCTGCTTTTGCTAAAAAGAAAGAAGCTGACCGTCAGATTAATTCTGCTGAAACTAATGCAAATATCCAAATTTCAAATCAAGAAACTGGAACAAACGCTTCAATTGATGCTAGAAATGTAGCAAATGCTATGGATGCTTCAAAAACAAATGCTACAAACATATTAAATGCTAGCAATGTAAATGTTAGTAATAGGATGGCAGCTAATGAATTTAATGTCGCTGCAGATGCAGCAACGTTTGATAGAAAGCTAAACGCTGTAGAGACTTCTGCTGCTAATCTTAATCAAATGCATAGAGATAAACTTCAGTACGCTTCTAACGAGCGGATTGCTCGTGCGCACTCTGGAAAAACAGGTGTGTACGAAAGAGAGTTGTACGAAAACTTATTAAAAAAACTAAATAAAAATGGCTAATAAATACAGTAAATATAAGTTAAACCCTGCAGTTAGTAATTACGTAGACCCAGGCTCAGTTAAAGTTAATGAATTACTTAGAGCACGATATGATCAAAATAAATCGCAAAAAGATCTGTTAGATAGAACTCTCTCTGGTATGAACGTATTGCAAGGAGACCAATATTTAATGGAAAATGCTAAAACAGATATAAGAAATCAATTGTCTGAAGTTGTTTCATCAGGGGCATATGAAAACGCAGGGCTTGTAATACAAGATTCTATTAGTGGATTAGCAGGCAATAAAGGCGTTCAAGCTGCGCAAAAATCTTACGAAAACAGACAAAAAGAATTAGAGTTTATAACAACACAGCGTCAAAAAGGAATAGAAGTTTTAGATTTTGGTAAATTTAAAGGGATAGAACATAAGTCGTATACACAAAATGAAGACGGTACATTTTCAACTAACGTATATCAACCTTTAAGCGAAAGTAGACTTCAATATGGAGAAAAGATGAAAAGTCTTTTTTCAAACATGAAAGCAAACAGTTGGGGTATAAACGCAGGTGACGTAGGAAGCGCTGTTAATAGAATGTACGGAGCGTATCTTAACTCTAGAGAAGGTGGACAAGATTTTAGAAGATTAGTAGAGTTAGAGTACGACGAGAGTATACCATTTGAGCAAAGAAAAGAAATGGCTAAACGAGATATAAAAAATCGTTTAAATTCTTTTGCAAGTAATCATTTGCATACTAAAGCAGTTGCATCTTCTAAGCCTAATAAATATCAAACACAGCAAAATTCTCTATTTGGTCAAATGCTGGGGCAAAACTCAGCTGTAAAAAAATCAGGTGTAAGTTTTGATGCAGGACATCAAGTATCTGCAATGACAGGTGAAACAACAACTTTAGCAACAATGTCTTCTTTAATATCACATGTTAAAAACGGTGATATGAAAGCAGCTAAAGACACACGAATAAACCATAGAAAAATAATAGATCGTCTTGAAATAAATGGTCATGTAAGTGCAGATCAAGCAAAATTATATAGAGAAAAAAATATAGAGTTGTTTGATGTAATGAAGAATGCAAATTTTTCAGAAAACAAAGCTTTAGCAGTAGAATCTTATCTTAAGTACGCTACCACAGGTGTACCAATTGGAGATGCATCTACGTTAGATCCGTATATGAAAAATGCTAAACAAGAATCTTTAGAGTTTATTAAAAAAGGATTACCAGCTGCTGCAGGGACATCTTTAGCTAGTAAATTATTTAGAATGCCTTTAGTGTCTAAAGGTATTTGGGCTGCAGGTAGAGGTCTTGCTATAGGATACTCAGGATACAAATTAATAGAAGGAGGTATAGGTAGAGCTTTTGATCAAAGAGGTAATGTTCGTGGATTTATGAATCCTAAATCTGAAGAGAGCTTTGGATCATACTTAGGGTTAGATACAGAGATGGAAGATTTAATGCAGAATCTGTCAGATGTAGATCAGATTAACAGAGTTTTTGGTTTAACAGGTGAAGACGCATTAACGCCTCAAGATACAGATCTAATAAAAACTATCGGTGCAGATTATCTTAAATACATGCAGACTGATGGAGATATGCTCGATGAGATAATAGATGAGAATGGTGGTGGAGCTGTTGATTACGCTGTAGAAATGCCAGACATTAATACAGAGTATGGTAAAGCTGGTGCAAAAATGTTAGACTACATTATGGATAATGGAAGTATAACTGATTATAGAGTTATGGAGTACCCAGAAACTAGCGACGAATGGAAAGATCTTACTAAAGATGGTGCTCAAGTAAGTACTAAAGGTTACATTTCAAAAGGTATCATTCCCCCATCTTTAATGTATAATACTCCTACTAGATTGTCTGCTATACGACCAGGATCTGGAAAAGAAGCAGATAAACAAATGATATTAGAGCCAAAAGTAGCAGAAGGGTCTTATGGGTTAGAAACACTTGCAGGTCAATTTGGTAAAGCTACAGGTAATTTACAATATGCTGTAATTGAAAATGCACAGCAAATGCTACAAGATGTGGCTAGTCCTAGTATTCATGAAACATCTGACGCTATACTGCAGTCTACTATGCTGATAGCGCAGCAAGCAGGCTTACAGGAACAGCCGATGATTATGCAATCGTATAAATATGCAATGGAGTTAGTTTTACACGAAATGGCTAAAAGTTATTATCCTTGGAAAGCAGCATTTGATAAAGATTATGCAGCAATAGCAACTAACGTAGAGTACGATCCACAGACTGGAGCGCTTTCAGGTATGGATGAAAGGCAACAAGCGGATTACCGAGAAATACTAGACCAAAGAAAATTTGGTAAATTTGAAGTACAAAACAACGTAAACGTTTTAGTTGAACCAGGCTTTGTACACAGATCAGACATAAAATTAAGATAACATGGCGGAACCACAATTAAGTTTATCGGACTATTTAGTTACACCCGAAGACGTTACTAATGCACAGCTTAGTAGCAATCAAATGCTTGTAACCCCAAGTCAGGTTACAACTCAAGAGCCTAACTATGAAATGGAAAAGCTTGCTTTACAAAAAGCAGGAACTAACGATACATTAACAGATGCAGAAAAAAGCTCTGGAATGTTAAATCCTTTATACGGTACTAAACTAGACGGAGTTAAAGTTTCAGACTACAGTGACTATATAGATAGACCTTTTTCTTTTGTTTCAGATGATGCAGATGAGCTTAGAGCAGCAAATCAATCTGTTGGAGAGAAGATGAGATATGGAGCTACTAAACTTGTGAGTAGTGTAGGTACAAATGTTTTAGGATCTACAGTAGGACTAGTTTACGGAGGAGTTGCTTTTTTAGAGGGTATGATTAACAAAGATGCTAATGACGCTACAAAAGCATTTTTTGATAACAATTTTCAAAGAGGGCTAGACGGCGTTAATGAGTGGATGGATAACAAGCTTCCGCATTACTACACTAAAGAAGAACAAGAGTACGGATTTTTACAAAGTTTAGGCACATCAAATATGTGGACTAACGATTTTGCGCAAGGGCTATCCTTTGTTATTGGAGCTGTTATGTCTGAAGGACTTACAGCAGGCAGGACTAGTTCTTTGCTTAAAAACTTAGCTAAAAAATCTGGAATTAAAGGTAAAGATTGGCTTAAAGCAGGAAGTAAGGCTAACGCTACAGCAATAAATTCTGTAGCAAGGGCTAAACAACTTCAAAATGGACTAACTACTATGCGTCAATTAGGTACTGGTGCTATGTATGAGTCTGGAGTTGAAGCAAGACATCATTACGATTCTACTTTAGAAATGTTAGTAGATGCTCATAAAGCAGAGCATAATAATAATCCTCCTACAGACCAAGAGATGGCAGGTCTAGCAGATGTAGCTATTAAGTCAGCTAATGCGGTTTTTGCTGGTAACATGGCGTTAGTAGGGTATGGTAATTTTATGCAATTTCCAAAAATATTTGGTAAAGGCTTGAACGGTACTAAACGAGCACTGGCTGGTAAAATTAAACAGCAGATTGTAGATAAAAAGAAACTTTATTCTGAAGTATTTAAAGATTTAAGTAAAGGGCAAGTAATGACTAGAAAAGCTTGGAAGCTAGCTAGTGTACCTTTATATGAAGGGGTAGTAGAAGAAGGGGGACAAAAGTTGTTAGACCTTGCAGGTCAAGGAGCTGCAGAAGAATTTTATTTATCTAAGCGTAATCCAACTGTGCTTGACATGCTAGGAGAGTTACTAGTGCATACAGAAGATTCTTTTTCAGATGTTTACGGCTCTAAAGAAGGGCAAAAAGAAATAGGAATTGGTATGATACTCGGTGCTTTAGGGTTACCTGGAAGAGTAAGTACTAGAGGTAAAGACGGAAAAACAAAGAAAAAGCTACAAATGCAAGGTGGTGTTTGGGACACAATGCGTGACATGGACACTCAGCAAAAAGCTATAACAAAACTTAGAGAAAGATTAGAGCAAGATCCTACGTTTTTAAGTGCTTTTAAAAAGAATTATGATACCATGGCTAGAGCTACGGATAATCAAGATATTACTGACTATGCGTCAATAATAGATAATCCGTATATATCTCAAAACGCAGAGCATGATAATGTATTTAATTATTTGCACTCTAGAATGGAAGCAGGCTTTGAAGAAGATATTTTAGATGATATACAAAATGTAAGAGAGATGTCTGCTGATGAATTCAGGAATGCGTTTAACTATAATGAAGCAAACACGTATTCAGATAAAGATTTAGAAACTCGTAGAGACAATATTGCATCGGCTTTAGAGGCAAAATTAGAATCTGTAAAAGAGACTATGGATGTTATGGATCGATCGTTTGTAAATTGGTCTGACGAGCAAAAAATGGCTGCTGTGCACGCCTTATCTGTTGCAAAAGATTCAGATATGCGAGAAGAAGAGCTCATCTCAGCGGTAGAAGAAGCTGTAGGAGTTCCTTTAGTCTCGGATGTGGAAGCTCCAAGAGAAGATCTTGACGCTCAAGCAGAAGTTGACACAAAAAATAGAGCTAAAAATATTTGGTCTAGATTTACTAAAAAGCACATGGAGAACATCAACAGTTTACCTGAAACGCAAACTGTTAAACAAAAATTAGGTATTAGAGAATTTTCAGATCCAACTCACTTAGAAGAGCTATTTAGAGAGATTACTATAAATGCTATGAATCTTGAGAAACAGATAGAAGAAATTGGGCATAACGATAAAATAACTAAATACGAAAAAGATAGTAAATTAATAAAATTAGCTGCAGACAAAAAGAAGTTAGATATTAGAAGAGCTCAATTAATGAAAGATCTTAATGAAGGGCTTGATCCAAATATTAGTGGGGCAGAACAGCAAATTTTAGACGAGTGGAAAAAGAAAGATCCAACTAATTACGCAGCAGGTCACCAGGATGTAATACAAAAACTAAAAGATTTACGTAAACTTAGAGCTAGAAGACATCGTGCTATTAACATGTACAATCAATTGCTAGAAAAGAGAGATGTAGGAGCTACTTTATTTAGTGAGGGGCCTTTACTTACTCCTCCGCAAATTCGCTTACAGCAAATTGTACAACGTGAGGCTGCAGAAAATAACCAGTTATTCGAAGATGATCCTAAACTTCATGACCTCTACCGTAGATTTAGCGATCAAACAATTGAGTTTGAATACACTAAAGAAGGAGATACAGAACCTACACAATACAGAGTATTTGTAGAACGTAAAGATATAGAAGACGGAAATGCTCAAGTATTACGTCAAATGCCTACTCCAGAAATAATTAAATTATCTATACAAAAACAAGTTTTAGAAGATAGAAAAGCTAGGTTAGAAACTTTAATTAAAAGATTAGGTGATCTTACTGAAAGCTCGGAATACTCTGAAGCTCAAACAGAATTAGCTAACTTAGATATACAGTTAAATGCTTTAATCGCTACTTTAGAAAGTAAGCAAGTAGGTAAAACTTTAACTTTAAATTTATTAAACAGCGCTTCTAACATTAAAGTAGTCCAAAATTCGGATTTAGTAAAAGAACAAGTTACTCAAGCATCAGAGTTAGTAAATATTGAGTTAGAGGCTAACCTGCAGCAAGCAAATAAAACTTTAACAGGATTAAACACTAAATTAGCTTTATTAACTGAAGCACTTAAAGATCCTACATCTATTGAAGCCGGTCAAACAGAGTCATTAAAATCTGACATTGAGATTTTAAATAACGCAATTGCAGATGTTAAACGAACTGTAAGTGAGACTAAAACTAATTTAAAAGTTTTACAAAAATTTGAAGGAAAGATAAGTACTATTACAACTCTGCCTCAAGCAGAGCAGTTAATGAACAGTATTTATGAAAGCTTATTTAATTTTGATAAGATTGGAGAGTATAAAGAAATCTACAATTTAATTAATCAAAGTTCTGTAAAGAGCTTAATAATGACATCTATTGATGGTAAACCTAGCTTAGACAATGATAAACTGCAGAAATATGCAGAAATATTAAGAAATGGTAAAGATGTTACTTCAGCTATTTTAGAAGAATTTGATCCAAAAATAGCAGAGTTAGAGTCTTCTTCAAAAATCTTAAAAGAAACTATTGATAAGCTTGCTAAAAAAGTAAACTTACTTAAGCTTAGTCCTGGCGAAACAGTTGCCAAGCTTGACGCTAAAAATATAGAAAATGAAGGCGACTTTAATGCGTATCAAGATGCTGCAAACGAGTATGAAAAGCAAATAGAAGAAATCCAAGCTATAAAAACTGCTTTTAAACAAGAAATTTTAAATGTTCAAAGAGGAGTAAACTCTATTGCTGATGTAGCTTTTTCTTTAAAGGATAATTTATACGCAATTAAAGCTTTAATAGACAGTTATAAAAATCCTAACCTTAGTGAAGAAAGCCTGGATGAGTACTTTGATACTAACATGATGGCACTTGCTCCAAATGACTTTTTAAACAAAGTAGGACAATCTACAAGCAAAAGCGTATTACATTATAGATCTCCTATAACTAAACACGGATTTCTAAAAACTGCTGGTAGTAATATAGCATCATTAAAAACTGTGCAAAGATTAGAAGATCAAGTTGCTGAGGGTACTCCGTTAACTGCAGAGCAAACAAATGAATATAATTTAGCTAAATCTGGGGCAGCGTTTTATAAATTTACTTCTGAAAATAATTTTAATACAAGAAAATATAAGGACGGTAAAGGAGACTTTAGTGTAGTATTAGTAAATAGACATAATATACCTAGCAACTTAAAAGCTGACGTAGTATTTTTTGATGAAGGTAATTACACATTAGCTTCTTCTTCTGCAGCGACAAAAGCAGAGCCTTTAGAAGATATTAAAGCAGTTGTATTAAATAAAAATGGAGAGCCGCACAAAGTAAATGGTGTTTTAGTATACACTTCTATACCAACAGCAGAAGTATTTGAGACGAAACAAACTGCTGACGGAAGATCTATTAATCGTTACAAATATGGAGAAGCTGATTTAGTAAACCCAATAGAAGAAGAGATTATTGATGAAGAAGGGTACACAAAAGTAGTCTACACAGGAGAGCTTACTCCTACAGCTAAAGCAAGAGTTAAAGAGTATAAAAAGTTGCGTACTGACTTATTAACATCGCCACAACCTAAAGTCCGTAAGATTACGCAAAATAGTTTTGCTATGGTAAATAAAGTCCACAAAGATAATACTGGACGACCAAGCAAAACATTTAAAGGTAATACATCTAATATAGATTTAAAGGTAAACACTAAAACAGGGATGTCTATTTCTGGTAGATCTTATAACTTTAGTGCAGGTACAGTTGTAGCAGAAGTTGCGGGTAAGCCTGTACCAATGTATGGAAATTTCTTATCTGAAAGACAACAAAAAAACGTACTTAATCTTTTAAAGTTGTACGCGGTTAATCAAAAGAAATATCAAAACAAAGAAATAGATTACGAACAAGCTAAGTTGTCAGACCCTTCAAATCCAAATAGCAGACAAATTACTCACATTTTACAAGACACAGTATTTTTTGGATTAGAAACTCAAACTAGAGGAGAACGAAAGTTCTTTGTATCTACTGCAGAAGAAAACGGCACAATTTATTTTGGAGATTTAAAAATAGAAACTTCTAAATTGTTAGACCCAGGGAATAATAAAGATCTAAATGAAGACTTAGTTTCATTTATAGGTAGTCTTAGGCATAATGTAAATGGTTATAGCTTAAAGTCAGATCAAGTTGCTAGAGCACAAGGGAAACAAAAAGGTACTTACGCTGCTGCTAAAAAAGCGTACGCAAAAAGAATAGGTAAGAGTAAAGGTGCAGAAGCAAAAATGGCTAAATGGGAAGAAGCTAATGCGTACAGAAAGTCTAATGCAAAAGTTGAGTACACTGGATACACAGAAGTTATTGTTAATGATGATCTTACTATTTCAAATACTAATTGGACAAACTATACAGATTATTTAGTAGGAGATGGTGTTGCAGATTCTAGAAGATCTACACCACAAGAAATACCTTTATACTCGTACTTGAATGACTACGTAGCGGAAGATAAAAAGAAATCGTACTCTACTCCACAATTTTTAAACACATATTTACAATATGAAGAAGGGTATGATACAGAAAAAATGGCTAACTTAGACGACTTTGTAAAGAGTAAAGCTGCTGCAACTACAACAAAAGACACGCCTAAAAAGAAATCTGGTGATACTGCAAAAGCCCCTCAAAATTCAGGAGCTCCAATTGCAGGTTTACAAATAATGTCAGCAAAGGACTTAGCTGATCTAGTAGGTGATGATGCAGACAGTGCAAGCAATGTAAGCAATGTAGTAGATATAAATGACATATTAGGACTAGACTCTAAACATGATTCTAGTACTGATGATAATGGAAACTGTAAAATATAAACATGAGTTGTATAAATAGTATAAACACAGCATCTGCAAGCGAAGACAGTTATGCACGTACTGAACAAATAATAGAAAATAAAGCTCCTAAAGATATTTCTGGAGAGTTAATTTATCCTGTATCTAAAGTGTCTTCTTTTATTTTAGGGACTACGTTAAGTAGCCAGCAATCAATTAAAAATGTATTATTTAGCGATTCTGCTGAAAGATCATACATATACGAAACTTCGTTTAACAACGCATTAATTAAGTTATTATCTGAAGACGATATAAATGCTTTGCACAATGAAATGAGATCTGTGGAAGGTCAAGTTAAAATGTACAACAATAAATATGTTAAACTTAGTGACGCTACAAAGCTGGAACTAAGTGAATACATGTCGTCTCAATTTTTAGATTATATTGCTTCTAATCAAGCAGTTGAAGATTTAACTCCAACGCAAGAAAAAGTTTTCGATTTTCTTTATAAATTTTATAACGATCTAAACGATAATGTAGAAATGTTTAACGCTACTTCTTCAGGTAGTATAACAACTGCATTATCCTTAAAATTTGATAGACGTCAAACAGAAAAGAATGGTCAAATGGGGCAAGCTGGAATATCTCCTCAAATGTTGCAATACACAAATGAAGGGATGGCCGCTCTTTTTATGGATGCTCTTTATAAAGACTCTACATATTCAGGTGAAACTCTTAGCGAAGTTTTAGAGTATGAAAGCCCAGAATATTTTAATGAGTTGTATGGAAGCTCAGAAGGATTTGATGTGTCTAGAATACAAAATCCTACATCAGTCTTTGATGAAATTATTTCATATTATATTGCTCACTTTAAAGAGCTAAATGAAATAAAAAATCGATCTGTAGGGCGTAAAAAAGAAATGCTTCAATCAGAAATGAACGCTATAGGAGCACTTATAGGTATTACTGACGGTAAATTAAATGTAGAAACAGGGTTATTAGCTCAAAACTGGAGCGAGCTTATAGATTCAAATGTTACGTTTCTTAAAAAATATGAAATTGACGTTAGTTTAGCTGAAGTAGGACTAGCAAATTCAGGAGTTGAAGAGCTAGTAGAAGAAATTAATTCTAGAGATAGTATAGGTATAATGGCTGATCATCAAATTAGCCCTATCAATAGAATGAGTAAGGAGTTTAAGCTTTTACTAAAAACTTTACCTGAAGTAGATTCTAGAGCTATGACTGACGGATTTACATTTAGCACCAATAAAGTAGGATTACCAAGATTATCTGATTTTGGCCAAACTTTATCTGTTTTATACCGATTAACATCAAATAAACCCACTTTAGACTCTAAAATTGAAGCAATTGTAGATCATATTCGAGATGAAAAAGATTTTAAATTTCAAGTATTATTAGATCGACTTTCTATAGGGGATGGGATTATTGGACAGCAAAGCGCTACAACAGGGGAATTGTTATTAGAGTTTAATACTGCTATGAATAACTCTGAAAACGAGTACACTTTAATGCAGATCTCGGATTCTGGTGCGCGTAATTTAATAAATGCTAATAATGATTCTGACATGCGTATCGTAAAAGATAAGTGGTCTCAAAATTTTAAACAAAATGTTAGGTATAAATACGGTAAAATACAGGACGGTACTTTTGTATTAGATTTAGATAAAAATGTAACTACTGCATTAGGGGATAAACGAACTTTAAAAAGTTTATTTATAAAAGGTCCTAATGATGTTTCTCAAGCTTTTGAATATTTAGAATATCTAGGAATTAAATTTACTAACCCAGCACTTGCATTACAACAAGTAGTAGATGTAAATGAAGGAAATGAGTTTAAAGATTTAGTTCACACTTTACTTAAGTATTTAGCAGAAGGAGATGGTAGCATTTCTGAGCTTTATAAAGAAGATCAAAAAGGTAGACTTAGAGAACTTATTGAATTACAATTAAATACGTCTAAAGCTTTAGGATCTCTCCAATTTAATGGGCCTTCTGGTAAAGTGTATGCTATATCTCAAAAGGGGTTTATAAATGTAATAGCAGATAGATTAAACTCAGACCAAGAGTTATTCAATGAACTGTCTAAGTCTCCTACTATGCAGGGATCGTACTGGGCGAGTCAAATGTATTCTGCGGGGTCTGAAACTAAAATGGAGATTGGAGTTTTAATGGGAACTGTAAATGTTAACAACAATGACTCTAAAGATTATTCTAAAATGGGGCGTGGAGATCTTACATCTGCTCAAGTTTCTTCTATTTTAGATGGCTTTGTACCGTTAATTAGAACAGGGAATAAAAAATTAGAAAAAACTATTAGAGTAGGAAAGCCGGACTACACAGAAACTAGAGTAGACATGGCTAATAGATTAGCTGGGTATTTACGATCTGAGATTATTACTGCACATGCTATAAGATCTGGAGCAGCAGACAATATAAAAGGTATTGATAAAAACGGAGCGGAATTACAAATGTTTAATGACCCTAAGTTTACGTCTTTATTTCCTATGGCTAAGAGTTTAATTGCTTCTCCTAATTTAGATTTAAATGCGGTAGATATGTTTGTATCTAATGCAGACACGATACGAAATTTAAGAAAATATATAGATAATGAAATAGAAGACGTTAAAGAAGTTTTACGTGAAAACAAAATAATAGGACAAAAGAATGAAAATTATGGTCTAGATAATAACCAGCTTTCAGCTATGGCTAAAGCGTCTGGCCTAGAATCTTCCGTAATTTTATCAGACAAACTTTTAGATAAAGTAGCAGAGCAATTGTTTATAATTAGACAAACTAGTTTGCATGAACAGTTTAAGTTTTTACTTGGACATCCTGCTGTCTATGGAGATATATTTAAACGTACTTCAGGGCTAGTAGGTCCTAAAAAATACCCTCCAGTAGATGTAGAGATTTTAGAGTGGGCTCAAGAAAATTACAGTAACAGAGGAAATCCTAACAGACTAATAGACGGTAAAGTTAAAATGGTAACTATGCAAGAAGTTACTGAGACTTCAGAGTATCTTAATGATTATAAGGATATTTTATCTGTATTTAATAGAGAGGATCTTTATGAATCAATTGATGACGCTTACACTGATATGGAAATTTTTGATGGTGGAGGATTAGTTCATATAGATTTTTACAGACTAGCTAGGCGTTTAACTTCTTCTTGGAGTAAGCAAGATGAAGCAGTGTATAATAAGTTAATAGATGGAGTTGAAATTACCCCAGAAGAGGTAGCGTTATTTGACCCTTTAAAACCTCAAGTATTAGCTCAAGCATTTGAAGATAAAATTGATTTAAGGCTATTTAATAAATTCGCACTGTTCCCAATACATCCAGGATTAGCAAAAACAGTTACAGACATTCAAGAAGGTAATACAAATGTTTTAGATGACATGTATGCAGACATGAATAAACATAACCTAGATTATATTGTTATGGAGTCTGCTGTAAAATTAGGAGCTAAAAAAGAAAAAAATACTAAAAAGTTTTCTAATTTAATTGATGAATCTGGTAGCTATACACCTTTACAAAATCTAAGCTCCGTGCAAGAATATGGTTTAGAATATTTTGGGATGCAAATGGATCCTAAAGGTAAGTTTGGTAAGTCTGTGACGTTAGGTACACAAAGTACTTCTATGCTGCCAACTAACATTTTTGATAATGGTGTGGTAGCTGCAGAATATGCTAATACAAATTTCTCAGAAACAGAAACTTGGGAGCAAGCTATAGAAAGATACCACAGCATAAACAAAGAATTAATATCAAGAGAGGCTTCTACTCTTGCATCTGAGTTAGGATTCTCTTATACTCCTAACGGGCAATTTCAATTTTTAGGAGATAATCGTAAAATGCTTAACACTATATTAGGGGAAATGTCAAAAAGAGATATACCTGAAAACGTGCAAGCTTCTATTATTGATTTATTTAGTCGAGACGTAACTTTTTCAGGACAGCTATTTGAAAAAAACAAAATAGAAACATTATTTAATGCTATTGTAACCAACACTGTAGTTCGTCGTAAAATGAACGGTAACATGGTAGTGTTGCAGTCTAATTTTGGATACGAAACTATGTCTAAAGCAAAAAAGCAAGACAAGAGCGTTCCTTTAGAAAGAAAATTAAAAAGTTACGGCAAAGATATTGACCCAGCAACTCTTAAAGGTAAATCTGCAGAAGAGATAAAGAGACTTAAAGCAGCTGCACCAACAACAGCTATGGAAGTATTTTTACCACATCAATATAAAGAGTTTTTAGGTCAAGATGTTCCCCCAGGAACTCAAATTTCAGCAAAAGCTTTAGAAGCTGTTGGATTCCGTATACCTACAGAGGGTCTTAATTCTTTAGAATACATTATCATTAAAGATTTTTTACCTCAACATGCAGGGAATACTATTATAGTGCCATCAGAAATTGTAGCTAAGTCAGGGGCCGATTTTGATATTGATAAATTAACTTTATATTTCCCTAACACTAAATACAACAGAAGAACAAAAACAATTGATGTAGTACCAATGATTGCAGCGTCTGAAGCTGGAGCAACTAAGTTACGACACCAAGATCTAAATGCTTACAAGTCTGTTTGGGGGAATCTTTTACAAAAGCAACCAAAAGAGCTTGCTAATCAAATGAAAAAGTTAGATGCTTTGTATAGTAAATACGAAGATGTAAAAGAAACTACAGCAGAAATAGAAGCAGATCCCCAAGTACAGCAAATAAGAGCGTATATAAAAGAGTTACGACAAAGGTTTAAAAAGTCTTCAGATCAAACAGAGAGAGCTAAAATCAGTGCAGAGCTTGATAAAGTTGTTACAAACTTTAATAGTTTACCGATTATTCAAGAGTCTAAAGAAATTAATAAAGCTATAGAAGCTGAATTACTTAAAATTGATGCAGAGCTATTACAAGCAGGATTTATTGAGGAAGGCACTAAAAACATATTGTCTATACAACCTAAAAAGGTTTTACAGAATGAGATGCTATTTTTTATGACTGACGTATTAAAGCATCCTGCAAGTTTTCCGCAATTAATTACTCCTGTAGGGGCCTACAGTTTAGCTCAAAAAGCAAAACTAATCGATGAAAAAGTAAACCCAAATCGATGGAAAAGAGAAAAGGGTAAACTAGTAGAGGCGTCAAAAACATTACATGAAAAGTTATCTTTTCGTAACATAATAGAAACTACATTTACAATGTACCAAACTTTAGGGGGTACTGGTATTGTTGCTACTGGTATTACGCATGCTGCTAAAGCGCAGAGAGCGGGATTAAAATGGAATTCTACAGAAAAACGCCCTATAAAGTTTAATTTTAAAAATTACAATAGAAATTTATCTTTATCTACAACAAAATCTGATGGAACTAACCGGTACATTAATAATGAAATGCAGCAGTACGTTACAGGATATGTAGATGGGGAGAAAGATCCATTTGTAATGTATGTAAACGCAGGACAAGAAGGTGCAGCAATACATATGTTGTTGTTACGTAGTGGAGTACCTTTAGATGACGTTTTATTTTTTATGTCGCAGCCTATTATAACAGAGTACCTTAAGCTTAAAGGTACAGACCAAAGCATGGTATCAAGAGCTAAAGGTAATTTTAAAACTAATGAAGCTATAAAAAATGAATTAAAATTAAAATTCCCAGGTGTACCTTCAGACATTGAGTTTGATGTAGAATTATTAGACGAAATGCTGCCTTTAAAAGCAGGAGAAATG
>VMHT01048745.1_pt1 | contig 28993 bp, 23 predicted proteins | sample 4693611 | NCBI WGS metagenome assembly VMHT01 (sample SAMN12280063, study PRJNA550983) | marine metagenome | isolation source: seawater sampled from same location over 5 years 0.02-0.2 micron viral filtrate | place: USA: collected off the coast of southern California halfway between the port... ... | reverse complement strand
TCTCCACATCAGTCTCTTCATTGTCCGATTGTTTTGCTACTGATGCAATGTTATCATCGCCCTCATCTTCAACGATCTCTTGTTGTGTATCTTCATCACTGGAACTTTCAATCGATTCATTTTTTTGATTATTTTCTTCGAGAATTTCCTCAGAGACCTCGCTTTTAGATTCATCTGCGGGTAGATTTGGAGGCTTACTTGGTGGGCCACTAGGTGGCTTGCTTGGAGGTCCCGATGGAGGGCTACTAGGCGTTTTGTCGACAATTGGAGCATCTTCAGTTATTGCTTCGGAAGGTGGCATGCTAGGTGGTCCACTAGGTGGTTTGGATGGCGGTCCACTCGGCGGACCAGATGGTGGGCCGGATGGCGAAGACATAGGAGGGCCGCTAGGTGGTTTGGATGGCGGTCCACTCGGTGGCCCAGTTGGCGGAGAGTTTACTTCTTTCACTGGGTTCTGCGCATCCTCAACAATACCATCGCTAGGCGTCTCATTATTTTCTTCGGTAATAGATTCCACTTCTTCGGCTGAATCTTCAGAGATTTGTTCCTCAACCTCTTCCTGAGTGGTTTGTTCTAGGCCACCAAGACTGCCAAAAGCATCTCCCAGCATACCTTCTACCTTGGCAATCTCGGATTGTTCTTTAGCCATTTCAGCCGACGTTTTTTTCTTCGCCATGGTAATACTCCCTTGTCAAGCCACATGGCGCGGCTTAAATAGCGGTTGCGCTCCGGACAGAACGAACACGCCCGCTTGGTGTAGAGGTTATCATGCAGGATTGTCATTCCTGCGACCCGGGTTCAATTCCCGGAGCGGGCGCCAAACGTCTATCTTTACAAGATATTCATTTGCTAATGCGCGACAAACAGATTAAGAAAGGAAGACTATTCGGATAGGTTGAGTTGAGAGATATGGTTGAACTAATTGATTACAAGTGTGCCACGTGTGGAAGCATAGAATCATTCCATAGAGAGCGTAATGGAATAAGCTGCAAAGCTTGCGGTTCACGAGTATTCATGAAACTTAGAAGAACCGGCACAAAGAAACTCAAAGCTGAGTAAACAATCCACGGATAGTTCAAAAACCGCCGGGTATTTTGCTTGTTTATGACGTCGTGGTTAGAGTCTAAAGCCCCGACGAGATTCGAACAACTACTAACTTCGAGTTCAATTAAGGATACTCTTAGCACGGCATCAACTGGTACGAACCCCCCTCACCTTTTATTGTCAGGGCCAAGTGGAGTCGGAAAAACTGCAGTAATGCGAATGCTAGCGAGACAGTTATTAGGTCCTGGCTGGCAGTCTACAACCCACATATTGAATGCGAAGGATCTTTCTCGAATGCCAGGCGCGATGAAGGTTTTTGAAGAATTCATTCGACCAAGGGGCTCAAGTAATAGCCTTGCTGGACTTACTAGCCTAGATATATTCACAGATTCACTAGCCGAGGTACCAAATGATCCAGGACCTCCTAGCGGACATGAAACCTTTAACAATAATTCAGACGGGAAAATCAAACTTTCAAGAATTATTGTCATTGAGGATGCTGACTATCTTGGAAATTTACGGCAAGCATATTTACGACGTATGATGGAACAAAGTAGTTTAACCTCAAGATTTATTTTTACCACAACAACGCCTTCTAGACTTATTGAAGCCTTACGAAGTAGAGTTCAACACATACGTTTTTCACGATACGACCGAAACATCATCGAAAATCGCCTTACAGAAATTTCCCAGCAAGAACTTCTTGAACCAGCTCGCGGAGTTATTGGTGATATAGCACACGTAAGTGAGGGAAATATCCGTAAAGCGATTTTTATTTTAGAACTAATGGGCAAGCGTGATTTACTTGGCAATCGAAAAAACCTGCAAAACCTCGTTTCATCGATAAAGGTAAGAGAAATCCAACTGGTACTAGAAGAGGCGATGCGCGGTAGAGTTCACGATTGGCGGTGGGAGAAAACCAATGGCCGTAATGTAAGAACTTTGAAAGGTGCTATGGGTTTATTGGACCAACTCATGGAAAAGCAAAATTTCGAAGCAGAAGATATCGTCAATCAATTTCACAAACTTCTAACAGAAGGGAGAATGAATCTGGATGATTTGTTGTTATCTAAGGTTATGATTAGTTTAGCAAAGTGCGAAGTTTCTGTATTTAGGACTTCACAACCGAGAATTGAATTAGAGCGGTTTCTACTTGATGTTGCAAAACATTCTGCAATGTGAGTCAATCGGAATACTCTTGATAGCACGACCATTGGGAAGGTTGGGCGCGTAGCACAGCTGGATAATGCGTCGGCCTCCTAAGCCGAAGATCGCGGGTTCGAATCCTGCCGCGCCCGCTCAATCAACCCAAAAAAAGGCAAAATTGGGCAATGAGTAAAAAGAGGGACCTATTGGTTGTCCTGATACGATGGCTCGCAACAACTCCAAAACCCCGGATTCGGCAATAGAATTGCCTGATCCATACGGTCATGGATTTGAGAGAATTGAAGATCCATTAGAGAAAACTCGAATACAATGGAATCATTTGGAAACCAGAAGAAAATTATTCGGCAGTATTGCAAGAAATTGGATGTTAATTTACTGGCGCTCGATAGTTGGTTTGGTTCTGGCTTTCACAGCTATGCTCGGAATCTTGTTTCCAGACCAGATTTCTGAGAAGAACTGGCTGATTATCCTATTACCGATACCAGTTCTGTTAGCTGTAATCCCTAACATAATTGCTGTTGAGTCCGCTTGGCATGCAATGCAAGCAAAACTGTCTTTGCGAGAACAGGGCGGCCTGAGCGATGGTGTTAGACATACACTAAGAGTGCAACCAGGCATAGATCGAATAATCGATGGGCTGAGAGATCATCGCCGGTCAAATTTAGTTAGTGCGGTGCTAATTAGCATTGCATTCTCAATGATACTATTGGCCACCGCAACAAAGCCCGGAACTGTTGCGTGGAATCTAGCGTTATTAGTATCCACAAGTACGGGATTCATCTATACATTTCACGCTCAATATACCAATCTAAATGTCAAACAATTGGGCGACAGATTCCCTAACTTAGTATTCCATGCGCCAACACATCACCAAACGCAATTGGGAAGTATATTGAGTGATTTATTATCTGCCCATTTAGATCCTGATTTGGAGTTGGAATGGAATAACTGGAAGACAGAATTACATAACTCTTTAATGCCAGGTAATGATAAGAAACAAGCACTTGAGAGGCTATTGTATTTACTTTACCTACACAATTTAGGAGAAATAACCGATGCCGATGTAAGAAAAGAGTTTTCTACATTTATCATCAAGGGAAAGCTAGAGGCAATCCTCTACAATCAGGATAGTGATTTCAATTGGCGTACCTTGCAGCGGTTAATTTCTCATGCTAATGCATGGCAACCAAGCGCCTTCAATTTGCTAGATAGGCTGCAGATTGATTTGTTAAGCGGCAAGCCAGAAATTTCTAGAGCAAAATGGCGTATGGATGTAGCCCTTGATGACTTGTGTGTAGGCGGGGCAACAAATCTGTTTATTGTGTTGAATAATCAAACCTTTGAGAAGCGGAATGTTACAGTTGAGGTATTAGTTCCTAATGGGGAGCCGGAAACACGAACTCATCGTTTTGAATTAGATGCTTGCCCCCCTCCTCGCAATGCGTTGAAATTATCTGCAACAAATGACGAAGATTGTCTAGATTGGATTCCGAGATATCTGCACAAGGGAGTGGTATTATGGATGAATGTCGCATGGAACAGAAACTTCTACGGCAGAACCAACATACAGGTTGTACTCAGAGATGAGGCAGGAATTGTTCTAGAATCAAAGGTTTTGACCACAGAGGTTAGCAGGAAAACCTCCAATGCGCTTAGAAAGCGTATGCTGCGTTTCGAAAAAGCCCGGGAAATCGGTGAAATGGACATACCAATCGCGGGATGACGGTTTAATCAACCCCGTCTTTGTATGCGGTTGGCTTATTTCCCCCTCTCCCTTCGGTGGTTTTGTCGGGTGACTTACAATGGAAGCATGGGATATACTGGTTATCGGCGATGGCCCCGCAGCATTGCGCTCTGCTGCAGTTTCAGCAAAAAATGGAGCAAAAACTCTGTTAATCTCTTCAATGGCTTTGGGCAATGGAGGGGCTGCAGCGCTTGAAGGACTGGCAGCACCTATCCATGAAATGAATAACCGAGTGCATCGTGAAGATACGATAAAATCTGGTTATTTTTTGTGTGATCAAGATATAGTCACGGCAAAAACCAATATGGCAATTGATGAAATGAATCACTTAGAAAAAGCCGGGGTAGTGTTCAGCAGAGATGCCAAAGGCCTCCCTATGACAAAGAAAGGAATCGGCCATTCTAGTCCTAGAATTGTTGATGCTGGTGATGCTTCAGTCAGGGATGTTCAACAAGTCTTAGAAGAGCAGTGCATGAAGAATGGCGTTGTTAGAAGAGGCGATCAACTACCGGTAATGTTAGTCAGCACCAAGCAGAAAGTAGACGGAGTAATCACTCTAGATATGGTAAATGGTAGATTTGTTGCAATCCAAACTAAAGCAGTCATTCTTGCTGATGGCGGTTTTGAAGGAATATTCAATGGCACAGGCATCGGATATGGAATGGATTTAGCCCTTCAAAGTGGGATACCACTAAGAGACATGGAATTCATCAGTAAAACACCATTCGGGGTAACTGATAGTAAATTGACTCTATCATCAAATATGTTGGGATACGGAGCAGACCTGTGTGACACATCGGGAAATTCAATTTCTGCTGACAATCTTGTTGAGCTTTGTGAGGTTATTTCACAATCATCAGGTGCAGTAATTGATGGTAGAGATATGGGCGATGATAAAGTTTGGTGGCAATCTGTATTTAGGTCAGTCAAGAGTTCTACAGGTGTAGACATGAACAAGTACACTGTTGGCTTAGAGAATCGAGTAAACCAAACTTTGGGAGGAATTGCTACCGATGAGTGCGGAAGAGCAGTAATAGGTAGTTGGTCTCGGTGGTTTACTGGCTTGTATGCTGCAGGAGATGCTGCTTGTTCTGGGCTAAATGGGGCAGGTTCTCTGCCAGGCAATCGATTACTAGACGCATTATCAGGCGGTAGTAGTTCGGGTAACCATGCTTCTGAGTGGATAAAAGGGCAATCATTTTCCAATACCGAAAATTTGATTTCTTCACTAGAATCATGTGAAGCAAACTTTGGCGCAAGATTTTCTGAGGAATCGTCAGACACTGTACAGAGGGTTGGCGCACTAAATCTCAAACTACTCTCAATTGCCGCTAAATTTACCACTTCGCCAAATAGTTCCGATGACCTTTCAGGGCTGTTACAAGAGTTGGAGCAAGCGGAAATTTCAGCGGAATCAATACACCTTGACCAACAATCTTTGATTGCTAATACTAACTTTGCAGGTTTGTTGAGAATTCAAGCAGGAATTAGGCTGTTAACAGCGTCCGTTAGAGCTTCACTCGCACGTAATGAATCTCGAGGAGTGCATCAAAGAAGCGACTTTTTAGAAGAAAACTCAGAATTGCTTCACCATATTACAGTTGACAATGATGCAAATATCGGCACACTGGCTGTAAGAAAAGGCCAGAAAGATAATTGGATACTGACTCCTCAGTGAAAGACAATAACTTGAATGCTCTAGCGGAGGCTATGAGCGACCAGACATTATTCAGCAAAATCATTGCTGGAGAGATACCCTCACACAAGGTTGCGAGCGGCAATGATTGGTATGCTTTCTTGGATGTTTTCCCTCGCCGTGAGGGTCATACACTGGTAATTCCGCACAAACAAGTTGGCAATATTCAACAACTAAGTGATGATGAAGTAGCAAGTTTGTTCTTGGGAGTAAAACAAGTGCAGAGAAGGCTATCAATAGTTTTTGACACGACTGATTTCACTATTTGTCTACATGATGGCCCACTTGCAGGACAAGAAATCCCTCATGTGCATGTGCATGTGATTCCTAGGACAGTCGATGACGGGGGAATGACTCTCATGGCCATGTGGCCAAATGCCAAACACAGCGGAGAGGTAAACCATGAGCAATTATCTACTATTGCCGAAAAACTGACTGGGGTGGAATTATGAAACATCCAGATCCAGAAGATATGAATGATGGAGTACTTGACCACCGCGGAGAGGTTTTGCCTTATCTGTCAAAATCTGCTAAGAATATGAAAATGGATATGCTGCTTGAAACTCCATTACCGACTTACGAAGGAGAAACCCCGGGGTCTTACTTTTGGACAAAAGTGATCTATTGGATTTGTCATCGAATTAGCAAAGTGCAATATCGCTCAATAGAGTCTTCAGGGATGGAAAAGATTCCAAGAGACCGTGGTTCTCTGTGTTGTGCTTGGCATACTAATGGGATACTAGACGCATTGCAAATAACACTTAACCATCCAGAATACTTTGTATTAGGAGCAAGACACGATTTAGTTACTCGACCAATATTGGGCTGGTGGACTAGGAAGATGGCAGTTCAACCAGTGGTTAGAAAGGCTGAATTGCTCCGAGGTGGCTGTACTGAAGAAGAGGCTAATTTCCTCAATGGTCGTTCTCTAATGACTCTTGCATCAGGAATTTCACATGGGTATGGTTGCGTTCTATTCCCTGAGGGAACTAGCCACAATAACTCATACATGCTGAGATTTAGGACCGGTCCAATGCGTACGGTTCTTGCAGCAAGCGCACTCGCAAAGGCTTCCGACAAGGAATTACCAGTCCTAATTCCCATGGGACTTCACTTTAGAACAAGAGAGCATTTCCGTACTGATGTTTGGGTCGAATATGGTGAACCAATACAAGTCGAAGATAACGATGTGCCGCAAAACCTAGTCGATGCAGTATCTACTGGGACATGGTCAGAACCCCCAGCGGATTCAGTGTTTAAGCTCAGAGACAAGTTGAGAGAGGATCTAGTCCCGCTGAGTCCAAATGCCTATTCTTGGGAAGAGTATCGAGGTCTATTACTACTGGGCCATATCAATGGAAGGCTGGAAAACAATGCGCCAAAATCCTGGCGTGCGGAAGTGGAACAAGCGAGATATTTTAGGAACAAATACAGCATTGAACCTCAATCCATAGATATTGACGATTTACAACCTGAGAAAATAACAAATAGTTTAGTCTCTAAATCAGAAAAAGCCGCTGAATTACTGCATAAAAATGGATTAGATGGAAGGGATTTGAACCCTAACTCCACCAAACTAGCCAAGCCAAAATTGAGTAAATTACCATTTTCGGCCATTAGAGTTAGCCTATTTGCTCTACTATTGCCGGTGTTTTTGATTTCACTATTGCCACAGATGATTTTGGGCAGGGTATTAGGAGACTCTACTGATGAGGGTATTGATGCACGAACTTCTTACCAATTTTTAGCTGCGATGTTTGGCTCAATCATTATCTGGCCGCTGTCCTCAACTATTATAGTCGGGATACTATATTGGCAAACTGGTACTATTGAGAACATCCTCGATATTAGATGGACAGAAGCCTTTGGCACCTCAAGATTTAGTGTTGTAGTATCGATTTGTATGTTGTGGTTTGCGATGTTCCCGATTTCGCTTTTCACAGGCCGACTGTTCTCTCTTGTATGGGATGATTATGTGGATTTAAGAGGGTACATCCGTAAAATAAAACTGTCAAAGACTGACCGTAACGAACTGTTCGAAATCATTACCGAAATAAAGCTAGATTTGTCCAGTTCAAAGTAAATCTTGGGTTTGATTCAAACGGGATGAATGATTCGGGGTTAACGTGACACCCAGTGAAGCGGTATCTTTGGTCAGAAAATGGCTTGACGAAGAGAGATTATTTGTCAAAGAGCAGAATGATCCAAGAGCCCATGCCCACTTCTTAATCAAATATCCTCAGGGCAAACAAGGACATATGTTTGCGGTTGTAGTTCCAAAAAATAGGGACCTTGTAGCAATCTCAAGTATGACTCGAGTGGACAAAGGACAGCAAGACGAAATGAGCAATCATATGAAAGATGACAAAGATGGCTGGTCTGAATGGATACATGAAGCGAGATTGCAATTAATCGGATCATCTGTTGACTGGGGAATTCACATGGGTCACCAAGGTAACAAGAAGCCAGGTCCATTGCAAGCATTTAATGTCAGTTTACCAATTTGGTTTGATGGAGTGACAAAGAATGAATTCATGCATTCTCTGAGACGGCTTTGGTTAGCAAAACTTGGCATTATTCATGAGATAAAATATTCATATGGCCCGGGTGTTGGAAAACCAGGGCCAGTAGATGATTGGCAAAACAGTAATCCAGCTAGTATCGAGCCACCAAAATCAAAATCTAATCAGCAAGAAAGCATCGAGGTGGAATTCGACGAAAAGATGTCTTTTGGGACAAGTTTTGACCCATCAGAATGGGCTTAAGCCGATTTTAAAAATATGACCTGAGAGGGTCGTAATTAAGTACCATGAAAACATGGTTGATGTGTCGTAAGAGGGAATTGTCTATGAGTCAAACATTCAAATCCGTGAGTTTAGTATCAATTATGCTGTTATCTGTATTGTCCGGAATGGTCGTTGCTAGTGATTATGCTGAAGCAAACACTGTGGTTATTACTGAGCCACAACAAATTGTTGACGGTGGCTCTGCATCAGATACTCAGACGACAATAGTAGGTGACAGTCAAGGAAATGTACATATTATCTGGGCTCGAAATAGCCTACATCTATACTATTCAATGGTTGCAAGTAACGGTGAAATTCTTATCGATGCGACTCAAATAACCAATCCGGGAATTCACAAAGTTTGGCATCCCGATGCTGCAGTTGACGAAGATGACAATATACACGTTGTTTGGACTGACAAATCAGGAACTCACAAAATTATGTACACTGCTCTGAGCCCGTACAAAATACAACCATTCAACGGACAACCATCAACAGATGGAGCCATAACAGGTATTGACGACACAGTAATCTCACAACGTTCTCAAGACCGGGATTGGCCATCTCTCGATATCGATTCTCAAGGCAATGTCCACATTGCATGGGAAGATGAGTATGATGAACTTGAAAAATTCTTCAATCAGCCGCAAATTTACTATTCAATGATTGAACCTGATTTTGTTACCCAAGATGTAATTACTCTTTTTGATGATACACTACTAACGCCAATTATCGGTCACAAAGGCCATCCTGATATCGTTGTCGATGCTAACGATCAAGTGCAAATTGCTTGGGATGATACCCGTGGTGGCAAGGTAGAATTGGCATTCGTTATCGATACATCAGGTTCTATGTATTCAGAATGGGCAGATGTATGCACTGTAATTTATGGTGGTACTTTCTCTGATGGTTCAGCATTCCAAGGGATAAAACCACTTCTTGAAGTTGCTAACATGACCGTATATGAAACCATTTACGGCCTTGATGGTGGTTTTGGACTACCATCGGCTGCCGACAGTGGCGATTGTGCAGGATATAATCAAAATGCAGGACCCCGTTCGACTCCTTTAGGAGATGGTGATGACTCAGGCGGTATCAGAACACTGTCTACAACTGTGTACAATGGTAACCCATACTCTGGGAACTCTGGTGAAGATTGGGGCCCGGGTACAAACTGGGCATGTTTGTCTTGGAAGGATTCAAAAGGCGATGTCCCTGGAAAACCGTTGCAAAGTGGAGTTAACCACAAGTGGAATGCAAACGCTACCAAAATTGTCCTTCCAGTTTCTGATGAGGGGCCAAAAGATGGCGATCCATCACAACAGGCCGATGATATCAGCTCAATCAATGAAGCTCACGACAGTTGTGTTAGAGCAGGAGTTATTCCGATTGGTCTGTACGGCCAAGGTTACGGAGGAGCAGGGAACATTCAATCGCATTTCCTTGATTTAGCAAAATGTCCAAATGGGGTTGTTTCTACACAGCCTAGAAATTGTCCGGGTGCCGATCCAGCAAATAATCCAAGCAATGTCAATGCTGGTGGCCAAGCATACGAATTTCCATCTGGAAGCGGTGGTGCAGGCGCTATGGCTTTACTTGTAGAGGCGATGGTTTATGTTGCAACTAACAACTCTCGAGAAATTTACATGACCGTGTTAGACCCGTATGCAAAGATGGAAAATGATCCTTCTTGGACCCCTGGCTCAACAGGTCACACAATCGCTAACGGGGGTTATGTCGAAGACACAGGCTCAGCAGAAACAGGTCATTTGGTTGTAGTAAATGATACAAGAGTGACTATCGATGATGCTTATTCTTTCCACCCATCAATAGGTGTTGATATGCAAGGCAATACGCACATTGCTTGGATGGATGCGAGAGATTATGGTTTTGAAAAATCTGCTAACTATGAAGTGTACTATACTAAACTCAGACTACAGGGTGCAGGGGCATTCGATGGTGCCGAGGAAGGTCTCTCGACTTATGCGATAAAGAAAATCCAAGATACCGCCATTTCTAATGTCGAAGGGTTAGGTGGTTTGACATCGAGCCGACCTTGGTCAGGCCATTCGATTTTCCCAGCTTTGCTGACAGACGAGCAAAATAATGTCCACATCGCCTGGGTCGATTCTGCTAACGTAACCGCTGGTGAAGAAATCCAGTATACTCGATTAAATCAAACAGATCTCACAGGCTTAGGTGAATTTGCTTTGGACCCATGGGAGATTGTCTCGATTACCAATTGGGCTAGTAACAAGCTTGGTACAGATACAGGAGGTAGACCAGAAATTGGTATGCCGCCTGCATTTGCTAACGACTTAGGTAGTGGGGCTCACGTTGGCTGGTCGGATCGAAATAAGTGTAATGATGAACAGAATGGGGCCTTCACAATTTGCTATTCCCATGTACTCACTGGGCAAGTTGATGTTGAATTGGAACTCGGAGAAACATTCTATCATGTGATAGAGCCGGGAGAGCAAACATTGTACAACTTGACTATGAACAACTCAACACCAGGTGACATTGAACTTGTTGCTGACACCTACGGAATCAACGTTACCGGCGTGCCACAAAATTGGACTGCACAGATATTCTTCTCCGAAAACCAAACACAAATTACCCCAACAACTCCAATTTATCTCAAGGGTGGAGAATTCATTAATTTCTATCTTAGAGTACAAGCTCCAACTATTTATCAGGCTAATGAAGACGAGTTGGCCCAAATTGTGGTTACTGCGAAGTCCTACAAAGACCCAGCAATACGGTCAGACCTTACCACTTTAACCCTGATGGATGTTGTTCACGGCATAAGTCTGGATACATCACTCAGTGTACAGGACATAGAGCAGGGTAGTCAGGCGACATTCTCAATTACAATTACCAATACAGGTAACGTGCAAGATAGTTTCTTGTTCTGGGATCCAAATACTTTGGAAGGGCAGCAAGAATGGCTACTACCATTTGGTTGGGAGATAACCTTCCCACTCCGTGTTGAACTTGACCCTGGTAAGTCTACAACAAAAATACTGACCGTAAAGGTTCCATCTACAGAAGATCCAGGAGCATTTGTGATTTATCTAAAGGGCTGGTCCGAAGGGGAACCGATTAAATCAGTAGATAAGGGGACTTATGACATACTAGAACTGGGTATCTTTGTTTCGATCCAATCTGAAGGAAACATAGTCTTTGAAGAATTACTAGCTGATGAAAGAGAGGTTGAAATTAAGGCTGGTGATTGCCACATCTTTGAACAAGATGTCACTAAGAATTTCGAATCAGGCAACCTAATCTTCAGTACGCCTGGGGCGCCAGATGTACAACCTGATGACATAGATGAATCTACATGGCGACAATCTAACTGGGTCTTGGACATCGATTTCTCTCAAACTCCGGGCGGGGCTGATGCTACACTTGGTATGCCAATTGAATGGAAGTTAGATGCAGGTACTACCTTTAGAACATGGATGGTTCGAGTTAATGTATGTGTTCCAGATGATGCAAGTATCGGCTCGAAGAGTTTCACCTTACAAGCCAATCTAGAGGGCTATCAGAAGGTATCAGATTCCGGAAGATACACTGTAAATGTAATCCATGAATATAGCCTTGATACCCAAATTGAATTAGATACTGACAGAATCGTATCTGTCACAGATTCTAATGGTAATCCAATATCAGCAATAGCGGTGAACCCAGGTGAAAATTTGGTCCTTCCAGTAACTACAATGAACAATGGTAACGGACCAGATAGGTTCGATTTCCGTTTGACTACAGTGATTGATCCTACTGGAGTACCAGTAAGAACAGGACACTGGGACATCATTATTCCTAGAGAAAGTTTAGAAGAATTAGACCGTGACTCAGATCAAACATTTGATGTTCTAATGAACATTCCTGAATTTGATATTGGTGCAGGATTATATGTTGTAGAATTCAAAACGCTGTCTGAAGAAGCATATCCAAATGAGCAAAATAGGATAACAAGGGAGCGGGATGTCGATTTCTTGTATGTCTACGTGAACGAATTTTACGACATGGAGATTTCCATGGACCCAACTGTAGATAATCCAGTAAAAGTTTCTGCACCAGGTAAAATAGTTAGTTTTGCACTAAACATCACCAACAATGGCAATGTACAAGATTGGCCCTCATTGGACAATCACACTGCTCAATCACAAGGCAATGACTTGGTATGGAATGAACTACCAGGAATGGGTGCATTGAGCGGATGGTCAGTAGAATGGCGTACAATCAAGAAGATTAGCAATGATTTGAGCGTTGATGAAGAGTGTGTTGTTATCACAGATCCAATGCCAGCACCAGATGCCAACCAACTTGAAATCGATGCATATTACTCAATGGTTGCAGAAATGCAAGATTCGAATAGATGCGCATATCTAGAGGTAGATAACATATACATGGCGCCAAAATTAGCACCATATCAAACAGTCGAGATGATTGCTGTAGTAAAGATATCAACCACAGCGAAATTGGATACTCGTAACGTTGGTCTCAAGGTTGTATCAATGGCAGGGGATATGACAGAAGGAGGAGATTATGACTCCTCACCGTCATGGCAAGGAGAGGAACTTGACAGCAATGAATTCATTGTGACACTAAGCCTAAAAGCACCAGATTTGGTGATTAAAGACATTAGAGTTTCACAATATAGTGCAGAGATTGATTCAACAATCCCAATTGGCATCACTCTGCAAAATGTTGGAAATACTCATGCTACAGACATTGAGATTGTTTTGTGTCAATATGATGATGTTAACAGTAAGTCGATTGTTAATGACATTAAGCGCAATGGATGTGATGAAGATAGTGTGGTAATGCGACAAGTTGTCGGTGCATTGTTGGCGCCAGATGCTTCAGAGGATGCTAAGGAAATTGAGATTTACCTGCTATATCCGGTTGTTGCAGGTAGCAAGGGAGTTTATGTTGTAGTCGATCCAATGAATGAGATTGTAGAAGGCAGTGAAAGTAACAACATCATGGCTGTCTCAGAACCGCTAGAATCCCCAAGTCCATTCTTTGATGTTGCAGGACAAGTTGTTGGTAAAGCAGCACTACCGTTTGTTGTAATTGTACTAACTCTATCATTGCTCGGCGTAGTTTACTTTGTTGGCAAGGCTAGAAGAGAGGAAGTAAAGAAGCGAATCGCAGAGCAATCGTCACTGGTTAGTGTCTTAGAATCAGGCGATTGAGAATGGTCGTGATTACTTTTTGTAATCACCTAACCACCAATACAGGTCTGAGTTTTCTGGAGTTGCTATCACGTGACCAGCCTTTTGAGAAATCTGCCTTTGTAACTTAGACCTAACCTCTTCTAGAAGCTCGGAAACTTGACGTTGTCCTAATTGCAATTCTTTGCTCAGTAGGTTTAGATCAAGACGTTTTTCAGGCGCCTCAATTATCGAATGAATCATCGCTCTTTCTTCATACTGTTCAAAATCATTATCGACACCTTGAGATATTCGATTACGAATATGTTGGTGTAGGGAAATCAACGCGTCTCTTTCAGAATCTAAGCGCTCTATAACTTGGTTAAGTTCTGCAAGGTGGCTAACCCCTTCACTAACGGAGATTCTTTTCCTGCCGCTAACCATTTCTGCAACTGAATGGGTAACTTCTGGTAGCTTACTTGAAAGCCTCATGGGACCTCCAGAGGGTAGTTTTCTTTGTTCGCAATTGAAGAGGTCAGGCCCTAGGTCAATTCGAATTGAAATCGCTTCTTGTACAGTATAGATTGTCCTAGGTGGTCCACCTTTTTCACTTGGAACTTTCAATTTAGCAACAAAATTACCATTCTCCAATTCTCTTAGGTGTTTTTTGATAGCTTGCTGACTTACTCCGATCAAGTCTGCTAACTGCATTGGATAGTGAGGCTCTCTAACCAGTCTCTCTAGAATTTGTCTGCGAACTTTATTTTGTAAAAGCCTGAGTGCAAGGTCAATATCAGCCATATTGCTCAACCTAAGGTTACCTAATTGATGAACCTTTTTCAACTCAACGAATTCTCAAATTATACAACCTTACAGCACCAGCGAGTACCAAAATCAGGCCAGTGAATAACAGTGATATTGCTAGGGTGGATTTCAGGGACGCTTGATAACTCCAATCAACATCAAATTGCTGTAAAGTTTGTGAATCGTCTCCACCTGCGACAAATCGGTATTCTCCTGGTTTTGGTTGCCAAGTAATCTTCCCGTCCGAAGATGGGCCTCCCGCGATCATATTGACAGAATCCTTTTCACATTCATAATAATCTCCCTTCAATTCACATTTGCTTGCTTCACTAGCCTCTGCAATACCAATCCACACCCCAGATTTATCCCAGACAATTTCAACGTCGACATCAGCAGCAATTGCTTCACTAGGTATTTCTAGAACTTCCCCCGACATTCCCCAATAGCATGTAATTTCGTCCTCACCGACAAACGGTAGTCCGTCTTCAACTGTACATGGCGGTAGCATTGCATCAACGGTATCTGCGTCACTAAGGTCTTGAGTGATTCCAAGTGAAGATGCAATGATTAACAGGACTCCAAAAATTACCAATCCAATCGAGAAAAACTTCTTCACAACATCACCCTAATCTTCATCCCAGTTTTTCCATGCATTGGGTTTTGTTTCAGATTGTTTGGGGGCATCAATATTAATACTGCTCTTGATTTTTTTAATTTTATTTGATTGATTTGAGGTAAAACTTCCACCCTCGTCCCAAGACGCAATTTCTTTAGTGTTGGATGCTTTCTCATCAAGATCAGGCTGGCGAATATCGTTGTAATCAGCAAACGGATCTGCTACCCTACTTTGTGCTTCATCAACATCGCCTTTCATCAGGGCAAATACTTGCTCAGTAGTTAGCAATGTCCCATTTTGTACATCTTCTCGGCCATCAACGAATTCTTCAGAATCTGTTATTCCTGTATCGGCAAATGGGTTGTCAACCTTCTCGACTTGTTGAGTTTGTAATTTTGCAATATTTTCAGGGGTCAAATCTGTGATTGGCATTACTTGACCATTGGCTCCCACCATCATTACTTTCGGGCCACTAGAACTTTTGTTAGTTAAGTATAGAATGAATGCCAATGGCAAGATTACCAAGCCAATACAGCATGCTGCGCCACCAAAAACTAGGGCGGGTTGCTCTAACATCTTCCACTGGGCTCCAGTAGCATCAACTAGCCAAAGAGTAGAGTTGTCGCAGTTTGTCTCACATTCTACCTCTAAAACATATTCGCCTTTTTCAGAGATGTCCCACTCTTTGATGATGGTGAATCTACTACCGTCAGAATCCATAGGAGTCCAATCGGTTTTGCAACTGCTTGACTCAATCGCATCACCTGAAATATCTGAACCGCTCATCTTCAGTATACTAACATTTGAAATATCATCTGAAATAACAACCGCCGAGTAACAACTTTCCCTTAATTCAATAGTTTCAGCACCGCCGCCCGTTATTGATGCTTCATTGATTTTTTTGGGACTTGACGCTTCATCGATTTGGTCCATGTTTGAGAAAATGGCTATCGCACCAACCATCAAACATACCAACCCAAGTACCGCAACACGCATTGGCCAAGGGTTAGGATTATTCTGCGCCATAGACATACCTCGACTGAAGTCCTCCATCAATGCTTGTACGACTATGCAAGACCTAATTCCGCTAATTTTTCCGGTAAATATGTATCTGTTACGAAATCTAAACCATACTTGGCTAACGATTGCTGTTCAGCTTTTTTATTGAGTTCTAGCATCATGTTTATTTGGTCTTGCCACCAAGAATCAGCAAATCTTGGGTCAGATAATTCTGCGTTTAGTGCCTCGATGTCTTTCTTCGAAAGGTCATCACTAGGTAAATCATAAGCGACAATATCGTCGGAGGTAACTCCTAGATATGTCGCGCTTGGAGTGGCCAAATATTCGGAAATATGAGCGGTTTTAATCGCACCATATGCAATAGAAGCAAAGATTCTGAATGACCACGGATCTCCGTCAAGGAAGACCACTACTGGCAAATCCCACTCCTCACTCATGCGCTTGATAATTCTCCTAGTCGATCTTGCTGGCTGACCTTTTAGGTGTAATAGACCACATTTGTAATCCTCATCAAAACCGTTCTCAACCAACCTATCAAACATACCACCTGTTTCAATTGCCATAAGGAAGTTAATATCGTGCTCAAGAAATTCAATCTTTTCTAATTCCACATTGTAAGGAACTCCATATCCGGAATCACCAACATCGTCCCTTGCATTTATTCTCATCCATTCACCACGACGGTTTCTCTCCTGTAAGGTTAGATTGCCAATAATTCTAGCACCGTCTTCTTCAGGTCTAAGTTTGAAATCTTCTCGAAGACACTTTGTAACTATCTCTAAATCCTCAGCTAAGTTATTTGATTCATTTTGGCTACCAAATTTACCAAGACCCCAACTCTCCGAGATGTAATACATCTCTCTCAAGGTTGATGATTTACCAGAATCAATCATATCTTCAATGAACTCAATAACGTGCAGAGCTCTGAGTAATTGTTTTGCCGAACCTAAACTTGTTGCATCTCTGATAGACCGCTTTTTGCCATACTTGTAAACTCCGAGTTTTCTATCAAAGCCAATATTATTTTTTGTTCTTACCGGCAGAGTCATTGTTGGGGGCTCACCATTGACAATTTTATCATACATCTCAGATACTACAGTTTGCATTGCAGATTTTGTCTCCTCAGCACTCATCCTTACTGCCACTATTGTTCACCTCCAAACAGAGTGGATTGTCCCGAAGGGGGTCTAATGGCCGGTTCTGGTATTGATTCAGATATCTTTTCAACAGTTTCATCAACACTTTGTTCATCACCAATATTGTTGGATGCATTCAACTCGTTCATTATTTTCTCTTGATTACGAATTTCCTCAAGGTATTTCTCATCCATTTTCATTGCTCCAATAATTTCTTGACTACCTCGGAAGAATACATCGGTTTCCGTCCAGTCACCTTTCTCCAAACCTTGAAGCGAATATGAAATTGTAATGTTTTCACCTGGTTGTAATGTTTCTAATTTCCACGCCCAAACTCCCGTGGCTTCCTTTCTACCGCCGTGTTCATTATTGGCCATTGAACCGCCTGACTTTTCTGGCCAAGTTGCTAGAATCGTGTAAGCTCTAGAACGGGCGGTGTAATTGTAAATTTTGATTGCTACATCAACAGACTTAGTTTCTTTATTCCACTCAGTAGAACTTTCACAAATTACTGCCGACATTATTTTGGTTATTGAACCAGCCAGGTTTGGAATAGGTTTTTCTAAAATTTGGGCAGACTTCGCAGCAATTGCCGGTAAGATGTCATTGATTAACTCAAACTTCTCCTTGGTTTTGGCCATCTTCTTCTTTTTCTCCAAATGCTTCCTTAAACCTCGCCCCATCTCTAGCATCGCTTTTCGAACTTCTTCCATGACTTCGGTGTTGTCTGCTAGAGCTTCTTTCGCTTCTGATGTGAACTGAACATTTGTGCTAGCAAGATGCACTAAAATCGCTGCCGGGCCTTTTGGCACACCTTTTCCTCCAGCTTGGTCAAGACCATACTGACGCCAATCAACAGATTCAATCGCCTTAGTCAATAAGCAACCTCCTTGTTGATACATTAGAGGCACTCTATTCGCAAATCGCAAAACTTCAACCGGTTTATCTGCAGCCATGTTACCGCCGAAAATTAAGCCAACTTCGACTTGGTATGGGTTGCCTTGAGAAACATTTGGAGCTCTTGTCATGGTAATTGCATACCTAGAATCAATTGTTTTAGAAAGACCTTTTTTGATTAGCATTTCCTCAATAGGCGAAAGACAGTTAGTCGGTGGATTGAGTAACTTTACTGGCTTCCCATTGAACATTCTCTCGCCTTGGAATGATTCAAGCAGAGCGCGTATCTGATCGGGATTCATTTGTTTAGGCTTGACTTTCACATCTAATTCAGCGGCAGAAGATAACTCTTTAGCGGCCCTTGTGGATACACCGGAAAAGTTGGTTCGCAAAAATACTGATAATCGGGAATCAGTAGACTCTGTTAACATTCTTTGCAATTGCCCCAGTTCTATTCCATGTGGATGGGGTTTGATAGATTCAACTTTACCTGGTAATCTTTCAGTTACCCGTGGCCAGTGATGTGTTTCGCCATCGGGATCGGTGAAGGTAATTTCAGCATGAGGATTGACAATACTTGTCATTCGTAAATACTGCCAAACACTTTGACGTCCTTTCTGATATTTTGCTTTCATTCGGGTTGTAACTTCCAATCCGTGTTTTTTCATTTCACCGTCATCTAAAAGCCATATTTCTCTGCCTGAATTGCTTTTTGTCGCTTTATTTTTCCTTGTATCAAGCCCGATATCGACCACAGCAGCGGTAGACTCAGTGGCAATCTTGGATTTAACATGAGTTGGTTTACCAGTTGTCAGTTGACTGTACATTACAACCCCGGTAATTCCGATACCCTGTTGCCCTCTAGATTGGCGAATAGCATGAAATCTTGAACCGAACAATAGTTGGCCGAAAACCTTCTCAATGCTCTTTTGTGGTATTCCAGGGCCGTTGTCCTCACAAACTAATTCGATTATGTCCTTTTTTGTGTCTATTTTAGAGACCTTGACCTTGATTGAGGGTAATATCCTCGCTTCTTCACAAGCGTCCAAGGAATTGTCTACAGCCTCTTTGACTGCAGTTATCAATGAACGAACTGGCGAATCAAAGCCTAAAAAGTGTTTATTTTTCTCAAAAAATTCAGAAATGGCTACTTGTTTTTGATTGGATGCTAGTTTTTGTGCTATACCTGACATCTTTGTCTCTCCGTCTCTGGTCCTCCTCGGTCCGAATGACCTCGGGCCAGCAACACACTGTTTCGATTACCGACGGTTCATAATAACTAACATAGAAAATCAAACATGAGCACTAGTTATTGCCTCATTTCAACATCTCGCTCAAGATTATCAATAATTTGTTTTCCTTTCACAATCAAGAGAATGGTGATGATTATTGACAGTCCAATCATGAGAAAATCAAACGGTGTTCTTGCGGCAGTCTCGATACCTTTGCTTGTAACCATGGTTTGAGAGCCCCACCATGCGTACATTATTGATGGAATAATCATCGCAAAGTTGCCGATAATATAATCTTTGAATCTTATTTCAGTTGCGCCATAAGCATAGTTTAGGATTCCATAAGGTATGACTAAACTAACTCTTGTTAGGGCGACAACTTTGGTCCCTTGGTTGGTCATTTCATCTTCTAATCCTTTCAGACTAGGATAATTTTCCAAAGCTCTTCTAGCGTATGGGTTCATCCATCTTTTCCCAAGAAAGAAAGGCGCAACTGCCCCAATCATAGAGCCGAACCAAGCAATAATTATCCCCGGGCCAAACCCATAAATCACACCGGCCAAGTATTTATGGAAACTTGCAGGTAGTGCTATTATTCCAAAAACGATGTACAATGAAATGAACACTGCAATGCCAAATGTTTCATTATTTCCAAACCAGTTCAGATAATCGACAAATAGATTGATCATGACTTGGGTTAATGAAATCGTGATGCCAATACCGATAACGACAATAATTGCCGCAACTATACTGGTACGCTTATTCATAATTATCATTCAAATAGGCTGTTTTGCCAAGATGAAATCTTCCCAGTAAATGCTGATGCTGCGACGGTCAGCGGGCTTGCAAGGTAGAGTTTCCCAGGCCCAGATCGTCCTTGGAAATTACGATTAATTGCGGAAACAGTAACTTGCTCAGGAGTAATTGAAACTCCAGGGCCAGCACCGATACAGGCTCCGCAACCGGGGTCAATCAGCTTTACACCAACTTTGGAGAATAACTCATGCCAACCATTCTTGACAGCCAAATCTTTGACTTGTCCAGAGCCATATTGAATATAGAACTCAACTCCCTCTGCAACAGCAAGTCCAGCATCATCAGCTGCTTGGCACACTTGGGCATAATATGCGATATCGTCTTCTTTTCCAGCAGTGCAAGAACCACCATAGGCAATATCAATTCTAACATCACCAATCTCTACAATCAAGGCGCCATTTGTTGGGTCACTAGGTATCCCTTCGTCGGGATTTCCCGGATGAGCTACCATCGGCTGAATCGCTGAAAGATCAATGACATGTGTTCCGCCATCATAGTGAGCGCCTTTATCAGGTGATACCGAATTTTTCTCCATTTCATCAATTGATAAATGTGGCATAGCACTCTTCATCCAATAATACAGTGCATCGTCTGGTTCACAAATACCGGTTCTTGCCGAGCATTCTGTTGCCATATTGCATAGCGTGGCTCGCTCATCAACCGAGAGGCTAGATAGTCCACTGCCACCAAATTCCATGGAACGGTTCAAAGTGAGCTCTTTACGAGCATGGTCTGCCAAAATGTAGAGTATCACATCTTTTGCAGTGCAGCCGGGATTGAGTTGGCCAATCAACTCAAACCTAATTGATTCAGGAACTTTTACGAAAGTAAAACCTGCACTGATTAAGTTTGAGTATTCAGTTGCACCAACTCCCCATGTCAAGGCGTTTGAAGCCCCGCCCATACAAGTATGGGAATCAGTTGCTTGAACAAAATCACCTATTTCGATAAATTCCTCACGAGCAACTTGGTGACAAATTCCGGGAGAGACTCCGTCAATCGCCGAGTAGTCTCTAACATTCGTGTGTTGTTGGAATGCCTTTTGTAAATCTCTGAGAGTTTGGACCTTGTCCATGAATGGGACAAATTTAGGATTGTGATGCGCATACAGCAAATGGTCCTCAAAAACGGCAAATTTACTTGGATTTGGTAGTTGGTAATCATGGCCGTATTCTTGGCCTAAGAATGTATGAACTTGGGCAGTAGTAAATTCGTGTGAATAACCACCTTGGACTTGAGCAATTACCGGGTCACCAGGCTTAACGCATTGACCTTTCGCTTGACCAACGAGGTTCTTGGCAATAATTTTCTCAGCCATGGTCATGGGTTTTGTTTCAGTATCAATTGATGGCAAGGCAATATCGTCATTTTTTAGTGCCTTAGCGAATGGAAACAAGCCACCTTTTTCGACAATTATTTTGGTAACTTCATCATACTTGTCGGTGAACTCAGACAACAATAACTCCTCACCATTTTGCAATCTCTCTAACATTGCATAATCTCCCATCAATTGTCCTAGATTGATGTTATTTCTTTCATGGATTGGAGCGAAAGATGCGGCGACTACAATACGGATTCCAGCCCATCTCTCACATTGTGCGGCAGTTTCTCGACTAGATCCAGTGCCTTTTCTCTGGCCTGAAACTATGACTTCAAAATTGCCGTTGATCAAGGCATTTTCATTGAATACTCTAAGTCCATTATGCTTTAATCCGGCATATGCGTTTTTTGCAATTTCTGCAGGTTCGTGGTCAAAACAAACCCATGCTGGAGTCATTACATCCGTATTGATATCGTCTAGAAGGTCATCAGGGTTGATTTCACTCATCTTTAGGTTCAGTCCATCATACAATTGTTGTTTGATTAGATCTAAATTCTTGGTCAAGAATAAAACTCGCTTTCCCGGCGTCAGGCTGATTTTTTGTTCCCCTCCGCTAACACCCATGGCAATCATTTCGGGCAGGATTGTTATGTGTATAACCATTCACCCTAAATCGTCATAAAGTATATGACGGGGAATAAAAAAAATTGTCCATCGAACCTAAGTTTTCAGTTTTGGGATTGGCATAATTATGCCATAAGTTTCATATAACCTCGCATAAGGGGTTAAGAGTGTTGCCCTATTTTTCAGTAGGGGGGGAATGACAGATGGATGAACAACAAGTTGAAGATATTGTAAAGTGCAGTGATTGCGGAAGTAGAAGTTTAACTCGAGATGAAACTCGAGGTGAGGTCGTTTGTGACGATTGTGGTCTTGTGTTAGAAGATAACGTAATTGATCAAGGTGCAGAATGGCGAGTTTTCTCACCAGAACAAGGCGATCAAAGAGCGAGAACTGGTGCTCCAATGACTGTCATGCTACACGACAAAGGTCTCTCAACAGACATTGATTGGCAGAACAAAGACTACTCTGGAAAAACTATCAATTCAAGATACCGTTCACAATTCTATCGAATGAGGAAGTGGCAGAAAAGAAGCCGTGTCTCGAATGCAACCGAGAGAAATTTAGCAATGGCGCTAGCTGAGTTAGACCGAATGGCTAGTAGACTAGAGTTACCTAAATCCGTGCGTGAAGCGGCTGCGGTAAATTACAAGAAAGCAGTTGACAAGCGTTTGATAAGAGGGCGTTCAATTGAAGGAGTTGCTGCTGCTTCATTATATGCAGCATGCCGTCAATGTGGAGTCCCAAGAACCCTCGATGAAATCGGCCAAGCTTCCCGTACAGGACGAAAGGAAATTGGTAGAACATACCGTTTCATGGTAAGGGAATTAAAGATGAAGATTATGCCAACAGGCCCTGAAGACTATATCTCTAGATTCTGTTCAGGACTTGGTCTCGATGCTGAAGTAGAGGCTAAGGCATACGAATTAATCAAGGCTGCTCAGGAAAAAGAATTGACCAGTGGTAGAGGTCCAACAGGTATTGCAGCATCGATTATTTACATCGCATCTGTGCTTTGTGGTAAAAGAAGAACCCAAAGAGAAGTAGCCGAAGTTGCTGGTGTTACTGAAGTCACCATTAGAAACAGATACAAGGAACTTATTCAAAACTTGAACATTGAACTTGACATCTAAGTCCGTATTTTAGGTTGATTTAGATGAGTAAGAGCCGATCTGAGGTTTCTCAGATTGTATTTGAAAAAGTCGCAACTTTGCTAGTTGAGGCTCTAGAACGAGGAACACAATCTTGGCCACTTCCCCATCCTCCGATAAAAGAGGCTGATTTCCCGGTTATAGAACCAAATTCGGCACAGGAATTGATAGAACAAGGTCTCGGATTGTTAAACGTTGACAGGGGTTTGTTCGAGTATAAATTAAACACAGTAGTTGATTTGGTTGTGCCCCACCGTATGAACTTGACCGATGATCCATATGAAGTTCATAAGAAATGGTTAGAAAAGCGCGCCGACATGGTTGCTGAGCGATTAATTTTCTCAATAAACAATGATTGGCTTGCTCAAGCACTCGACCCTCAGGCCCCTGATGGTGCGAGATGGTGGTTGAGTATCGCATTGTTAAACGGCCTCTCTGTGGGACCTCTGGGCCAGCCAATCCACCAAGGTTATCACCTTCTAGAATCCATTGCTATTGGTGAAAGGCCAGGGACATGGCACACTCAACCAGAGGCAGGTCCTCAAAATGTCGATTGGAATCCGGACGCGATTGTTCCTAGAATGACTGGAGTTATTGCGCATGAGTTTGGAATTCTGGCAGCTAGGTGGATGCTCAATGAATTAGAGGTTGGCAATGTCGACAGGCGCAGGTTACTCATTGAGTGGATTAGGTTGTTGATGGAGAGGCCGGAATTAATTGAACCACTTGGATTATTTGAGATTCTAACCAGGATGAGTTCGGATGCAGACTCACAGGTTGCTGTCCAAATTGCTCGATGTCTTGCAAAGGCAATCGACCACGATAGAACAGTTGGGCATAATTTAGCAAAATTATTGATGGCGAGAGACGATTTAATGGTGCGCCGAGCAATGGCTGATGTGCTAACAAGATTGTTTAGAAGATTATCAGAAGATGCATTACCATTTTATGAGCAGTTAAAATCTGATGAGGACCCTGATGTCCTTGCTGCTGTGAGCACCACATCCTCTGATTTGAGATTCTTGGACATGGAAATGTGGGCTGACAATCTCCTAGAATTGAGTAAGAATAGTTTGCCAATTGTACGTAGGAACCTAGTGCCCTCGCTGCGGGATTATTTTGAGACGTTCCCGGAGGACACAAGGAAACTGTTACCGATTTTGTGGCAAGATGGAGACGAGGTAGTTAGAACAAGAATGCGTGAATTACTGATAAAAATGTCAGATGTTTCTGCAGAACAATTTGCCTCGAGACTTACTGATTTACACTCTCGTGAGTGTGACTTAGCACCTTTGTGGCAATTGATGGATGCTAGGAGAAAAGGGTTATCTAATCAATGGAAAGATTGGTTAGATGGTAATGGTGCTATGCCAGAGTCGACTCATAGAAAGCAGCATGTGAGTACGATGGAAGAGCCCGACGGCTTGCCCGACTTGACTGATGCATTAGAAACTCTAGATCAGGAACTAGGATTTCTCGATTAGTTACTCTTCTTCGGTAACTTTACTCAGAGGGCCAGATACAACCAACCCAACATAGATTGCGTTCAGCATTGAAAGAGATGCAATTAGTAATAAAATCATACCTGTAGTCTCAGGGAGAATATTTTTCAAATCTGAATTATTTATTGCATAAACCAATACTATGCACGCTAATGAGAAGGTGAACACCAGCTTCCAACTTTTCTCTGGTTGACGCCATCGATTTATTGATGGAATAATTCCGGATTGCCTAAAGGTAAATCTAAACCAACCAATATACAAACAACAAAGCCCGCATAGACCGATTAAACCTCTAGTGAATGAACTGGCACCCCAAGGCCCTTCGGGCGCAAGGTCTACCATGGTTTGTCCAACCATGAGCAAGCCAGCGACAGTAATCCACCGCCACTCTGCAATCGTTGCCATGATAACGCCATGATGGGTTATGCTTGAAAGGTTGTACCCTTTGGGATTATTAATGACAGTAGTTAATGACGCAGTAATTGTTGCTGCAGGGTTAGGCAGTAGGATGCTTCCCACTAGCGCCTATTTGCCGAAGGAGTCACTACCACTTGTCGACGTACCGGCATTTTTACATTTAATTAGGGAAGCAGTAAGAGCAGAGGTTACTAGAATTCACATAATTACTTCACCAAGCAAGGATTTTTCCACATTTTTAGAAAGCAAAGAAGATTATCATCAACTCAAGCCAGAAATCAGTAAGACGCTTTTTTCCGTAGATGAATCAATCAAATTCTTTGTCCATACACAACACGAGCCGTTAGGCTTAGGCCACGCGATTTTACAATCACTTGGCGATATAGATGGCGCTTATCTTGTGTTATTAGGAGACAACATAATCACGGATAAATTTTCTAGCGTCAAGAAATTTGAACCATCTAATGCTTCTCGAGAGTTAATTTCAGTTTTCAATAAGACTGGTTTACCATGCGCAGGAATCTATTCAGTTCCAAAGGAGGAAGTAAGCAATTACGGAGTGATTGAACTTGATGGAGAAAAAATTTCACAAATAATTGAAAAACCAGAGGTTGATGATGCACCATCAGACAAAGTATTGTGCGGTAGGTATGTATTTACCAGCGATAGCAAAGACTTACTCATGACAAAATTCCCTGTTAGTCGATTTGGTGAGTTCCAAACTATCGAGTTGCAAAAGTATTGGATGACCGGAGCGGGTTTAATTGCTGTAGATTTGAGTGACTATCAGTGGTATGATTCGGGAAATCCCCTATCTTGGTTAAAATCACAAATTGATTATGGTCTGCGTAATCCAGATTATTCCAACCAACTAAGGCTTTGGCTCAACAGAAGGTTGGACTAACGTTGACCAGGTTTCCAAAATGTCAAAGGTATTGGTAATTGATTGTGTACACAACGATTTGCTAGGTGGTCTGCTCGCTCATTCCACCTATGGCCTCGATGCGCTCTTACATGACGCCACTCTAGGGGGCGGATTTGGTTGACCTCGTTCCATAAATTTTGAACAGATTTGACTAAATTTTTGTTGGCTTTTGCTCGCCAGGCACCAGTTGCTAAGTTCCCAGCATATTGAGAATCTGTGTAGATTATTGCACTCTTATTATCGCCATCGATTAATAGCCAGCGCAACGCCATAGCAAATGCGGTTAATTCTGCAGTATTATTTGAGCCAACTTCAGCTCCGATGAAATCCTCATCTGTTGGGTTACAAACAACATGGCCCCACGATTCCTCTATGATTTCTCCGCTGCCCTTTCCTAGCCCGTTATCCCCAACAACAATCGCCATACCCCATGCAGCAGGAGTATCAGCAGTTACATTTTGATTTTCAAGGCAAGACCCATCAATATAAAACGCGAAGTGTTCATCAATAGATGTCAAATTGGTCACTCGCCAATTTCAGCTCTGTATCCTGTAGCATCCATTAGAGTAGTAATTTGATCAATATTATTGACGGTCATCTTGATAATCCATCCCTCGCCATATGGGCTGGTATTCATAAGTTCAGGTGTGTCCTCTAAGTCTTCGTTTACTTCAGTGATTTCTCCAGCTAGGGGCGCAAAAATTGGAGAAGCAGATTTGACAGATTCAACTACTGCAAACTCACCCATATCATCGACGACCATTCCACTTTCTGGTAATTCAATGTAGACAATGTCAGTAAGTGCATTTTGGGCATGGTCAGTAATCCCAATAGTTACTGTGTCTCCTTCAACTCTAAGCCATTCGTGTTCTTTTGTATAGTAAAGACCTTCTGGAACATCACTCATATTATCGCCTAAACCAACGTAGATGAAGAGGATTCTTGAATATTCGCAACGATATTACTCTTGTTGGTCAATGATTTCTTCAGCCAAAACCTTACTTTCTAACTCTGCCCATGCGTTTCCTACACGGTTATCTCGAGTAATTTGGTTTAATTCTTCGCCGACTCTTTGCTTTAATTGCGATTCGGTTTCGTTGGGAAATATGTTAGCTAGGAATGATGTTTCATAATTAAGCAGTCTTGACATTACTAAACATAGCACACCAAACAGGAAAAAGAGGTGACCAAAACCCACCTGATTGACAATCATACGTTCTTCAATAATAGCAAAACCACAAACTAAAATCAACCCAAATCCGGTGCCAAGCAGGATACGGTTAGCAGCCTTACTTGGTTCGTCCATGCCGCTGCTAGAAACATATTAGTGATGAACTAAACGGCTATCAGTAGGTTTCTCTCATCAGTTTATGAATCTTATATGGTAACAATGCTCTATTCACTGGTGTAACTTCTAAGATTCTGCCATCATCTCTACGACGAATATCTTGAAGTAACGGATGTCTACTCTTTTTGTGCAGTGTAAGTAATGTTGGTTTATCGATCTCTAATGCACCTCTGACACAATTAACAAACTTCTCACTTTCTACGGTGAATTTACCAATTTCATCAATAACTAAAACTTCACTTTCATTTTTAGCATATTCAATTGCTGGTATTGCAACCCTTTCTAAAGCCTCTAAATCTAGCCCGTAGCCAAGCACTCTTAGCCTAGAATCGAACTCTTTGTGAGCAATTACTCCCTCTTCGCCAGTGATAATATCAATAACCTTGTAGCCAAGTCTTTCTCCACTCTCAATAATTGGTTCAGTACGTAGCCCAGCAATAATTGGTTTGCCACTTGGATTACCTCTTAATTTGATTTCGTGACTTCTTTCTTCTGTCAGCATCTGTAGAACCTTTTCCATCACTGCAGATTTACCACTTCTCGGTAGTCCTGTAATCCCAATCTTTGGATGAATTCCCATCTATTTCACCAACGCTCGTTTATTATCGAATCACTTATCAGTAATAAACAATCGTCTTACCTAAGGATAGGAGAATGGATTTGTGATATAGTAAAAAAACCTCAAAAAATGCCTAATTTAGAGAATAAATTACCGAAAAAAGGAAGAAACTGGTTTTTATGTTAAGAAATTAGTCGACTTGTTGTAAACACTCCAGTAGTCTTCTACCCATTGATAAATTTTGGAGAGTGTTTCGGCATCGACTTCTGCAATTCCAGCAATTTTTTTGATAGTTCGAATTTCTTTCTTATCATATTCACCATCACATGCTGAGACCAAAACAGCATCTCGCAACGCCAATTTTTGACCTAAACTAGATAGTATCTCCATACATTTCTCTATCTCTATCGGGTGATTTAATGTATTCCGGACATCGACTCTCATTTCTGGATGGAGCATTGATTTTCCCATTATAGATTCAATCATAACAAGTTCTTCTTGAACCAACTCACCATCGACAGATGCGACTGCTACCATTAACTGAGCATGTGCTAATCGCTCTTCGATGGTCAAACCATTAACCATGTCCGGAAACAAAGGCTTCACTCCGCTAGATCATTCAAAATATCATAGCCAGACTGCATCCAATTGTAACCTTCAACAGTCCATTTTAACAACCGTTCTAAAGAATCATCAGGAAGGCCAAGATGAGCAATGATTTCAGTTAATACTTCTTTTTCATCATCGTCAACCGTGCCGTCTGCCGCGGCCATCAAGATAGCATCCCTCAATGCTAATCGGCCAGCTTCATCACTAAGCCCGGCCAGACATTCATCCAAGGAAGGAGGCGATTTCAAAGCTTGACGAATTAATTCACGCTGCTTTGGTGACAATAATGCAGTGCCCAGTCGCTGTTCAAACATAGCCATCTCATCGACCGTTAGTTCATTATCGACTCTAGCCATAAAGGCTAATAATCGAGCATATGAAAATCTCTCTTCTCGAGATAACTTGTGAATTGTATCT
>VMHT01029562.1_pt1 | contig 29003 bp, 42 predicted proteins | sample 4693611 | NCBI WGS metagenome assembly VMHT01 (sample SAMN12280063, study PRJNA550983) | marine metagenome | isolation source: seawater sampled from same location over 5 years 0.02-0.2 micron viral filtrate | place: USA: collected off the coast of southern California halfway between the port... ... | reverse complement strand
GAGTTGCCTAAGTTGGGACTCCACAACCACTCGCTTACATAAGGAGAAAAATATGATTACGAGTCTAGGTATCGAAAAGTTTTGGGATCACATTAACGAAATTGAACGAAATATTGACGCAGGAACAAGTTTCCCACCTTACAACATTATTCGTCATGACGAAGAAAACGCAACCGTAGAGTTTGCAGTAGCGGGGTATAAGAAAGATGATATTGAAATTGTTGTTCATCCCCATCCTCAAAACTATAAGGTTTTGGAAGTTAGTTCTGATCGTGAACCTACCGAAGAGGAAGCCACTTACGAGCATCGAGGAATCGCTGGTCGCAGTTTCCGCTCTCGACTCCCTCTCACCGAAGATTGGAACGTCACAGGAGCATACTGCGAAGACGGAATCCTCTATGTGAATCTACATAAAATTATTCCAGACGAAAAGAAACCAAAAGTTATTGAGATTTCTTAAAAAAAATATTCTCTGTTTTGGACGGCAGCGGGGGTCGAAAGGCTCCCGTTGTCTTTTTTATACATACTATGTCTTTAGGTAAAGACAAAAACTATAACACAATTATCAGGGGATATAGTATGCATAAACCATTAGCGTTTCTTATAACAACGGCTGCGTTTGGGGATATCATTGGTGACCCAACGGATTATATGTCATATGAAGTTTGGTCACAGAGCGAAGAGGGATTCTATGCGGCAACAGTTTCTTCAGCAGTCTATACCGAACCCGAGCAACAAGATATTGTAGGTCTTCCCGAGGGTGCAATGCTAGTGACAATCAGCGTTGAGAACGATGCGGAGTCAATGCTAGCAATCGAAGACCTCGACATTTATGTTGGAGAAAGCACATCCGAGATCGCCGCTCTTGTGATGCCCGGATACTTTTTTGACAATCCAGACAAAGATAGAATTTTTGATCCTTTTTACAACGCCCCGGACTATGTGGATTTTGCATACGAGACAGGTCTGTTCTCATGGGACTGGGGCTTCTCAGACGATACGACCACAGATTCTTTAGCCCCCGGCGAGTCGGCAACCGTTTGGATCGTGGCATGGGCAGAGGATTACACTACCTCCCCAGCAGTTCTTCAAGGGGATGGTGGCGTGGCAGTTTTTGAATCCTTTGTGCCAGACTTTGATTCTATTATTATCCCTGCTCCGGGTGCGTTGGCAATCGGGGGCATGGGTGTGCTGATGGGCGGGAGAAGACGTAGAGCCTAAATAAAGGCATGAAGTCTTTTCGTAAATTTCTAGTTGAAGAATCTGATGATTCTGTCGAACAGTATTTTCGAGAGTTCGAAGATGCTGTTTCTTCAACACATAAAAGATTTGATGAAAATGGACACACTTTCTTTATCCCTTTAAAGTTTGGTGACAAACCTAATAAACTTGTTGCTTCAAATCTTCAAGGCGATGAACCAGCCGGACCTGTTGGTTTGTTGAAATATGTTAAAGAAAATAAACCGACAGAAGTAAATGTAACATATCTTCCCATCGTTTCCAAAGAATCTTACCGATCTGGAAAACACAATGATGACATGGATATAAACCCAAATAACAATATTCCAAACAATCCTTCCCGAGAAATGAAGAGGCTTCTTGATATCCTTGACAGATGGCTTCCACTCGCCCGTGATGGCTTTGTAGACCTCCACGAAGATCCGAACAGGGACAAGGGGTATATGTTCGTCTGGAGCGACGTAGGGGGTCTGGGCGACCGTATGGTGAACATCATCGGAGACAAATATTCACTTTTACACAGTCCATTTCCACCCAATCACGCTATCAATGGTAAAATCGAAAGAGATCGACAGGGTATGTTAGGAGATTACCTTGCAACTATCGGTGTTAAACCATCGATGACCACAGAAACGCCAGCGGGAGGTGGGTTTCCGCTTGCGGAAAGGGCTGATGTTCAGGTACAATTGTTAAAGGAGTTTTTGAAATGATGAAGTTTAAAGATTTTAAAAATGCAAAAGTATTGCATGAAAGTGCAACACAAAAACACCGCATTCATATGAAACGACCAACGCCATATTTCAAAGACGTTGAGGGTCTGTCTCTACCAACTCCTGCAAAACTTTCATCTAAAGAAACTCAGATGGAACTTCAAGAGGTCATGGACTCGATGATCATGTCACCAGAGAGACTCAAATATGAAGTTAAACTCGACGAAGATTTCATGGATATGATGAAAGATATTGTGGGTCGAGGTGATTTTGATGTTGCACTTATTGGTGAACTTAAAAGACAAATTGACACCTTGACCTTAAGAAAAAAATATCACTTCAATAGACTAAGACCACGCGAAACTGCAAAATTTTATGGTAAAGTTCTAATCCCACATGTTCGTGTTGACACCCCCAGTTACCCAAGCAATCATGCAGCAGTCGGTTATGTCATCGCAGATGTTCTCTCTCGTCGCCACCCCGATAAAAAGGAAGCACTCGATAAAGTTGCAGAGGACAACGCACAGTCTCGTATCAGTCTTGGTGTTCACTTTCCAGAGGATGTTGAGGCTGGCAGAGACTTTTCTAAGCAATTGATTGATAGATATATCACACAAGAGCCACCAAAAGAGGAAGAAGTAAAACAACTTCGATACAAAGACTTGCCTGCGCCTGTGTATGGAATGGAGGGATATTGATGAAACTTGATAAAAGACTGGTTGAATCTGACCTCAAATTCAAAGGCAAAGAAATGAAAGACCATCTCGATAAGGCAAAGAAAAAACTTATTGACAAGTATGGATCTTTAGATGATGTTGACTATGGAAAGGCGATGAAAGTTGTTGGAGCCACACTTGCCGCTCGTCTTTCCGCGAGGGGCATGATCAAAAGATCATCTGGTGAAAAGAAAAAAGGAAAGTTAGGTAAGAAATGAAAACTTTCAAACAATATATCGTAGAAAATGATCAGGAGTTACAGGAAATCATGGGTCAATTCAAAGACGCTTCAAAAAAAGCAATGGAACTCGCACGGAAACTTGGTAAAATGATTACAATAATGCAACACACAAAAGAAGGTGACTTCAAATTTGCAGAAAACAGAAGTGAAATCAGAAAACTTGAACGAAAGGACTACGAAGTAGTAGATACGGTCGCAGCATGAAAACCTTTAAACGATTTATCATAGAAGAGGCATTCCCAGTAAATCAAGGACACGCATATGAGTTTGTCCTTGCAGCCGCGATGGTTGCTCGGTTTACTGATCGCTTCAACGATGGTTCGCCACAATCTCTCACACCTGCATCTGTTGAGGATGTAATGAAACAATATTTTGCACTTAATCGCATGTGGGAAGTTGAGGAGGGTGACGATGAGATCGATGTTGTGGAGTTTGATGGTGGGGGTCTTCCGCCCGAAGTCATGTCTGCCTTGAATGATGCAAGACTTCGCTCTGGTCCGATTGTTCAAAAAATGATTAAAGATGCAATCGCAGCCGTAAATAAAAACCGATCACTAACCGCACTTTCCAATGATGTGATTACAAACGGAAAACGTGATGAAGTTGAGATTCGTTGTGGGGGAACCACAGGTCAGATGGCTACGAAATCAGATGTTGATGTTTTCGTCAACGACAGAGTGCAGCGAAAAGTAGGTTTCTCTGTGAAGTATGCCGGAACAAAACAAGCCGGACAGTTTGCTGGTGTTGACGCAAGCAAAAACTTGATTGATGCTTTTGCATCTTTTGGTATGGACATCAAAAGTTTTTCTGGGTTGCGAAAAGTTCGTGATGCATCCGGTGGTCTTTCCGCACCTTATGAATCAAGAAATGACCCCAAGATCGCTGGCGACAAAACTCTCATGTTCGGAGCCGTGCAAAGTTTGTTTACTGATGTGATTCGAAAGTTTGACAAAAGATATGTCGCTAACGCAGCAAACGCAAAGAAAATTCTTGGTGGATTGTTGAAGGCTAATAAAGGCACAGAGGATGATATCGAACTGATTCGCACGGCGGTTTCATTTGATAAAAAGACTTTTGACAAAATTTCAGAATTGGTTGTTGACGCGGCAAAAAATGGTAACGTTGAGTGGCGACCGATGGGTGGATCAAATCCAAAGATTGGGTTCTTTGCTAACGGAACTGAACTTTTTTCTTTGCGATTCCGTTATGATTCGGACCCGATCAATAGACAAAAAACTGCGTATAGACCACGAGTTAGATTCTATGTCGAAAATGGAAAATACCTTGACGACTTGGCGGCATCTGTATGAGAACTTTTACCACCTTCCTCACAGAGCAAAAAAACTTGCACCTTGAGCATCTTGAAGATGAGATGTTCAATCGTGGCGAGGTGGGTGTCAAAGAGGCTATTGCATTTATCAAATCTTTGGCGGAAATGCTCAAAGGAAATGCAAAAAGCCCAGTGAACGTTACAGTAAAGTGGGACGGCGCACCAGCCTTGTTCACAGGAATCAATCCAGAGAATGGAAAGTTTTTCGTGGCGACAAAATCTTTGTTTAACAAAATACCGAAGATCAATTACACAAATGCTGATATTGATGCCAACCACAGTGGAGGGTTGGCAGATAAGTTAAAAGTCGCACTTGCAAACCTAAAGGATTTGGGCATTACTGGTGTTTTGCAGGGAGATATGCTTTACACGAAAGACGATCTATCCGCACAGACCATTGATGGTGAGTCGATGGTGTCATTTACTCCGAACACGATTACATACGCTGTTCCTGCTGGAAGTGATCTGGCGAGTAAAATAAACACTTCAAAAATGGGGATCGTTTTTCACACCACTTACAACGGTGACACAATAGAAAATCTTAAAGCATCTTTCGGTGCAGATGTTTCTGGTTTGAAAGCGTCTAGAAAAGTTTGGTATCAAGATGCGTCTTACAAAGATGTTTCTGGTAGGGCGACTCTTACATCAACCGAAGAAGCAAGGATGAAAAAATTAATTGATATTACTGAAAAGAATATCGCAAAGTCTAAAAAAACTTTGAGACAAATTGTAAGTAGTGACTTGAAAGATTTGATAAAAATTTACCTCAATGCGAATGTTCGTGAAGGTGTTGATAGGGGGACAACTAAAAGTTTTGCTGGATTTATTATGACACGATTTGATTTGAAGATTAAAAAACTCAAAACAGAAAAAGCGAAAGAGCGTGTCGAAGAAGAAAAGGAAATTTTGTTAAAAGAGTTGAGGGGTATGAGTCGTGATCTAAACGGACTGTTTACTGCTCACTATGAATTGGCAAGGGCTAAAATGCTTATATTAAAAAAATTACAGGCTTTGAATACCATGCCGTCGTTTATCAAAACAAGCACAGGATATAAAGTGACCGACCCCGAAGGGTTTGTTGCAATTGATAGGTCGGGAAAAGCCGTAAAACTCGTAGATCGTATGGAGTTTTCCCGAGCAAACTTTAACGTAGCAAAGGATTGGACAAAATGAAAAAAGGTGATGGTAGAAGGTTTGAAGAAAAGTTTCAAGATGATTTGAGAGATGCTCTTCTTCTTATCTGCGGATTTTTAGGGAGATTTATCGTGAGAGTAGGAAATGCATTTAAACTTGTCTGGAAAGGGCTTTGTTGGTTCGTTGAGGAAACTAAGCCAGCACCGAAACCACAACCAGTAAAAAAGGCTCGTAAAAAAGTCACATCTAAGAAGAAAACATCTACTAAATAAAGAGGTCACGCCGACCAAAGCACAAGGAGAATCAAATGGATTTTGTAACAACCACTTACGGATTTATCGCTCACACACTTATTAGTTTTACACTAGGTGCTTTAATCGGCAAACCCATGTTTGAATGGCTCAGAACTTATCTCCCGTGGAATAAGTAAACTGTAGTTCATGACCAGATGTGGGTGGTGACCATACACAATAACCAGACCGAGGAGGTGATCGACTTATGAAACCACACTACAATGGAGTGAGGCGTAATGTCATCGTGGAAGAGCGTCGAAATAAGAAAGCGGTTCTTACGTTTGGACGTTTCAACCCACCCACATCTGGTCATGAACTACTGGTAAACAAAGTTTTACAGGAAGCAAGAAAAAGATCCGCTGACAATTTTATCTTTGCCAGCCACTCCCAAGATAAGAAAAAGAATCCTCTAGATTCAAGAACAAAAACAAAGCACATGCGAACCTTTTTCAAGAAGGCTAATATTATGTATAACACCTCGATTCGCACGATTTTTGAGGCTTTGGGATATCTTGCTGATGAAGGATATACGGATGTTACTGTCGTTGTTGGCGGCGATAGAACCGATGAGTTTGAAAGAACCGTTAGACCATATATCAATCATCCTGATCCAGATAAATCTTTAGATCTAAACACATTTGAGGTCGTTAGTGCCGGTAGACGCGATCCTGATGCAGAGGGTATTGTTGGCATGTCGGCATCAAAGATGAGAGCAGCAGCAGCCGAGGGTGACTTCAAGTCGTTTCGTCAAGGTGTCCCAACCACGGGATCAGATAGACAGGCTCGTAAACTTTTTGACGATGTTCGTAAAGGAATGGGCGTTGTCGGTGGGACTATCACCGAGGAGGCAGAAGTCTCTAGAGATAAAATTAAGTTACTAGTTTTTTCTGGATATAGCGAAGAAAATAAAGACAACTTAATGAGAACTGCGAAGCGAATCAAAGAAGAGGCACAAAAAATCGGAGTCGAGTGTTTCGTCGCGTTCGTCCCCTTTGCCCGATCTGTGAAAAATGCAGATGGGACTCGTACAGTTATCAATAAAGATGGTAAAGAATTTGTGGCAAATCGGCATGACACTGTTGTAATTGTTCGTGGTGCTGCTCAAGAAAATAACGCGACTCTCGATATGGTTTCGGCGTTCGAAAAGAGTGGATTCTTTGTGATTAACTCTAGGGACTCAATCGAAATTTGCAACGATAAGTATCGCTCCGCACTCACACTTGTTGAGGCTGGTCTTCCTACACCAAGAACGGCGTTGATTACCGACCCTGAAAATGTAATGGATGCCCATAAGCAAGTTGGTGGTAATTATCCAGTGGTTGTAAAAACAATCACAGGCTCTAAGGGAAAGGGAGTGTTTATTCTTGAGAGTGAACAATCACTAAAATCAACACTCGATGCTATTCTTAAAGTTGATGACTCACAAGAGTTGATTATCCAAGAGTATCTTAATATTAACGGGGATCTTCGCATCGTTGTTCTTGATGGTCAAATTGTCGCTGTCATGGAGAGAAGTAAAGTCAAAGGCGATTTTAGAACAAACTTTTCTCTCGGTGGATCTATCAAACAAGTAAAGATTAGTGATGAGATCAAAAAACTTGCCCTCAGAACTGCAAAGGCGGTGGGTGGATACTTTGTCGGTGTAGATATCGCTGTTACTAAAGGTAGAAGAAAGCCTTATGTTATTGAAGTAAACGCATCACCGGGATCAGAGGGCATTGAAAAGGTTTCATCTGGAAACGTGATGCAAACTTTTGTTAAATATATTACCGACAAAAATAACTGGGATTACCCCCCAACAATTGTTGGTAGGAAAGAAGTCATATCAGTAGAGGGCATCGGTCCCATCGAGGCAAAGTTTGATACTGGTAACACGGCGGTCAACTCAATTCATGCGGATACCATGAAAATAAATGGAAAAACTATCTCATGGACACACAAAGGTAAAAAATTCAAGAACAAAATTGTCGATGAGTTTACTATTCTTGAGGGCGGCATCGGCGCACATGAAGAAAAACGCTATGTGATTGAATTGGATATAGAATTTCTTGATAAAAAGTATGTTAAACGAAGATTCACCTTAGATGATAGAAGCAAAAAGGGAACTCCTGTTTTGATTGGTGTCCCTTTCATGAAAGAATTCCATATTGTTGTTGATCCGGGCAAGAAGTTTATTAAGACCACAAAACTTAAAGAAGAGGTTTTGACAAAACAAGAAATAAAACTTAGAGACAAATTTGCTAAAGATTTGAAGAAACGAGCAAAAGGTTTTAAAAATCGATATGGAGATGATTATGAGGATGTCATTTTCGGCACTGCGACAAACATGGCTAAGAAAAAGGCAAGAGAAGAGGAATATTCAGATGATGATCTGGAGGGAACGACTGCTCTTACAAGAAAAAGAAAAAGAATGACACCCGGACAGGTAAATGAAATTGCAGATACATACTTTAAAGGAGATTCATAATGGAATCAGATAATGTTAGTAGTGGATTTGACTCTGCCGGTCCTTTTAGTGGTGGTGAATCAGATGGTCTTAAAAATGCGATTGATGCGGTAAATCAAGTAATGAACCGTGGAAATCACAATGCTATGCCAAAAGAAGTTACTCAAGATATCGTTGACGCGACGGCTGAAGATATCCTGACAAATGCTAGAACTATTGAGGATAAGAATAAAATTGTAAAAACTCACTTTGACAAAATGGGTGTCGAAGGGGATGTAACAAGTCAAAATGTCGCTGCTTTTGAAAAGGCAGTGATGAATAGATTGGGGAAGTAAATGAAATCTTTTAAGGACATTCGCTCTAAACTTACCGAAGAATATTACGACGGACCAACTGCCTATGCAGGTGGTGATAGGACTAATGTTGGGGATATCGCCGGAACAGATCTTGGCTCTGTTCAAAAGGGCGGTGCAAATAAACCATATCCAACATCTTCAAACATGGGTCTTATGTCTAAAGGACTTCAATCCGCTCTCGGAGGAGTGTATGAAGATGTTGTCGATGCTGTTACCAGAGCGAGAGCAAAATTCAACGCCACCGGACTTTCTTTTCACATTGATCCTGCCGCGATGAGAAACGCTGCCATGAACGGAACCGAGTATACCACCGAAGTCACTTTTGGTGATCAGCCACTTGGCGATAATAAAAATGTATCAGATGCAATTGATCAAGAGCCTGATCAGGCTTTGCCCGAGGTAGAGGGTGTTCCGTTCGAAGCATCACTTCCAAAAACTGACGTTGTGTTTACGTTTGAGAGCAGCGGCACTGGATACAAAATTAATGTAAACTTCGCATGATATGTTATTTCGTGAACTAAACGACGATAATATCGTCAACTTTGCAATGAAAAACTATAATAATCCCTCTTGTAAAAACATTGAGGAATTTCAAGAGGATTTTAATAGAATAAAATACGTCAAAAGACTGTTTAATCGTTATGAGACAACTGGCGTTCTTCGTGAACGTTTGATTTTAAATCACATCATAACTTTTTACAATGTGTTTGGCATACCCGCTGGTACAAGAATGTTTTTCAACAGGATTGAAAAGAAACAGTATCCAATACTTAAGACATTTTTGACTTATCTTAATTTTTGCCCAGAAGAAAAGTTCGATGGAATAAATATTATTAGTGTCCCACTTGACACAAAAATTGTAAGTATTTTACGGAGCCTAAAATGATCTCATACGAACTTTTGAAACAAAGACTAATTGTGATGGAGGAGTCAAGGCAACAGCCGATTGACCAAGATTCTTTTACAAAGTCTTTGAATGAATCAAAAGATCTATGTGAGGCTCACGACAACTACACAAAACAAGGCGGTATTTTTGAGGAATTTCCATTTTATGGATACGGTCCTCCCGCTTTGTATCCCATGCCAAGAACATATGCCGCATCTAGCATTGATTCTGACCAAATAGGATTTGAGGGTTCCATAGAGCCAGCGATTAGAGATCAGGTTCTTAGACTTAAAGATGTCAAAAAGCCAGATGAATCTGTTGTTTACAATCAAATGAAAAAAGAGGCGATCATTATCAAGCGTGAGGAATTGCCAACTTACGTCGAAAGTGGTTACATGGTCGTTTATGAAGAGACAAGCGTAGCACCCACTCCGACTGGTGGACAGTTTACAGATACAGACGGGAGTTTTGATACCGTTGCCGGTTTTGATAAACTTCTTTTTGGAAAGAATAGAAAAGAACTCAAGAAGTATAAAGGTAAAGTTTTTAAAATCCCTTCTTCTATGTTTAGAAGAATGAAAGAGGGAAGAGAAAGATACTCAAGATGGAGTGATTATATCGAAGAAGATGGTGACAGTGATCATATCATTGCCATTAAAAACTATTCTCTGAGAAACACGACAAGCCCTGTTGTTGTTCAAGACGCTGAGACTGGTGAAAGAGCGATTCTTCGTCGCAGATATAATGACTCACGCTTGAAACACAACAGGAGCGACTAATGGATTTTTTATCACCCGATTTTCTTTCGTTGATGGCTGGTTCCGCAACCGGCTTTCTTTTCAAAGCGATGGCAGAACGTCGCGCACAGGATCAAGAGCGATTCAAGATGGCGATGGGAAAAGCGGAAAAGGAAAATGAACACGCCGATGCTGCCCTTAACCGCGTCTCTATCGATGCTGGCAAACTGGTTCGTCGATTCATTGTTCTTTGCATTATGTTTGGCACGATCATCGCACCATTCATCATCGCCTACAGCGACGGCATCACCACCGTGGTTGAGCATGAAATGACCACCTACAAGCCATGGGACTTGCTCGGTTTGTTCGGCACTGAGAACGTGAGGACATATACCCCGGTTGAGGGATATTTGTATACAGAAGAGAATAGACAAATCCTCGTAACTATTGTAGGATTCTACTTCGGCACTGCCGTGAGAGGAAAGTAAATGTCAGAATGTAAACATGAGTGTGTGATTCTAAAAAGAATCTGTATCTTTATTTTGGGTGTAGTAATCGGATTTGTCGGTGGCTATAAGTTTGGGTTTACCGAACACACGGTGCGTATGCACGATAGATTGATGAAGCAATCCGAGAAGCCTGTTCTTCTTGAAAAAAGAGAGAGACGAAAAAAACTTCGTGAGCATATGCAGCGAACGGAAACACCAAAGGAGAGAGTGCCACGATGAGATATCTTTTTATTATGTTGTTAGCGGGATGTGCAAGCGTAAAAAATGTCAAGCAACCATTTGTTGATATTGGCATCGATGGTCAGCCACAAATCATTCACACTTTAGACTCGGCATCTGAGCCAGTCAGAAATACACTTGGTGCAGGTGATGCTTTGGGATATCAAACTCTTCAGGAGATCGAATCCTCAAAAAAACCCTTAGCCCCACACTGGTACTACTTAGTATACTAGCGGTGGGGTTTTTTATCTGGTTTGAATTTTTGCGTAAGCCTCATAAGCAGCCTTACAAATAAAGTAAGCGTCAGCAATGTCCGAAACGGGTGACCCAATGGTTGCCCGTTTTGGCGTTATGAGTTTTTGTAAATTTATACCAGTGTCAAGTTCAAACGCATCGACCATTTTACGTTTGTCTGCGTTTCCTTTACCTGTGGCATCTTTCTTTATTTTTGTTGGTGCGATCACATCAACCGCGATACCGGCTTCCCACAATTTGTATTTTAGAAGTCCGCAGTTTTCTGCGATCTGAAAAATGGCACGACCAGACGCACCATAAGCATAGCCCTCAAGACCAACATAATCACAGCCCAAAACTTTATCCACTGCCCAATCAGAGATTGAGTCATATCGTTGACACTCATGATTAAATTCGTTAAAGAGTTCGCCGTAAAATCTATATTCAAAAACTCCAGCAAGACTTTTAATATTTGTCAAATAATAAAAAGAGCATTGTTTGAAGTCAAAATCTTTATCCTCTCGACTTTGATAAACGCAAACACAGGGTCCGTTCAGAGAGTAATCAATTCCTGCCACGATCATCTGAGTTTTTCTCCAAACAATCTAGGCAGGGGACTTCACCTGTGGTTGAAAATCTTGCAACATTATTCAAAAAATCTTTTCGTTTTTGACAACCGCTACATTTGCTACCTTCCATCACACCAAAGGTGACAGTATCTATAGCCAACTTTACAAAATCACCAAGTCCTTTGTTTGCAAGACGCTTTTTCATCTTGTTAGGCATCCACGATGTATCCATTTTCATAATAATACCTCCACCAGTATTTAGGTGGAGATACGGACTAGCAACTCTTAGCGTATTGAACCAGAAGCACAATCACCACAGATGCCGCAAGACCAACCATCAGTTTCAGGAAGTCTCGACTGACCATCGGGAACACTTTTTTCACACTGTCCTTTTGTCTGAACGATGCAACCGCAAGTTCTCGTCCAGTGAGAAGTCCGACAAACACCCAAGTCGTTGACATCGGAATGTCGTTCATTTCTTTGAAGATGTAAAGAACGATAAAGTAGAACAGGTCAATCAGAGTTGCCGACCGAACATACTTTGTATTTCTTTTTTGTATGACGATTTCCTGAATCTTGCCACCACGCTTTTGTAGCATCCACGCAAGACCAGCGACGAAGACGGTGGAGATGATCACCATGACCTCCACGGGAATCTGTCTCGGCATAAACACGGCGATGTTTGCCATGTCGTGACTCAACCAAGTCCACCACAGGAAGCCTGTCGTAATCCACTGTCCAATCGACCACCACTTCTTGTGTGAGTCCTTGATCGACTTACCCTCGTCAATCACACGGGTCAGGGCAAACCAGATCAGATAGGCAGCAACGCCAGCCACGGCATATCCTAGCATAGACTTCATCAAAACTTTTTGTAAAACAAGAGTTGATGCGAATGCAGAAAGCACAAGGAATGAAGTTGATACAGGAATACCAAAACGAGTGAGCAGCAATAGGACTGCTGGTGCGAGTGCTTGATACCACTCTACTCCCTCAAACGGAATCTTGTTGAGTCTTCCGTATGAGATGTCACCATCGTATGCCCACCATCCATACCAAACTGCAAAGAGAAGAACCGCAGAGGCATATCCCCACATGATCTTCCAGTTTATTTTTCTATTGCTCGCAATCCAAGTTCCAAGCGTCTGAATCGAATCATTTGCGATGACGCTGTAAGCAGCGAGAAGAAAGCCAGTCCACATCCAAATAGTAATATCACTCATGGTATACTCCCTGAATCAAAAATAGTTATGTTCACATCAATTATAGATTAGTAAATATTCTGTTATAGTTTTATTAAGTTGTATAAAAAAAACAACCCACCTTTCGGTGGGCTGTTTCTATCAGGATTGTTGTTGCGTGTCAAAACGAGAATCGCAAACCGGCACGAATACCTTCGTCCCGATCATCATACTCAACCAGAGCAGAGACACCTTCTTGGAACTCACATACTGCACCTACGGCAAATGTGGTTTCATCAAGGTGATCGTACTCGACACGACCATAACCGGAGAAGGTATCTTCAACGGTAAACAAAACGCTTTGACCAACGGCAGTCCAATCGCCGTTGTTGTCAGTGTAGGAAAGGTAGTTGTATCCATCAGAGATGTCCACAGTCCACAGATCCATTTCTTCACCGACAAACCCGAAGCCCAAGGCTCCAAGTTCCACACGACCACCGTAGGTCACGGTGTCGCCATCAAAAACATCATCGCCAACGATGTCAAAATCAAAGGAAACTTCACCGACATCAAAACCAATCGATGCCCCACCAGCACGGCTTTCAATAAGTCCGCTTGTGGAAGATCGAGTCAATCCAAGACCGTAACCTCCCTTGGTGGTTGTCATTTCGTGAGAGAAATGACGCTTGAAGTATCCAACGGTGACATCAAACATGCCGAAGTCTGCTCCAACATGAGCATCATACAATTCAACTTCGTCAAGATCGTCATTGGTTTCAAAAGCAAAACCATAAACGGCTCCCTCAGACTCGCCGTATGCACCAAGCACCAAACGAGTATCAAGAGTCTCAACGCCGTCGATTGAGGTCACGGCAGTTTGACCTACACCGCTAAATTCAATATCTCCTGCTGCGGTAAGGGCAGTGAGACACAGTACGCTTGCCGGAAACATTTTAGCCTCCGACTCCCGAAATCAGATCGAAGAGCGAACGTACAGCGTCCGCGAACCAAAGCACACCGTCCCATGCAAAGGGAACGAGAGCAAGGGTCACCAAAGTAGAACGGCAAATGCCGATCTTACAAAGAACTTTACTAACACAGTCGCAGCCGCCGCCAGTGACGGGGCATTCGTTAGGGGTTTTAGTAGCCATATAATTTCTCCTTATGTTGGCTTATTGTGAAGTCAGATCCACGACTTCACAACTGTCACCCGAACACGCAAAAGTTTGTGTGCCGGATGTCTGGTCTTCAACTTCATAGTTTGCAAGTTCAGACCAGTCGATTTCATTTGGCAGTTTGGAAACCATTTCCTGATACTCCTCTTTCGTACAATCCTGATATGGAGCCTGCCTATAAGTATGATCACTAAACGGTAGGAATGAAATCCCTGAGATACTATCTAGATGATTCCAAACCCAAGCACCGACACCAACCCATTCTTCTTCTTTGACTGAGATGGTGACGGATGGCTTATGTTCGCACCAATGATACTGGTACTTCAACCACAAGTCAAGTTGTTCTTCGGCAGAAAGATCGGTTCTAAAAACAGAATTTTCTGGAGCCTTGATTGGGAAAGAGAAAACAGTAACATTGTCGGGCTTCATTACACATGCTTCGTGCGGGAAACCTTTTTCTTTCATAAACGTGCAGAGGGGGTCTTTATTGTCCGCTCTGACGGTGCGAATGTAATACGGGTTGTGTCGAGCGTGGATGCCGGAAGCAGCGTCAACGAGTTGTGAGACTGTTCCAGAGGGCTTCACGCAGGTGGTAGCCACAGATTGCTCAACACCGATATTTTTTGCAAACTTTTTATTAACTTTTACGACTTCTTCTCGTAAATCATAAAGTAAAGTTTCAAGTCCTGCTTCTTTTCCATTGGTAAGTTCACAGTCCATGATACCAGTCATCGAAACGCCGAGTAATCTTTCGTCCTCACAATTTTTTTTCCATGAGGATGAAATATATCTAAAATCTGTCATGGTAGATTGCCAAGTTCCAAGGATCGTAGCCAATCTTGCTTTTTTCATCAAAGACTCTCGGGTGTCATCTGCCCGAACGACCATTTCAGTCAGGTTGCAGAATTCACAATCTTTCAAAATAATTTCTGAGCAGGGATTTGTTCCGAAGTTATGTTCAACTTCCCGTTGCCGGTCTTCCTTGCCTCTGTGCTGCGTGTTACGCTCAATACCCTTCCGTGCTGCGACACGATTGAAGATGCCTCGTTCGCCGCTCTTAGACTTATACAGAGCAAGCCACTCTTCCATAAACTGTCCGGGTTCTACAGGTCCGTCATAAACCGCTGAGTTGTTTGCTAAGGCACGCTGCGGATTTGTCACCCACCACTGTCCAGATTTGGCATCACGCATTCTATCATCCTGCAAAGATGAAAGTGAAATCAAAGCCGAGCGACGAACGCCACCAACCACAACGATTTCTGCAACTTTACAAACAACATCATGACACTCTGCCGAGGTTAGTCTGCGACCCGCTGCTTTCTTAAAAGTTTCAATCGTAAATTCAAAAAGATCAACAAGGGGTTCAGGACCGGATGCACGACCACCAAAAGTTTTAAGTCTCGCTCCAGCCTCACGGACTTTACTTACATCCCAAGTTGGGATTTGACCATTTGCCAAAAGCGAAACTAGTTCTTTGTAGGCTTTTGCCCAACCAATTTTGGAGTCTGCAACAACAATAGTTGTCTCAGTTGAATGAAACTCCTCTGCGATGATTGGTAGTTGGTCAACCTCTCGACGCTCAACAGAAAAGCCAACACCAGTACCACACATCAAAACATAAAGGATCTCATCAAAAGCACGAAGACGATTCACTGCCACGAATGAGCAGTTGTATCCTGCAACATTATCACGTTTTAGTGCCTCGCCTGCCGTCATCAACGCTCGCATCGATGGCATGATTTCAAGATTCAACACTGCCTCTTCAAGTTCCTTACGATCACTTTTTGAAACTCGATATCCGTGCTTTTCTTTGAGATGTTCTTCAAAAAAATCAAAGTAACGGCGAACGGTTTCCTCCCATGTCTCTCGACGGTTTTCTTCTGGTAACCATCTTGAGTAACGGGAGAGGTGAATAAAGTCTTGATAAAGCGTTGGTAGGCTCATGCGTTTTCCTCTCTGGGGCAAAGATATTTCCAACTCGCTGGGAACAATGGCTGGACGATATTGCCAATCGCCATCGCATATTGTCTCACTTCCCATTGAGCATGTTCGTCTAGACGAAGATTACAGACTCTTGCGAACGCCGCAAGGCTTCCCGTCCAGTACCACTCAGTGAACATTGCTTGCGGAAGTGCGAAGCGTGCTTGTTCAGGAGCGATGCCATTATCTATAAGTTCTCTATACAAGTCAAAAGAATATCTACAAAGATTTTGCATTTGTTCATCATAGAATTCAACTTTCTTTTTGTCTTCCATAAAATTTTCGCTACCCTGTTTTGCACCACCGAGTGGCTGTGTTCTCCAGTGCGGAATATAAAAGGTTGGATCATCTTTCACATAACGACGAGACACCTCGTTTTCTGTGAGTCCAACTTTGTGCTTGAACAACTGCGTGCGAATCGACACGGGAGCCTTGACACGAAGAGTAATCTGCGGGTGGGAGAATGGAGTCCAGTGCTTGTGCTTGGCAAGATACCGAATCAACTTTTCATCTTTTTCGTCAAGTTTTTGGATCATATCTGAAGTGAAGTGACACTCAGATTCCTTTAGACGATTCTCAGCCTCAACATCAATCGTCCACTGTGATTCTTTGTTAAATGAGACTCTGGCAGCGTTTACCACTGTAAGATCAGATCCCATATAATCAATTAGATCAACTTTTCCTTCACCAATTACATACATTCGGATTTACCACATCTCATAAAATTAACAATTGTCCATAAAATTTTACTAATCATCGGACCAATCCTTCCTTCCAAAACTCATCTGTGAGTTCATATTGTTTGTCCTCGGCTTCACTCTCACCATCGTCATCCCACTCACCACGCTCCCACTGCCAAACGTGAATAAGTTCGTGCATCAGTGTTGCGACGAAATCACGAAGATATTGGTCGGTGGCTACACTAATAACATAAAAATTTTCGTCTTGCTTGTATGATTCACCCCAACAGTTCAATGTTTTGTAATCAGTTAGATCAATCTTAATTGTCGTGTCGGGATTCTGCATGTGGTACTTGTCTAGAAACCAATCTGTTGCCACCTCAACAATTTGTCGATGAAGAATCGTGTGGTCAACATTATAGATTCCATGTTCAATATTTGTTTTCATGTCATTTATCACGATATTTTTTTCCATTGATTTAATGCTGCTTGAGCAAGGATGCCAGTATAAGTGTGTTCATCAATATATTCAACAATATTATCACTGGTATTTCCAGATAAAATCATTTCATTGATGTCTTTGTGTTCAAGGCGATCAGGAATAAAAACTGTTTGTTCGTCTTCGATCAAACCTCTAAGCATGTTAACGATTTCAACACTACGAGGCTCATTGTCCATGACAAATACAACGTTTGATTGAGACAACTTTTCGGGTAGTCTCACAGATCTAGAAGCACCGACCATCGCAATCGCATTAGGAAGAAACATTGAATCAAACGGACCCTCGGTGACATAAATGGTTTCATTTGCATTTACTTTATGAAGGTTGTAAAAAAGTCTTTCATGACCCTCCGCTTTGATTGTGATGTAACGTAAACCGCCATTCGAAAGAGATCTACCCTGCACACCGATGATGTTTCCGTTTTCGTCATGAAAAGGAATCACGATTCTAGGCTCCTTTTCAAGATGAATTTTTTTATTGATTTGTTTTGCCACGGAGCCAAAGTCATCTGTGTAAAAGAGATCATCCATTTTTTCTTGCGGCATCATTCTATTTTCCAAATATGCTCTCGCATGATGGCATTTATCTAATGACGTAATTTTACAAACACCCGCAAGTGCCTCTGACTTTACTGAAACTTTTTGTAGTTTTTGGTTTACGCCAGTTGATGTAATACCAGAAATATTTGAGTTTCCATTTTTTTCCTTCAACCACTCGATTCTAAACTCCGAGTGAAGTGCTGGACTAACTTGCTCAAGAAGTCTCGACAAGGACATCGCTGCACCACAGTTGTGGCACTTGTAATAATAGCGACCAGATCTTTCGTAGAAAAACCCACGCTTTTTATTAGGATTCTTCTTTGAGTCACCACACAACGGACATCTACAGTTAGCCAGTGTTGCTCTCTGCCAGCCAAACTTATCCAATTGTGGTGAAAGAAGATTTATAAATTTTTTGTCAATGTAGACGGTCATTTCGTGACTTCTTCACGCTCTCACGAAGAACCTTTCGGCTGCCAGAACGTTTCCAGTCATCAGCCCATCTACGCCACTCGTCCAACTCTTCACGATCCATGCCGCGAAGATGATTACGAGAGTCTTTGAATGGGTCATACCTACGATTATTTTTTCTTTCAGACATCTTCAAACCTCAATTCGTTAAACTTTTTTCTAGAACCACGAAACTTTTCATCGAAGTTCTTTCCATCATAACCAGCAGAGTCTACCAAGACATCTGCCTCTTGTCCAGCATTTTGTAGATTGATATCAGAGTTACTAACATCAAATAACTTCATCTTTCCTCTATTTATCCCAACGACAAACTTTCGATTTGTCGCAACATCATTATATCGATTTTTCAATTGTTTTACCATAATTTTGCCTTGTTCCTCCAACTCCTCGGTGGAGATAAGACCAAACATCAGGTCAGCAGTCGCAGGCAAACCGAAAGATTCAGAGGTGTCCTCCAAGCCAAAGTCATTAGACGCAAAGCCAGTTCGGTTCGTCTGTGTGGCTGTAAAGATCGGGACATCCCACTCCACCGCCAGACCACGGAGTTCTTCTGCAATCGACTTGATATACATGTAAGAGTTTGTGTTGGCTCCAGCCTTAAATCTAGCCGAGGAACAAATGTTCAAATAATCAATGAAGATTACATCAGGCTTAAAATTTTTCTTAAGTTTCAACTCTTCAAGCAAGTGTCTAAAATGATTAACATTTGCAGTCGCGGTAGGATACTCCTTTACCACCATCGTTGATTTGATATCTTTTGTTATTCTTCCCAACTTTTTATCATAACTTACTTTTGGCAGATGACGGAGATCATCCATTGTTATATCCATTAGGTTTGCATCGATTCTCTCTGCAATTCTTTCCTCCGCCATCTCACAAGTAATGTAAAGAACGTTCAAATTAGATGCGTAACAAGAGGCTGCATGATGACACATGAACAGCGACTTGCCTACACCCGTCCCTGCAAGAATCACATTCAAAGTTTTGTTGGGAACACCGCCATTTGTTATCTGATTAAACAAGTCAAGATCAAACGGAGTTTTGTGTTCTACTTTATGGTAGAAGTCATACCGCTCATCAGAATCAACAATGTAGTCGTGTCCAATTTGTTCATCAAAGGACACAGCCAAAGCGTCAGACAAAATATTTGGAATGGCATTTTTTGTTTCATTCTTTGACTTTCCGTCAATAATTTCAATGGAGCGAATAATCGCATTGTAAACCGCTTTATCTTTACAAAACTTTTCAGTTTGATCATACAGCCAATCTTTATCGATATCGGCAGACGGCTCAGTGATGGTCTTGATGATAATTGTGCAATTTTTATATCCTTGCTCACTAAGCCCGCCTCGATTTTCAAGAGCGATGCTGAGTGAGTCAGAGTTCGGGGGTCTATTATACTTGTGAATATGATCACGAATAAGTGTAAAAATTACCCGTTCGTTTCTATCTTTAAAATATTCTTCATCAAGAAATGGCACAACCCTGCGAGTGTAATCGTCAGTCTGTACCAAGTTCCGTAGAATTATTGTCTCTATCGTTTCCATCATCAATACCTTCACTCAAATGATTATCCAACAAGTTAACCAGAATATTACCCGCAACTTGTTTGAAATCTTTTTCATCTTTAATTAAATCGATTCCATTGAACACATAGTAGTTAAATGATAACTTTAATTGTTCATCTTCCATTTCATTGAAATCTACCTCTCCATACTTGAAGACAACTCCTTTATACACCCCTTCATCGATTATGCAAGCAGATTCTCCAGATTCTTTTCCTTCAACGAATGTATACTTAGGATTCATCATCCTCAACTCCTATTTCAGAAAGATCTTCTACAGACGAACCATACTTGAATTCTTTACCAACGGCTACTTCAAGTTGCTCCATGATTTCATCCGTATAGAAATCTTCGGGCTTGTCGTTGATATTTTTTTCAAAAACTTTACGACCATCAGGAAGTTCGATACGAGTCGATACTTTCTTGAACACTCCATACTTCACTGCGATATCGGTCAGTCCATAATAAGGCGAAAGACCAGATTCATAGTTCAACAAAGTTTCTGCCAAAGAGTTTTCCTTGGTGACCCTAGACTTGTGTAGTTTACACTTGATGATGTTGCCAACCACATCTGTGCCGTCCTTGACTTTCTTCTTGGATAGGAACACGATTGTGCCTGCGTTGTATTTCAGACCGGAGCCACCGGACATTTCTTTCATCGGGACATAAGAACCGACAACATCGTAGGTGTGGTTTGTGATCAGAAGCGGAATGCCAGCCGATCCACACTTGACGGTGAGCGTTCGGAAAGTTGCCTTCAACGCTTGGGCTTTGGTCATGTCACGAACATTCTTACCGCTTGCAGTGTCTTCCATTTCTTTCAGAGTAGACAAGTTGCCGAGCGAGTCGAGAATCACAAGAATGGGCTTCTTGTCTTTCTCTGCACGATAAGTATCGGCAACCTGAATCATCTGATGTCGAAACTCTTCGATGGTCGAAACAGGGAAGACTGCGACACGGGCAGAGTCGATACCACGCTCTTCAAACATCTGTGAGGTAATCGCTTGCTCTGAGTCAAAGTAAAGCACGACACCCTCTGGGTTATCATCAAGAAAAGTTTTCAGAATGTTGAAACAGAAGAAAGTTTTACCAGTCGCCTGTTCGCCAGCCAGTGCCGTAATCTTGTTGTTTGGAATCCCGCCATACAAAGATCCAGACAACAATGCGTTCAGTGTGTATGAACCCGTGCTGATGAATCCTTTGATATCAGAAACCAAACCACTGTCAACAGAAGTAGCGTTTTCATTTCCAGATACCTCAACCAAATTGTTCAAAAAGTTATTCATTAATTATTGCTCCATTTCTTGATAAGTTCATCGATAGTTTTTAGTTTATCAATGACTTCATTATGATCATTAGTCGTTGCTGACTTTGTTTTCAATACCAGTCTTTCTACACGTTCAGTATCATAGCGAAGACACTTCAACGCTTCAAGAACAATGTTGGATTCTTTTGAGTCCATCTGTCTTCCTCCTTTTTTCGCCACTCACGAACCATGTTTCTATATGTTTTGTTTGTTCGTGCTGCGTCATATACACGCTTGAAGATGCGTGCCGATTCTGCTTTATCACAAGTAAAGTGATCTTTTTCTTGTGGTTTGATTTTTCCACCGTCATCATACTTCTTACCGTCACGATGATTGGCATACCTGCGTGCGCGTGTCCAGCCCATCATAAGAAACTTGCGACACATATCAGCCCCAACAAAATTACCCACATCCAAATACCCATTGAACATAGCAGCAATAGTATTCGCTGATTTATACGCAATTTCCGGTGTTCGGAATCGCCAGTGCTTGCAGATTTCTGATTTGTATGGTTCACAGAGCAATACTCCTTGTTCTCCCCGACCGATGATATACAACTCGGGATTAATGCGATAATCAATATTATCAAAGTCTAGTGTGTAATCAAATTCAATCAAAACAATGTCGCCCTTCGTTCATAGTCCCATCCTACCTTTTCCAGAATATTTTTCAACGGTTCAAGAAAAGAAACTGCGAACTGTTTGTTGTAGTCGGCAAAATCATTAAGTTCAAACTCCGATGGAGCAGTGCCGGGAAAAGATATTACTGTGTTGTGGAAAGGGTTTGGTGCTTTTAGATACAAAAACTTTACTTTATCCCCCTCGTTCACTTTGTAATACTTGTTTTCGAGTTTCAAATTTTGCAGAAAGTGATTATAGATCAAAGCACCTTTTACAGCAATCGGTGTGCCTTTTCTGTAAATATTTGTCGTGTCTTGATAGGTGTGTAAATTATTACATCCACGGGGGAACGCGATCTCCTCTGGTGAGTAAGTGGAAAACTCTTTCTTGAAGTTTGCAATGAAGTCAATCACTTGATCTTCGGTTCCCGTCAACACCAACTTGATCGCGTCCTTTAACTTTTGCCGAACGACCTGCGGTGTCGATGACCGTGTGGTTTCGATGCCCATGATCTTCATCTTGGGTTCATCGTATTGCACGCCCTCTGAGTTATGCACGTTAAGCATGTATCGTTTCTTGGCAGTCCAGACTCCAACATCGGCAATGACCTCTCGTTCCATCACCATCTTGTTGGAATATGCGTTCATTTTTACTGCTAGGGTTTCGTAGCATTTGTTGATGAACGGTTCAATGACCTCTTTGCAGGATTTGTCAAGAAATCGTACGATCTCTTCTTTGGTCTTCCCTTTAACAGTAGCCCCGACAAGATTCCCAAGCCGAAGATAAACAGAGTCAGTATCACTTGCGACAACATAATCATAGTCTCCTGTGTTTAGTGTTTTGTTTAAAAAAGCGTTTAGTTTGTTTGCGATATACTGAATCGACAGTTGACCCGAAGTCGTAATCGCCTCCGCCAGATTGATATCAAAGTATCGAAAGTATTGGTTACCCATCGCACCATAGGCTGAGTTTAGTTGAATCTTTCGCACCAGTTGAAAGTTATGATATTTTGAAATTTCATAGTCGATGCTTTCATCATCAGGATTCTTTTGCTTTCTTTTTTGTGCCTGAATCATCAACTTCTTATAGTGCTTACGTTCTGCGTAAAACTTTTCCATTAGTTCTGGCATGAATCCAAGTTTATCTTTTCGGAAGCACACACCGTTTGCGGCGACGGAAAAGTTTTTCTCCTTTAGTTTTTTGATATTCTTTTCGCATAAATCCGTGCCATCAAGAACACCATCAACGCTCACACATGGATTTTTTGGAAACCCATCTGGTTTCATTTTTGTATCAGGAGAGATATTATATTGCATGATGAGGTGCGGATACAGACTATTGAGGTCGAAGGACACAACCCATTCGTGACGACCAGTGATCGGTTCTTTTACATACGCACCAATGATTTGGTTTTCTTTTTTCCCTCCGAGTTTCTTTCGTGGGATGACAATATCTTTTGCCCGAAGATGGTGATAGATGATTTGATCCCAAGTTCGAACCTGAGAAAACACATCGGCAAGATTAACCTTTGCCGTGTACGCCAAGGCAAGTGCCAGTTCCAGAAGACCAAGTTTCTTTTCAAGTTTTTCGATTAGACGGACATCTTGAACATTATATTCAACGAATCTCTGAAAGTCGTTAGTATAAAAGTCTTTGAAGTGATCAAAGCCACTCTCCAACTTTCTTTCCCCAAGTTCAACAAAAGCGATATGATCCAACTTGTAAGACTCTTGATTCACATAAGTAAACTTTTGATACAAGTCAAAGTAGTCAAGGATGGTGATGCCAACCATTTCATATGCGATACGATCACCCGCTTGTGTTTGGATGTCTCTCTTACGAACCCAACGCCACGGCGAAAGTTCCTGCGCACGCCGCTCGATGATTCTGTCCATGCGACAGAAGAGATATGGGATATCAAAAAACTTTACGTTCCAGCCCGTGACAATATCGGGATCAACCTCTTTCCAGACCTCAAGAAAATCAAGTAAAAGAGATCTTTCATCATCAAACTTTCGGGCATCAATACTTTCGTCGAGTTCAAACTCACCCAAGCCAAACACATAAGTTTTCCCATCCACGACCAGTGTGATCACGTTTACTGTTTCGTTTGGATTTGTGACTTGAGGGAAACCATACTCACTGGTTGTTTCGATATCAAGATACGCGACCTTGACAGTATTCTTATCATAGTTTACTTCATCTGGAAACTTGTCACCGATAAATTGGTAAATATAATCTGTGTTGCCGTAGATCTGGAATCCCGTGACACTTTCATGACGATCAATAAAATCTCTACAATCGGACATCAATCCCGGTTTGATTGGCTCGACCGAGTGACCGTGAAGAGTATGGTATTTTGATGATTTGTTGGACGAGACAAAAAGAGTGGGGTGATAATCAATACCACCCTCAACTCTTTTGCCATTCTCATATCCTCGATAGAGGATCTTCTCTCCACGAATATTTACATTTGTGTAGAACCGACTCATACGAGTATTCTACCTCCGCATGGGTCAAAGTCAATCAGATTCTTTGTCCCCGACATAAGATGAAAGTAGCACCATGTAATTAATAATATCAACACAGGAGTCATGAAAAGATTCATTTTCAACGTGCATGGTTCCAGATTCAATAAAAGAACTCATTCTTGACATTTTATCAACAATGCGAACAAGGAATCCTTGCTCTGTGGTGCAAACACCCATCGCCTCACATCGCGTAAAATTTGCGAAAGGCTCAGTGCCACCATTGCCTGCATAATCTTTGTTTTTCAATTCCATAAGATTACGGGCTTCTTGACAAATAGTTTCATGATTTTTTAGTAATTCATCCCGAGTCATTATCTTGCGTCCCTTCCTGTATTTCGCGGCATATGATAACCATTTTCTAAAAAGAATTCAAACTCTTCTTCTCGTCCTTCACGGATCTTGTCTGAGAATTTTGCATCAGGATCTACCCAACAATCCTCATGACAGAACATTTCACTGCTTTTTTCTGTGCGATGGTTGTTGTATCCATAAACGTACTTCAAAGTCCACACCATTTTTCCATCTGGTTGTATTTCGTTTATCAGCGTATGGGCATTAACTTTCTCTTTGAGATATCCCTGACTGTCGCAGACATAGTAGAGGTTCAATTTCACTTTTCACCCCGTTCCCATGCGTTTAGTCTTTCGATAAGCCAAGTTACATTTCCAATATCAACTGCATGATTATTGCCGATGTAAAATCCATTTTGATGAATCAGTTTTGCATTTTTATCATGTCGATACTGATTCACACGATCCATGAATGGATGTTCGTACAGATTACCTGCGATGATTGGTCGCGTTTCGACACCCTGAGACTCAAGATATTTTCTAAGTGAGAGTGTGTCTTCTCGCGTTGTCTTTGTGATTACGGGAAAGCAGAAACTACTGTTACCTTCAAGTTTAAAGTCTGCGTAAAATTTATCTTTGCTCAGACCTTTTGCAAACACTTCAAAGTTCTTTCTGCGAATGTCGTTATGTTTATCCAGTTGTCTCAACTGCATTTGACCAAGCACAGCATTAAAATCAGTTGATCTCATGTTGTAACCCGGAACCATGAAGGTAAAGTTTTCATCAACCTTTTGATCTTTATACTTTGTCTGCAAGTATGGTGGCAACTCTCTCAGCAAGCCATGTGAGCGAATCAAAAGAAGTTTTTCATATACCTCTTCGTCATCTGTGCAAACCATACCACCCTCAATCGTGGTCATGTGATGACCATAATAAAAGGAGAATGATGAAGCCCGTCCGAAGTTGCCAATCTTTTTGCCGCTGAAAGTCGCACCATGCGATTCACAGCAATCCTCAAGAATAGTAATATTGTTTTCATCACACAGATGAATAAGTTGGTCACTCATAGAGTTGAAGCCAAGAAGGTGTGCAAGAAAAAGAAACTTAGGTCTTGCTCCAAAAGATCTTTTGTGTTGTAACAAAATCTCCTTGAAACTATCAAGACACAGATTCATATTCGGAATCGTCACATCACACAATTGAAGTTCCTGCCCTGCCATCATGATGGGAGATACCGTGGTTGCCCAAGTTGTCGCAGGTGCGAGCCAAAGATGATTCGTATTGCTATGTAACTCTTTCATTGCCTGTACGATCAGAAAGTTTGCGGACGAACCAGAATTACAAAATACGGAATACTTACAACCTTGCCACTCACTCCACTGCTCTTCGAATCTACGAACTTCGTCACCTTGAGAAAAGCGATCTGCCAACAAAACAAAGTCCGACAAACGTTGTCGTTGGGCAGGAGTAATCGCATTGTTCATTAGTTTCCAAGACTTCATTTTCTGACATCTCCATAATTTTTTCTAAACCAGTCAACTGTTTCTTTGATGCCATCCTCAAGTTGTGTAAACTGAAAATTTGGCAAAAGACTTTTGAACTTAGAGTTGTCTGATGGCTTTCTGTGCTGACCTCTCGGCTTAGTAGAATCGTACACGATACTTCCGTTTAAGTCAAACGCTTTTGTAATATAATTAACTGCTTCCACGATTGAGTGTTCCTTATCTGGTGAAACAATTAGTGCCTCATCATCTTCGTAGTTTTCCAAAGTCCAATCAATAATTTTACCCAAGTCTTTATTGTAGATAAACTCACGCAGAGCGAGTCCATCACCCCAAACTTCAAGATCCCCTTCATATTGTTTTGCAATATGACATTTGTGAATCAGACCGGGAATGACATGTGAACTTTTAAGATTATAGTTGTCACCGATTCCATACACATTACACGGAACAATGTTTACAATTTTCATCCCGTACTGATCTCGATAGGATCTTGCGTTGATTTCTGTCATACGTTTTGCGTAGCCATAACCATAGTTTGACTGATGTGGTTCACCCATATGGATTTGATCTGTTGTCAGTGGATACGTTGCCTTGTCTGGGAAGATACAAGTTGACAAAAGGCAAACAATTTTCTCGACACCACACAGACGAGATGCCTCGATAATGTTTAGAGTCATCTGCATGTTTTCATAGAAAAACTCACCCAACTTGTCCATGTTTTCTTGGACACCACCAACTCTTGCTGCACAATGAACAACATTTTTAATCTTATTGTCCCTCATGTATTCAAGAGTTTGATCAAAGTTTAGTAAGTTAACTTCTAATGATCTGGGTCTGTGCTTCCCTTTAACACAAGAACCAACCAAACCATTACCGCCGGTGATAAAAATACTTTCTTCTGGAATACTCACAGAACCCTCCAATCATCTCGATAAATGCTTTCATAGTTTACGATAGAGTTTGGCATGAACCACTCTTTTGGTGCAAATGTTTTTTTCTCTTTGCCAAGATATGATCCCCACCATGAAAAAGAACTGTTTGCCATGATAACCTCATCGCACATTGACATGAGATACATTTCAAATACCTCATCATCGTTTGGAAAAATCATATTTTTTTCTGGGAAGTTCGACGCGAACCACTCAGTGGCAAAGTCAACGTCATTACTCATCACAAAAAATGTTTCAGCGTTGGACTCATTTACTGCGTCTTGGTAGTAATTAGTTTCCACTAAATTGACAAAAACATCCTTGTAGTTGAGATAGTCCCCTCGCCGCATGTGAATAGAGCAACAGGGTTTAGATAACTCTTCTCCATATTTTTCTTTGATTCTTTTTTCAGTTTGTGGATCAGCACAAAATAATTCTTTGATTTCACTAGCACAATCTTTAAAATAATGCTCAGACTGCCAATATCCATCAAACATAAACTGCTCTAGACCATCGGGGATGTCCATCAACTGAAAGTCAGTCTCGTTTTGTTTGACATGCCTTCCTTCAAAATCGGCAATCATTCCAGAGGTATCAAGATTTCTAAAAACAGTTTCAAGGTAAGGACCGCAAACATTGGTTTGTCTTAGTTCAGGAAAAACTGGCTTCAAATTGTTTCTCTTGGCATACGCATACGCCATAGAAATTTGAAACATTTGGTTTGCCAATCCAAAATGATCTGGATAAACACCTCTTTTCAACCTACCTACGATTTTTTTCATCCAATACCCGTGCTTCCAAACCCACCTTTGCGACTAGTTTTTTCCTGTGGGGCTTCATTGACCTCGGTAAAGTCAGTTGAGAGATTTTTCAAGAGTTCACACTGTGCCACTCTATCACCGTCGTTGATATGAAAAATTTTATCGGTATTATTAACCATCGGCACAAAAACCTCTTTAACGTAATCAGAGTCAATAATGCCCTCAGAGACAGACAACCCAATACCTTTTATCGCAGCCCATGACGAACGTGTGTGGATGCGAACGGAATAACCCTCGGGGATATCCATAATTAGTCCCGTGGGAACAAGTACCCGCTCTTTTGGATTCAATTTTAAGGGTTTATCGACGCAAGCATAAAGATCATAACAAGCCGCTCCTGCTGTTGCTTGGTATGGAAGTTTTGCCTTTTCAGATAGTTTAAAACACCCAACATTTTGGGGAAATTTGATCACTGCATTCATAATAAAAATAATCCTTAAACTTGAAGAGTTTCTGTTGTATCTGCACTCTTCTGAATAATTATAGTCTGTGGTTCCTGTAAGTAAACTGTAATCTTCGAATCATCTGATTTTTGTATTACTAAATTTTCTTGATCGCCGCTTACAACCACATCAACAGGATCTTCTATCTCCAAGATATTGTTTGAGTCTAATCCTGTGATTGTTGAATCAACCAGAGTTTCTATACTCAGTAGATTCATCGTGTTACGTTTTCTCTTGCTCTGAATGGACCCTCGATTAACCTTGTAATCGTGTCACCCGTGATCAATTCTAAATCATAAAAGTTTCTACCAGACGGAAGATTCGCAGATGTTACAGGATCAAATTGAATAAAAATACCACCCGAGGTTCCGGTTGCACCTGTGGAGGATGCGTTCAGTTTGATATCACCAGTGCCTCCGACACCAGAGCCGATTGTAAACTCTCCGGTAGAGCCACCCCCAGTCACTCCGCCACTGTGAACCACTCCACTGACTCCGTTCATGGTTGCACCAGTAATAAAAAGGGCAACGCCAGAGTCGTTTGGACTACGACGAACTTGCATCCTCGCAGTGTAATTGTTGAGGTCAATCACCGATCCAGATGAATCTTTATACAAAGCAAAAAGTTTAAAAGTTGTGCCTTTATCATGATTGATAGTGTATTCGGTAGCCATGTGATTCTCCTATCCTATTTAGGAAACTGAAACAAACTCAAAATCTTCGTTTTGGATCGCACCCATATTCATACTGCCTGCTCCGGCTTTCTTGTAAAGTGCAGAGTCTCTGCGAATTCGATAGTCTTGGTTTGCATAATCTACAAAATCTGTTGTTGCAACTGCGGTGACTG
>VMHT01031170.1_pt1 | contig 29005 bp, 44 predicted proteins | sample 4693611 | NCBI WGS metagenome assembly VMHT01 (sample SAMN12280063, study PRJNA550983) | marine metagenome | isolation source: seawater sampled from same location over 5 years 0.02-0.2 micron viral filtrate | place: USA: collected off the coast of southern California halfway between the port... ... | reverse complement strand
TAGAGTACAATTTAGTGGTACAGGTAGTTTGTTTGCTTGGGGAATACAATTAGAAGAACAATCACAAGCTACTGCATACATAAAGTCAGATGGTATAGCAGCAGTAAGAAAATCATCTACTACTAACTTACTAAGTTATAGTGAAGATTTTAGTCAGAGTTTATATAGTATAGTTAGAGCAACACGAACTTCACAATCTGCAATATCTCCAAGTGGTTTAAATGATGCATATAAATTAGAATCTACAACTACAGGTAATAGTGGTTCTTGGATAAATGCTACAGTTACAAGTTATAGTGGTGTTCATACTATTTCAATATATGCTAAAAAAGGTACTACTGAATTTTTATTAATAACTGAAGTATATCCAAATGGTGCAGTATTTAATTTAGATAGTGGAACTGTAAAACAAGTATCAAGTGGAGAAGTAGCAGCTATTGAAAATGTAGGTAATGGTTGGTATAGATGTTCATATACTTTTACTGCTAGTTCATCTACTAAAGCATATTTTATTGTTGGAAACTCTAATACAACAGTTACTTTACATTCTGCAACTGATGGCAATAATATATATATTTATGGTTCACAACTAGAACAACAAACACAAGCAGAAACGTATGCTAAGACAACAGGATTACCTGTAACAATAGATTTATTTACAGAAAATAATTACGGAACAATGACAAATATGAGTGCTTCTGATATTATAGAGGACACTCCAAACAATTAAAATTATGATATATACAACACCAAACACAAGTTTATTGACTGAAGTAGATGCAGAGGGTAACCCTGTATGCGACTTTTCACAAATAGTAGAGGATAGTCCTGCAACTGTAAGAAAGTCATTAGATGGTACATTATTTATTGCTAAATTTATGGGCGAAACTCCATCTTTTTTAGAAGGGTTAGACCAATATACTCACGAAGAAATATTAGCAATAGTAAGAGGTTCTGATTGGACACCTGAACAAGAATAAAATTAAATTATGGAAAACATACTAAGTGTAGATTTATCATCAGAAACTTCTCCAATTATTGAAGAAATTAGGGGAAAAGATTATATTGAATATGGTACTGAAGATTGGAAGAACTTATACCCACAGTTCCTTATAGATCTTTATTACAACAGTTCTACCCACGCCGCCATTATTAACGCAACAGCAGAGATGATTAGCGGAGATGATATAATAATAGATGATGAAGAAGAAGAACAAGCTAATAATTTAGATAAGTTAGTTAAGTTAAAGAACTTTTTCTTTCACGCAAATAGCAAAGAAACACTACACGAAGTAATAAAAAAGATTTCTTTTGACTTTAAGCTTCAGGGGGCTTTTGCCTTACATCTGATCTACAATAAAGCTAAAACAGAAATCGTGGAATTGTATCATATTCCAGTAGAAAGGGTACGTGCAGGGAAACCTAATGCTATGGGTAAAGTAGATACTTATTATGTATCAGCAGATTGGAGTAATACTAGACAAAATAAACCAACACCTATAGCAGCTTTTGATTTATATGATAGAACTAGTCCTAGTCAATTATTATATACAGGATTATATAGTCCTAATATGGATATTTATCACACTCCTGATTACATAGCAGCAAATAATTGGGCGCTTGTGGATCAAAGAGTTGCAGAGTTCCATCTCAATAATATAAGTAATGGTTTTTCAGGCAGCTATATGATCAATTTTGCAAATGGAGTACCGACACAAGATGAACGCCTAGCTATTGAAAGAAGTTTAAATAATAAATTTTCTTCTAGTTCTAATGCAGGTAAAATGGTTATTACTTTTTCAGATGATAAAACAAGAACACCTGAAATATTTCCTATTACAGTATCTAATCAGGATAAGCAGTATTTAGCACTCCAAGAACTCCTGGTACAAAATATACTAACAGGGCATAGGGTAACTAGCCCAATGCTTATGGGGATCAAAAGCGACACAGGATTAGGTAACAATGCAGAGGAATTAATGAATGCAGCAGATTTTTATTACAACACAGTAATTAAACCATATCAGATCCATATCATAAAAGTATTAGCTAAAATATTTAAGATTAATAATATGGATTTGCCTATCTCTTTTGTTCAGACAAAACCTATTACATCTAAGTTTAGTGTAGAAGATATGAAAAGTGTAATGACACAAGATGAAATTAGAGAGGAACTTGGATTAGCACCTTTAGAAGAAGAAGAAGTTGTTGAAGAAGATGAATTTAGTAAAGTAGGTATGATAGATGGCAAACCTGTTTTTGATACTATAGAAGAAGCAGAAAAACACGCAAAAGAAATTGGTTGTAGTGGTTATCACGAACACGAATACGAAGGTAAGACAGTATATATGGCTTGTGAATCACACGATCAAATGCTTAATCTAGAAAAAACTGAACTATGTAATTGGATAGATGAAGTAGGAGAAGATATACCTGAAGGTTGGGAACTATTAGATGAAGAAGTAGTAGATGGAGAACATTTAGATTTTAATTTTGAAGAAGAACTTAATAGCATAGCAGAAGAAAAATACAATCTTGCTAGTAGTGTAACAGCTAGACCTAATGCTAGAAGTGAGCAAGATGGAGTAAATAAATCTTTTAACAACTATTATAAAGTAAGATATGTTTATGCTACTGATAATTTTCTAGTGAATAAATCAGGTACTAGCAGAGAATTTTGTCAAAAAATGGTATCAGCAAACAAGCTATTTAGAAAAGAAGATCTAGTTAATGCTAATAGTCAAATAGTAAATCCTGGTTTTGGACACCCTGAAACAGCTTACAAAGATGGAGAACTAGGAACTTACAATATCTTTTTATATAAGGGCGGACCTCAATGCAGACATTTCTTCTTACGTAAGATTTTCAAAACATCATTAAGAAATGCTAAGAGTAAAATAGATGATAGTCAATTAATTAGCTATACTAAAGCAAGAAGTGAAGGTTTTACTGCTGAAAGAAATGATAAGTTGGTAGCAATAGCACCACAAAGAATGAAAAATAACGGATATTATAACTAAAAATTATGGCAGGATACGTACTCTTTATTAGTGAGGATAAACTAAAAAATTCTACTGCAATCAATATGAATGTGGATGTAGATTTCTTGTTACCTTATGTAAAAATTGCACAGAAAAAATATGTAGAAACAAAACTAGGAACAAATCTTTTTGTAGCTATACAAGGAATGATTAGTGGTGGAACAATAAGTAATCCTGCTAATGCTAACTATAAATTACTATTAGATGATTATGTTGCCGATATGTTAGTGCACTATGCTTTTTATGAGGTATTGCCTTTTTTACGTTACAAAGTTCAAAATAATAACGTAGTAAGTAAAACATCAGAAAATTCAACTCCTTTAACTAGAGCAGAAGCACAAGATCTTAGATCTGAAATTAGCAATACAGCCCAATTTTATGCAGAGAGGTTAGTGGATTACTTGTGTAATAATAATCATCTATACCCTGAATACTCAACTAATTCAGGATCGGATGTTTATCCTGATTCCAATGCTTACTATCAGGGAATGAATCTTGAAAAGAACTATATGCAAGATACTAAAATAACATTAAGAGATTTTTTAGATACAACATATAATTAATGAAAAAATATTATAAAGTAAAAGAAGTCAATAAAACAAAATTAAAATCATACTTGACAAATGCCAATACAAAAAACAGTACAGGACACTCTGGAAGTCGCAGCAGTAAACGGAACAGTCCTAAGCGTAACCACGTTCAGTAATTTAGAACTAGCTTTAAAAATAATCTTGCTTGTTATATCTATATTATATACAATAGACAAATGGTATAGTCAAAAGAAAAGGCACAATGAAAAAAAGAAAGCTGAATAGTAAAAATCCTAAATACTTTAAGAAAGAAGAAGAAGTAGTAAAAACTCGTAAAGAATTAATATCTGATGTTAAAGGAGTTAAGATTTACGCAGTATATAATATATAAATTTTGAAATATTTTAATTTATCTGAATTTGATAGTCCTGATTTAAAAGGAAGTGGTAGTAATATGGACAAAGCTTTTCTAGAATTATTAGATCAAGCTAGAGAAAAAGCAGGTGTGCCTTTTAAAATCACATCAGGATATAGAACAAAAGAATGGAATCTAAAAGCAGGTGGTAGAGTAGGATCTAGCCATTGTAAAGGATTAGCAGCAGATATTTATCTTCCTAATAATTCAAGAGATAGATATTTAATTATAAATGCTTTATTGGAAACAGGAATTAATAGAATGGGAATATCATTTATGGGAACTTTTGTTCACGTTGATATTGATAGCAGTAAGGATAAAAATGTCTTATGGACATATTAATTAATTAAAACAATAAAAATGAAAAATTATCTTATTTACACAATTTTAAAATCAAAAAAGGTATGGTTTACGATAGCAGCCATAGTAGTGCCTTTTATTGCAAGATCTTTAGATGTAGAAGAAGTACACGTAAGCGAAATGTTTTGGGCTTTAGTAGGTTTAACAGGCGCACAAGGATTAGCTGATAGTGGAAAGAAGTAATAGATACAGATTAAAACCACACGAGATAAAAATCCTTCAGAAACTAAGAGAGCAAGAAATAAGTAATGTATTAGTAATAGGGGACTTGCACGAACCTTTCTGCTTGGATTCTTATCTTGATTGGTGTTTAGAACAATACCACGCATATAATTGTACAGAAGTAGTGTTTATAGGCGATATAATAGACAATCACTACTCAAGCTACCACGAGACCTCGGCAGACGGAATGGGTGGCTTAGATGAACTAGAATTAGCTATAAAGCGTATAACAAGATGGTACAAAGCTTTTCCTGTAGCTACAGTCATTATTGGAAATCACGATCGTATTATAATGCGTAAAGCACAAACTAGTGCTATTCCTAGCAAATGGATCAAATCATATAAAGAAGTATTAGAAGTACCTAATTGGAACTTTGTTGAAAGGTATGAGAAAGATGAAGTTCAGTATATACACGGAGAAGGGGGTACTGCTCGTACAAAATGTCGTGCTGATATGATGAATACTGTACAGGGGCATTTACATACACAATGTTACACGGAACACTATGTTGGTAAAAATTTTAGAGTTTTTGGAACTCAAGTTGGTTGTGGAATAAATCACAAGTCGTATGCAATGGCTTACGCAAAATATGGTAAAAGACCTGCTGTTGGTTGTGCAGTTATCTTAAATTCAGGGCAAACTCCATTAAATCTTTTAATGCCTCTCTAATCTAGTAATTTTACTTTTTTGTTAATTTTCTTGTTAATATAGTTGTTAATTCAATTATTTTGTATATCTTTGTAAAGAATTTAAAAAAAACTTTTATGAAAAATATACAATTTAGAGTTATACACAAACTATCAAGTAAAGAGTATATACTCAATCTCAAAGAAATGTTAGAGTTTACTGCTCAACAAAATTTTAGAGAATATAAAATAACACCTATAAAATGTAGAAAATATAAAATATTAGAAGCATTGTCTTTTAGTTGTTTTACAGTTGCTATAGTTTTATTATTAACTGAAATTATAATGCAATGGATTTAATAGCAGTTGATTATTACTTTTATACAGATACTTATGTAACTCAAAAAAGTTACGATAGTTCTTTAGGTATCTACACTACAGATCTTGAAAAATATTCTCCTAAGATTAGAATCTTTGGTACTGAAGATCAAGTTGAAAAAGCTAAAAATAAATATATAAAAGATACAGGTTATATTTTAAATGAAGCTTATAATTTTAAAGTAGAAGAAAAAGGATCATATTGGTATAATATATATGATAATCCTATAGAACATAATAAGATAGTTAAAACAAAATTAGATTATTATAGAAAGAGATATGATAATAATAATTGTAAACCTTTAATTATAGGAATATGATAAATAAAAGATTACACGAAATAAATACATTTGCTTGTACTAAAGACAACGAATTGTATTTAAGAGGGAAAGATGAAAATGGAGAGGATTTTATAATAGTATTTGATGCATTTAACTTTCTTGAATGGATAGATAAAAAGCAGATACAATACATTAAAAAACAAACAATTAAATACATAAAACAAAAATGAAAAAAGAAAACAATTATTTAATAGCTATACAAAGCGAATTAAAAGCACCTAAAAATCAATATAATAGTTTTGGTAAATATAAATATAGAAGTGCAGAAGATATATTAGAAGCAGTAAAACCATTACTAAAAAAATATAATTGTTATTTAACAATAACAGAAACTACTAAAGAAATTGCAGGTTATTTAGTTTTAAATTCAAAAGTAGAAATATCAGATGGAAAAAATTCTTTATCAGTAGAAGCACAAGCAGGTATAAATCCTGAACGTAAAGGAATGGATATAGCACAATCATTTGGATCTAGCAGTTCTTATGCTAAAAAATATGCATTAGGTAATCTATTTTTATTAGATGATACTAAAGATGCTGATAGTAATAAAGTTAATGAACCTATAGGTAAAAAAGTTTTATCAAATGAAAAGTTTAATGCTATGTTAAAAGCAGCAAATGAAGGTAAAACAGATATAGTTAAATCTAAAATGAAAGATTATATTATATCAGAAAATCAAGAAAATATTTTAAATAAATCAATTAATAATAATAAATAAATAATATGAATATAGAAGGTAAATTAGTAAAGATTTTAGATCTAGAAACAGGAATATCTAAAGCAGGTAAAGAATGGAAAAAACAATCAATCTTATTAGAACAAGATACTCAATTTAATAGAGAGGTAGTAATTACATTTACAGGAGATAATATAAGTAAATTAAAACAAATAAAAATAGGCGATAATTTAAGTTGTAATGTAAATATATCATCTAGAGAATATAATGGTAAGTGGTATCATAATATAAATGGTTGGACTTGTGCTACTTCTAATGGTAACATTGTAGAAGAAATGATAGAAGAAAATAATGAAGATGACTTACCATTTTAATTATGACAGAAAAAGAAAAATTTATAGAAATATGTAATCTAACTACAAATGTAGTAGGATTAGAAAAAAATTCTTTATCAGAAAAAACTAAAAAGGAAAAAATACATACTCCTAGAATGGTAGCTAGTATGGTTGGTAGAATTGTAGAAGATATACACCCTGTAACTATAGCTAAAATAATTAAAAGAGATAGAACATCTGTTTTACATTATGAAAAATGTCATAAAATGTACTATGCATCTGATCCTAAATACAGAGAACTATTTAATAAAGTTTATAATATTTATTTTGAAATAATTAAATTAAAGAAAAAGTTTGAATCTGAAGATAAGTTAAGAATGTTATTAGTTAAATCTGGTATTGATGTAAATATTAAGAATGCAAAAGTTTTTATAATAATTAAAAGTGGTAAAGTAGTTTATAAACTAAAAAGTAATTACTTTGATTTTACAGAAAATATTAATATAATTAAGGAAGTTTTAAAAGATTATAGATATACAATAGAAATAAAAATGAAATGAAAGAATTATTAAGTAGTACAGCTTTTATAGTTGTAAATAAAACTTTAGCTAGAAATATAGGATTAAAAGAAACTGTAATATTAGCTGATCTTATTAGTAAAGAAGAATATTTTATAAGTAATGGAATGACTGATGGTTGGTTTTTTAATACAGAATCTAATATAGAAAAAGATACAACACTTACTCCTTATCAACAAAGAAAAGCTATTAAAAAACTTAAAGAGTTAAATATAATAGAAACTAAACGTATGGGGGTTCCTGCTAAACAACACTTTAAAATAAATGAAGAACTAGTTGTGAAGTTTCTTAACAACTTGTCATTAAGTAAATCAACAACTATTAATAATAATAAAGAAATAAAATTAAATAATAAATACTTTAATAAGCCAACAATTATTGAAATTAAAGATTATTGTTTAGAAAGAAATAATAATATAGATGCTAATTCATTTTTTGATTTTTATGAAAGTAAAGGTTGGATGGTTGGTAAAAATAAAATGAAAGATTGGAAAGCAGCAGTTAGAACTTGGGAATTAAGAGAAAATAATTCTAAGTATAAAAAAACTGTTAAATCTAAATTAGACAATCAATTAGAACAATGGAGATTAGCAAAAATATAATGATTAAAGAATTAAAACAAAAAAAATCTTTATATAATATCTATAAAAAAAACATTATAGATCTTGATGAATATTTTGCATATAGTGGTAAAATAGAAGTAAAAGGTAAATTTATTGATAAATTTGATGAATATACTTATAAAGAAAAAACTATTATAAAAAATGATATGTCAAAATATGTGCTGAAGAAAACAAAAAAAGTGAAACTAAAATAAAATAAAATGGAAACTGTTATAATAATACTTTTAACTTTAATGACTTATGGATTTGGTTTTTTAAGTGGTGTAATAAAAAAATCAGAAACTAAAGAAGATCATAATAATACTGCAATACATTTTAATAGTGTAAGTGAAGATGAATAATAAAAAAATAATTAAAGAATTTGAATTAGATGAACTTACTAATGAATTAATTGACTTTATAGGTTATGCTTCTGTAGCTTTAAATCATAGTATAGATGCTAAAAGAATGAGATTATTAGCACAATTATTAGCTGATGAATTAATTAATAAAAAAAGATTCAATAAACTTTATTTATATCAAATAGGAGTAGCAATAAAAGAAGGTGTAATTTATTGTGATTTTGAACCTTTTTTAAATCTTAGAACATTTATTAGATTAATAATAGAGCATAAGAAAAAAATTAATGAAGCTTACTATCAAGTTCATACTTTAAATAGAAAACCTGAAGAAGTGCCTTATTATCAAGAACCTAAAAAACTTTTAAAATGAAAACTAAAGAAAAAGTAATATATTGGTTAAATAGAAATTCATCATTAAAAGATGATGATAATAGATTATGTGCTAATATATGGGCAGAAGAAATAAAAGATCTTAACATAACAGCTAGAGATTTTTTAAAGTTATATGCAACAAATAAATTAACATCTGCACCTAGTATAAAAAGAGCAAGAGCAAAGTTACAAGAGGAATGTCCTGAATATAGAGGTAAAAAATATAATCTAAGAAAAGGAATATATCAAGATGAATGGAGAAAAAATTTAGGATATGAAAAAAACTATTAGTAAATTAAAAAAAGAATTAGATACTTGGTTTAGTTTATACATAAGATTAAAGTATAGTAATGAATATGGTATGGTACAATGCTATACTTCAGGCAGAGTTTATCATTACAAGCAGATTCACGCAGGCCATTTTATGAGCAGAAGGCATTTATCAACACGTTGGTGTGAGCAAAACGTAAAACCACAATCAGCAGCAGACAATCTTTTTGGACAAGGTGAACAGTTTAAATTTGGTATGCTTTTAGATAGTGAATACGGAGAAGGTACAGCAGTAGAATTACAAATTAAAGCTAGACAATCTTTCAAAATGTCTAGAGTAGATTATGAAGAAAAGATAAGTTATTACAAAAAGCTTGTTAAAAACTTAAAAAAAGAAAAAAATCTAGAATAATATATTTTATATATTTGGGTAATGACAAAACCCATATTTGCTAATACAATGCATCAAATAATAGTTAATGACTATTTAAACTTAATGCTAACTTTAGTAAAAGAACTTTCATCAGATAATAAATACGCAAATTTTAAAGAAGTTTTAGATCTAATTATTGAATATCACAATAGTTATGGAGATGGTGTATCTGCACTTTCTAATAATTGGAATGATTGGTTAATGATTATACCAATAAATACTTCTGTAATGGTAAATGGGTATTTTGCAGGATTACAAACTAAAAGAAATTTAAAAGCTATTCAGACATCTAAATTATTATTAGATAATTCTTTAGAACTATTAGTTAAAGAACTAAAAAATATAGAATATTCTAATGAATAAGATATATAAAATAGTAGCAGATTGTAGGGAAACATTTGTAGAAATGTCTTTTACTTTTACGCAAGATGAAAATGAAATTAATGAGGTCGTTCAGGAATTGATGTTATATTTTATGCAAATGAATCCTGATACTTTAAAGTCAATATATGAAAAAGATGGTAAAAAAGGTATTTTGTCTTATGGTGCTGTAGTTCTAAGAAGAAGTTTTACAAGTAATAGAAGTCCTTATTATTATAAGTATAAGAAATATTATACACATATAGATAGTAGATCTACAGACATAACTAATGATAGTACAGATGTATATCACAAAAAACATTTATATAATATTCCTAATGCAGATCAATATAAACAATGGCAAAAGCTAGAACTTATAGACAAAGCATTAGATCAATTTTATTGGTACGATAGAGATGTATTTAAGCTGTACTATTACGAAGGAAATACCTTATCAGGACTAGCAAAAAAAACAGGCATAAGTAGAAATAGCTTGTTCACGACTATAGACAAAGTAAGAGAGCAATTAAAAGATTTGTTAAATGAATAAATTTTTTGTTACAGATGAAGTTTATAAAGATAGATTAAGTATCTGTAAAGAATGTGTTTATTATTTTAAACCTACAGGAAGCTGCAAAATTTGTTTGTGTTTTATGTCTATCAAGGCAAGAATCGGAACATTATCTTGTCCACAAAAATATTGGGATAAAACTACAGAGATAGAAAAACCTGATGATATACCTCAAGAATTAATAGATGAAGTTGTATTATTATGGGAAGATATAAAAACAGGTATAGCAAAGAATCAAGCAGTAAAAAAAAGAATGATAACATTATACAATACAATTTACGGAACTAATTATAAAACTAATACTAGCTGCGGTACTTGTTTAAATGATTGTTTTAAAGGAATAAAAATAATATATGAAAAATACAAATAAAATACCTAATTATTATATCGGAAAATATTATAAATATGAAGCTAGAAAAGTAATAGCTGATTGGGAATTAAGTTACAATGTAGGTAATTCTGTTACTTATCTTTTAAGGTGTGGTAAGAAAACAGAAAATGGAATGAGCAATATAGATAAACATATTGAAGATGTTAAGAAAGCAATACATCATTTAGAATTTGAATTAGAAGAACTAGAGAAAAAAAAATTAAGTAAATTGAGATTAAATCATATTTAAAATGTTATTATATCAATGCAACAAATGTGAAATACAAATACAACTAACTAAAGTTGTAATGAAAGTTATTGATGGTAAAATTTGTAATATAGGATCTGAATGTCCTAAGTGTGGTGAATATATGCAAGAAGTAGAAAAAGAATTTGGTGGCTTTCCAAATATAAAAAGAACAGAACCTAGTTTGTCTAATAGAAAAGATAAACTATGGAGTGGAGTTAAAGACAGATTAAAATAAATTAAATAAAATTCTATTATATACTATGAAACTAGAAATCAGTAAGTTAAAACCAAATAAAGATAATCCGAGAATTATAAAAGATAGTAAGTTTAAAAAACTTGTACAATCCATAAAAGATTTTCCTGAAATGTTAGAATTAAGACCTATAGTAGTTGATGAAGATATGACTATATTAGGTGGTAATATGAGATATAGAGCAAGTATAGAAGCAGGTTTAAAAGAAGTACACGTAAAAATAGCTAAAGGTTTAAGTGAAAACCAAAAAAAAGAGTTTATAGTTAAAGATAATGTAGGATTTGGAGAATGGGATTGGGATATACTAGCAAATGAATGGGATAGTATAAAATTAGAAGATTGGGGATTAGAATTAAAAATAGAAGATCAAATAGATAATTTAGAGGAAGATGAAGAAATAGAATTACCTCAATCAGTTCAATTAGAACCACCAAAAGAATATGTTATTATATTGTGTGAACCTAATAGTGTAGAATGGGAAGAATTAAAAATGAAATTAAAATTAGGTATAGTTAGAAAAGGAGGATATAAAAAAGGATCAGCTTTTGATGCAGTAAGTACAGAAAGAGTATTAACATATAAAAATTTTATAGAAAGATATGATAGTAGCAATTCCTAGTAAAAATAGAGCAGGTAGAACAACAAGTCAAAAGGTTTTACCTAATGCGACTTTTTATGTACCAGAAAGTGAAGTACATCAATATAAAAGCTATATTAAAAATGTAGTAGGAGTACCGGTAGATGTTAAAGGTATAACAGCGACTAGAAATTGGATATTAAAAAATACTAAAGAAAGATATATAGTATTTATTGATGATGATGTAAAGACTTGTGGATATTCTAGATTAGATGAAAGAAAAACTAAAAAAATAGAAATAAGAGATGAAAAGTTTTGGGAAGAAGAATTTTTAAAGTTTTTTGGTATGTTAGAAGAATTAGATTATAAAATGTGGGGAGTAAGAACAGAAAGCAGTCCTAGAGGTGTTTATCCATATAAACCTTTTCTTTTTAGAACATATTTAACAGCAAGTTGTATGGGTATGATTAATGATGGAGAATATTATTTTGATGAAAGTTATAAAGTAAAAGAAGATTATGAAATATGTTTAAGACATATAAAAGATAAAGGAGGTATTTTAGGAGTAAGATATTTACATTGGGAAAATGAGCATTGGAGTACAGAGGGAGGTTGTAAAGATTATAGAACTATAGAAGTAGAAAAAGAATGTATTAAAAAATTAATAAAACAATATCCTAAAATGGTAGCAAGTGCAAAAAGGAAAAATAATGAATTTTGTATTAGATTAAATTTATAATGAACAAAAGTAGACATATTAAAAAAGAAGCTATGCTACAAGCATTAGAAAACAGTTTAGGAGTTGTTACAGTAGCTTGTAAAAAGACAGAAACACCTAGAAGTACATATTATAAGTGGCTAAAAGAAGATCAAGAGTTTGCACAAGCTGTAAAAGAAATAGAGAATGTTGCTTTAGATTTTGCAGAAAGTCAATTACATACACAGATAAAAGATGGTAGCACTTCAGCTACTATATTTTACTTAAAGACAAAAGGAAAGAAAAGAGGATATATAGAAAGAAGTGAATTAGATTTAAGTTCAGGAGAAGAACCAATTAAGATAAATGTAAATATCAAAGGAGTTGAACATTGATACTGAATTTACATATACTCAAGGACAAGCAATAGAATATCTATTTGACAAAAAAACAACAGAAGTATTATTTGGTGGTGCAGCAGGTGGAGGTAAGAGTTGGGTAGGTTGTAGTTGGCTTATCTTACTTTGTATTAAATACCCTCAAACAAGATACTTAATGGGTAGATCTAAGCTAGACAGCTTAAAGAAAACTACATTAAATACATTCTTTGAAGTATGTCAAACTTGGGGCATATTAGCAAACAAACATTACAATTTTAACGCAGGATCTAACATTATTAAGTTTTACAATGGTAGTGAAATAATATTAAAAGATTTATTTCTTTATCCATCTGATAAGAATTTTGACAGTTTAGGTTCATTAGAAATAACAGCAGCTTTTATAGATGAAGCGAATCAAATAACAGAGAAAGCAAAGAACATAGTAGCATCTAGAATGAGATATAAGTTAGATCAATATGACTTAATACCTAAATTGTTAATGACTTGTAACCCTGCTAAGAATTGGGTATATACTCAATATTATAAACCTGCTAAAGAAGGAATACAAAAACCACATAGACAATTTATTCAAAGTTTAGTAGATGATAATCAATTTATTTCTAAGCATTATAAATCACAGCTACTTACATTAGATGAATTAAGCAAACAACGACTTCTTTATGGTAATTGGGAATATGATGCAACTAATGATAATTTAATAGAATATGATGCTATACTTAACTTATTTAATCAAACAGGTATTAGTGGCGAAAAATACATAAGTTGTGATGTAGCACGTTTTGGAAGCGATAGAACAGTTATAATGTATTGGGAAGGGTTACATATTAAAAAGATAAGAACTATGCTTAAATCGGCTGTAAATGAGGTTGTAGATCAAATTAAGATATTACAACAACAATACGCAGTTAGATTAACTAATATTATAGTTGATGAAGATGGTGTAGGTGGTGGAGTTAAAGATTACTTACGTTGCAGAGGTTTTGTAAATAATTCAAGAGCAATAAAAGGAGAGAACTATCAAAATTTAAAAACACAATGTTATTATAAATTAGCAGATATGGTAAATACTGCACAAGTAGGCATTGAATGTGAAGATATTAATATTAAAAATCACATTATAGAAGAACTAGAACAAGTTAGAACAAAAGATGCAGACAAAGATAATAAGCTACAGATGATACCTAAAGAAACAGTTAAAGATATTATAGGTAGATCTCCTGATTATGCAGATGCTATAGCTATGCGAATGTTTTTTGAATTAGATTCTAATTATGGTAAGTATTATGTGCAATAGAAAAAGGTGCAACTCCTAAGAATTACACCTTTGAAAAACAAAAACTTTTTGAAAACGTGGACAAATATACAATTTTAAACTAAATTCCAAATAATTCTATTATATATTATGCGATTGAAAATTAATAAAGATGGCAAAGAGAGTGTTTACACAATGATAAACAGTTGGAGTGATGTAACTCTTGATAAGTGGGTAAAATTAATAAGTGTTAAAGAAAGAACTAAAAGTGAAGAAGCTTTAGAAATAATAAGCACATTATCTGATATGCCTATAAAGTTGATAAAAGAATTATCAATTAATGATGTAGCTATTATTTTACAAAAAGTAGCTAAGTTGCAAGAAGAAACAAAAAGTAATTTAAAAAAAATAATTAAAATAAATGATGTTAAGTACGGCTTTCACCCAAATCTTGAGGAAATTACTATTGGCGAATATGCAGATATAGAAACATATTTTAAAAATGGTATTGAAAATAACTTACCTAAATTAATGGCTGTTTTATATAGACCTATTACAGAAATAGATGGAGATAATTATTCTATTGAAGCTTATGGTAAAAGTGATCTAAGAATGAGAGCAGAAAAATTTAAGAAAATGAAAGCAGAAGATGTAAATAATGCTTTGGTTTTTTTTTGGACTTTCGTGAAAGAACTATTGAGATGTTTGCAGCAGTTTTTAACACATCAGAATATAGCGATACTAAACAAAGTGCAGATGAACAATTTGCCGACAAGTGGGGTTGGTTCGGTGTGATGTATAGATTAACAAATGGAGAAATAATTAATTTAGAAAGAATAACTAATTTGAGTTTATATGAGTGTTTAACTTGGCTCACTTATGAAACAGATTTAAACGAAACTAAAGCAGTACAAAGATGACATACTTTAAAGATTATAATAATACGATAGATACATTAAAGAAATTAGGACAGCAACACTATCAAATACAAACTGTAGAATCAGGAGATATATATGAAATGGATCTACAAAAGAACACTAATTTTCCTTTGATGTTTATCAATCCAATTAATGCTATAGCAGGAACACATCAAATGACTTTAAACTTTCAAGTATTTATAATGGACTTAGTATTTCCTGATCAATCAAATGAACAAGAAGTATTAAGTGATTGTTTACAGATTTGTAATGACTTTATAGGTACGTTTAAAAATGGAGAAAGCTTATTATTATCTAATCAAGGACTTGATGCTATACCTAAATACTTTACAGAAGGTGATATTACAATAGAACCATTTACAGAAAGGTTTGATAGTTCAGTAACAGGTTGGGTATTTACTTTACCAATTATTATAGAGAACAATTATAATACTTGTATAGCACCACAAGCAACAACAGATGCAATACAATAATGTTTAAATTTAAAATAGGAAAACTAACAATACAATTAATACCACCAAAGATCACATATCAATTATGAATTACGAAGATATATTAGAAAAGCTAGAAGAAATAAGTATTAAGTTAAAAACATATAATGACTATCCTCAAAGTGCAACGAACAATGCAAAGAAAGTATTAAGATGGAGAGAGGAACACGGAGATGAAGTAAAAGGAATGACTAGAGTAGGTTGGACTAGAGCAAATCAATTAGCAAGAAAGCAAAAGATTTCTAGAGATACTATTGCTAGAATGGCTTCATTTAAAAGACACGAAAAGAATGCAAAGATTAATCCTGATTACAAATCTACACCTTGGAAAGATAAAGGATATGTAGCTTGGTTAGGTTGGGGTGGTACATCAGGTATTAATTGGGCAATAAATAAATTAAAACAAATAGATAAAAAATAATTATGGCAGATTTAACAACAACAATTAGTGAATCAGTAGTATTAAATGGTGCAGTTAGGGGTACTACAAACACAGTAACAACAACAGGCATAAATAACGTATATGAAAGAATTGTAACTTGTACTACAGGACAAACTACACATATAGCAACTTTTAATACTAATTCTTATGGTTCAGCAGTTCAGATAGATAAAGAAGATGTTAGATATATAAGAGTAACTAACTTAGATGCAACTAACACTTTAGAACTAGCAGTAGTAGGTGCAGCTACATTATACCAAGTATTACTTAAAGCAGGTCAATCACATATCTTATGTGCAGCAGAAGATGTAATGTTAGCAGAAGCAGATACATCTCCTAGCTTTGGTACTATGGCAGATTTAGCAAGTATACAAGTAAACCCTGCTGCTACTTTAGATGTAGAAATATTTGTAGCTAGTGTATAGTGAAAGCTTTAGAAAGATACTTAAATAGCTTTGGTAAGAGTGTAGTAAAGCAATCTAAACAAATATTACAACAAGATAAAAAAGTAGTTACAGGTGCTTTATTAAACAGTATAAAGTATAACATAGTAAAAACATCTAATGGCTACAATGTTCAGTTTAGTATGCTTGACTATGGTAAGTTTATGGATAAAGGAGTATCAGGTGCAGGTGGAGAGATTAAAACAGGAAATAATAAAGGCACTTATACAGGTATTAGAAGCTTTACAGATTATAAAGGACAGAAACATAAAAGCCCATATAGTTACAAAAGTAAAATGCCACCTACTAAAGCTTTAGATAAGTGGACTGTAATGAGAGGATTAGCACCTAGAGATGTAAAAGGTAGATTTCTAACAAGAAGTAGTTTAAAGTTTGCATTATCAAGATCTATATTTATAAAAGGTATAGAAGGTATTAGTTTCTTTCAAAAGCCATTAGGAATAGAGTTAAGAGGTTTTGCAGCACAAATACAAAAAGCAGTAAAAGAAGATATATTAAATAATTTAAGAAAATGATAATAGAACAGAAACCATTATATAAAACATTACCTGTAGGACAGGATATTATATTTACAGTTTCAGATAATAATATAGTAGCTAATAATTATAATGTAAAATTTACAGCAGAAGTTTTTATATCAAACAGAATAAGTGGTGTTTATCAACCTGCATCTTTAGTATCTACATTAAAAGTAACACCTAATAATAAAGGAGTAGGTATTTTTTCTTTACAACCAATATTAGAAAGTTATGTTAGCCCACAATATCAAGGTACTAACTTTGATGGTGTTATTTATAGTACATATAAAGGCACAGCATATTCAGATGATGATCCACACCCTATACATTTGATAGATAAATATTCTAACAATAGAAACAATGCTAAGTTTTTTGGTATATCTTTCAATATAGAATATTATACATCAGCTACATCAACTGCACCTTTAAGTTTTTCTAAACCTATTTTATCTGAACAGTATTTAATATTTAATGGTGTTCTTAATTATGATGATGTTCTTCAATCTATAAGTGGTAACTATGGTTTTAATTTAAATAAAGATAAATTAGTTTTAAATAATTATTATTCTGAATTAGGTAAATTTTTAACTAATGCACCATTAGTACAATATGCTAAATTAACTGATTATGGTACTTTTTCATTTTTAAACTTTTTAAATGTAGCAACTAATAGTTTTGCTGTAGGTACTACTAATGCAGTAGATAATAAAGTTCAATTTATATTAATTAAATTATATGATAGAACAGGATCACAATTAGGAACTGATATACAAATAGATTGCACTAGAAATAATGGTGGTTTTGAATTTAACAATGATGATGCACAAACTCATTTAATGTATTTAGGTGTCTATCCTGCTAACTTAGATGGTTGGAGTGCAGATTGGGATACACACAAAGCAAATACATCTTATTACACAATACAAGCATTTGATGATCAAGAAGAAGCTATTAGTCAGTTATATACTATAAATATAATAGGCAATAGTTGTAAAGGTTTTGAAAGCATTAGATTAACTTGGCTTAATCAATATGGTACTTGGGATTACTATACATTTAAAAAGAAATCTGTTAAATCTTTACAAACTAATAGAACATCATATACACAATTAGAGGGTACTTGGAATGAAAGCAAGTATAAAATATATGGGTATAAAGGTGGAAAGAAAAACTTTAGAGTAAACACAAAGCAACTTATAAGTATAAATACTGATTTTATAAATGAATCTGAATCTATATGGTTTGAAAACTTAATCAATAGCACAGATGTTTATCTTTTAAATGGTTATGATGGTACTTTAAGCGATACAAATTTTGGTATAACTAATAAATATGTAGAACCTGTTACTGTAACTACATCTAATTATATTAGAAAAACTATAGCTAATGATAAATTAATTCAATACACTTTTGAATTAGAAAAAACACATAATAAAAGATCACATTCAGTATAATGTCAGTACAATTAATATTATATCCACAAACTTATGATGGTACTTATTCATCAGTAAGTAACCCTATATTTAATGAATATGTAGCTGATAATGTAAACTTTACTACATTACTAAATAATACAGGTTATGATTCTACAGCTAGTGATCCTAGTTTAGATGCTATTAATAATTCAGTAGGTATAGCAGCTTGGAAAAGATTCAGAAGTACAGGAGGTACATTTGCTTCAGTTACTATGCCATCTAGAAGTAATGCTAATAAATTAGAATTATATTCTGCTAATGGATCTACATCAAGTTCAGGAGTATATCAAAAGATTATAGGTTTATCAATGGGAACTGTATATGATCTAAGTATTAACATAACACAAGCAGGTGCAGGTGGTTTATTAATTATAGGAACACAGGGAAATATTACAAGTCAATATGAAACATTAGGTGGACAAACATTATTTACAGCATTAAGCACAGCAAGTACAGGAACACAAACTGTATCATTTACTGCTGATAGTAATGAAGAAATATTATTATTATCTTATCAAAATGACAATGGATCTACAGTTTATATTGATAATATAAGCATACAAGAAACAGCACAGCAACCTAGTTTTATATTTACAGAATTATCTGATGGACAAGTTATATGCGACTTATATGAAGAAGAAGATATACCTTTAACTTTATCAGTAGATAATTTTAAAAATGTAGCTGAAAAAACACAAAGCTATTCTAAGGACTTTAATTTACCTGCAACTAAGAGGAATAATAAAATATTTACACATTTATTTGATGTAACTAAAGTATGGGATAGTTACAGTTTTAATCCTTATGTTAAAACACAATGTTTATTAAAACAAGATGGATATGATATATTTAAAGGTTATTTAAGATTAATAGACATAGTAAATCAAGAAGGAGAAATAAGTTATAATGTTAATTTATATTCTGAACCTGTAACTTTAGTAGATACTCTGAAAGCTAAAACAATTAGTAATCTTACACAATTAAAAGAATTAGATCACTTATATAATAAGTCAAATATAAAAGCTAGTTGGGATACTACAGGCATTACTTTAATAAATCAATTAGGTGCTAATTCTTTTGCAGGATCACAGGGAGATACAACAACTCAAGTGTTAAAATATCCTTTTGTAGATTGGACAGGTAATATAAGTTTAACTGCACCATCAGGAACTAATGCAGTTAATGGTAACCCTGTTTTAAATAGTTTAGAAGATGCTTTTAGACCTTTTATAAATTGCAAATACTTGTTAGATAATATAATGAGAGATGCAGGTTTTACATATACTTCTAATTTCTTTAATAGTTCAGCTTTTACTAAGTTGTTTATGGACTTTAATTGGGGATCAGGTAACGCACCAGCAGAAACTAAAAACACAGTTACAGGATATTATTTTAGAGATAAAGCAACAAGTACAAATACAGCTACTTCAAACTATTCACAATTACAGATTAATCACAATCCTAGTGTATGGAATAATAACATAGGTTGGTCTAATTATAAATTTACTGCACAACAAAATAATATATCATATAATATAGTTTATTCTTATGAAATAGAATATAGTTCAGGATCAGCTTTTGAATGTAGATGGGTGCATAAAGATAGTGGCGGTACAGTTTACCCTGGTGGAGAAATAGATTATGTAAGTTTTACACCTGTAGGATCAGGTAGTTTAGCTTGGAGCCATAATTTTACAAGAACATTACAGCAAGGAGATACTTTAGAAGCACAATTTAGAGCATCAGCAGGTACAGTATCACAATATCAATTATTACAACAACCAACAACACCTACAGCATCTTTAACAGCTAATGTAACACAATTAGCAGCTACATCTTCTTCTTTTCTAAATGCTTTAAGAGGGGAATTAGGACAATGGGAGTTTTTGAAAGGCATATTTAATATGTTTAATCTTGTTGTATTATCTGATAAAGACAATGTAAATAATCTTATTATAGAAACGTATGATGATGTATTTAATGTAACTACATCAGGAACATCTTTAGCTTCAAGAGGTATATTATATGATTGGACAGATAAAGTAGATGCTTCACAAATACAATTAAAGCCATTAGAATTAATTAATAGAACTATATTTAAATATGAAGAAGATGATGAAGATTACATATTTAGTGAATATAAAAAATCTACTAATGGAATCAATTATGGACAAAAAATATGGGATGGTATAGATCAATTTGGTTTTACTATATTAGAAGGAGAAGAAGAAATAACTGCTAGTCCATTTGCAGCTACATTATCAAAACCATTATTTGATAATTTATCTGATTTTATAGTACCATCTATATTTTCATCTAATGATAATAATACTGAAAATGAAAGCTTTGATAATTTACCTAGAATATTATATAATAATGGTAAAAAGAATACAAATACAACATACTATATACCTGAACAAAATGCTTATACAAGTGAAAATCAACAGTATTTTTTACAATTTAGTCATTTATCTGAAGTAACACCTAATTTAAATACTATAGATTACAATTTTGGAGAATGTCAGTTAATTAATCCTATGAGTATAACTCCAACTAATAATCTATTTAATACATATTGGTCAAGATATTATTATGAATTATATGATAAAGATACTAGAATAATGACTTTAAAAGTAAATTTAAATGCTTCAGACATTAATAACTTTAACTTTAATGATAAAGTAATAATAAAAAATAGATCTTTTAGAGTAAATAAGATAGAGTATAAGCCAAATGATTTATCAACTGTAGAATTTATATTAATACCATAATGGAATATAGAAAAGGATATACAATAAAACCTAAAGAGATTAGTCAATCAGGAGAAGTAACATTTACTGATGGAACTAATGATGTAGTTGCAAATCAAGCTGTTTGTGAAGCTTATGGTTATACTTATAACAGAGAATCAGCAACTTGTAATGCTTTTAAATATAGCACTAGAATAAATGAAAACACTAATATATCAACTAATATAATAGGTGGTGCAAAAAACACTTTAGAAAGAGGATCAGATAATATATTAGTAGTAGGAGAAAAAAACTTAACTAAAGGAGTAAACAGAAATGTATTTATTTCAGGTTCAGATAATGAAATAGAAACAGGTATTAATAATTCATCTGCTATAGGTGGTAAATTTGGAGTAATAGAAAATCAAGGAGAAGTAGTGATGGCAGGTGGTGGTTTTAATACAGCTTTAGGACTTGCACAATCATCTTTTATACAACAATCAGGAAATACTGAAGATGGTACACAAACTTCTTTATATACTCAATTTATAACTAATAAATTTATAGAAAAAGTACCTAATGCAGTTATTGGCTTTGAAGCTAATGTAATTGGTGTAAATACAGGAGTAGGAGAAGGAACAGCAGGAGATTATGGTTATGTACAGATAACAGGTGCAGTCACGTTTACTAATGGCTTAGCTTCTACATATTATCAATCAACTACACATATAGTACAATCAGGACATAGTGGTATGAATATAACAGCAGTAATGAAAGATGCTACAGCTACATCATTTGGTGTTGCAGTAACAGGATTAGAAGAAACATACATACAATGGACAGCAGATGTAAAATTATTTAGAAATCAAATACAACAAACTTTTTAAGATATGGCACAAGAAGAAATAGTAATGGAAATTAAAGCAAATGTAAAACCTGCTACAAAACAAGTTGAGGAATTTACAAAATCTTTAAATGATGCTGAAAATGCCCAAAAAGAACTGAATCAACAAATAAGCATACAGAATAAAGTTTTAAATGATCTAGAAAAAGAATTAGTAGAATTAAAATCAGTTCAAGATTCTATACCTAAAGGTGCATTTTATGCAGGTATGTCTGATCTTAATGCTAAGATTAAAGAAACAGAAAAAAACATTAAGCTTGAAAAACTAGGACTTAAAGATTTACAAAATCAGCAAAAAGAGAATAATAGAGAACTAAAAGAACAAAACAAAGAATTAAAAGAAAACGAAAAGCTAGTAAAAGAAGGAATAGGAAACTTTAGGTTATTTGGTGTATCTATTAATGATGTAAATAAATCTATAGGTAGAGTGATACCTACAATAAAAGTAATGTTTGCTACAATTACTAGAGGTATAATGTCTACAGGTATTGGTGCATTATTAATTGCTTTTGGTTCTTTAGCTACTTATTTCACATCTACACAAAGAGGTGCAGATAAATTAAAGATTGCTTTAACAGGTATAAGTACAGCTTTTAATGTAATAAGAGATAGAATTTCTACAGTTGGAGAAGCTATTAGTTTAGCTTTTTCAGGAGAATTTACTGAAGCTGCTGAAAAACTAAGAGGTAGTTTTAAAGGTATTACTGATGAAATAAAAGAAGAAATTAAAGTAATGACTGATCTTGAAAAAAGACAACAATCTTTAAGAGATGCAGAAATACAGTTTACAGTACAAAGAGCAGCTACAAGAAAAGAAATAGAAAAAGCTAGATTATTAGCAGAAGATGAAACATTATCACAAGAAGAAAGAGTAAAAGCATTACAGAAAGCTTTAGATCTTGAAACTAAAACAACTAATCAAGAATTAGAATTAGCTAGAGAGAGAGTAAGAATACAAGAAGAACAGATGAAAGTATCTGAAAATCTAGTAGAAGATGAAAAGAAACTAGCAGATTTTAGAGCAGATGTAATTAATAAAGAAACTAAGTCATTTAGATTACAAAAAAGAGTTAAAACAGAAATAAATGAGTTAAATAGAGAGATAGAAGCAGAAGAAAAAAGAATAGCTAAAGAAAAAAAGGATCGTGAAGATGCTGAATTTGAAGCTATGATGAAAGCTAATGATGAATGGAATAAACAACAACTAAAAGATGCAGAAAAATTAAATGATGATCTTGAAAAATTAGATAAAGCTAGAGAAGATGCAAAATTAAATCTAATAGAACAAGGTTTTGACATAGCAGGAGAATTAGCAGGAAAAAGTGATAAAGCACAAAAAGCTGTTGCAGTTGCTAAAACTATCTATAATACACAACAAGCTATTATGAATGCTATGGCAAATATTCCTGCACCTTTTAATATAGCTACAGCAGTAAGTACAGGTATTATGGGTGCTATGTCTGTTAAAAATATACTATCAACAAGTCCTAGTAATGCTACAAATGTTAATATACCAACAACAGGGCAAACAGGAACTCCTGCACCTGAAATGTTAAGTGGTAGATTTCAATTAGGTGGAGTAGAAGAACAGCAACCTGTTCAAGCTTATGTAGTTACTGATAGCTTAACAGATAATCAAAACAAACTTGCTTACATACGTAGGAGAGCAACAATTTAAAAATCAAATAAATAACAATTAAACATATTATATATTATGCCTTGTAAAAAATGTGATAACGGAAAATATAAGTGGGGGGAAAATGGTGAATGTAAATACGACACTAAAGAAGCTTGTGAAAAAGCAAACCCTAAACACTATGATAGTGATAAAAGCACTAAAATAGTTGAATTAATAATTAGTGATGAAAGTGAAGAACTAACTATAGATGCTATTAGCTTAGTTACAAGTCCTGCCATAGAACAAAACTTTGTTTATTTTGGAAAAGAAAAGAATAACTTGACTTTTGCTAAGATAGATGAAGAAAAAAGAATGTTAGTTAGTCCTGCATTAATTCCTAATAAGCAAATATTTAGATACAATCCTAATACTGATACTGATTATTATGTTTACTTTTCTAAAGACACAGTAAGAAAAGCAGCAGAATTGTATTTAAAGCATAATAATCATCATAAAGCTACATATCAGCACGAAGAAAGAGTTTCAGGTGTATTGACTGTAGAAAGTTGGATAAAAGAAGGAGAGCAAGACAAATCTAAGCTATATGGATATGACTTACCTAACGGTACTTGGTTTGTTAAAATGCGTATAGACAATGATGAAATGTGGAATAAGATTAAAGAAGGCGAATTACGTGGTTTAAGTATTGAGGGATATTTTATAGATAAGATGGAAAAGATGTCTGAAACAGTAAAACCTACTAATGAAGAAATACTTTCTGCTTTAAATGAAATCTTACAAGACATCAAAAATCAAACAAAAGGAAAATAATTCTATTATATTAAAAAAAGAACACACTATGGATTTAAAAAAACAAATATTGATTGCACTTGGTCTTGATAAAGAAGATGAAGTTAATTTAGAATTCCAGGCGAAGCTGGAAGATGGAACACTAATCGTATCTACATCTACAAATTTAGAAGCAGGTGTTGATATATCTGTTTTAACAGAAGATGGTAGTACAATGCTACTTCCTGTAGGAGAGTATATGACTGAAGATGGTCAAAGATTTTCTGTGGAAAAAGAAGGTATTGTAGCCGAGTTGTATGAAGATGAAGTAGAAAAAGAAACAGAAGTAGAACCTGTTAATGAAGAAATGGAAGATGATGGTAAAGAAGCTGATGTAGCTGATTGGGAAGGTATGGAGAAACGTATCAAGAACCTAGAAGATGCTGTAGCTGATTTAAAGAAAGATAAGGTAGGTAATGATGAAGTAGAGGAATCAGATGTAGAAATGGAAGCTGAAACTACTGAAGAACCTACTCCTAAAAAAGTAAAAACTACAGAAGAAATTGAATTTGAATATCAAGCTAAGATAAATGAATTAAAATCTAAGGTTGTTGAATTATCTAATCAACCTGCTGATACTCCTGTAGATACTAATAAATTTAGCACAAACAAAAAAGATTCTACTCCTGATCTAAGAAAAATGACTAAGAGAGAAAGAATCTTATACAATTTAACTAATAATAAATAATTTAAAATAAAAAAAAATGTCTAAACCAACGGTAAATAGTAATTATGCAGGTAAGGCGGCTGGATTTTATATTTCGGCAGCACTTAAAGAAGCTACTTCTTTAGATCACTTAACTGTATTACAAAATATTAAATTTAAAACTAACTTGCAGAAACTTGCAGGTGCAGATTTAGTTCGTAATGCTGATTGTAATTTTTCAGATCACGGAACATTAGCTTTGACAGAATCTATTCTTACACCAAAGAACCTACAGATTAATATGCAAACGTGCAAGGATCAACTTTTAGAATCGTGGGAAGCTGAAACAATGAGAGCAGGTGCTATGAATAACAATGCACCAGGTTTTGAGGATTACGTAATCTCTTACTTTACACAACACATATCTGATGCAGTTGAATCTTCAGTATGGAGTGGTGCTGCTGCAACTAATGGGCAGTTTGAAGGGTTTTTAACAGCTACTACAGGTGCTTTTGCAGTAAATGGTAACGTAGTACAAACTAACAATATAGGTGGTATAGGAAATGCTTATACTTCTGGAAACATTATAGAAAACTTACAAACTATTGCTGCTGCAATTCCTTCTACAGTTTACGGAAAAGAAGATTTAAGAATCTATATGAACTGGAAAACTTACAGATTATATATTTCTGCTTTAAGTGGTTTAACAGGTTACCCTTACCAAAATATGAATGATAATTATATCCCAATGTTTGAAGGTATTAAATTATCAGTTGTTTATGGTATGCCAGATGACAAATTAGTTGCTGCACAAACTTCTAACTTATTTTTTGGAACAGACCTCCTAAGCGATACAACGCAAGTGAAAATGCTTGATATGTCTCCACTAGATGGTTCAGAGAACTTAAGATTTGTGGCTAAGTTTACTGGCGGAGTTCAGGTAGGAATTGGATCTGAAGTAGTACAGCAGGATTAATAATTAATTATATGGAGAGAGGGTTTTTCCCTCTTTCCTTAACTTTTAAAACAGAAATAAATGGCTTGTAATTTAACTAAAGGGAGAGGAATCCCGTGTAGAAACCTAATTGGAGGTGTAAAGTTTGTTTATTTTGCTCAATTTGATGAAGTTTCATCAATAACTACTGTAGCTTCAGAAGTAACTGATATTGAAATGGGTACTAATGATTTATATAGGTATTCAATTAGAAGGGGTAACGCATCTGTAACGGAAACTATCACAGGATCAACTGAAAATGGAACTGTTGTGTATGCACCTTCTTTAAATTTAAAGCTAACAGGATTAAGTAAAGAAGATCAAAATGAATTAAAATTAATTGCACAAAACAGAGTAATAGTATTTGTTCAATTAAATCAAGTGTTATCAGCTAATGATCACAATGTAATATTATGTTTAGGTGCAACTAATGGATTAGATCTAAATACAGGTACTAATTCATCAGGGGCAGCTTTTGCGGATATGAACGGTTACGAGTGGACATTTGAAGGGCAAGAATTTGCACCAATGCAAACTGTAGCAGATTATACCGCTACACCTTTTGACAATACTGCATTTACTATAGGAAGTGTTGTAACTTCTTAGTAGTATATAACATATAAATTTAAAGGAACTACTTCGGTAGTTCTTTTTTTTTCCAAACAAATTAAAGGTTTTTCTATTATATAGTATGATACACGGACAATACGGACAACCTTATACTTTTTACACTACAACAGAAGAAAAAAGAATAGACAAATCAGTACCTAGTTCGCAAATAAGGTTCTTGTTCAAGTTTACTAATGATATGGATAGAAATGTAGTTTATGCTTATGGACAGAATCAATTAGTAAATAATAGATATACAAAAGTTAGTATGACACCAAACACAACAGAAAATGTATTTACAGGTAATATTGACTTTATGCCTAATGGCTATTGGGAGTATGAGATCTATGAGGTTAGTTGGCAAACTACACCTAACTTAGCTACAAATTATGCACCAATAAATGAAACAGATGTATTAACACCACCTGCTAATGACAAAGGAGTAGTACAGGGAAGGGTAGAGATAGGTAAATTATACATTAAAGAAGCAACAGGACAAGAGGAAGTACAATATGAACAATATGTAAAACCTTCACAAACAAATTATATTTACGTAAGTTAAAACAATAAAAAATGGGAATTAAAAATACACAAGCATTATTAAATGAACAATTAGGTGGTTTAGGAGAAATAGAAGTATTTACAACTACTGCACAAACAGGCAAAGATTACTATGCTATTTACTTTGTGCAAGAAAGTGTAATATCTTCAATCACTATGACTAATACTACAGGTGCAAGTAACTTAGTTACTACAATACCTGCAGGAATGACTTTATTTGGTAACACGACTGCAATCACTTTAACTAGTGGTTTAGCAATCGGCTATAAAAACTAAAATATGCTAGCATTAGCGAACAAGCTAACAATATCAACACAACCTATCTATAGGTTTGTAAACAAGTATTCTATTGACTTTGATGGAGTAGATGATAGGATTATTACTGATGGTGCAGATACAGTTGCACAACCTACTACTTATTCTTTTTGGTGTAAGTCAAGCACTACTACTGCTAATTCGGGTGTGTTCGGACACGGAGGTACTACTATAGGTGCTTTTCATTTTAATTGGGAACATAGTGGGGTATTAAAACCATTTTTATATTTAGGGGGTAGTTATTATGTTTTTTGGGATAGAACTACTGCACAAGATGATGGAGATTGGCATCATTGGGTAGTATATTCAGAACCTAATAACTTAAGTAATTGTAAATTGTATGTAGATGGTGTTTTACAAAATACATCTCTAATAGTTACAGCAGGAGTTTTGACTGCTTATACTGAAAGTTTAACAATAGGTGGAGATAGGCAATCAGGTGGTAATTACTTTGAAGGACAAATAGATGAGTTTGCAGTTTACGATAGAGAACTCACACAAGCAGAGATTACTCGTATGTATAACACCTATTATAGCCCAAATAGAATTGCAAACGGAAACTTCTCACAGGAGGGAGTAGAAGAAGTAACTAATGGAGATTTTAGTCAGATAGGTTCAGAAGAAGTAACTAATGGCGACTTTGCTACAGATAGTGATTGGAGTAAAGGTGCAGGTTGGACAATAGCAAATGGTGTTGCTAGTCAATCAGGTGGTAATGCTACTTTACAACAAAGTGGAATATTAACTGCTAATAAAATATATAAATTAGTTTTTGAAATAACTGAAATAACAAGTGGAAGTGTTAGATGTTATTTTGGTGGTAATTATAGTACATACAGAAGCAGTACAGGCACATACACAGAATATATAACTAATGGTAGCACTTCTACTTTTTTTATACAAGGTAATGCATCATTTACTGGTTCAATAGACAACGTATCAGTAAAAGAGGTTGGGCAAGATTGGAGTTTTGGAGATGGTTGGGGTATGGGGAATGATATTGCAACTTGTGATGGTAGCCAAAGTGCAACATCTTATTTAGAGCAAACACCTACAACACCATTAGTGCAAAACAAAATATATAAAGTTACATATACTGCTACAATTCCTAATGGTAATCTAAGACCTGAATTGACAGGTGGTGGTGGAACTTCAGAAGGTACATCACAAACCACAAGT
>VMHT01047388.1_pt1 | contig 29010 bp, 45 predicted proteins | sample 4693611 | NCBI WGS metagenome assembly VMHT01 (sample SAMN12280063, study PRJNA550983) | marine metagenome | isolation source: seawater sampled from same location over 5 years 0.02-0.2 micron viral filtrate | place: USA: collected off the coast of southern California halfway between the port... ... | reverse complement strand
CTTATAAAATATAGGTTCTTCTGGGACGCGCTCCAATTCAGTGTCCGATTGCGATGAGTCTGTAATTTTTTGCTCCCATAAGGCTCCAGCGACACTGCCCAGTTTTGCCTTATTTGATCGTATGGCATAGATTGAGCCACTGAGGAGATATACATGGCAAAAAAATCAAACACCACCACAATTGACGAGGTAAGCAAACTGGCCTCGACCTCAACCGTTGCCGCTTTATCAGGACACGACCGCTCAACAGTAAAAAAGCGATTGCTTGAAGTTGGTATATCTCCGCGCGTCGATAAGGGCAACGAGACTTTGTATTTTTTGCCAGAAGCGATGCAAGCATTGATCCGGTTTGAATCTGGAACCAGTTCGTCTGACATTCGCAACATCGCCCAGGCGCGTAAGAGTGACGCCGAAACTCGAAAGCTTGAAAGCCAATACGCTTTTACCGCCGACGAACCTATCGCTTGGATGGAAGACCTGTTTTCAATGCTGAATGAAGTTGTTCAAGAGATGCCATGTGACGATGACCGCAAACAGCAGTTCGTTGAAAAGTTGCAGGCGATTCCGGGCAAGGTTGCCAAAAAATACGAATCCGAATCAGATTGATCGGCAAAATGTGACAAATCGCGAATAATGTCGTAAAATACTTTGGGCTAGGAGCTAATTGACGGGCAACCGCTGCAATGGCTCTCGAAATACATTCAAATCCTCCACTCGTTCACATAGCTGGCGACGTCTACTTATGGCACTCGACGCCAGAACACGTTGCCGACGTGACGTCTTACAAGATTACGTTCCGCAGCGTCGAAGATTCCGACGTAAGCTTTACAGTGACCGGATCAGACCAAACCACTTATTTCCGGTTTGAGATAGCCAGCTCCGACACCGCAAACCTTTCAGCCGGTAAATTTAAAGCCACTGAGATTATCACCTACACCTGGGGCCGCGAATCGCTAGAAGTTGGGACGCTCGACCTTTTGCCTAACCCCGAGCAAGACCCTGATAAGTCTTTTAATCAAAGAATGGTTAATTTGCTCCGCGCTCACCTAGAAGGCAGGGCGCCTGACGGGATCGAATCTCACACTATTGGAGGCGTTCCAATTAATAAAATACCACTGTCAGAAGCTCACGGTTTACTAGTGAAATATGAGGCCCGTTTAAAACAAGAAAACGGTTTAAAACAGAAACGTGAGAACCCAGGAATGGGAACAGGCAGCAGCGTAAAACTTTACTTCTAATGGCAAAAAACTCTTACCTTAACGAGGCCGGCCAAATGGTTATTGGCAACCCCGAGCCAAAACCCCGGAAAGCGCAGCATTTTGAAGGGGCTAAAGTTGGACGCTTTACTGGCGATTGGATATGCCGGAACGCTTCGCTTGATTCGTTGCTTGAAACCGGACTGTTAAAACTCCGCGCACGATCCCGGCACCTAGTAGACAACAACCCTTATGCCAACGCCTTAATTCAACAGACCGTCTCAAATATGGTTGGCGAAAAGGGTTTCACCTTGAAAGTTGAGGCCAAGCGCAAAGGAGGCGGAGTAGACAAAACAGCTTCTAAAACTATTGGCGACGCCTGGAGGCAGTTCTGTCGCTCTGAGAATTTTACCGTAACCGGCGACATAACAGAGCAGCAGTTTGATTGCCTTATGGTTAAATCAATAGCCACTTTTGGCGGAGGCATGGCCAGAATTATTAAAAAGGCCGACAACGCTTTCAACTTTGCCTTTCAGGGCTTGCCAATGGATTTGCTCGATCCCGAATACGACGATCAGCACAAAAACATTGTAATGTCGGTTGAGAAAAACGAGCAGGGCCGGCCAACTAAGTATCACCTACTTAAAGAGGTTCCAAACAATACTTTCCATTCAACCTTTTCTGGTAGGGTAGAGGTAAAAGCAGAAAGTGTAATCCACGCTTTTATGCGCGAGGAGTTTGGCCAAACGCAAGGCAAGCCACTGCTTACTCCGGTAATGACTCGCCTGCGCCAGCTTGACGCTTACGAGGAGGCCGAAGTGATTAAAGCCCGAGCCGAAGCTTCTACCCATCTGTTTTTTGAAACTGACCCTGAGATTGGGCAAGAATACACCGGCGAAGGCACAGACGTCCACGGCAATGTTATTTTCGACGGTAGCCCAGGCACTAGCCACAATCTGCCTGCCGGCGTTAGCGCCAAGCTGTTGCAACCAACAAGCCCAAACAGCAATAGCCCTGCCTTTAAAAAGTCAATTCTTAGAGGCATTGCCAGCGGATATGTTGCGGCTTCTTACAACACGTTAGCCAACGATCTTGAAGGCGTTAGCTACTCGTCAATCCGGCAGGGCGTTTTGCACGAAAGGGATATGTGGCGCGTCTTGCAACACTGGTATATTGACACAGTAAAAAAAGCGCAGTTTGGCGCCTGGCTTGAATGGTATTTGCTGACAGGGGATAGCCCATATTCAATTGTCGATTTTGAACGACTTAACAAGCCAGAGTTTACCCCACGCTCATGGCACTGGGTCGATCCAGATAAAGATTCCAAAGCTATTGAGCGAAACCTTAAAATGTCGCTTACGTCGCACCAGCGTGAAGCTAGGAAAATGGGACTCGATCACGACACGATTTTGGAAGAACGCGCAGAAGATAATAAAAACGCCGACGATCAACAGCTTGATTTGTTTTTAGATATGCCGCAACCCGTAGAAGTTGAGATTGAAGCAGATGACGCAAATTGAAGGGCCATATTTGCAAATGCGGCAACTTATGTTTATTTTATAGTGGGCTAGGTGTGACCTGACGGCCGCACCCTATGAAAAATTCTTGGTATTCAATCCAGGCGAAAGGCGCAGAGGCAAAAATCTCGATCCACGATGAGATAGGTCTTTACGGCGTTGACGCTAAAACATTCATGGCAGAACTGGACGCTTTAGAAGGCGTCGAAGCCATAAACCTCTCAATACATTCACCAGGCGGCGACGTCATCGAAGGCTGGGCAATGTATAACAAACTGGTTGAGCATCCGGCCCACGTTACAGCTAAGGTCGAAGGATTCGCCGGCAGCATGGCATCCGTCATTTTGATGGCCGCCGACCACATCGTTGTCCCAGAGAATGCCTTTATAATGATCCACAACCCGTGGGCAATGGTTGGAGGAGACGCGCAGGACATGATCGACATGGCCGACAGCCTTCAGAAAATCCAAAAAGCAATCGTCACGGCTTACGCCACGAGAACTGGACTAGACGAAGACGAGATTGAGGAATACATGGCGCGTGAAACTTGGATGGACGGCATTGAAGCCGCCGAAAAAGGGTTTGCCGACGAAGTGACCAAAGCATTTAAGGCCGCTGCCTGCGCTGAAAACTGGCGCGACAAACTTCCACACAATTTACCTAAAGGGTTGGTTTTTGGAACTCCCAAAACGGATACCGACGAACCTAAACCCGAACCCAAAAACCACCCAAAAACAGAACCTAAAAACTCTATTATTACAATGAGTGAGACTCCAAAAGCTGACGAACCTAAAGTCAGCATCAAAGACGCTCTGGCAGCCGACAAGCCGCGCAGAGATGAAATCGCCGCTATCGGCAAGCGTTTCGGCGTTGACGAAAGCGAAGTGAAAAACGCTATCGAAAACGGCGTTGAGCTGGAATCGTTTAAAGATTCCGTTATCTCTAACTTCGTTCCTTCCGAGCCTGCAATTAACGCTGAAGCTCTCCAAGACGCTTCCCGCGTAAATTCCCCTGAAGCTAAAGAATACTCGCTATTCAAAGCTATTAAGCAGCACGTGAACGAAGGACGCCTGGACGGACTCGAGAAAGAAGTTCAAGAAGAACTTTCTAGCAAGTATCGCAACGCAACTGGCAAAGTCGCTGACGGCCTCCTGATCCCGGCTGAGTACTGGAACGCTTCCACAAGCCGCCCACAAAATGCCTCAACCGCTGGAACAGGAACTTCCGGTGGAAACACTGTTGGCACTGAAATGCAAGAAATCACGGATTACCTCCGCGACTACAGCATTCTGCCGAAAGTTGGCGCTACTATCTTCCGCGATTCTCAAGGCAATCTTGAGTTTCCACGCTCAACCGCTGGTTACACCGGCACGTTTGACGCTGAGACTGACACCATTTCAAACGCTGACGCTACTTTTGCAGCTAATCTTGTTTTGACACCTAAGCGTGTTGGCGCAGGCACTGCTGTTTCTAAGCAGCTCCTTGCTCAGTCCTCCGTGGACTTCGAAGCATGGGTTCGTGGCGAGCTTCAATACGGAATCGCTTCCGCAATTGATCGCGCAGCTATCAACGGTGCAGGCGGCGACGCTCCTACCGGCGTATTGAACGCTTCTGGAACTGACGCCTACACCTGGAATAGTGCTAACGCTCTCTGGACAAACATCGTTGACCAGATCGCTGACTACCGCGATAACAACGCCCCACTTGCCAACGCAAGCTGGCTCACTGACACGTCCGTTTGGGCTGGTTGGTATAAGACCCAACTCGCCGCTTCAACCGGAACTTTCGTGATCGAAGAAGACGTTAACAACAATGGCTATAGCGTAGCCGGTCGCCCATTCTGCGAACACACCGACGTTACTGCCGGCAAGGTTATCCTTGGCGACTTCTCACAGTTGTTTGTTGCTCTCTGGGGCGGAATTCAGCTTACCTACGATCCCTACTCTCAGAAGAAGAGTGGTCAGGTTGAGCTTTACGCCGAGACTTTTGCAGATTGCGGACTTCTCCAGCCAAACAGCTTCGTTATTGGCGACGATGGCACAGCTCACGCTGGCGCTCTCAGCTAATTTCTTCCGCGCACTGGATCGCCTCCCGCTCTGCTGGTTGAGTGGGGGGCGTCCAACCTCTTTTTTTATGAAATTCAAAATCACAAAAAACGGAACAAATCACCGAGGCCAAATCAAAATGGCTGGGGATGTTGTTGAGGAAACAGATCGAAACCACATTGGCGGCCTTCAGTGTGCCGGAGCAGTAGTTGCTACCGACGCCGACGTTGCCCCTAAAAAGCCGGCAAAGAAAAAAGCCGTGGCTGAAAAATAGACGCCATGAAATTCTCCAGCTTTCCAACTTATTTAAGCCCTGCGGCCCTACCAAACGGTGCAAGCCGAGAAGCACAACTGCTACACGCTTTGCGCTCACGCTGCGGTTTAGCAGTTCAAGTTTTAGGAGAAGCCCAAGACTATTTGGAAAGGTTTGAAGAATTTAAAAAGGCAGAACAAAACGCTGCCGGGGAAAGTCTAGGAATCGACTCAAAAACGCTCGTTGAAGTTGCCCACGAACTCTGCGACGCAAGACCAAATCCGGTTGAAGAAAAGCCGCAAAAAGCGGTTACAAACAACCAAGCGAGGAAAAGAAAATAAATTTTAACCGACAAACTGTCGAGGTTCCTAGCCCCCCTAAGCCCGGCGGTATTTTTTTTAGTTGATACCGCCGGGCTATTTTTTTTACACCATGAGCCTAAGCCAAGAGCATAGCAAAGCCTTCGAGGACTCCTACGTTTTGTCTGGCCAACTAGTGACGGTGGACGGCATTAGCTCAATCAGGGCAGTTGTGCCGCACGATTTCGACACTGAACGCGAGCGGGACCAAGACGGAATACAGCAGACGGTCACCACGACAAACATAACTTGCAAAACTGCCGACCTACCGACGCTCAGTTACACCAGCACCGTTACACTTTCAGGCGTCGTTTACCGAATTACTAACACGTCAGCCGAGGGCTTTATTTGCACCCGGTTAGAACTAGAAACACCGTAATGGCCGACCCGCTTTCCAGACGCATAGAAAACGTCATTGACGGACTAATTGAAGCCGTTTTGCCAGATGAGCAGGCTTTAGTTTTTGGCCAAACGACTGACGCCGACAAAGACTATATCGCAACCACTGCCGTTAGAGTAGGCGAAGATCCTCCAGGATCAGGCGTATTTATTCACGACGTTCAAGTTGTCGCTCATGGCAATTTTACTCAGGCAAACTTACACGCTTTAGAAGAACTTTTCGACGGGGCAACAACTTTAGGAAACGCAATTAGAACTGCCGCCTCTGGCAGCTTCGTTGTGGCTGGAGGGCAATGCGTCGAACTAGACGCCGGCCCGAAAACTGGAACCGGGCTAGATTTAGAACACCGATTTACTTTTGGCTTATGGGCGCAGACACAAGAGGTGTCGGACGCCGCATGACCATTCAAAACCAACCCTATTAAACAAATGGCTACACCATCATACATTCAAGGCGGATCTTCGTTCCGAGGCGTGACCAACGCCGAAACGGGCATAAACATTTCCAGCTTTCGCCAATCTTACCAGAACGAAAAAGAGTGGCTTCCTGATCGCTTCGGCGGCAGAACTGGATTTGCTCACGACTTCGATCCTCATTCAACCATGACGATTGAAGGAGAAATATCAACCGCGCTTGGTTCCGTTATGTCGGCAGCTTTCGGCACAGCTATCACTGTTGCCAACGAAACAGACGCCTACGACACCACTACAGGCGACACTTTCCTTGAGGACATCGAAGAGAGCCAGGATCGAGGAGGTTGGTCGACCGCTTCACTCAATCTAATCCGCTGCGCTGGCGTTACAGTGTAAACACTCTGGGGCTAGGGGGACAACCTGACAGCTAGTATGGGAAACTTGCCCAACGTATCGTTCAACGCCGTTTCACCGGACACGGATGCGCGGTTTTCGTTTGTTGCAGCGGCGTTAGCGATGGGCTTTAAAATGGCCGACCACACTCCTGGGTTGTCCAATGTATATTCTAAGGAGAGGCGATATGAGCCAGGCGAACCTGGAGACCTGCGCTACTTTTTGACGATAGCCAACAACCAAATTTCGTTGGACGATCTAGGCGAAACCTGGGTAAACCCAAAGCAGGCGCTGGTGGACGCAGAGGCGTTGCCTGATCGAATCAAGTTGGCGCAAAACGCCGACGAGCTACAGCGACTACTAAGCCGGTTCGATACGCTATATCAAAAGGCCGCAGTAGGGCATATGCGCTTTTTATCCAAGGGCATGATTGCAATGCCTGATTCGGATCTAAACCCGAATAAACAGGAAAAGGCAGCGTTGAAAGAATTAGATGGCTTCCGCGTCACGTTGGAAAAACTAAGGACGTCGCAAGATCGAAAAAACGCCGTTGCCACCTTAGTTAAACACTGGAAGCCTGCAATGGTTGCGTGGCTTCGCGCATTCAAAGGGCATCACCTAGAGCTAAAAAACCTTTGGCACCACGCGCCGGCGGCAATCAAGATTGAGCGCCCCAACAGCAGATTTCCACTTGTCATCCCGAAAGGGCCAAAATTCAACGAAATGCTGCAACGATGGACGTAGAAGAAACCAAAACCAAAACCAAAATGCCGGGCATCGGTAATTTTGAAATAGAAGGAACTGCCGAACTTAGCGAAAAGGACGCTGCTTTTATCGAAAGCGCCAGCGGATCTCGCTCGTTAAGTTTTGGAGGACGTGACAACGGCAACGCCGAGCTACAAGCCTTCAACACGTATCGACAAGTTGCCGCTCAAAAAATAGGCATGAACTTTTTCAGCATGGGCGAGGACGCGCTAGCCGAGTTCATGAGCGCCGGCACTTACAACGGCATTTTCCTAGACGCCATTTTAACTGTCTACCTTTGCACACAACCAGAAAGCGTATCAAAAAGGGCGCTTTCAGCTCCATCTGCTGTTCAAGGCATGGCAATGGCCTGGGCCGAGAAAAACAGCATACTGGTCGGCAACGAAAACCACGGTGAACTGCTCGAGGCGTTTGGTTCTATTCTGCGAGACATTTTTGCAAGCCAAGACGAAGTTGACGAAACGGGCCTTGAGGCTGGCGATCCTGATAGCGTGGGAAAGTCTGCGGAGACATAGCCGAGTATGTTGGCCTAATTTGCATAGCTACCAACGGAGGCATGAGCGTGGACGATATTTTGTCTCTGCCCCGAGCGCAGGGCTTGCAGCTAAGAACGGTTGGCTTGATGCGTCAGAACGTGAAAATGAAACCCGCCGGCGGCAGCTCGTTGCGCGACGAAGTCAACGCAATTTTAGGAGATTGGGCAGAAGATTGGGAATTTTGATTTTTAACCGTTTTTAGGGTAAACTGATTGGGGGATCTAGGAAACCGGACATCGTTTAAAGGCGTCATGGCTTCCGCAAATTTAAAAAGCAAAATTAGTTTAGACGATACGCAGTTTTCAGCCGGCCTGAGACGCGTCAGGCTTGCATCAGCGGCAGCAGGAAAACAAATAGGAACCAGTTTCCGAAAGTTAGGTTCCGTCATGGCAAACCTAGTTAAAAGCCTCGCGCGGTTTGCAGTAATCGCCGGCGCTATTACCTTTGCGGCAGCAGTTGCCGGAGCTGTAAAACTAGGGGGCGCTTTAAAAAAGGCGTTTGATGCTGGAGGAGCATTGTCGGATTTGTCAGCGCAAACAGGCATTGCCGTTAAACAACTGGTAATTCTACAACAGGCATTTAAAGACAACGGTTTGTCGGCAGATCAAGCTGGCTCAACAATAAACAAGTTACAACGCTCAATTTCCGATTTTGGCGCTGGACTGTCGACGCAAGTAAGAGCTTTTGAGCGTTTGGGAATTAGCTTTGATCAGCTCGACCAAAAGTCACCGCTCGAACAATTCCAAATGGTGCAGGCCGCCATCTCCAAAATGGAGAACCCTACGCAAAAGGCTGCAACCGCAATGGAAATTTTCGGCAGATCCGGCGGCGATATGTTGGCGCTATTTGCTGACGGAAACGCAATCGACAACGCAATGGTGACGGTTGGTAGTGCCGCCGATTTGCTAGACAAAAACGCAACAAAATTCGACAGAATCAGCGATTTACTTGGCAGCGCCGGAAGTAAACTACAAGGCTTTTTTGTTGGAATTGCAGACGTTGCCGCCGACAAAATTTTGCCGGCCCTAGAAAAGTTTAACGCAATCGACTTTGCAGCGATGGGGCAGAATTTTATGCAGAATTTTAATTTGGTAAAACTAACTGCAATTTTTACAACAGCGGTACAGTTTGCAGCGGAAGTTTTCCAAGATGGACTGATAAAAGCGGTAACAGCGGCGTTTGTGATTTTTGAAAAACTTTTTAGTTCCGAAGGCAGGGAAATTGTTGGCAACTCAATTTTGAGGTCTGTTGGAATAATAACAGACGCCAACGCCTACAACGAGGAACAAAAAACTGGTCGCTCTTCCACTAGCGTGGCCATGCAAGGCTTAATGGAAGAAACTTTGCAAGAGCTTGCAGAACAAGTGCCACAAATGGGAACTGGAGAAGTTCACAAAAAATTCAAAGAATTGATGAGCGGTGTAAGCGAATTATTTCTACCGCCAAAAACGTCTAATAGATCAAGTTCTGAATCCAATTTATACGATCAAGAATTAGAGGAGCAACGCAAGCGAGTTGCTAAAGAGGATGTTTTTAGGAATTATGAGGAGGCCGGCCCTGCGGAAAGTTTAAGAGGTTCTCCCCCCACACCAATAAGCCCAATGCAAGCCACGGCAATGCAAATGTCAACCGCAGCCGGCGCTGGCTTTACTGGCCTAGCCGGTTTACACGGCATGCAGTTGGAGCGCATGGCCGGCATTGCTCCCGGATCGAATACAACCTTTAGCCGCGACAGGACGCGCCTGGGCATTGCGAGCGGTCTACAAACAGGCGGACTAGGTGCAGTTCGCAAAGTTGGCGCTAAAGCCGACCAGAAGCAGCTACGTAAAGACGATACGGTGATTGGCACAAACGAACGACTTACGACAGTCAACGAAAAGCTGGAGAAACAAAACGAGATGTTACAGGAGGCGCTAAACTAATATGCCGGCAGCGAATTACATAGGCGACACTTCCTACAGGTTGTTTTCGTATAACGAAACAGAAGGCGAAGAGCTAGACACTTTAAGCTATGTCCTTAAGGGCAACCTGACCGATTTAGACAGCGAAAGCGCATACTGGAGCAGAGGCAAAGTTGGAACGTCGATTGGCTATCCAAACATGTATTTGCAAAGCAAAAACATTAGTGCCGGTGGCGGATCGTCTTTTGCCACAATTACGTTGAACTTTACTGGGTTTTTGACGTCGGAACTAAACAACCCTATCGACATAACAGACTCAATAACGCTGCAAAGTGTGACGCTTGTAAGCGACGAAGTAGACAGTGAAGGCCGCGATCAAAATATCCAAGTCCAGTACATGGCTCAACAAACGACAACAAGGTGGGTTTACCGTGGATCAAGTGCGCCGACTGCGCCACGTTTCCCGGCTATTGTGCCAAGTGAAGTGGCTGGAGGCGTTTTGTTTGGACATTACCCGGCAAAGTATAGCGGAACACTCCAAAAGAAACACGTCGGCAGGCTCAACCAGTTTGATCGAGTAGAACTGGCCACGGGCGTGTGGGCCGTTACAGAAACTTGGTCAATCAGAATTGAGCCTGACGCATGACAAAAGGGGATTTCAAACCTTACCAAAAAGGTTTTGGCTACAAGCGTTTTAACCGCTTGTTAAAGCTGCAAGAAAAATACATGGTCATTCCAAATCGGCCTGGTTGGGAGCAAACGCCGAACGGCCTAATGCCTCCGCCAACACCAGTTGCCGGATCGACAACGGCAAATCAATATTGGAACTTGACGCTTTCGACAGAAACGCCCGGCAATGTTACTTTAAACGCCGGCACTATTTTGAAAGGTTCCAACGACATATCGGAACAGGTAACTATTTCAAACATTACAACAGAGCAAACGCCAGCTGCCGGGGAGGTTATGGTTTTAAAGTTTACCTCGACTAACCCAACAGCTTGCAGCGTAGAACTTGAAAGCACTTGGACGGATCACCCTAGCCGCTATGAGGTTGACTCAACGCCGGCTTTTGTCGCCTACAGAGAACCGATGTGGTATTTTACAAGCGATAGCAACTCAGGCCAACGCATCACAGACGATCTTTATGCAGTTAGGGTTTGTGGCGATTGGTCTTTTGAAGTAATCCACACGCTCTACGAGGAAAGCACTACGAGTAAAAAGTTTGTCGTTCCAAAGCTCATACCGTCACACAAAGCACTGCCGGCAACTATTGCGACGTGATGAATTTTATTAGCAACCGGGCTAATGCTGGCGCTGCCAATCCGACTAGCAGCAATTCGGCACTGGTAGTCGATCCAGAGCAAATAACGCTTGGAGGGGCCGTTGACGGCAAGCCTGTCCGTTTTACCAGCGTAGACATCGCCACACCAGCAGAAACGGTTATCAATGGACGGTGGTTTACAAAGATTTATCGGATACAGGGCAGCGCATCTGCTGACGGTCTGTCGTTTACCTTCAACAAAACCTTTTCGCTTGGCCAAACCGTAACAAATGTCAATGGCTCAGTCAGCACGTCAGGCACAGCGATTAATTCGCTAGGCGCAGCGGTTTCTGGAAATTTAAACTATCAAGCCACGCATAGTTCTTATTTTCTTCACGAGTTTGTTACAGATGGCGACATCACCACCGAACAACTGCAACTGCTAGTTGAGCCAAACGGAGAACCAAACGAAAACTACCAGTTAAGCTACGCAACCAACGAACTGTTTTTGCCCGTTAGGATAAATTTGACAGTCACAAAAAGCGACGAGTTTAGCTCTAGTTCCTTTGCGGCAAATTCCCGCGACTGGTATGCAAGCAGCGCCAACGATACAAGCAGCGCGACTTGGTTTGGTCAACCTATCGCCATGGAAGCAGAAAGTGGTTTGTCTTTTAGTTTGGCCATAACAGCAGAAGAAAACCTGCCGATCACTTAGGCTCAATTTGCTTAAATCGAGAGTTTAGCTTTTGTTCGACGTGACGAACCATATCCCGAGCTGAATTTGCTAACCCCTTTTTGTAGGCGTTTTTCATTTCATCCGACCAGCCATCTGTTTTGTCGATCTCCACAAACGCCGCTAAGGTTCTGATTGTTGCTTTTTTGCCGTGGGCAATATTAGTATCGGCGTAAGTTCTCACCCTAGCGCCCAAGTCTCTAGCAATTTTAAGCCAAATACCTTTTGCATAACCACGCGCACTTTGGCGACCACTGTAGATTCTTTTTGCCAGCTTTGCGTTGCCTTGGCCTTTTTTTGCTTTGCCTTTTTTGCTACCTCTCGAAGCTAAGGCGTGAAACAACCTAGCGCGTTTTTTGGTCAATGCGCCTTTAGCTTTTTTGTCTGGATCGAACTTGCCGATGCTTGCCTTGCTTGCTGTCTTTGTTTTCTGCAAAGCGCCCTCGTAAAAAGTGCCGTTCTTGCGTTGCCCACCTCCGATGCAAGCGCCGATAGCTGCTTGGTTGACTACCTCCAGAGCATCTTTTTTGCTGTTTTTCTCAACCCAAGAAAGCGCCTCGACAATTTCCCGAGTATCCAATTCAAATTCTACGCCATCGGCCATGCCCTAATTTACCACACAACGTGCCGGTTTGAAAATTAGCGCAAAACAAGTTAAAATGGGGCAACTAAAAATTTACCGTCATTAAAATTGTAAATCACTCGGTTGCTAAAAAAGACGCTCAAAGTTGCGACCATCTGCAATCAACTTTGAGTTTGCCAAATTTAGGTTATCGCCTGCCTTATAGCCAACTTAGTAAAGACCTTCCGCTAGTTCCTTTGCAGCTTGGCAATTGCAGCGTCGTTACGTTTGTCCGCACTAGGCGAGGTTTAGGGGATATGGTATCCCTACTAGGCGCTATCTCATCATTTCGAGAAAAACACCCTACAATCCAAACCACTTTACTAGGCGTCGATCCCGTCGCGTCTATCGCATTACACCATCCAGCGGTTGATAAGGTGATAACGTCACCTGGGCTACTGGATTTAGACTCCAAGATTTTAGATTTGTCCAATCCTGGGCCATGCGCTGCGATCGAAGGGTATTTTCGCTGCCCAGAGCCAGGCAATAGGTCTTTGCTGTTTGCTGCCGCGATGGGACTGCAAGCAACAAACAGACCGCAAGTGATGGTAACGCCGGCAGAGCGATTGTGGGCAAAAGATTGGTTTTCGACGCGCGGATTGTCTAACCCAGTCGGCGTGGTTTATCAATCAGCAAGCAAGACAAAAAACTTTGCCGCTACTCCTGAGTTATTCCAACGAGTGCAATGGGACTTCGACGCTTACTTGATAGAACACGACAAGCCGTTTTTGAGTGCCGAGCCTACCACAATGGGGCTAACGATCCGCCAGCAGGCAGCATTGATAGCCGAAAGCAAGGCAGTCATAACGCCGGATACCGGATGGTTGCACGTTGCCGGCGCTTTACAGATTCCGCTGGTCGGGTTGTTTGGTAGCTATCCAGCTCAACAAACGATGAGCATTTACCAAGTGCCGACTTTGCCAGTAACAGGTTATTGTCCGCTCGGGCAGCAACCTTGCCGGGCAAAAATCTATTGCGAGCATGAACCAGGCTACAAGCACCCACCTTGTCTCAGTCAAACCGTAAGTGAGGTTTACCCGCAAATTGCAGCATTTTTGGAAAGCTATGCAGGCTAGTTATCCAAATCCAAGAGCTGACCCTGCAATTTCAGAAGAAAAGGCCGGCCATGACACTTTGTTTCTAGTTCACATTCCCGGAAACGCCGGCGGATCTATCCGAAAAGCACTTGGCCAATATGGTGGAAATCACCGCGCTTATCATCACCAGACAGCCAGCAAACTTTATCAAGCGTTTGAATCTGCTAGAACAAAGCAGCTATTTTGCGTCATTAGAAATCCAATAGAACGAGCGTTAAAAAGTTGGTCATGGTGCAGCAGACAAAGCACTTGGCATCCACTTGTCAGCAGCGAGGAGGCTCAAGTTTATTCGGCACTTTTTGCATCTAGCAACCCGTCCACGTTTTTCGAGCGCGTCAACCTAGCGTCACTAGCAACGGTTTGTCACCATTTTACTAGGCAGGCCGACTATTTAGACGTTACGCAACCCGTCGAAATGATTAGTTTTGATTCATTGCAAGCCGGCCTAGACCGCTTGGTGGCTACTTACGGAGGCAGACCGATTGTTTTGCCAGCAAAAAAAATGCACGAAACCGACCGGCCTAGTGCTGATTCGTTGAGCAAGCTAGCCGTTTCTAACATTTTAGACTTCTACAACGACGATAACGCGCTTTGGCAAAATGTTCGTCTTATTTGAGTTTTTGCCGTTCGCGTGGTAAACTTTGTAAGACTTATTGGGCTAGGTCGGCATCGACGGGGAGCGTTTAGCTTTCCATGAACTTATTTTTTGATAAAAGACTTGGCTACTTAGTAAGCACCCCAGGGCTCGATACGGCGCTGGAATCTCTAGACTTCAAAGCTGGCGATGGCGTCGAAGTGGTGCTTCAATATGGCACTTCGCCAGATACATCGCTTCCTTCTAGCGTTTTAACTGCGCCAGCATGGACTGCCGAAAACCTACCCGTTGCGGCAACAATAACGCTAGGCATTAAGGCCGAGGGCGACTACAGCGATGGCGATTTATTGGCTTCAGTTGCAACTTGGACGCACGACAGCGCCGCCAAGACCTACACCGCCGAACTTGATCTAAACACTACGCAAATTAACACGCTGCTGGCTAGGGACGATTCAAACAGCAGCAACGACGTTGCAGCAATCGAAAAGGCACAGCTCGAACTGACTTTTACAGAATCGAGCGGCGGCAAACCGCGCAGTTCCGTCAACGACGTTACGGTAAAAATCAAGCACGACATTCTGCTTGGGGGAGAGGGGACGCCAAGCAACGCCGGCGATCCTACGGCCTACTTGCTAAAAAGCGACGCCATCGAATTTATACCAGAAGTGACTTCGCAAATTGGTGGAACAAGCGTTGACCTAGACAACATAATAACGACAACGCGAACGGTAGGGGAGATTATTGCTTTCGTTGACGCCGACACTTCCAACCAGTTGCGGTTTTACCAACTGACTAGCGGAACGGACGCTGAGAGCGCCCCGGACGTCATTCGCCCAGACGATTACGCTGCAAGCACCAATCAGAAGGTTTGGAAGCTTAGAACAGCGGGCAGCAGTGGTGGCGGCGGAGCAACTAGTTACGAGTTTTTGCAATCGGAAGTAATTCTAGAAAGGACCGAAGCTATCGACGCCTGGTTTGATATTGTCAACGCCGACACCGGAAGCGGACAGCTTGAGCCTATTTTTATTGCAACGCAAAACGTCACGGTTAGTAAAATCAGCTTTGCCTATCTTGAATACAATGGCAGCGGAGATGATTACGACACCGTTACTTTAGATTTCGGCATACGAAGCGCCACTGACGGAACTTCTGACACTTCTTTAACCTCTATCGCTTGGGACATTTCCCAAAACAGTGGCGTTACCGCTACCGGCCTAAGCCTTTCAGTCAACCAAGGCCAAGTCATTGGTCTGGGTTTTGAATCAAGCAACACGACGTCATTTAACAGCTCAGGCGAATACTCTGGTTTGATTGTCTCAATCTACTTTGAAAACGCCTAAGACAATTTACCTATGACAACAAAACCCCTATTCAAAAGCAAAACCGTTGCCGCTGCGTTTATTACTACGCTTGCAGGCGTGATCGCCGCCTTCGTTCCATCCGTAGGAGAATTTGTCGCAGAAAACGCTGCCGGCATTCTCCTGACTTTAGGCGGACTAAACTTTGCGCTGCGCCTTGTCACGAAGGAAAGGATTACACTTTTCCCGGATGACAATCTTTAAAACGATCCACGCCTTTTTTTTGGCGGCGACGTCGTTTTTAAAGGTTTGGCCAATAGTGGAGCAACGCAAACTTTACCGGCAGATTGAGCAATATGAGGATCAAATTTATCAGCTTGGTTTGTCTGGCGCTGATCCATCTGACAAGTTGCGAATCGATGCGCTGGACAAAAGGCGACGTAGAGCGGTTGAACAAATCAGCCTTATATCAACCGCCACACATCACGTTGAGTAAGGGCGTCGTTTATGAGTTTGACGAAGGCAAGCTGGTTGGCTCAGGCCAACGGTTCCACAGTCACTTTTCTTATATTCGCGCTCTCGTTATTGGCGAGTAGCACAACCTCTTTAGTTATGTTGTCTGATTCTCACGAAAAAAGCCGAGCCTGGAAGCGTATTTGGTTTCTTTCGCAAACCGACGAAAACGAAGAGTTTTGTTTTTACAAGCACTTGAGCATTGACGAACGGAACGAGTTCATTGCCGACTATTACGATTTTCTAGACTACAAGCCAGGCCAAGACGCTTCGCCGACAGAGCGCAACAGCAAAACGGATGTCGATTTAAACGAAGACGATCCGCGCGGTTTGTTTGACCCTGCAAACTACAGTTTTGGAGAAAAGCGTCGTTGGATTCCTTGGGCAAAAGACGCTACGAGCGGCAACAAAAGAGGGCGCTACAGTGCAGGCTATCCGAAAGGTTTGGTTGTTCATTGGACTGCCGGCCATCGGAACGGACTTGAGGCCGGCAACAGTTTGATGCGGAATACTGGGATGCTTTATTTGTTGATTGATGACGAAGGCAAAACTGCTCAAAGCGATTCGCTGGAGTTTTACGGCTATCACGCCGGGAAAAGCAATCACACTGGCGCTGCTGGTTATGTATCTGACGAGTATGCTGGCGTCGAAGTTCAGGCCGCCGGAATGCTTTCAAAAGACAAAAACGGGTTTTATCCTTGGTGGGATAAAAACCAGCGAAATCCTCGAAACAGAATCTCCAATTACGAGGTGACGTTTTCTCCACAAAAAGAAAACATAACCGCTGGCTACTATCATCGCTTTACAGATTCGCAGGTTTGGGCGCTGCGCCGGCTTGTGGCTTGGCTTTATCTAAACAACCCAGAAGTGTTCCAACTAGAAAACGTAGTCGGCCATGACGAGATAAGCCCAGGCCGAAAGGTTGATCCAGGCGGATCTATTGTTTGGCAAGGCTACTCTTTAACCATGTCAGAGTTTCGTGACTTGTGCCGCTCTGACATTTCCGAAATTCTAAAGCGCCACGGTAAATGAATTTTTGGCGCGAAATACCGGAGCTGTTTAAAGTTTTGCATGGCACGATGCCTGGTTGGGAAAGGTGGTTCATTCCGTCAGGTTTTACTGTCGGAACTGCGCTAAGTTTTTCAAACATTGCCACATTTGTTGGAGCGTTGGCAGCGGTTGCTACCACGATTTTGGCAATTTATCGCATCAGAATTGCTGCAATCGAACTGAAACAGAAAAAGGCAGAATTGGCCGAATCTGAAACCAAACCATAGCACTATGGCGATTAAAAAATTTCTATTCGGAACGGATAGCCACGGAGACCAGATCGACCGTGAAACTGCCAAGCGGTTTTTGCAATTTAGCGAAAGCTACAAACCACACTATAAGATCCACGGTGGCGACGTTTTTGACTTTCGACCTCTCAGGGAAGGCGCTGGTGGAGAGGAAAAGTCTGAATCAATGGAATCAGATGTCAAAGCAGGCATTGAGTTTTTAAACCAATACAAGCCAACGCAAATTTTAAAAGGCAACCACGACGTGCGCTTGTGGAATAAAGCGCAGAGCAAAACGGATGGAACGCTGCGCGATCTATGCGCCAGGCTTGCCGACCAGATCGAAGCGCAAACAGCTTGGCAAAATGCAGAGGTATTTCCCTACGACACAAGAACAGGCGTTTTTGCTATCGGCACTCTGCAATTTATACACGGCTTCCATTCTGGCATTAACGCCGCACGACAGGCTATAGCCACTTACAAAGGAACCGGCAGCGTGATTCAAGGCCACGTCCACAGTTTTTCGCGGTTTGCTGATACCGGACTCAATCGAGCAGAAGGTATAACGTGCGGACTTTTGGGCAAAAAAGATATGCCCTACAACACAAAGACGCCTAGAAAACTAGCCTACGAGAACGGATGGCTTTTTGGTGAATTTGTAGAAAACAAATCCGGCACAACGTCATGGGAGTGCTGGTTTGTCAGAAAGGATGGAGACACATGGATGACCCCGCTATAGACAAAGCATTGTTTGAGGCCATCGCCGCTTTGGGAGAAGTGTTGCCTAAATACGACGATTTAAAAAGTGAGGGATACTACACCGCAAAAGAACTTGCTGAGATCGCTTTGTGTTGCCGAACAACTATGAAAACCCGTTTGGTTGCCGGCAAAAAAGCTAAAACTTGGGAAATAAAAAAAGCAATGAAGGGCCGAGTGCGCTGCGAAATGTGGCGACCAGTTCAATAGGTCGATTTTGGGTTTCGCGTTTTGCTTGGTTTTAGCCGGCGGTAAAAGGGGCCGCATTGAGAAAACCTATTTGCCCAAATTTTCCGCGATCCGCTCAAAATTAGGATTCATCTTCCGCGCTGCGGCCATTGCATAAACGAAGCAGTCGAGCGCCTCGTTCCGAGTGCCTTTAGGACAATCAAAAAAGCGGACAAATTCGCCCGTTTTTGTGCAGCGTTTCATTTGGCTATCCTCTGCCAGCAGCATTTCAAAAAAGCCAGTTGCCTCACCGCCAGCAGTCTCTCCAAATTCTTCATTAGCCGGGATATGAATGTATCCCATTGGGAAATCTTTCCCGGCAGGCGGCATGAACTCCAAACGCTGATAGATTAGATCCTTAGCTTCGTGCGTTCCAACCTCGTAAAGCAAAGCAGGGGGCCGACCTTGTTTTGTTGGCTTGTTGCTCATCAGAGGGCAAGACAACGTGCGCGAACCCTTACACGCAAACACTCCCTGCCTCAACCTCGGCCTAGTATATTGGTAAATGTCGGTCGTCCAGTGGCCCGAATCGACGAACACGCAAACAATCGGCATGGGTTGAGAGGTAAGGGGATGCTTAAACTTTTTAAGCCTTAAGCGATCCAACTGATTCCAAGTTTTTTGGCTTTGAGGGCTACCGTGAAGCGACCGATATGACAAAAGCCAGCTTTCGCTGTTAGCGCCCCAGCCAACTATCATTGCTTCGAGCCTGTCCTTTTGGACGTCAACGCCCATCGTTATCATAAGAACGCCTGGCGGCAGCTCTACAAACGGATCAGGCTCAGACCAGACTTCGCGCTTGTCATAAAGTGAATCCGCTTCTGGCTTGCTTTCGACATCCTCTGCGTAAGATTCGGCGTCCATCGTGTTAACAAAGACCCGCTTGGATTTTTCTGGATTCTCTGCTTTATCAGCAGCTTCGCGTTCCGCTGCTACTTCATGCAAAAACCCTTCGCCATACGCATTGTTGTGGTCGCCGGTATGAGCCAAGCAACCAACGTGAAAACCTCGGTGCAAGCCACCAGGCTTTAACGGTTCTTTTTTACGAGTTAAATACTGCCCTGCACCAGACATTTGCAGACGCTGCGATTCGTCTATTTTGGTTCCGCAACTTGGGCAAATTAAATGCGCCGTATCTGGTCGGCCAGGCGTCCAAATCATTTGGCTAGTGTGAAGCGTGTATTGATGGTCACACTTTGGGCAAACGACGAACCAGGCGCATCTATCTGTTTCGTCATATTTAGCGTCAATCTTACTAGCACCCTTCATCGACGGATAAGACGTTCTCCACATATGCTGCGTTTTTCGGCCTCGACCGCGCTTTTCAAACTGCCCTAACTTATCTCCCTCATCGGTTGCGGTTTGTTCTATGGCGTCAATCTCATCTGAATACATTACATCGACCTGCAAACGTCGAATCAGACCGCTGCTGTTAGCGCCCACGCCGTGAAGTTCTGCACCGTTTGTAAATAGCTTTTGGCCTCTTATGTCCCGAGAAAGGCCGAGCGACGCCATAACAGGCGTAGCGTCGAAAACCTTTTGTAGCTCGTCGTTTATCCAATCCTCAACCAAAACTTTATTTGGCATCATCGCTCCAACCAGAAGCCCTAGTTGTTCAATAGCGTAGGCAAACGCAGCGCCTATAAGATAGGTTTTGCCCATGCCAGAATAGGCTTTGAGCGTTACGCTGTATAAGTTTGGATTAAATAGATCCTTGGCTACTTGTAGTTGCGTGGGACGGAAGCGGAACGGCGTTCCGTCCGGGTTGCGGATATTTAAAGGCGCCCAATCGATAAAATCCAAGTGTGGCTTTACCCGCAGACGATCCATAGCAGTTTGCAAAGCTGCCTGATTTAGACGCTCTATAAAAGGTGCGCTGGAGAGTTGAATGTCGGAGGGCATTTTAGAGCAAAATTAAAAGCCTTGGTTGCAATTGACGCGCGAATGATCCGTAAAGTTCATTTCGTCATTGTCCCTCGATTTGCGCTCATCTTGGGGTTCTGGCTCTACTCCGTAGCCGTGCCGTTTTTTGAACTCCATTTTCTTAATAAGCCGTTGAGCTGTTGGCGTTAGCTCCACGGTCACGCTATTGGAGTGCAACTGCCTAGTCGCTTCCTTTTTTATTTCGCGTTTCAGTTCTCTGAGTTCTAACAAGTTTGTTTTTGCAGATCGCCTAGCGACGTGGAGTTGGTTTTGCAATTTTTTGCGATCATTTCGCACGATTTGCATACACTCTTTAAGGACTTCGCTATCGCCGGCAGCTTTGTCCAAAAGCGGGATTGCGTCGGCAAAATCCTTTACTATCGGTTTTTGACTCATGGCTAGAACGGAATGTCATCGCCGGCCACAGTTCCTCGAGACGCCGGTGCATTGTGTTCTACAGGTTGCGCTGGTTGCTGCGCGGGCGGTTGAAGTGCGGCAGGCGCTTCTTCACGACCACCGAGAAACTGAAACGTGTCGCCAACGACCTTAAGCTTGGATCGGTTCTGACCTGTTTCTTTATCTTGCCAGGTGTCCATTTTCAATCGGCCCTCAACGTAAAGGGGGCGTCCCTTGCTCATGTATTGCGCAACCGTTTCTGCTGTCCGGCCCCAAAAGGTAACATCCACAAAGGTTGTCTCCTCAGTGCGCTGTCCAACGTCATTTTTACCGATTCGGTTAATGGCAAGCCCAATGTCGGCAACCGCAGTTCCCTTTGGCGTGTGCTTTAGTTCTGGATCTCTAGTGAGATTCCCCATCAATGTTATTTTGTTTAGGTTTGGCATCTAGTAGTTGGGTAAGTGCTTCAAAAAATTCTTCTTCTTTATGCTGTTCTGGCGTCACAATTTCACCGTTGTATCCGTCTTGATCAGCTTGGGTGTATCCGTAACCGTCGTAGTTTGGAGGACTGAGTTTAGCAATGAGCAGGCGCAGCGATGATTCCATCGTATTCCTCTTCGTCCTGGTAGCCGGCCCATTCCGGGCGACCAATGACAGCTACTTTGTTTTGGAATGGATCGGGCCAGGTGTTTGTTTTTGTGGCTTTTGCGAGCCTTTCAAGCTGAAACGCTATCCACTCCTCGCCGGCGTGTATGTCGGCAGCAGGCAGCTCTGACACGCAGACTTCGTAGGGAGGCTCAGAGCATTGCCAAATGAATATAAAGCGGTCGCGCTGATCGTCTGGGAAACACAGATTCCATAGTTTCAGATAAAGACCGGCTTGAGCGTGATAGCCTAGCTCTGCGGTTTTTTTGCTTAGTGCTAATGGCGTGACCGTGTTGGTTGTTTTTATGTCTACAAGATAGCTGCCGCTGGTAGGAGCTAAGTCTACGAGCGCCTTAAGATTAATTTCGTCGTAGCCTGGCAGTTTTACTTTGTTTAAAAGGACAACTTGCTTCTGCGCGTTCTCGATTAAATCGCCAGCTATATGGTGTTCCTTTAGCCGCCCAGCAGCAGTTTCCGCCTCGATTAAAACGTCTTTAGACATAATCGTTTTGCCGGCTTCGATTTGATCAGCTTTCCACTCTTTTGCTTCTTTCGTTCTAAAGCTATCAAACGGGCTAATAGCAACTACGTCGCCAAGTTCTTCTGGCGTAGTCACTAGACAATCAACGACGGTTCCCCAGGTTGCTGCCGTCGATCCAGCAAACGTCTTTGGGTTGTTGCGCCAACGATACAGGCTTGCCTGTTTTAGCTCCCAAATAACAGATTTCGACAAGTAGCTTTCGGCGTCGAAAATGTTAGCCCGGTTTACTTTTAGCCGTGAGTGGTATTCGTTAGGTGAGATTTCTAAAGGTTTTGTCATAAATGTTTTAATCAAAAATAGGCAGCATCTCTTGACTCATACGGTTTGCTGCAATCTCGCAGTATTTTTCTTCGCGCTCGATTAGCACCACCTGCTTTCCAAGGTCTTTGGCTGCTCGCCCTGTTGTTCCGCTGCCTCCAAACGGGTCTAAAATTGTCTTAATTTTTTTACCGCCGGCCCTTTCTGCATAATTGATACACCAGCGCATAAGATGGAGGCTTTTTTGTGTTGGGTGTTGTTTGACATCTGTAAGAGCTTTGCCACGCGATATGTCAGCAATTCGCAACGCTTTGTCGTAACTGCTCCACGCTAACTCACCGTCTGCCAAAGAAAATTCGCGTTGCATTTTGTTCCAAACAAGCCAACCCATTGTCGGTGGCAGGCAATCGGTAAAATAGTTGCCGCCCCAAATAATTCCTTCGTCGCACTTTTCTAAAGCCATTTCCAGCAGCCAGGTTGGTGTTCTTTTTTCATCCCAATTAGTTTTTCCGTAATCTTTCCAACCCCACCTACCTTTATTTTTGGCAGCGGCAGCATCTGCCCCAATTCCATACTTAGGGTCGGTCAGCAAAAGGTCAAAACGGCCAAGCGAAGGAATGACCTGTGCGCTGTCTCCGTTATAAATTGTAACGCCAGCGTGTTGGTAATACGGACTAAGCGCAATCAAGCTACTAGCGGCACTCTGCTTTGAGTCTTGTGTTTTTGTGCAATCGCCCATGTTTTATTTTGTCATTCTGCTTTTGATAAAATTGTCCAAGCTAATGCTGCCGCTTTGGGCATTGACCGTTGCCAGTTACTCCAATCCAATTCGGTTTTGGTAAGCCTTTTTTGCTTCCGTATTTGTTTTGAGCCATTCATATGCCCATCGTGAAGCATCGTTGTATTCTCCGGTCACACTCCCAATGGTTCTCCATTCTCCACCGTTTGAATTTTGACGATGCTGCAACAGTCCGATGTGGAAGTGCGCTTGCCTTTGACTCCACTCAATCAACCATTTGTCTGTTTTTTGCTTACTCATAATTGTTTCCCCCTGACCCGAATGCAAGGCACGTTCCGCTTGCCGAAGGCATTGCAAACGTCCCGGTGTAGCGTGACCTTTTTGCCTGCCCATTCCGCCATGTCGTTGCCGTAGAGCCGGCGGATGACACGGGCGCAAGTTTTGTTTAAAACCCACTCTTTTTTAGCGCCTTTAATTTGCACCAGTGGCTTGTCTATCGGTTTCCCATCGCTGCCTTTATCGTCTTGCGTTGATTGCCTTACGGCTACAATGGTCACCGGCACGTCTTTACCTTCTGGCAGATCCTCCGCCTCTAAAAAACCTCCAAATACTTCGCTTACTTTCATGCTTACAGACCTGTTGAAACAAACACTCCGGCAGACCTGCCTGACCTAGTGGGGCGAGTGCCTATTTTCATTATTTTGTTGGCAGCTTTTAGTGAGGTGAAACGACCACTGATTTGATTAGGCGCTTTGCCAGTTGCGGCTGCCATTTCATCGATGCTCGATCCGCGCCGACCTTGGCGTTCGATAAATTGCAAAACCTCGTTTTCCATTTCAGTGAGGTCGTTTTTAATGCTGTCAAAAGCTGCGTCGCTTTGAGCATTTCCGTTGTGGCGCGATCCGCACCAGTCGAACAAAGGTAGAGCGTTCATTTGCTTACCTCCCTTGGCTCGCTTTCGACCGTCAGCGTTTCGATAACTTTATCGACGTCGAACAGGATTTTGTGGCCGGTGTCAATGAACGGGATTCTCCGTTTTTTAACAAGACGGTCTAGTGTCCTGGTGGACAGAGACAGTGCCTCTGCCGTTTGTTTTCTGCTTAGTAGTTTGCTCATATTTTCTGGTTGGTAAATTCTATTTGCGGTAGTTGGCAACGCTCCAATCCGGGCAGTCGCTGAATGTCACGACCCGGTTGTTGTCTCTCACCAGGCGAGACGCCACACGCACGTCGATTTGGTCGCCTATTTGATCCAAGGTGAGATTGCTGGTGAAAAGCGTTGGCTTGTTAAAGCGCCGTTCAGCCAGCACGTAGATTTTTGCCTTGCTCAGAGCAGTCTCGTAATCAGCGCCAATATCATCGACGATAAGAAGCGAACATTCAGCCATTGCGTCGAGTACTCCAAAGTCTCCCTTCCGCATATAATCGCAAACCGTGATCCAGCGTATGAACATCGCGCCGTGGATACCCTCTCTTTTGCTCCAGTTTCGCACCAGACGCGCTAGAAACGTTTTTCCTACACCTGACCCGCCTAGAAGGGTTAGCCACTGCCCTGCGCCGTTTTTGACGTTGTGCATAAATTGCATTGTTTCGCGTTTTGCTTTGGCGCAATCGGCGTGAAAATTACCGTCGTAGTCGGCAAGCGATTCAGCCAAGGTTGGCATATTGCCCAGATCGGGTTGCGTTTGCGGTTCCAGAGTTCCTAGAACCTGTTTTGATATGTCTGCTATTCTCATTGTCTCCTCCACGTTCTTGCGCTCTCGCCAACCAGTTCACCAAAAACCGGCCTGGGCAGCGTTTTGCTTTTTTTGGGTTTGCTAAAAGCCACTCGCTTGCTCTTGCGATTTGGCTCAAAAGGTTTAGTGCTGGATAAGCGACTGCCCATCGCTCCAAAATTTCGTCAGTGATCCCAACCCAACCGTCGCCAGGAACCCAACTGATCAAATCTCGATAGTCCGTGCGTTCCGCTTTCTCTGATGATGTAGCGGAATCGCTACAGCTCGGAGAAGTAAGCTTTAGCTTACTATCTTCTCCTTCTCCTTCTCCTTCTCCTTCTCCTTGCACAAAGCTGGGAGATGAGTGGCAGATTGGTGGCAGACTACTGGCAGATTGGTTAAAATTATCAAGGTAGGCAACCCACTTAACTTCCTCAGAAGCAAGCACTTCTAGACTGGCAGACAACTGGCATGGTTTTAACCGAAGCGTTGCAGCAAGCAGTTCCAAAGTCATAGGCGATCCGTTCGACCTCAAGAACCGTCCACGATGCTTAAATTCAAAGGTGGCAGACAACTGGCAGAGAGCTAAAAACACTCCAAAAGCGGCCATTCCAGTTTCGCCTTTTGACGCTAAAGCGATGTATCCGGCGCTATCAACCCCAGATGGGTTGTGAAACGATTTCAACCGCTGACGCTTTCGCGTATCGGCGTTCTCAAAGCATTCTCGCCAATTAAGGATTTCAACCATTAGCTTGCGCCCCCCTTAGCTACAGATTTGTGAGCAACAACGGCGTCGGCCAAAGTTTTAAAAGTGCCGATATATCTACCTTTTTCGCAAACTCTGTACGTGCGGTAGACTTTGGAATAACTGATGCCGACGTAGCCGGTTACATTGTCTTTTCGCGTTGTCCTAAGTTTGCCGGCTACGGCCTTTTTAGCTTTGAGCAGTCTAGCCTGGGCTATTTGTTCGGTTGCAAATTCTCCAAGATAGTGGTTTTCACCGTTACCATATAAAGTTGCACGCCATTTGTTTGTCTGCTGGTTTTTGATAACGCCCTTCATGTTTGTTTTAATCGTAAAAATTTTGCCTTGGCTCACTGATTGAAACCGTTTGCCACCCGTCCAAAAGATTGTTTTGAATTAGGGCAACAACCGCGCTCCGCTCATCATGCGCTTGCTCTGGATCGAAGCCGTTTGCCATGGCCACAACGGAGTTGGTTTTAGGGTCGTAGTGGACGCGTATTTCGTGATGTTTTTTTAGCTGCGCCCACAAAGGTTCGGACTCTGGCAACTCCTCAAAGAAATGCTCCATCACATTTCCCCTTGTTGGCCGGCTAATTCTAGTTCCAAAGAAGTCAACATTGGTTGGACTTGGTCGGCCATCGTTTGCACCCCGGTTTCGAACGCCATTGCAAAAATTGCTTTTTCAGCAGGCGTTAAAGAATGCCCTTTTTTAAGAAGGATGTTATCGAGCTCTTCTATCTTCGATTGGCAGAGAGAGGCTAAACTGTTTATTTGTTCTCGTTGCATTAGAGAGATGCGGTTGTTGTTGGTTGGCTTTGCAAAAAAGGTTCTAAAATGTGCCAATTCGCTTCTGCGGTTTTGGCGACGCCAAGTGCGGCCCATGCGTGGCTTTTAAATCCGTAAAGCGGCCCAGGCTTTGATTTGGTTCCGATCTGAGGAACCGCGCCGCCGCCAGTCGGCGGATATAAGTCGATTAACGCCCGTCGGATGTTGGCGTCGTTAGCCTTCACGCTATTGCAAAGGTGGTGTTTGACCTCGCGACGGTAGACCTTCCGAATCTCAACGTGACCGGAAACCCTTGGAAATCGAGCAACGAACTTGCCAATCCATAGGCAAGTTTCAAAAACCTCTCGGCCAACTGGCATTCCGTAGCAGGCAATCATTTCGATCCCAACCCGAACGCCCAAACCTTTTTGGTCGCATTCAATTAGCACTCGCTCGCAATGGTTGAGCAGTTCAGCGTTTTGAAAGACCCCCGTGTGCTTTGGGCCGCCTGGGTAAAGAGCTGTGAAGCCGCTTTGCTCAGTTCCGGGATCAATTCCCAAATATGTGGCTGGTTTAAAACTCATAAAAAGCACGAGAGAGCTTAATTGTGGCTACGTCAATAAAAAGCGTAATAATCCCCCAAATGGGGTATAGGACGAGGGGCATTTGACCGCTAGTGTCTACAAACGGGCATGGTTTGTGCCACAAAATGAAAAAGCAATGCAATCAGCCGCGCACAGTTTTGCGTGTTGAGGTCTCACCAAAGTTCAAAAAAGAGTTAGAGACTTTTTGCGAATTTTACGGCGAAAAATACTCAACAGTCTCTCGGATCGCTTTGCGTGAATTTATGAAAAAACACGCGGCTAAAGAAAGCTCAGACGAGGAAACGTTAGCCAGCGAATCAAGCTCTTTTGATTTAAATAAATTAAAGGAGATTATCCAAAATCTTGAGGATGGCAAAAACTAATAATTTGCTCGGCACAACTTGAAATATACAAATAAATACAATTCCAACTATACAAATAAATACAATTTAAACGGTAGTCAGGACTCGTCACTAAACGAATTTAAACGAAAGTAAAAGGGTTGTAGCCCACAACCTAAGCACAGCAAGGGCCTGTAACGGACTTAAAATCCGTTGTCCCAAGGGACGTGCCGGTTCGATCCCGGCTGTCGGTATCCCCATTATAAAAGGGTTGCAGCTTATCAAGTGACAATAAGGTGGAGGTTGTCACCTTAAAGAATACAAATAAATACAATTATTTTGCCCTTTTGCGTTATTTAATTAGAATCTAAACAATGGGTAAACAAGGAATTGGATCTAGGCTTGGCACTCGCGTGTCAGTCAAACCGTGGCAAAACCACCCAACCTACAAATGCCGAGTGTCTTGGGTGGAAGGTGGCAAAAGACATTCAAAAGGTTTCAAAGCAAAAACTAGAGCTGTTGCTTTTGCTGAAAACAAACAAGCCGAGCTAGTAAGCGCCGGCGTTAATTTGTCGATCAGTCACGAAGAGAAAACCGTAATTAACGAGTATCGGCAGAGGTTAGCCGACGCTGGCTTGTCATTGCGCCAGGCGTTAGGAAACGCTCTGAATGAGCATAACACGGCAGTTTCATCAGTAACGGTAGCCCAAGCGGTTACAGAGTTTACCGAACTGAAAGAATCAATGCGACTTTCAGAAAGGGCCGTAAATGATACAAAGTCGCGGCTAGGGCGCTTTGCTGACGATTTCGGCAATAGAAGCATCGCAGCAATAACTGTTAAAGATTTAGACGGTTGGTTGCTTAGTTTGAAATCTGCCAGAACCAGCGAACAGATAGCGCCTAAGACGTGGCGGAACTATCGGACTCAATTGGTAATGCTATTTAAACAATGCGTCGCCTGGGGCTATTGCGAATCAAACCCAGCGACGTTGACGCAAGCCCCACAAAAAGCGGAAACCGCTATAACTGTTTTAAGCCCAGCGGAGGCTGCCGCTTTATTAGCTAACGCCTCACAAACCATTAGACCGGCCATTGCGATTGGGTTGTTTGCTGGTTGCAGGGTTTCTGAACTACAACGCTTAGATTGGGCAGAGGTAAATCTCGAGACTGATTTAATAGAGCTACAAAGTGCGGTTACTAAAAAGAAGTTTCGGCGGATCATTTCAATCAGACCTAACCTAAAAGCCTGGTTGTTGCCCTACGCCCAGACGTCGGGCGCACTGTCGCCGCGCGGAACCAAATGGCGCAGCGAGTTTGATAGGGCCAAGGCGTCTGCTGGATTTGCAGTCGGCGCTACTGGCAAAGCAAAACCTTGGGGCCAGAACGCTATGCGCCACTCGTTCGCGTCTTACGGCCTACAAGCAGAGCAGAACCCAGGCCGCATAGCTTTAGAGATGGGCCATCGAGGTAGCCCACAAGTTTTGTTTGACCACTACGTCACAACGAGAAGCCCCAAGCAGGCAGAGGCTTATTGGTCGATCATGCCAGAGCAGGCGAGGAATGTGGTCGCTATAGGGTAGGGCTTTCCCGGCAGAATGTGAGAACAGCGATGGCTAACCTGCAATCAACCGGTGAACTAACCACCAAATCAACCAACGGCGGATTGCTTGTAACCCTAGTTAACTTCGAGGCTTATCAGTCAGACGAAGTTGACGACCAACCAGCGAATCAACCAGCAGCTAACCAGCAGCTAACCAGCGATCAACCAGCAGCTAACCAGCGCCTAACCACAACTAAAGAAAGTAATAAGGATAACAAAGAAAAAGGAAAAGAATACCCCCTAACCCCCCAAACAAAAAAAGTTTTGGGGTAAGAGTTTAAGGATGCTCGACAAGAAACTAAGCCGCGCCTTTGTTATCCCGCATACCTTTTCAACTGTTGAGAAACGCTTGCTGGAATTTCTGCTTCTGTTCTAAACAATAGGTAATACTCCCTTGGTTCAAGGTTCAATGTGGCCCTTGAACCGGCCCTTGAACCGGCCCCATATATAAAAGGAAAAGAAAAAGGAAAAGAATACCCCCTAACCCCCCAAGGGGGAAAGAGGAGTAGGACGCCTTCGGCAGATGATTTGATAGCAGCAATCCAATCTGACTTCTCAGCAAGCCACAACCCCTATATAATATAGGTTCTTCTGGGACGCGC
>VMHT01093405.1_pt1 | contig 29023 bp, 31 predicted proteins | sample 4693611 | NCBI WGS metagenome assembly VMHT01 (sample SAMN12280063, study PRJNA550983) | marine metagenome | isolation source: seawater sampled from same location over 5 years 0.02-0.2 micron viral filtrate | place: USA: collected off the coast of southern California halfway between the port... ... | reverse complement strand
TATTCTGCATGAAGTAACTCTTTTTACGGCTGCAAATTTAAGGATTTTTAACGGTTTGCGCAGGTAAAAACAAAGACAATCTCCTACACGAATGTTAATTTTATTGCCTGATTATTTTTAATAATTTAGCCGAATGATAGAAGTGGTAATTTTAGGCACCGGAAACATAGCTTTTCATTTATTCAATGCCTTTTCTGACGCGGAAAACATCCGGGTGATTCAGGTTTATAATCACCGGCAGGAAAGCCTGAAATATTTCTCAAATTTCACAGATACCACCACTAATATCAACGAATTAAAATCTGCTGATTTCTATTTACTGGCTTTAAAAGATGATGTAATTCCTGAAATAGCCGCACAACTTAGAAGTTATGAGGGTATTGTTTTGCATACATCTGGCGCCGTTGGTTTGAATGCACTGGATAACACAACTAATTTTGGCGTATTTTATCCCCTCCAGACCTTTTCGAAAAATAAGGCAGTAGATTTTTCTAAAATACCGGTTTGTATTGAAGCAAATACAGCCGAAAATTTAGAAAAAATACGAAGCCTGGCTTCGACAACCACGAAAGATGTACGTGAGATTGATTCTGAACAGCGCAAAGCTTTGCACGTTGCAGCAGTTTTTGTGAATAATTTCAGCAATCATTTATATTCAATAGGAGCTGAAATTTGTACCGAGAATAATATAGACTTCAGCATTTTAAAGCCACTTATAGCAGAAACTGCTTCTAAAATTGAGAGTTTAAATCCACAGGAAGCTCAAACTGGTCCGGCTTTGAGAAATGATCAAAAAACAATTGAAACCCATTTAGCATTTTTATCTAAAAAACATAAGGATATTTACAGTCTTTTAACCCATTCTATTCAAGATTTACATGGAAAAAAATTATAAAGAATACCTAAACCAAATCAACACCTTTGTGTTTGATGTAGATGGTGTACTCACCGATGGCAGCATACAAATTAGTACAGCAGGAGAACTTCTGCGAACTATGAATATTAAAGATGGTTATGCACTTAAAGCAGCAAAAACAGCTGGTTACACGGTTTGCGTTATTTCTGGAGGAAAAAATGAAGGCGTTAGAAAAAGACTAAGAGATCTTGGAATAAACGATATCTATCTGGGTATTCACGATAAAGTGGAACAAATGGATGAGTTCTTTGATATCTATGAGATCAATGCCGAAAATGTACTTTATATGGGAGACGATATTCCAGATTACTACCCGATGAAACTGGTTGGTTTACCTTGCTGCCCCCAGGATGCCGTAGCTGAAGTTAAAGAGATCTCCAAGTACGTTTCTCACAAAAAAGGCGGAAAAGGCTGTGTTCGAGATGTTATAGAGCAAGTGATGAAAGTGCAGGGAAAATGGATTGATAAAGTTTAAATGAATTGGATTTTACTTATTCTCGCCGGTCTTTTTGAAGTTGGTTTTGCATTTTGCCTTGGTAAAACGAAGGTGACCACGGGCAGTAGCTCCAACCTTTGGTTTGCAGGTTTTTTAATTTCACTAAGTATAAGTATGCTTTTGCTTTATAAAGCCACCCAAACATTACCAATTGGTACAGCCTATGCCGTTTGGACTGGAATTGGCGCGGTAGGAACCGTGTTGCTAGGAATATTTATTTTTAAAGAACCCGCTAATTTTTGGCGTATTTTCTTTCTTAGTACCCTAATAATTTCCATCGTAGGTTTAAAATTTGTTTCAGAATAATCTAGCATATGATCGCATACTTAAAGCTACTAAGATGGCCTAATCTTATTTTTATAGCCCTTACCCTAATTCTAATAAAATTTTCATTTTTTGAAGAATTTGGTGCTACCATTACGCTTAATGCGTTTGGGTATGCCCTATTAATTCTGGCCACGCTATGTATCGCGGCTTCGGGATATGTAATTAATGATATTTATGATATACAGGCCGATAAAATTAATAAACCCCAAAAGCTGATCGTAGGGAATAAGATTTCAGAGAAAAAAGCCAACAATTTGTTTATCACTCTAAATATTATTGGAGTGGCAATAGGTTTTTATTTGGCAAATTTGCTTGGGAGACCTGCCTTTGTAGCGATTTTTATCTTTTCTTCAGCATTACTTTATTTATACGCGAGTTACCTGAAGCAAATTCCTGTTTTAGGGAATATTTTAATAAGTTTCCTCGTAGCTTTTGTAGTGCTATTACCTGCGGTTTTTGATCTTTTTCCTTCAATTTCCCCGCAAAATAAAAAAATTCAATCTTTATTATTTTCTATTCTACTGGATTATGCTGTGTTTGCATTTTTAGTGAATCTATTGAGAGAAATGGTAAAGGACCAGGAAGATATAAAAGGCGATTACAACGCAGACATAAAAACCCTGCCTATTGTGCTTGGCCATAGTCGCACTAACAAAATCATTTTTGCGATTGGCATTTTACCTATAGTTGCAATAGTCTATTATATTTATAATTATCTCTTTGAGAATACTTTTCTGGTAATTTACTCGCTACTTTTTATTCTTGCACCCCTCCTCTATTTTCAGGTGCGTATCTGGGAGGCTACGAAGAAAAAAGATTATACGCACTTAAGTTTAATGCTGAAAATTATTTTATTTTTCGGACTCATCTCTATCGGATTTTATCAATTTTTACTCTAATATATTATGCTGAAAGAACTTTTAAAAAATAAAGAAATTATTCTTGCATCAGGCTCTCCAAGGAGACATCAATTCTTTAAAGACCTGGACATTCCTTTTAAAGCAGATGTAAGACCGGTTAAAGAAGTTCATCCAGATTACCTTCAAAAAGAAGAAATAACCAATTTTTTAGCGCAATTAAAAGCCGAAGCTTTTCAGAAAGAATTAAAAAAAGATCAAATTCTAATTACCAGCGACACCATTGTTTATAATGAAGGAAACGCAATGGGAAAACCGGCAACGGCATCTGAAGCTAAAGAAATGCTTAGATCACTTTCCGGCAAAACCCATAGTGTCTTTACATCGGTTTGTTTTACTACGCACAATCACCAGTCTACAGTAAATTGTGAGACGAAGGTAAGCTTCAAAGAACTTACCAGCGGTGAAATTGATTATTATGTAGAAAACTTTAAACCTTTTGATAAAGCCGGCGGGTATGCCATTCAGGAATGGATTGGCCTTATCGGGATAACTAACCTGGAAGGAAGTTATTTTAATGTGGTTGGTCTTCCCACTCACCTGGTTTATAAAGAACTAATAGATTTAGCTTAGAGCAAATTGAATTTTCATCCGTTACTTTTTAAACATCTTTTACCTTAATGATTTTAACCGGACAAGCGGCTGCCGCTGCTTCAGCCGGCGCAAGGATGCTATGATCTGGAGATTTTAGAGTATGGAAACCTTTCTTATCAATGGCATTCAGCAAAACCGATTTTCCATCCTTTTTAGACATCTGGAACTGTTCAGGAGCTAGTTCTACGCAATAATTGCATCCAATACATTTTTGGCGCTGTAAAGTGATGACTACCATTAGGCTTCTACTATTTTATAAAGTTTATCTGAAAGTCTAACCCTAAACGGGACTTTTATAGTGCAGGAATCTCCCTTTATAGCCTTTAACATGCTGGTCTCATTTACATAAAGTTCCTTTAAATCAATTTCTTTAGCTCCGGTACTTGGCCCGGTTATTAAAAGTTTATCTCCTTTCTTAATATCGTAAGCCTCTATCTTAAATTCCGCGATTCCTGCTTTAGGGAAATAATGAATTCCTTTTCCAACATATATTTTTTTCTGCGTAGCCTGAGATCCGGAGGTTTTACTCCATTCCCCCAGTTTCTGACCTAAATAATAACCGCTCCAGAAACCACGATTATATACCGTTGCCAATCGCTCCATCCAGGCTTCTACTTTTTCTGAAGTAAATGTACCTTCTTCAAGAGCATCTATAGCTTCCCGATATACCCTAGTAACTGTAGCCACATACTCGGGAGCACGACCACGGCCTTCAATTTTAAGGATCTGAATACCGGCATCCATAACTTGATCTAGAAAGTCAAGCGTGCAAAGATCTTTAGGTGACATCATATACTTATTATCGATTTCGACTTCAAAACCGGTTTCCTGGTCGATAACTGTATATTTCTTTCGGCAGTTCTGCTTACAGGCTCCACGATTTGCCGAAGAATTATCTGAATGCAGACTTAAATAGCATTTTCCTGAAACTGCCATACATAAGGCTCCATGACCAAAAATCTCAACTTTAACCAATTCGCCCGACGGCCCTTTTATCTGTTCTTTTTCAATTTGTTCGGTAATCTTTTTTACCTGGCGCAGACTTAGCTCGCGAGAAAGCACCATAGTTTCGGCGAAAAGACTGTAGAATTTTACCGTCTCAATATTAGTGATGTTAAGTTGGGTAGAAATATGAACAGCCATTCCTTGTTCTCTTGCCGAGGCAATGACCGCCTGATCTGATGCGATCACAGCCGTGACCCCGGCCTTCTTCGCTTTGTTCAAAAGAGTTTTGATAAGCGAAAGGTCATGGTCGTAAATAATTGTATTAAGAGTAAGATAAGTACTTACATTCTTCGCTTCACACCTACGGGTGATTTCAGGCAGATCTTCCATAGTAAAATTTACAGAAGCTCTTGCCCTCATATTAAGCTGGTCTATTCCAAAATAAACTGAATTTGCTCCGTTGTCAAGAGCTGCCTGAAGGGATTCAAAATTTCCCGCGGGAGCCATAAGTTCCATTTTCGTCTTCATTCAAAAATCTAATAAGTGATAATTTTAATAGCTAAATTCAAAAGATATTGCTGCCAAATTAAATCGGCTAAAAACACTGCAAAAAAATTAAAAACCTAATTCCTTCCTCCTGATGAAAATCATATTTTAACACATTTCGAGATCTTTTTTGCTCATAAAATGAATGCAAGCAATGCCATTAGTGCCCGCCTTAAGGGAAGCTAAAAAAAAAGGTGATAGAAATGCTCCACTATATTACCTATCTCAAAAAGATAGAAAGTGAAAATCGATTACTGAATGCGGGAATAAATTCCTGACATATTTTGTGATTGGAAATTTTTATCATTAAAACATAACTATCTCGAAAACTGAAAAATTAATTGAAGACTTCATGTTTCTTGCAAACACGAAATATTAAAGTTTGGAGGTCGAGTAAAAATCACAAATTAAACCAATTATAAATTTTTATTTAACTGATTTACTATGCATTAAAAACTACTTATTAAAGTTTATATTTAAATTAAAAAATTAAGGAATTGTTATTTAATTTTTATTGAAAAATGGCTTTTTAGATTACCTTTGTATCAAAATTTAACCTAAATTATGTACGAAGTTTTTTCATTGTATAGAACTGAAATATCCTATACGGTAGTAACAGTTTTCGTTTTATTAATTGTTCAGTTTCTTTTAAAGAAAGCCGCGCACAGAGTTGGAAAACGCAGTGAAATAAACTTCACACGAACTAAATTAATGTTCAAGTACATTAATATTCTTATCCTATTTATTGCTTTTTTCCTATTAGCTATCGCCTGGGGAATGGGGCTTACAGAACTTTCCCTAATATTTTCTTCCGTGTTCGCGGTAATTGGGGTTGCACTTTTTGCTATCTGGTCTATTCTAAGTAATATCACTTCCGGGGTTATTCTTTTCTTTTCATTTCCGTATAAAATTGGCGACAAGATCAAGATACATGACAAAGATCTTCCTATTGAAGCTATTATTGAAGATATAAAAGCCTTTCACTTACATCTCAGGACTTTAGAAGGAGAATTAATCACTTATCCCAACAATCTTATTCTACAAAAAGCAGTCTCCTTGGTAGAAAAAGATGTTTACCTTGATGAGGATAAAAGCAGCCTCTAAGAAATTCTTATTGGAAGATTCATCGAGGATTTAATTAAGAATAATATTTTAATTTGCCACAAGACCTGGATTATTTAACTTCGATTATCGAGTAAATTCTTATCTTCAGGCGGCTAAAGTTTTTATATTTGGTCATCTTTATTTAATCGCCTTGAGATCTATGCGCAAACTACTTAGTTTCCTTTTCTGTTTTTTTCTGTTGAATTTACACGCACAGAAGCCTGAAAAATTAAACGCTGCTGAAATATTTCAGGAAATAAAAAAACTTAATTTCCTTGGTTCTGTGTTATACATTGGCGCCCATCCAGATGACGAAAATACCCGGCTAATCTCTTATTTTTCAAACGAAAAAAATGCCCGAACTGCTTATCTTTCTTTAACTCGTGGCGATGGTGGGCAAAACCTTATAGGGCCTGAATTACGAGAGCAATTAGGTCTAATTAGAACGCAGGAGCTACTTGCAGCAAGACGTATAGATGGTGGAGAACAATTTTTTACTCGTGCAAACGATTTTGGTTATTCAAAAACTCCAGAGGAAACCCTGGAAATTTGGAATAAAGAAAAAGTACTTAGTGATGTGGTTTGGATCATTCGAAATTTTAAACCCGATGTAATTATCAACCGGTTTGATCATCGTACACCGGGCACCACTCACGGCCACCATACATCTTCTGCCATCCTAAGTCTTGAAGCCTTTGAAGCCGCAGCAAATCCTAATAAATTTCCAGAACAATTAGAATTTACCGAAACACATCAAACCAAACGGGCCTATTTTAATACCTCTCCCTGGTTTTATGGAGGGCAGGAAGCATTTGAAGAAGCTAATAAAAACCAATTTGTAAGCTTTGATACCGGAGTTTATTTTCCACTCCTCGGACTTTCAAATCCCGAAATCTCTTCTTTAAGCCGAAGTCAGCACCAATCTCAGGGTTTTGGCAGCACAGGTTCCCGGGGAAGTCAAATGGAGTACTTAGAGCCAATTAAAGGAGATACGATTCGCTCACAAAACATTTTTAAAGGGATTGATACTTCCTGGCGTAAGTTAGAGGGTGGCGCAGAAATTGGCGAAATCCTGACTCAAGTTGAAGAGAATTATAATTTTAAAGATCCCGCCGCTAGTTTACCAAAACTTGTAGAAGCTTATAAATTGATTCGTGAATTACCTAATGAACACTGGCGTGAAGTAAAAACCAAAGAAATTAAGAATATTATCTATGCCAGCTCAGGTTTATTTTTAGAGGCTGTCGCAAATCAAGCTTCGGCTACCGCACGGGATAGCGTTCAGATAAACCTCGAAGCTATTAATCGCAGTGATTTCTCGATTACTTTGAGTTCGGTAGAATTAAGTCCGAATAACGCTAAAATCAACCCAGAAATTAAACTGGATAATAACGAAAATTGGCAAAATGAGATCACGCTGAAGGTTCCAGAAAATACAGCTTACACCACTCCCTATTGGCTCAAAGAGGCTGCAAATACCGGAATGTATAAAGTAGAAGATCAACAATTAAGAGGTCTTCCCGAAACACCTACACTCACTAAAAGCCTTTTTAATCTTGACTTTAATGGAGTTACGCTAAGTTTTGAAAAACCTATAGTCTACAAATACAATGATCCTGTTCTGGGGGAAACCTATCAGCCATTTGAGATTATCCCAGAAGTTTCGCTTTCTTTTGAAGACGAAATGATAATTTTTGAAAACGATGAACCCAAAAACATTTCAGTAAAACTTACTTCAGGAAAGGCAAACGTAAAAGGTGTAGTGAGTCTTTCTGCTGGAGAAGGCTGGACAATTAAGCCTGAAACTCATACGTTTAATCTTCAGCAAAAAGGAAGTTCCACAAACCTTTCTTTTGAAGTCACCCCGCCAAAAGATCAAAATGAAACCTTTATCATTCCAACGGCAACAATAGACGGTAGGAAATTTTCAGAAGAACTTATCTCTATAGATTACCCTCATATTCCGAAACAAAACCTGGTTGTTCCTGCAAAATTAAAAGCTGCACGCTTGGAGATTCGGAAAAAAGGAGAACTCATTGGCTATATTGAAGGTGCGGGCGATGTTGTTCCCGAAAGTTTGGAACAAATCGGTTATCGTGTAAATAAATTAAATGCCGAAACAATTTCCAGGTCTTCGTTACAGAAATATGATGCCGTTGTACTGGGAATTCGTGCTCTAAATACGGTTGAGGCGTTAAAATATAAACAGCAAATACTTTTTGATTACGTAGAGAACGGCGGAAATTTAATTGTGCAATACAATACTAATCGAGGTTTAGTGACCGAAAATATATCACCATTACCGCTGGAATTGTCACGGGATCGCGTAACCGATGAAACTGCTGAAGTTAGATTTCTAGCTGAAAACCATCCCGTTTTAAATTCCCCGAACAAAATCACTAAAAAAGATTTTGATAATTGGGTTCAGGAACGCGGACTTTATTTCCCGGATTTGTGGAGTGAAGATTTTACACCAATTCTCTCTATGCACGATAAAAATGAAACTCCCAAAAATGGAAGTTTACTCGTAGCAAAATATGGAGAAGGTTATTTTATTTATACAGGACTCAGCTTTTTCAGGCAGTTTCCTGCGGGCGTTCCGGGTGCTTATAGACTTTTTGCAAATATGATTTCAATAGGAAAAGAATGAAAAAACCCGAAAAATTTACCTGGAGCAGCTCATACACCTTCGTTCTTTTGGCCAATGCGGCTTACATTGTAATCTTTTACTTCATAATGTCCCTATTCTCATAATATGCAATTAATAGACTGGATAATCCTTCTTGGCACACTGGCCTTTATTGTAACCTACGGGGTTTATAAGACCCGAAATAATAAAGGCGCTCAGGATTATATTCGTGGCGGTAGTGAAACCCGCTGGTGGACCATTGGACTTTCTACCATGGCCACACAAGCCAGTGCTATCACTTTTCTATCAACACCCGGGCAGGCTTTTCACGATGGGATGGGCTTTGTACAATTTTATTTTGGATTGCCGCTGGCCATGGTTGTAGTTTGTATGTTTTTTATTCCAATCTATAAAAGGCTTAATGTATATACGGCTTACGAATATTTAGAGTCACGTTTCGACAGAAAAACGAGAACTTTAACAGCTATATTATTCTTAATTCAGCGAGGTCTCGCCGCGGGGCTTACCATTTTTGCCCCGGCCATAATCTTATCGGCGGTTTTGGGCTGGAACCTTTCAGGGCTGACAGTTCTTATTGGGTCTCTGGTAATTATTTATACCGTTGCCGGTGGTACCAGAGCGGTTAGCGTGACCCATAAACAGCAAATGGCTGTAATTCTCACCGGGATGTTTGCTGCGTTTTTTATTATTTTAAGCTATTTACCCGAAAATATTAATTTTAATAATGCTCTAGAGATCGCTGGTGCCAGCGGTAAAATGGATATTCTCGATTTCTCTTTCGATTTTGAAAACCGTTATACTTTTTGGAGCGGTATTATTGGGGGTGGTTTTTTAGCCCTTTCTTATTTTGGTACAGATCAAAGCCAGGTGCAGCGCTATTTAAGCGGAAGATCTGTCAAAGAAAGCAGAATGGGAATGATTATGAACGGGATGCTAAAAGTGCCGTTACAGTTCTTTATTTTGCTTGTTGGTGTCATGGTTTTTGTATTTTATCAATTCAATAATGCGCCATTAAACTTTAATCCCGCCGCTACTGAAACTGTCTTGAATTCAGATTATGGCCGCCAATATGAGGATTTAATGCTAGAGCACGATGCCCTCCAGCAGAAAAAACAAAATCTACATTTACAATTTGCAGAAAACAACGATTTTACCCCTGCAAATAATTCATCTTACCGTGAAAACCTGGCTTCTTTAAACGCTTCCGAAAGAGAAACCAGGCAAAAAGCAAGAGACTTAATTGATGCTTCTGATAAGGACGCCGAAAGCAACGACAAAGATTATGTTTTTATTCATTTTATACTGAATAATCTCCCACGAGGCTTAATTGGACTATTACTGGCAGTAATCCTTTCTGCTGCAATGTCCTCTACCGCCTCTGAATTAAACGCATTATCTTCTACGACTTCCATAGATCTTTACAAAAGAAGCCGTAAAACAGAACAATCTGATCAACATTACGTAAAAGCTTCCAAGTGGTTCACACTGCTTTGGGGTCTTATAGCCATTGCCTTCGCGAGTTTTGCTAACCTGTTTGACAATCTTATTCAGCTGGTAAATATTATCGGTTCAATTTTCTACGGAAATGTACTGGGCATATTTTTACTCGCGTTTTTTATAAAAATTGTAAATAGTAACTCGGTGTTTATAGCAGCTATAATCACACAAATTATAATCATCATAATTTTTACATTTGATGTGATGCCTTATTTATGGCTTAATTTGGTAGGATGTCTCTTAGTTATCGCGCTCGCATTAATCCTGGAATTATTTATAAAAACACCAGAACACAAAATAAAAAAGACATAGCAGATAGTGGAGATTTTATAAATTATTAGATCAATAGAAACCATAATCTATATGTTAAGACTAAACTCTATTTAAAATGAAAACAATAAAATGGGGCATTCTTGGCCTCGGAAAAATAGCCGGAAAATTCGCAACAGGATTAAAAGATGTAGAAGGAGCTGAACTTTATGCCGTGGCCAGCCGCTCTAAATCTAAAGCGGAAGCTTTTGCAAAAGAGTACAACGCCACCAAATTGTTTTCCAGCTACGAAGCCATGCTGAAGGATGAGGCTCTGGATGTAGTATATATTGCGACACCTCACGTTTTTCATCATCAACAAACATTACTATGTTTAGATCATAAAAAAGCGGTTTTATGCGAAAAACCTTTCGCTATTAATAAAGAGCAGGTTGAAGAAATGATTGCCAAGGCCAAAAAAGAAAACGTGTTTCTTATGGAGGCAATGTGGACACAATTCCTCCCGCATTTTAAATTTGTACTTGACTTAATTGAATCTGAGAAATATGGTAAAATCAAAAACCTGAAAGCAGACTTTGGTTTTCCGGCACCGGTAGACCTCGATAAACGACTTTACAATAAGGACCTGGGTGGCGGCAGTTTGCTGGATATTGGCATCTACCCTATCTTTATGGCGATGAGTGCTTTGGGAACCCCTGAGAAGATTCAGGCAAGTGCTAAGTTTAGCGAAACCGGTATCGATACCGAATGTGATATGATTTTTGAATATACAAACGGTGTAGAAGCTGAGCTTGGAAGTTCTATTATAAAGCAAACTCCCACTGCGGCTATTATTCAGTTTGAAAAAGCTACCATAACACTAAACACCAGGTTTCATGAGCCTACTAGCGTAAAGATTCAAACTCCGGAAAGTGAAGAAACCAAAGAGTTTAAAGTGAATTCCAATGGATATAATTTTGAAGCTAAACACGTTCAAAAAATGTTGCTGGAAGGTAAAACCGAAAGCACCGAAATGAACTTCGCAAAAAGTTTGCAGTTAATTGAGTTGCTGGATAAAGTTAGAGATCAAATTGGTTTGGAATATTAAAATTCCTAGCTCTGCAATTCATATTAGCCGTCCTAGACCTCCGATAGAAATCGGAGCAAGCTGTGAAATGAGTTCAGGTGGCAATAAATTTTCAACTAAAAACAAAAAACCTCACAAATCTAAAAGATCTGTGAGGTTTTTTATATATAAATTCAAGGAAATTAAGCTTCTACTTTTTTAGTAGTTTTCACTTCTTCGCCTTCTTCGCTTTCAACAACAGCTAAATAGCGCTCTGCATCTAAAGCGGCCATACAACCGGTTCCGGCTGCAGTTACGGCCTGGCGATAAATCTTATCCTGCACATCTCCAGAAGCAAAAACTCCCGGGATATTGGTTTTGGTAGATTTTCCTTCGGTCATTAAATACCCGGTATCATCCATTGTTAATTTACCTTTAAAGATATCGGTGTTAGGTTTGTGACCAATCGCTATAAACAATCCGGTGATATCGATTTGCTCTTTTTCACCAGTTTCTTTATTAAGCATTCTAAGGCCTTCTACCACTTGTTCGCCAATAACTTCATCTACTTCTGTATTATAACGAAGATCTATATTCTTGGTACTTGTGACGCGATGTTGCATGGCTTTAGAAGCACGCATTTGGTCACCACGAACCAACATAGTTACTTTATTACAAATATTAGCCAAATAAGTTGCTTCTTCGGCCGCGGTATCTCCGCCACCAACTATGGCAACATCCTGACCTTTATAGAAAAATCCGTCACAAACGGCACAAGCTGAAACTCCGCCGCCACGTAAACGTTGCTCACTAGGTAAACCAAGATATTTTGCTGTAGCGCCAGTAGAAATAATAATAGTTTCTGCTTCAACCCACTTAGAATTATCTACACAAGCCTTGTGGATTCCACCTACTTTATCGCTAAATTCAACTTCAGTCACCATCCCCATACGTACTTCGGTTCCAAAACGTTCGGCTTGCTTTTGCAAATCCATCATCATTTTTGGCCCGTCAACACCATCAGCATAACCAGGAAAGTTATCAACCTCGGTAGTGGTGGTTAATTGCCCGCCAGGTTCAAGCCCGGTATACATTACAGGTTTAAGATCGGCCCTGGATGCATAAATTGCTGCGGTATACCCCGCAGGACCAGACCCTATGATTAAAGTTTTTATTCTTTCTAATTTATCACTCATTTTATCTTGTTTTTCTGTCTTACAAAAGTAGTAACTTTCGTTATAAACTTACATGAATCTTATTAAGATTTACTATTTAGTAATAATTCCTGGGTATAGACTTCATTCCTAAAATAAAAATTACCGGCTTCTTATAATTAAATATACCTTTGTCTTAAAATCTCTATCGGCAAACCGGTAGATTTTTAGGATAAACTTTATATTTCGGGAAGTCCGCAACAATTTTAAAATCTCGATTATCGAGTAAATGGAACTTACTTTATTCAATATACTTGATATTTTAGGAACCATCGCCTTTGCTATCTCTGGTGCATTGGCGGCTATGGACCGCCGTCTTGATCTCTTTGGTATCTTTATTATTGGTTTTGTCACCGCTATTGGTGGCGGTACATTACGAGATACTTTAATTGGCAACACACCAGTTACCTGGATGGAAAATACCATTTATATTTACCTAATTGGCGTCGTAACCATTCTTGCCATCGTTTTTAGAAATAAGATTAATTACCTTAAAAAATCCCTTTTTCTTTTTGATACCATTGGTTTGGGGATTTTCACCATAACCGGTGTTGAAATAGGAATTAGAAACGATCTTGACCCTATAATTTGTATAGCCCTTGGTGCGATGACCGGTACCTTTGGAGGCGCCATACGTGATATCCTTTGTAATGAAATTCCCGTAATTTTTAGAAAGGAAATCTACGCAACCGCTTGCCTCTTCGGCGGACTTGTTTTTGTAATTATGCACGACCTGGGTGTTAACCAGGATATCATTTACCTTACTACCTCGCTAATTGTGATCTCAATTAGGTTACTTGTGGTAAAATATCATATCTCACTCCCCTATTTCTATATTTCTTCGGAAAATAAAAACTAGCTCTTCATTACGAACTCACACTGTAATTAATGCGGAAGTTTCTTCCGAAGTAATCCATATATAAAAGTACCTAAAAGAGATCCTGCAAATACAATTAATATCGGCATAAATCCTACGCCAATTAAGGTGAATATTGGTCCCGGACAGGCACCTGCAAGCGCCCAACCTAATCCAAAGATAATCCCACCATACATATAACGGCTAAAACTTTTTTCTTTCGGAATAAATGTTATTCGCTGTCCAAAAAAAGATTTTAGGTTTTTACGTTTTATAATTTGAACGCCTATAACTCCCAAAAACAAGGCCGAACCAATAATTCCATACATATGGAAAGACTGGAACTGAAACATTTCATAGATCCTGAACCATGAAGCGGCTTCAGATTTAAACATTACGATTCCAAAAAATATACCTATCAATAAATATCCTATACTTCTCATAATTTCAATTTAAAATATTAACGGAAATAATAAATGCACCATTACCAAACCACCTATAAAAAAGCCTATAACGGCTATTAAAGAGGGTAATTGCAAATTACTTAATCCTGAAATTGCGTGTCCTGAAGTACAACCCCCGGCATAACGCGCTCCAAAACCAATTAAGACTCCGCCAACTAATAGAATAATTAAAGCTTTAATACCGCCAACGGCTTCCCAGCTGTAAAGTTCAGTTGGAAGATAAGCTTCCCCAGCACTGCTAAAGCCCAGTTCTTCCAGAGTATTAATCGTATCAGGATTAATGGCTACCGAAAGATCGTTACTTAAGAAGTTTGCTCCTATAAATCCGCCAATAATAGCGCCGGTTACCACAATAAGATTCCAGCGCTGTGATTTCCAGTCAAAATCAAAAAAATCGGCTTTAGAATCTGCACCGCAAATTGTACACATCGTTCTTAGGTTGGAAGACATTCCAAAACCTTTGCCGATAAAGATGAGTAAAAACATTATTAAAGCTATAAGTGGACCCGATACATACCAGGGCCACGGCTCAAAAATCCATTCCATAGTTCTTATTTTTTTCGAACTGCAAATTAACTAGAATTTTTCCAGTAAGACAGTAACAATTGTTACAGGATGAAGCTATAAAAATAAACCCTGAAATAAATTCAGGGTTTCGTTCTAATTTTTATGAATGTTCTCTCTAACTAATTAAAATAAGCTTTTAAATTCTCTAGTACTTTTTCTGATAGTCTACGTTGGGTTTCGGCACTCCAGCCTGCACTTTTTTTATGAGAAATAACTCGATCTATTCGTTTTGTATCCTCGGAAAGTGAAGCACCGCCATCACCATCAAAAATAGCAAAGTTACCTTCAGCTTTTATCCAGTTTACAAAAGCTTTTTCTTCAAAAGGAAGCCCTAAGGAGGTATTGATCAAAATTTTTCCTGAACCAAAAGTTTCAAATTCCTGTTCGCCCAGCAATTTAGTATTCTTTGGCAGATGAAGTGTGATGATTTCTGAAGTTTTTAGTAATTCTTCTAAGGATAAATATTGAAGTCCTTTTGCCTCGGATTCCTTCTTTCTACTTCTGCTATAATAATACACATCTGCTCCAAGTGGCAATAATGCTTCTGCTAACAATTGACCAGTAGTTCCCAAACCTATAATTCCAATCTTTCTATCGGTGAGTTCCACCGGCATTTTTCGCCACTGGTTTTTACCAAAACCGTGGAGTAATTGAATTAATTCTGAAATTATAAATTCTATCACTCCGGGATCACCGTAGTCAAAAATACCTTTAACGCTAATTCCTTTCTCCCTTGCAAAATCTACGGCCACGTTTGCCGATTCATCATCGTAAAGGCTGCAAGCCATCCCAATGTATTTTAGATGACTGCATTTTTCAATAACACTTTTTGGAATCTGGGTTTTCCATGAAACAATTATAGCTTCCGCCTCTCCAATTCGCTCTAAAAGTTCCTTTTCTGATTCTGGGCTGTCTTTAAAAACCTCTACCTCAGCCTCACTGTACTTTTGGAGTTCTTCAATAGCCCAGTCTTCTAACTTAGTATGGTCTACGCAAACAATTTTATTGAACTTTACTCCCATTCCGGTAGTATAGTTTCATCATAAACCTGATTCAATAATATACCATCTTCACGAATTTTTCTGGAAATTTCAAATTCCAGTTCCAGTTTTTTTCTTTCTAATTTTATATTAGGCTCTGTATTTTCAGACATACTTATAAAATTTATAGGTTTAGTACTTTAAATTTGATTAAAAATATTCTATAAAGGAATATTTCCATGTTTTCGCTCGGGTCTCAGCACTTCTTTATTTTCTAACATACTAAAACCTTTTAATAATTTTCTACGGGTTTCTTTAGGCATAATCACTTCATCGATAAATCCGCGTTGAGCGGCTTCAAAAGGATTAGCAAAAGTTTCTGCATATTCAGCCTCTTTCTCTGCTAACTTAGCTTCACTGTCTTTGGCTTCTTTAATTTCCTTCCTGAAAATAATTTCACTGGCTCCTTTGGCTCCCATCACCGCAATTTCGGCAGTTGGCCAGGCAAAATTTAGATCAGCCCCAATATGTTTAGAATTCATCACATCGTAAGCCCCGCCATAAGCTTTTCGGGTAATTACGGTTACTTTTGGTACAGTGGCCTCACTTAGCGCATAAAGTAATTTAGCCCCGTTTAGAATGATCCCGTTCCACTCCTGGTCTGTACCGGGTAAAAATCCGGGCACATCTACCAACACTAACAACGGAATATTGAAACAATCACAATAACGAGTGAAACGAGCTGCTTTTTTAGAAGAATCTACATCTAAAACCCCCGCCAAACTCATTGGCTGATTGGCAACAATTCCAACACTTCTTCCGCCTAAGCGCGCAAAACCAACAATAATATTATCGGCATAATCTTTATGAATTTCAAAAAATGAATCTTCATCTATTATTCCTCTAATTACCTCGTGCATATCATAAGGTTTTGTAGAGCTATCGGGTACAATACTGTCAAGCTCTTCCCTTATTTCATCTCCTAATTTATACGGAAGTTTTTCCGGTGCCTTTTTATTGTTCTGGGGCATATAACTCACCAGTTTCTTAATATCTTCCAGGCAGGCGATATCGTTAAAGGAAGTAATATGCGTTACCCCAGATTTTGTTGCATGGGTAGAAGCGCCACCAAGTTCTTCTGAAGTTACTTCCTCGTTAGTCACCGTTTTCACCACGTTAGGCCCGGTTACGAACATATAACTGGTATCCTGAACCATAAGTGTAAAATCTGTCATTGCCGGAGAATAAACTGCTCCACCGGCACAAGGGCCCATTATCGCTGAAATCTGCGGAATCACCCCAGATGCCTTTACATTTCTATGGAAGATATCGGCATAACCACCAAGCGATTTAACACCTTCCTGAATTCTGGCTCCACCTGAATCGTTTAAACCGATCATTGGCGCTCCAACTTTCACAGCAAGATCCATCACTTTACAAATCTTCTCTGCGTGAGTTTCAGATAAGGAACCGCCAAACACGGTAAAATCCTGGGCAAAAATATATACCAATTTTCCGTTGATGGTCCCATAACCGGTTACCACACCATCGCCATAAAATTTCTGATCTTCCATTCCAAACCCGGTAGTTCTATGGGTTACCAGGATCCCGATTTCTTCAAAAGAACCTTCATCTAATAAATAATCAATACGTTCGCGGGCGGTAAGTTTCTTTTTTTCGTGCTGTTTAGCAATTCGTTTTTCCCCACCACCAAGGTGCGCCTGCTTAATTTTATCCTGTAACTTTTCTATATTCTGACTCATCAATATATTTTTTACTCGATAATCGAGATTTAAATACTCCGAGGCTCGCCTCGAAATTCAAAATTTTTCCATTTAATTCCTCGTAGATATGTCTCGAGGTAATTTACTTCAACTTAAAAAGATAGGAACATTAGTTTTGAGGTATACGCAATTGTTGCCCGTCTTCCAGATATTTTTTTAAGGCTACCAAAGCAGCAAGTTTTGCTTCTTCCTGAATTTCATCTTCAAGTTTTTCGGCGGAATAATACTTCTTTACAAAGTGTGTATCAAAGTTTCCGCTTCTAAAAGCTTCGTGTTCAAAAACAAACTTTCCAAAAGGCAGCGTGGTCATTACCCCTTCAACTTCATATTCCTTTATGGCTTTTATCATTAATTGAATTGCTTCTTCACGAGTTTTCCCGTAAGTAATCAATTTCGCCAACATGGGGTCGTAATAAATAGGAACTTCCATCCCTTCTTCAAAACCATTATCTACCCGAATATTTTCTCCCTTAGGAATAGTATATTTTTTAAGCTTTCCTACACTTGGCATAAAATTATCCATAGGATCTTCTGCATAAACCCTAAGTTCTACCGCGTGCCCTTTTATCTTTAAATCCTCCTGAAGCAACTTTAGCTTTTCGCCCCTGGCAATTTTAATTTGCTGTTCTACCAGATCAATCCCGGTGATATATTCGGTTACGGGATGTTCTACCTGCAAACGTGTATTCATTTCAAGAAAATAGAAATTCTTATTTTCATCGAATAAGAATTCTACAGTACCGGCACCAACATAATCACAAGCCTTGGCTACTTTTACCGCAGCTTTTCCCATTTGCTTTCTCAGTTTATCATCAAGAACAACCGAAGGAGCTTCTTCTACCACTTTTTGGTGTCTACGTTGAATACTGCATTCTCTTTCAAACAGGTGAAAATAATTTCCGTGGGTATCTGCTAAAACCTGTATTTCTATATGCCTTGGGGACGACACGTATTTTTCAATAAAAACAGAACCATCACCAAAAGCCGATTCAGCTTCGCTTATGGCACGTTTCATTTGGTCTTCCAGATCCTTCTCTTTTTCAACAATACGCATTCCTTTTCCTCCACCACCGGCAGAAGCTTTTATTAAAATAGGAAAACCGATCTCTTTAGCAATTTTCTTAGCTTTTTCAGGATCGGTGATTGCTTCATCTATTCCGGGAACCATTGGGATATCGTAAGCTTTAACCGCATCTTTTGCTGCAAGTTTACTTCCCATAATTTTAATGGCTTTAGAACCCGGGCCAATCCAGGTAATTCCGTTTTTTTCTACATTTTCTGCAAAACCGGCATTTTCACTTAAAAAACCATACCCGGGATGAATCCCGTCTACGTCTAATTCTTTTGCTACTTCGATTATTTTATCGCCTTTAAGATAAGATTCGTTAGAAGGCGCTTCTCCAATACAAACCGCCTCGTCGGCAAATTTTACGTGAGGCGCGTTCCTATCGGCTTTAGAGAAAACGGCTACTGTTTTGATTCCCATCTTTTGAATGGTTTTCATTACCCGAAGCGCAATCTCTCCCCTATTGGCTACTAATATTTTTTTCATTTTAATGATTTTGAATTTGGATTCTGTTAATTGAATTATTCCATTTCAATTAACAACTGATTCTTTTCTACTGTTTCCCCTTTTTTGATCGAAACAGATTTAACCACTCCATCTCTGGGAGCAGTTAGGGTGTTCTCCATTTTCATCGCTTCTAAAACGAGCAAGTAATCACCTTCCTGCACTTCAGCACCCTCTTCTACGTTTACTTCCAGAATAAGTCCCGGCATTGGTGCTTTAATGTCATTGATCATTTGTGCACTCCCAAGGGAAAGTCCCATTTCTTCAATAAGCAAATCCAGCTCATTAGAAATGGCTACTTTATAAGTATTGGAGTTGATCTTAATATCGTATTGTCGCTGAAGAAAATTTTCGGTAAAAACCTCAGCTTTAAAACTGCGATTTTCCTTTAGCAGATGGTAATGCTTATCTGCGATTTCCTGGGTATCTAAAGAAGTAATTTGGTCTTTGGTAAATTCAAATTCATAAGAATCATTCACCTTAACCTTATATTTTTTTTCCATATTTATTTGTTTTCAAATCTAATTTGAAGCTTGTTTTGTAAATATAGAAAATCGTTTGAAATTAGTTTTAAGATAATTCAGAATTACGGGATATAAATTCACAAAAAATTAAAATAAACCTGAATTACATTTCTTATTTTAGGGTTAAACCAAAAAACTAAGAATTATGAAAAGATTATTTATAACAGGATTATTGGTATTTTTTGGACTCACTTTTGGGCATGCTCAAAAATCTGAACTACCCGAAATGGTATCAGCCTATGTTTCGCAACTTTTTCCGAATGAAAAAATTAAAACTGTAAAAGTTGATAAAGGAGATAATTGGGAAACTTATGAAATTAAAATGTCTGGAGGTACCGAACTTAGTTTCGACCAAAATAACCAGCCGACTGAGATAAAGTGTAAAAGCGGAATTCCCGCTTCAGCATTACCGCTTAATATTGCAGGTTACGTGACAAAAAACCATCCCAATATTAAAATTGTAGAATATGAAATGGATGAAGAAGGACACGAAGTTGAACTGGAAAATGGAGATGAACTGGAATTTGATCCAGAAGGAAATTTTGTAGAAATGGATTAACAGGTTTTTACTTTAAAAAAAAGAAAATCCCCGTAGAAATAATTCTACGGGGATTTTTGATTAAATAAGTACCTAAAAATTACTTGTCGTTAAATTCTTTAATCGCTTCACTTAGATCGTAAACCTTAGTGTTCTTAAATTTATTTTCAAGAATACTGCTTCCGGCTGCAGAGCGATATCCACCGGCACAGTGTACCATAAATGGCTTATCTTCCGGCAACTCATCGGCACGGTCTCTTAGCTCATTTAAAGGAATTGCCTCAGCATTTTCAAAAATTTTACCTTCAGCAATTTCCCCGGCATTTCTAATATCTACAATAGTATATTTATCCTTGTTTTCTTTGAAATCCTTTAGATCAAAGTTATCTGAAGATTTTGAAACTTTTTCAGATAAAGTGAGCACACCTTTCATTTGCTTTTCGTAACCTACTTTGGCTGTTCTTTCCAATAGCTCATCAATTTGATCTACACTATTAACCACCAGGTAAAACTCTTCATTTGGTTTAATGATGGCTCCCAACCAGGTTTCATATTTATCACTTTCTGACCTCGCCATAATATTGATACTGTTTGGCAAATGTCCTTTTTTATAAGCATCTCCATCTCGAGCATCTACTATGGTTTTTCCTTCTTCTGGTGCTGCATCTACATTAAGTTTTACCGGCACTTCGTATTTCGCTTTCTGCACGTTTAGAGCTCCATTTCTATTTAGGTCTACATTGAAACCAAAATAAGCAGGAATAAAAGGCTGATCTTTTAAGATCTCTTCCACAAACTCTTCTTCAGTTTGATCTTTAAACGCCCAGTTTCCCTGGCGTTCATTTCCAAGTGTACTGGAAGAAGCATCACTCATATTTTTTCCACAAAGCGAACCTGCACCGTGAGCCGGGTATATTATTGTATCGTCTGGCAAATCGTTAAATTTGGTCTGCATCGTGTTATACATTTGCTTTGCAAGTTCTACACGTTTTGCCTTCATATTTCCGGCTTTTTCACGTAAATCTGGTCTTCCTACGTTTCCGATAAAAAGGGTATCTCCACTAAACATAGCTGTTTCTCCTTTTTCTTCAGCTATAAAAGTTAAACTATCGGGTGAGTGACCAGGTGTATGTAAAGCTTTTACACTAACACTTCCTATTTTTACCTCATCCCCTTCATCAAAAGGAGTGTGTGGGTAATCTACCCCAACTTTTTCACTAATATAGATTTTAGCACCTGTTTCTTCCTGAATTTGTAAATGTCCACTTACAAAATCGGCGTGTGGATGCGTTTCAAAAACTGCAACAATCTTTGCTCCCTTATCTTCAGCATATTTGTAATACTGCATAGGATTACGGCTGGGATCTACCACTGCCATTTCACCATTACTTACAAGGGCATAAGAATAATGCGCTAGAGGTTCGTCTTTAAATTGTTTTATTTTCATTTTATGTCTCTTTTAAATTATTGAGTTGATTTCTGTATGTTCTTCTTTTTAAATGGAAAAGTCATCTGACTTTTAAAATCTTCTGGAAATTCTTCATCTCCTTCAAAACCAAGTTCTATATTTTTTCCTTCCTGCGGGATATATGCCGTACCGAACAAATAATCCCATATACTAAGACTTAAGCCAAAGTTCATCCCGTGCGGTCTGTCCGCCGGAAGCGCTTTAGAATGATGCCAGATATGCATTTTTGGATTATTAATAAGATACCCCAAAATACCGTAATTCCAGCCTAGATTGGCGTGGTTTAAATGTCCAATAAACACTGCAAACATATGAACCACAAAAAATTGCTGTATTCCAAAACCTATCATTGCCAGGGGAATATAATGCACGGATTTATAGATTACAGTTTCCATAAAATGAAACCTAAACTGCGCAGCAAAACCCATTTCTTTAACGCTGTGATGTACTTTATGAAATTCCCAAAGCAAGGGCTGCTTATGCAATTGTCGATGAACATTCCACTGTATAAAATCTGCGATTACAAACATAATAAGCAATTGCCCCCACACCGGGAAATTTTGTACTTCTAAGGCTACAATATTAGTAACTCCAAAAAGGTCCAGAAAATCATTAAATAATTCTACGGCAACATTGGAGATCGCATTGTAGCCAACCAGCGAAAACAGGAAAAAATTAAATAAAATATAGAACGTATCCAGCCAGAAGCCCTTCCTAAAAATCTTTTGATCTTTTCTCCAGGGGATCAAAATCTCCAAGCCCCAAACTATTAGCGACAAGCCTATAAGCCAATAAAAATAATTGGTCCATGACGGATTGCTAATTTCATTTACCAGGTAATTAAAGTACCCGGTAAAGGAATTGGCTATTATGTTAAAGTACTTTTCCAGACTGTTTTAATTTCTTGAGGCAAAAATATAATAATCCTGCACTTCAGGCAGTAACTTTTGTTACAGTTGGTAATTAGCAAATTAATAAAAAACTTGAGAGCAAGTTCGCGAAGCATTATCAATGGAAAATATAATTTGATTTCGAGGAAAGCTATGGAGCATTTAATCTCAATTATTGAAAAAGTTTTTTTAGTAGACCTTAACATTCTTAAACGTTGTAGTGTTAGCTTAAGTTAAATACTCAGTATTCCAGTCATTTCTGCTTAATTTTATTTCACATTAGAGAACCAAAAAAAAGATAATTATGAGTAAGATGAAATTGAAATACAAGTATGGTTTAGGCGGTGTGGCCATAGGTCACGGCTTTAAACCTATAAGTAATGAGCAGGCAGAATCTACATTAAAAGCTGCCTGGGATGCCGGAGTAAGATACTACGATACTTCCCCATGGTACGGTCTTGGCTTAAGTGAAAGACGTTTTGGACACTTTTTAAGCAGTAAAAAGCGAGAGGATTATGTTCTTTCTACCAAAGTGGGCAGGGTTTTAAAAGCAACTAAAAACATCCCCGAAGTAATGTGGCAGGAGCCATCGCCTTTTGATTATAAATATGACTATTCTGCAGAAGCCGTGAGACGATCGGTTGAAGATAGTTTACAAAGATTAGGAGTAGCTTATTTAGACTATGCTTTTATTCACGATCTTTCTCCAGACCATAATGGAGAATATGAAGAAGGAGTAACCTGGGAAGATCATTTTGAAGTAGCAAAAAATGGCGCTATGCCAGAGCTTGAAAAGATGAAAGAAGAAGGCTTGATTAAAGCCTGGGGACTTGGAGTGAATACGATAGATCCTATTTTAAAAACCCTGGAGGTTGCCAAACCAGATGTATTCCTTTCGGCTATTCAATATTCTTTAGTACATCATAAAGATGCCCTAGAGCGTTTATTGCCCGCTATTGAAAAAAGCGAAGCTACTTTAATAAATGCCGCTCCTTTTAACGCCGGACTTCTTACAGGCCAAAAACGTTATAATTATGGCGGGGAAATGCCTGAAGATATTAGCGATCGTTATAAAAATATTTTGAAAATCGCTGAAAAACATAAGGTTAACCTTGTGGCGGCATCCTTACAGTTTTCTTTAGCTCCAAAAGCGGCAGATACTGTGCTGGCTGGTGCAAGTAAACCCGAGCAAGTTCAGGAAAATGTGAAAGCACTGGAAGAAAAAATTCCGGCAGAATTCTGGTCAGATTTAAAACAGGAAAATTTAATTGAACAAAAAGCTGAAGTACCAGCTTAGATCCCAAGCCCATGAATTCACTAAATTATATTGGTGAATTCGTGGGTTTCAATTTTAAAAATTGAAATTGGTAACAAAATTCAATTGGTTATAATTACTTCGGTTAAATATACTTTCGGCATTGGTATGGTTTAGATTTTTCCTGTGAACCCATAAGATATCAAAACTTAATCCTTCAAAAAAACCCCTTGCCCGGTAACTTAAGTGACTATTTACCTGGAAGGATTCATCTACATTATATTTATTGAATTCAAAATCATCAACTTTAGCGCCCCTCACTTGTTGCATCTCTAACCCAATATTAAAATTATCTCGAAGGAACCGATATTCGGTTTTGAAAACAAAAACATCAACATTCCCCATTCCTTCCAGCCTGGATCGTGAAATTGAAGTAAAAAAGCGATCTCGTCCTAATTCCTTCGGAAATAAAAACCGTCCCGAAGCAAAAGCGTGGGTATAAGCAAAAGCCAATTTTAATCCCGCTTGCTCCCAACCTAATTCCGAGCTTAGTACCTGCCCGTTTTCTCCGGGTTGCACATACCTATTTAGGTAGGCCAGATCTTCTGAATAAGAAAAAGGATTTTGATAAACATATTGAATTCCGAAGCTAAAATCGGTAAGCTTATACGCGATTTCCGCCCAAATCGTATTCATTATTTTATCCTGGTAATAATCATAAAAATTAAGCTGAAAATGTTCATTTCTAAAATTATAATTTATGATTCCAATTCCTGAAGAAGGATAAAAATTATGGTAATCAGCCTTCTCTCCGTTGGGTTGAAATCCGTTATTAAAAAGTCCGAGCGCTTCATCCATAGCAAACCATTGGGTCGTTGCACGTGGGGAAACCCCGTCAAGCCAACCAATATTAACCTGATGCTTTGAATTAAAATTTAAATGCGCCCAGCCTCCTCTATGCACAAACGGCATCATACGGCCATCGCTCTTGTTTAAGAGTGGCGTAAACCCGGACTCAAATTTTCCATATTCTATATATGATTTTCCAAACCTGTAGCGAATAAAAAGCTCTTCAAGTCTATTGAGATCTCTAAAGTTCCCTTTATCCAAAATATCGTAAAGCTCATATTCCCATTTAGCATCTTTTCCTGTTACAGCATCTATGCTACCCAAATCGCCGCCAAAGCTTTTGTAAACGAACCTTCCTTTTACCCCAAATTGAAAACCATAATAATTTCTGGAAGTAAATCCAACTGCGGTACCTGTTGCATTGCTGTAGAAATCTTTTAGGTCTCCGCTATTTATTGTATTCATAAAGTAATTTCTAACATTGCCACTGACTGTAGCTTTTTGAAAAATTTCCTGCAGGTGAAAGCTTTCTTCTTCGGGCTGCTCATTAATTTGAGCATCTAGATTTAAGCTCAACATTAAAACAATGAGAAAAGAAAGATTATGGAGGTCTTGCAAAACAAAATTTTTCAGGTTCGGAGTGCAAAATTCCTGAATAATTAAGGTAGCTACAGTAACAAGGGTTACTTTTCAAAATTCAGTTTTGTAACATAAGTCACTAACAATCCAAAATCTTCTAATTATTTTCGCCCAAGTTTTAAAAACCTAAACTTGACCTTCTCTTATAATAGTGAGATTCAAAACTTACATAGCAATTTTATTTACCGTAGTTTTCTTCGGAAAATTCTTAATGCTAGATGCGAAAGTGCTTAATAGTGTTTTGCATTCTGAAGGTATTGCACTGGTAAACCCGTTTTGTAAGAAGAACGATCGGCAAACAGCCGATGATAATATTTTAAGTCAGGATTCTTCTGTTTTGGTTATAAGCAGCGATGCAATATGCACTTCTTTCTTTTTTGTTACGAATCCAGAATTGCAGGAAAAAGAGGTTGAAGACAATTTTCACGACTTTAATTATTTGAATCCAGCTATAATTTCCATTTACTTTTCTAAAGATTATCCGCCTCCAAAGGCATTAGTGGCATAAACATATATAATTCCGGAGATAATTTCGGAACATATTTTTATTCACTAATTCTTAATCAACATGAATTCACAAATTTTAGTGAGTCGTCGCTCTATACAATTGTTACGGGTGATGCTTAGCGGGATATTTCTCGTAGCCAGTTTACACCATTTATTCAATATTGAAAAAACGGTAAATAGAATTGACCAGGCCAGTTTTAAAGGAATCGCTTATTTCTTCGGAAATCCTGAATTGCTAGTAATTCTATCTGGAGTAGTTATGCTTATTGCGGGTTTTGGCCTGCTTATAGGTTTCAAAACCCGCTGGACAGCCATAATTCTACTGGCAGTTTTAATTCCCATTACCCTTACCGTGCAGGTAGGACAAATTACAACGCTGGGGCCGCTTTTTAAAAATATTGCTATAGCCGGCGGACTCCTGTTTTTTATACTCAACGATTTTAAAGATCAACAAACAACAAAAATATAATCGGCTGTTTCAGCCATAAAATTTATTAAAATGAAAAATTCAATTTTAATTTTTACAGCTTTTTTTATGCTGTTTTCATTAACTACAAATGCTCAAAATCACAGTCCTGAAAAGAATAATTATGTGGTTTTAACCAAGAAAATTCCGCAGTTACAACCCATTCTAATTACTGCGGAAGAATTACAGGCAGAAGAAGGTCATCATTTTGGTGATTTCCAGGTTATTGTTTGCGGCCAGACCGTAAAAGGCTTAACCGATAAAGAACAAATGCAAAAGTTTATCCAACGAGCCCAAAAAGCCAATGTTGCCATTAAGGCCTGCGGATTTTCCCTCAAAAAATTTGGTGTAGATCCTAAAGCGATTCCATCAGAAATGGAAGTTGTTGAGAATGGAATCCTATATGATTTTCAACTTCAGAAAAAGGGATATTTCAGTATAGAGCTTTAAGATTTCAAAAAGCCTTATATAAATTTCGTCATCCTGAATTTATTTCAGGATCTAAGTCTTAACCAAATAGATGCTGAAACGAGTTCAGCATGACGTAATCATTCTAAGTGTTTAAAATTCAGAAACAAAACCAAGAATATGAATTTCAAAAAAAGAATAAAACCAATTTTAATCCTGTTTTCAGGCATTGCTACTATTGGTTTATATACCTCTTGCAACAATGCAAATGGTAAAAACCCAGAGAAAAATAAAGATAAAACTACTAAAATCACCATTTTACAAACTGCCGATATTCACGGGCAACTTGATTCTCACCCCGAATTATTTTGGGAAGATGAAGAAATAGTTTTTAAAGAACGTGGTGGCCTGGCGCATATTCAAACCCTCTTTGAAGAAGAACGTGCCAAAAACCCAAATACGGTAATTTTTGATGGTGGCGATCTTATCCAGGGAAGTGGCTATGCGGCACTTTCTGAAGGAAAAATTTTTCCTGAAATTATAAAGAATATGGATTACGATCTTCTAGTACCTGGAAACTGGGAAGTAGTCTATGGTAAGGAAGTAATGATGGATGTTTTACAGGGTTTTGAAACTCCTGTAATTGTTCAGAATATGTTTCACCAGGAAGATAATAAAGAGCTTTTCCCTCCCTACTGGACCAAAGAAATTAAAGGTGTAAAACTCGGATTTATCGGGATAAACGATCCTGATGTTCCTGTGCGGCAAAACCCTATTTTTAGTGAAGGTATTGACTTTAGCGGATTAGATGAGGGCGTGGAAGAACTTATTCAAAAAGTAAAAAAGGAAGAGAAAGTTGATGCGCTGTTTTTGGTGACCCATTTCGGGATTTTTAAGCAGGTAGAATTGGCTAACAATCCAATTGCTAAAGATGTAGATTATATCTTCGGAAACGATACTCACGAACGCGTTCGGGAGCCTATAAAAGGGAAATATGCGAAAGTTACCGAACCCGGGGCTTTTGGCTCTTTTGTAGGAAAATTAAATCTTTATTTTAAAAATGGAAAGATTGTAGATGAGGAATATGAACTGATAGAGGTTGATCCGAAAAAATACCCGGCAAATCCTAAAATTGCTAAACTAGTCGATAAGGCAAAGGAACCTTATAAAGAGCATTTGGAGACCGTGATTGGTTATACCGAAACGCCACTTTACCGCTATTTAACGGTTGAAAACCCCATGGATAATATGATCACCGATGCTGCCAGATGGAAAACCGGTGCCGATATTTCTATCTCAAACGGATTTCGTTTTGGAAACCCCATAGTTCCCGAAAATGGAAAACCGGCGCCTATAACCCGGGCTAATTTATGGAACTTGCTCCCGGTAAATGAAAAAGTAAAAACCGGAAAGGCTACCGGAAAGCAGATAAAAGACTGGCTGGAAAGTGAGATGCACAATGCCTTTGCCCAAACTCCAACAGAGCGTTTTGGCGGCTGGATGGTTAGATTCTCTGGAATGGAAGTAGATTTTAATTCCCAGGGTGAGAAAGGGGAACGAATAAAATCTGTTACGGTAAATGGCGAGAAAATCCAGGATGATGAGTATTACACTATTTCAGCCTGCGTGCGACCAGGTGACCCAATTGATAATCTTTGCCGAATGCCGAACGTTAAAGATGTTAAGGTACAAGACTATACTATTCACGAGGTGGTGGAAGAATACCTACAAAAACATTCCCCGGTTTCACCGACCCTGGATGGGCGTTCTTATTGCGAATATTTAGGTGAAAAATCTTTTTCTACGGTTCCCGGAACCGATTATGAATTCCACTAGATAAAACAAACCTCACAAGTGAAGAAAATAGCTTGTGAGGTTTTTTATAAATCACGGCTTTGTAGCTACAAAACGAATTACCGCTGCTTTGCCATTATGGTATTTCCCTTCAGAAAGTTCTATTAATTTATCTTCAAATTCCTCGAATTTAAATCCGCTAAAGCTGGTTTGTAATTCTTCTTTTGAAAACAACATTTCAGCATTCTTAGGTCCGCCAGATTTTGGATTCTCTTTCTGAACATCTATCTGCTCTTTACTAAAAGCTTCAAAAATAATAATTCCGCCAGGCTTTAATAGATTTCTAAATTCGGCAAAATAGCTGTGTTTATCCTCCGGTGAAAAATGAGCGAAAATTAAAGCTATAGCATCAAACTGTTCCGCTTTATAATCCATATCGGGCAATTTCCCAACCTGGTAATCAATTTCTACACCTTCTGAATTTGCCAACTTAAGGGCTTTATCCCTGCCTTCTTTACTAATGTCAAAAGCAGAAACCCTCCAGCCTTTTTTAGCTGCGTAAACTGCATTTCGGCCTTCTCCTTCTGCCGGGAACAAAATTTCCCCAAGCTGTATTTCATCAATTTTCTCTTTGAAATACTTATTCGGAGCTTTGCCGTAAACATAATCCGGTTCGGCATAGCGTTCATCCCAAAACTCTTTCATAAAATTTCTATTTTTTCCTGAAGCAACAAAATGTCAAATTCTGAATAGCTCCCGTTGGGGTTGTGTGATCTATGTTTTTACTTTGCACAAGATTAAATTTGGCTTCAAGTAAATTTTCAAGATCTTCTTTATCATATTGCTTAACCGTACGGCCGCTACATTTTGTAGGTCCATTCTTTGAAAAAGTTGCAATAATTACAAAGCCACCAGGAATAACCGAATTCTCCAGTGTACGAAC
>VMHT01091420.1_pt1 | contig 29030 bp, 36 predicted proteins | sample 4693611 | NCBI WGS metagenome assembly VMHT01 (sample SAMN12280063, study PRJNA550983) | marine metagenome | isolation source: seawater sampled from same location over 5 years 0.02-0.2 micron viral filtrate | place: USA: collected off the coast of southern California halfway between the port... ... | reverse complement strand
GGGGGGTCGGTCGGCCGGACCAGCCGCCCGTAACCCTAATTTTACATCGACCCCCAAAATTTTGAGCCTAGCTCGCACACTTAGCTCGCGACACTAACCCTAACCCTAACCCTAACCCTAACTTTACGGCCAATAGTTACCCATGAAACGTGCGTGGCGGCGTCGAATGGGGTAAGGGCCGGCCCTGTACGCACGATTACGGGCCATACCCTCGGGTGGGTTCCAAGCTAAGAAGCCCTGTACGTTCAGTGCGTTCCAAGCTTCTGTCTCTGGGTTGGTGGGGTCGATCATGTGGAGTTGCGCGTCTCCAGTGTACTCGTCACGACCAGTCCTTCCACGGACCTCATAGAAGCCTCCAGGATTAGTATATGGGCGATCCACTCCTACGCGGACCCTCCCAGGAACTGCCCCCCCACTAAGGCCCAAATACTCATTCATACGAATCATAAACCGCAGAGATCTATACAGGCGCCGAGCTACATAGCGCCTCGCCATAGCCTGAAGACGCACTAAGGCTTCAATGATACTCGCTTGCGTTCGCCTACGTGTCGGGGGCATTGTTGTCGTTTGGCCAGAATATCTAATACGACTAAATAAATGCCACCTTACGAACCAGAGAGGTGGGCCGAATACCACCGACACAGGGAAATTCCTCTGTCCCAGATCTACTTCATTCGTACACTGTTGACTGACATGGCACGGAGAGAGTCGAATGTGGAGTACGCTCGTTACCTTCATTATTATATCCGTGAGTTTCTTGATCTCATAGCTAAAGGGTTCCCAAATCCGAGTGGCCGCAATCCTTGGTTTTTTATTTTCCATAGATAGTCTATAATGGCTCAATGGCATGCACTTGTGCTTCGATGGCTGGATCGAGTGCGTCGTCGTATCTGGGCCGAACGTCATAACTTAAACCGACATAAAAGGGCCAAACTCCATTTTAGTATGTCGCGGTCACTGAACACGGACCTTATGGATTATGGAGGTCAGCCTATGTCGTTCCCACTGGCCACCAATTCGAGGTGGCCCGCTATGCCAGACTCACTGGCCAGGCAACTAGAGAGAGGGACGGCGCGTATTCTACCTCAACGACCGCCTATTCAACGACCTGTAGCGAGGCGACCTGTAGCGCTCGCAAGGCCAGGCAACCCCCAAAGCAACTTCATTTAAAATCTTATTTCTTATTTCTTGATCTGTTGGCGTGCCTGGAGGTCGCCCGCAGGTTTGAGCGCCTATTGTCCTGCGCGTTCCCGTTCTTATGGTCCACGTCCTGCCCTCTCTTCACTGCACCCTCCTTCTTAAGTTGAGTGCGCGCAGCAGCCCGAGCCGCCTTCTCTCGGCGATGCTTCTGTTGCTCGGCTGTAACGCCACTATACGGGCCGCGTCCGTAGTATGCTTTGCTCTCCTTCACGTAATCCCGCGCCATGTGTAACAGTTTATTAGAATTACTCGTAGGGAAATGCTTGTCGTCAGATAATCTAAGATGTGTGCAAGATGTCTCAGGTAAAGTTCGGCCAGTGTATTAACGAATTTGCATCTCGCTCCGATAATGCAGACAGGGGTGAGCCTTACATCGGGTCCGTTCCACAGTACGATGTAGGCTACGGCCCAAGTTGGTGCAGCACGGAGCAGTCGCGTCGCAACGATGGACTTCTTCCGTCCTTCGGCAACAAACAGGTGGCTAACACGGCCAAAATGACGCTGCGTGGGCTCGCCGACCCGACCTCCGCGCGCGGAGAAACCTTCCAGACCCAGGCTGGCAAGATCCTGCTTGCAAAGGAGCAGGATACATGGCAGTATTTGCCCAGTATCGACACACTCAATATTCTAACTAACTCTACAGGAACGCGCCTACAGCCCCTTCCAGCTAGATTCTACGAGCGATGAGCACGCGCCGCGACTACACAGCCTGGGACCAGATAAGCGCGAACGACCTCGCCTTCTCACTCGGCCAGGATAGGAGCGGCAAGCCGACCATCTGCATGCTGAGAACGCCCGGTATGAAGGAGGTTAGCATGGTCACTCCGGCATGTGTTACTAACTGGCCGCGTGTGAATGGCGACGGCAACTACGGAACCATGTTTGGCCCGGCTGACCCGACCAAGGCCAAGTTCTCGATCGACCTCACCGACGCGCAGATCAATGGCGTGGATAACCAATTTTATGCGGCATTCTCCGCAATGATGACTGGCATTGACGACAAGCTGCTCGACTTCGTCCACGGCGAGCAGCTTAAGATTCTCGGCCGGAAGAACCTCTCCCGCGAAGAGGTAAAGATGCTGCAGATTCGGACAGTTCGCCCGAAGTACGACAAGATGAGCGGGACTCTGATTGGCCACACCGTGAACGCATCGAGTGCCAAGTATGCCTACGATGGCATGGGTGGCAAGTTTGAGCGCGCGATTACCATCTGCGACGCGAATGGCGCGGTAGTGCCGAACGGTGTTGTTAGCCCCGGCGATGTGGTGTCCGCGACAATCTATGCGAACCAGGTCTATACCGGAGTCGGAGGCGACAAGTTTGGCATTCACTGGAGCTTCGAAGACGTGGCCGTGATCTGCCAACGCGCCAAGCTTGAGGCAAAGACCAACGTGTCAGCCTTCGGCACCTTCACCTACGACTTCGCCAAGGCTTACGAACAGCCCGCGCCACCTCACTGCGGCGAACAGTTTTCTGATTAAAAAGAGAAATGATTTGGGACCCTACCTCAGATCGAAGGGACCCAAGACGTGACTTTCCGAGTTTCCAGAACCTGCAGAGAGTGAATGAAGATAGGAGGGTGATGACAGTTATAAATCCAGATAATACCATCTCAGTTGGAGTTGAGTCGCGTGGAGGACCTGTGTTGAGACGGCTTAGACGCTTATTAAGACGTGCTATGGATAGCCGCTACCGTGCTCGGTACTGGCGTGTGTGGGAGCGATACCCGTCTGGTGGTACTGGTGGTCGTGAAGCCGCTCTAACCCTAACCCTAACCCGCGTTTGGTCTTATGTCCTTTATTTCCTTCATCTCATTAATCCGTTAGAGTAAATTCTAATTAATCAATCTGCCTCCGGCTCTGGGCTTGGTGGCGGGAAAGTTGGGTCGGCATTTGCCCACACCTTGTAGTTGACGTGCGCTCGCATGCTACGCTCGATGCAGAAGTTGATGTCTTCTTTGTCCTTAGCAGAGAGAGGCGGTGGCGCGGACATGTTTGCCTCCATTGCGGCAAAAACTTGGCCGTAGTATGTCAGGAGGAAGTCGAACGCTAACGCGTCGCGGGTCACGCGATACACCGCCATACCATCAGGGCACCAGGAGATGAAGTCGCACCACTCCCTGCCGCATATCTCGAGCAGAGCGTTCATCTGCAAGTAGTAGTGCTTGGGGATCTCTTTGTGCAGGCGGCCGCCCCCCTTCTTGAAGTAGAATGGGCATTTAGCCTCCACCATCCCTGCCTCGCCGACAAATCCGTCGGGCGAGCCGGCAATCCATGGTATTGTAGGGTGCACGTGCAGGCCGGTAGCTTGGACTACATTGCCGGTCAACGTTTGGTAGTCGAGGAGCGCGTTTGGCTCGTTATCTGTGCCCCATTGCGTTGCCTCGTTGCCTACAAAAGTGTCGGTGCCCAGCGCGCGGCGAAAGGCCTCGACGCGACTCGTGTAGCTCACGAGTCCAAGCGTAGCACCGAGATTAGAGGCGGTCATCTTGCCGCGCCGAGCAGCGCGCCACGTCTCGCTTCGCTGCTGACCCTCCATATCATTACATCATAAGTGTCAGAATAAGAGTGTTACAATTATCTGATGAATAGTTATTGATGGTGTGGAACTGGAATGCTCCCAGTGCCAGTCTCGGCACACCATCTGAGGCTGCTGCGCCCGGGGCGTGGCCGAAGTATCAAGATGAGATCTTGCTGCGCAACCTCAAGACCAGGGAGAATGCGTTGGTTGAAGCACGCGACAACAACGGCAATCCGACAGGGTACCAGGCGTCTCCTGAAGTAAGGTCGACATACCTGGATCACACAGCGCGCAACTTTGAGAAAGAGGCAGACGAAGCTCTGCATGCTGAATTTCAAGACTGGCTGCAGGGCAAACACCACGCTAATCAGCCAGGTAATGACCTCTACATGAATGAGGTTGGAGCACCTGTTCGCAGGCATGTGGCGGGGGAACTAGTTGGCCAACCGATGGATGGCTGGCACCACACGCAGTGGGGCAAGAGGCAGCTCACACACTTGGACGGAGTGCGTGATCACCTTCGCAAGCAGGCTATCAAGAGGGATGAAGCCGAGTTGCAAATGAACATCCTGGCTGAGTATGGTCCATCGAACCTTAAGGAGGCGTGGATGTACTTCAAGCACTGGGTAAAGAAGCGACCAGTTAAGCTCTCGCCAGCATCTACCACAGACTATGATCACGAAATAGGAACCCGCTCTCGTGGGTGGAACTTGCCGCCAGATGGTGACTCTTGGCCGAACCAAATGCAGGTAAATCGATCTGGCCCCCCTGGCCCCCCGCCATTCAACCCTGACGACGACGACGACGATCCGGGGGATTCGATGTTGTTTAATAACCGCGTTGACGATGAAACCCCCGACAGTGCACCCTCCTCCGGGCCCACCTACATACCTCCACCTCCAGCGGACCGTCGAGTCGCACTTCCAGCAACAGTACAAATTGAAAACGCTGTTGAAGATGCTGGCGGTGCAGTCGAGCGTGTCGCGGAGGATGTGGTGAATGTGGCGGCAGGTGCGGCTTTGGGGGTGGCTGGGGATGCAGTAGACTTGGCTGAAGATGTCTTGTCGGATTACGGGAGTGCCAGAGACGAGGAGGAAGAAGAACAATCGTCAGAGGTGGGAGCACAGGTCTTACCGACGTATGGTGACGATGCGTATTATGCTCTAGTTGATTCATACTTTAGCATAGACTCTGGTATCCTAGTGAAAGCCTTCGACGACTGGACGGCACCGACAGTAGGTCAAGTACAAATGTCCGACGCCGGTCTGAAGGATTTCGCTGACCGCCTCTTTACTAGTGCAGAAGAGTACGCACTCCAAAGTCACGACTTATCAAAGAAGACTGGAATTGCATATCAAGAAATGCAAACCAAGGCTGTGACTGATATGAAAAGAATCGTAGACGATCATATCAAACGAGGCACCTTCGGTAAGGACGCTGGCGTGCAGCAGCAATGGTCGGATGCTCTGATCCGAGAATTCACGTATCGTACTGATCTAGACGCTGATGGCAATGTCAAGCCCAGGCCACAAGGCTCAGACTTCGTCATTACTCCTTCTATGAAATCGGCATGGGCGTACAAGGCACCATTTACGAGCTTTCGGGATTTGTATGGTAAACGAGGAATGCCATCTCGACCAATAAAGGCAGACGGGCCAAGCGATCCTCTGTATAGTGAGCCATACGCTGACAAGAAACGACGACCAACCCGTGCAGGTGAGCTAGGTCCAGAAGGCGGCAGTGCTTATTATGGGCGTGCGCCGGCGCAAAGACTAGCAGACCAGGGCGAGTACCATTTTCTTCAGGCAGATCCGAAGACCGTGGGTAAGGAGTCCATTCTCCGTGGCATAGATCCACGATATTACCCACAGGGTAAGAAGCGCGATCAACGCCCGTCGGGTGCGGCGCCAAAGCAACTGTTCCAGGAGGGCTACACACCACAAAACACCCACAGAAAACAAGGCCCACCCACAAAGTTGCCTAGGTTCGGTTTTGCTGACAGAGACTCTGACGCGGCTAAGGGCAATGCACCCTATGCCTTTAGCAGACCTACCCCTACGAAGATGGGCTATCATTCCTCCCCAATTGGAAAGGGGAGCCCCAGCACCGTCTATAAGTTCGGCTGGGGGGAGCATAAGGGGGAGTAATTTCTGAGTATCACAACAGGCATGGACGACAGGTACAGAGCCGCGCTACACAAACTTGAGGCAGGTGATCCAGTGCCCTGGAGTTCAAGTGGAAGCTACATCGAGGACCTGAAGCGGCAACTCAACCCTTCTCACCACACGACGTTTGAGCGGGCGATGCAGTTCCGCACGCGTGAGAAGCGGCATCTTGCTACAGTGTCTGAGGAAAGAGACGACCTACAGCAACAACTAAGGGACGCAAGACTGGAACACTCTAAGATGCAATATAGAATGGCTTTGCAAAATTCCAATTATCAGATGCGACTAAATGTCGAGCGCGCCAGGAGTCGCAGCGCTAGGTCTCGGCGCTCTAGTTCTCTACGAGGTGAGCCGCCAGCAGAGGGGGTCGGATCTAGTGAAGCGCGGAATCCACCCGAACAGCAGCCTGACGACGGGCCAGCACAACGCGAGCGACTGGAATCACCCGGCGAGCCACCAGATCTGGGTGGACACGCCAGTGAACACGGTTCTGAAGAGCTGGCCGGCAGGTCGGAGCCTGGAGCAAGTGTACCGCCAACAGAAGGCCCAGTACGTGCAGGAGGCGAGTGAGAGTCCGGGAGTGAATCTAGTAGCCCACACAGTGGCTTAGGCTTTTTCTGAATACATCTAGCAGTAGAAAACATGCCGCAGCTTCAGATTAATCAGGGTCCGCAGGACGCGCTTCTGTATGACAACTCGCGCTCCTACTTCACCAACGTCGGCTACGTTCGCACCTCTAACTTCCAGATGGAGCTGCGCGACGTCGACTCACAGAACACTGCCAAGCTCGGCGCCACTGTCCAGTTCGTCATCCCCAAAGCTGCCGACCTGCTCGGCCCAGTTGACCTTATGCTTAACTTTTCGAAGTCAACTCAGCCGTCGTCGGCCCGGACGGGTAGGGCCTCATGGCTGAAGAAGATTGGCTTTGCCTGCATTGAGCAGATTACATTCTCTGTCGGCTCGCATGACATCGAAAAGATCTCTGGTGATCAGCTCGACATTATTAACGAGCTGATGCGCGACGACGAGTCGCGCTACACGGACATTATCGGCAATGTTGCAGGTGCTCACACGGATGATGATGCCCTTTCCATCGAATCTGGTGGTACCTCGTACGACGCGAGGCAATTCATCGTTCCACTCGGCCTCTTCTTTACGAAACACCCGTCGGCGTATTTCCCGCTTGCGGCGATCGCAGGCTGCAACGACGTGCGAGTCACAATCCGCTTCCGTCCGAAGACTGATTGTATGATCTCTCCCGGCGATGGTTTCGATAGTGACGCGCTTAAGGGTATTGATGTCGACATTGATGAAGCCAAGCTGCGCTGCCACTACATCCACGTGACCGGCCCTGAGGCTAGCACGCTCATGAACAAGGAGCACGTCCGCCTTCTTAAGCTCTGGCACCACGACAGCGTTGTGGTGAAGGCTTCCACAACGGCCTCCAGTGTGAGCAAGGATCTCTCCTTCCTGCACCCTGTTAGCGAGCTTATCATTGTTCTGCGCAAGGATGACGATAAGGAAAGGTTCAATTACAAGCCCTACATGACTAAGTTCCGCCTCACGCTTAACGGACAGGACCGCCACCCTTCACTAAGCAGCGGTATTGATAAGAAGTACATCCAGGAGCGCCTCATGCCTATGCTCCACAGCAACACGTCGAACAGCCACGCGACGCCTACCTCTGCCACCATGAACCTTGATAATGTAACGGTTCGACCGGCTGCCGCGTACCTTAACTCCGGCGCTACGGCAGCTGATAGCACTATCACCGGCACGGGTACCGTCTCCGTCGTTAACACCCTTAGCGATCTTCTGGACCGCAAGGAGATCATCGTCTACCCCTTCTCCCTCAACCCTGAGGGCTCGAACCCGGCTGGCGCCGTCAACTTCTCAAAGGTGTCGCACGCCAAGCTGACTGTCGACCTTGAGCCTGTGAGCGGCGAGCACACGATGGACATTTACGCCGTTTATTACAACTGGCTGCAGATTAAGGACGGCCGCGCACTTACCAGCTTTGCGTAGATTATCTAAAGCTGTGAGTGTCATGGACGACCAAGTCCTACACCTACTCACCACACTCGGCGAAGCGACAGGCATTACTGGTCTGATCGCAGCCACCGCAGTCATACTAATTAAGATGATACGCAGAAACGGCTGCACGTGCAGCCTCTTCAGTTGCTCTGGGTCGCAGCTGTTTGTTCTAGACTGTGAGAAGGGCGCTCCGGGCAAGCGCCATAACACCGGGGAGTCGACTGATGACTCAGCGAGTGTCTGATTCTTTCTAAAATAGTTTGTAAATTGCTCTATGAGCTACATAATAGCAATAGACGTGGGCGTCAAGAATCTTGGCGTCTGCATTTTTGATTTTAGATGTGCAAAGATAGTAGAGTGGGCCAATATTGACCTAGTTGCGCAGGGGCGGTACCTGCCACAACACAACGTGACATACGTGCGCAACTTCATCCACCGCTTCAAGCCCTATTTTGATGACCTCTTCGCCCTCGTCATAGAGAAGCAGATGCGGATGAATATGCGCATTATAGAGAGTGTGTTCGAGGCGCTCTTCTTCGAGCACTGTGTGCGTGTCAGCCCGCGCTCTGTCAAGGTGCACTACGACATTAGTACAAAGAACTACGCCGGTAACAAACGCAAGGCGGTGGAGTGGGTGATGCAATTTGTCGCGAACAACCCCAAAACATTCAAGTCAGGGTGCCTCATAGACAAGTTTCAGACGGCAAAGAAGCAGGATGACTACGCTGATGCCCTGCTGCTGCTCATGTACTACCTCGACACTTATTCCAATCAACTAACTACTGCAGTGCCAGATTTTGTCGATGTCCTCCTTCAAGGGTGATCAACTCTACGGCTCTCACGCTGATGATGCTCAGTACGACTCGCCCAACAGCGATGAGCATGTTGAGGAGGCAGTTAGACCTCCGATTAAATTTTTTCACACGTTTGTTGAAGAGTGGTACACCGAGCTAGAGTCTATGTACAACGAGTATGTTAGATCTGGCAGGGAGATATTTGGAGGCGCATTCTTCCAGCTAGGCACAATTGCAGATTTCTCGGCTCACATATGGCAGTTTACACAGCCGGGCGAGTTGCGCACTCTTTCTAGACCAGGTTTAGTTCACAGATGAGTCCCTGGGTGATTGGACTTGGAGCCGCAGCACTTTATCTCTTCAACAAAAATACACAGCTTGTCAGCCGCCTCGACCAGGCGGTAAATGAATACTATGACGCGGCTAAGCCAGCAACCGACGGCGTAACTTCAGCCGAAATTAGAGGGACCCAAGCTCAGCCTGACAGCTTTCTTACCTACGGGGACATGAATGCTGCAGCTCCAAAGGAGCGCCAACTCGAACTAGAAGCGAGGCGTTCTCAAGCAGCCGAGGAGGTCGCTCAATTCGACTCTCCTAATTGTGCTCTTCCTAGGATCGAGGGCGTGATGCTTCAGTTTGACCGGAGCGGGGTTTAGTAGAGAGACGCTTCTTGTGGTTCGCGCGGTTTCGCTCTTGAGTGACCTCATATGACTCCTTGTTCTGCTTTGCGACCGCTTGTTGAGCCGTGTATGCGTGATGAGCTCGCATTTGTGCCTCATATGCCTCTCGCTGTGCACGGACATGTGGCGTATACTTGTCTTGCAGGTTGGAAAACCACCCGTCCAGTTCATTGCTAAGTTGATTGCTAAGCTGCGCCGTTAGGTGATTGACTTGACTGTGGTTTGACATATTCACTATTACTGTTGGAAGATTTTTCTAGACCCATGTCGTTATGACGGTGTCCCTGACCAGCATTCCCCTCGTGGGTCAGTTTTTTGACTGTGGTAACATGTACAAATCTGCGGCAGCTGGTGCTCTCATGGCTTTTACTAATACGGATGCGGCACTCCCGTTTGGCGTGTATACGCACTTTGCGCTCGCGGGCGTCGCTATGGATGCCTTCTGTAAGGGCAGGTACACGCCCGACTTTGATAGGCAGTTGGCTTACAACGCGGCGGCGGGTATTGCGGGTGGTCTAGCGATGCGTATCATTATGCCTACGGGTGGATTCACGATGCCCATTATTGGTAAATCTGTTGTGTAATTTCCATGAAAGTTCTACATAAAGATGGTCACTTTACCACACCGTGCGCGTCAGCCGAGCAAGTCACAGCTGACGTCACACTGTCAGTGGTGCTGCTCGATCTCTGAGAAGAAGAAGCTGTTCAAGCTCGTCGATGGGCCAGTCGAACACTGGTTCTGCGACAAAAACCACGCAGAGTTGTGGCTGGAGTTCAGACATAAGGCAAAGACGTATCACCTTTGCCGGATGCTTCCGCAGGAGCGCGCAGCTGCACTTGCAGGTCGCACAATGGAGCAACAAATTTCTATTTTATACTCTGAGCTATGCGATCACAGCCCATTGTGAGTGCACTACTCGCTTTCGCGCTATACATCACGGTGATGTGTCCATGTCGTAAAACACTTAGCTGTCACCTGCCTCAGTTCTACGGGTCGGTGGCTGCAGCTTCTGTACTGGTATTCATAGAAAATCAATAGAAATAGAGTTTTTACCATAGACTGCGACACATTATTCTCATACACAAATAGCATGCTCTACTTCATCCTGCCGGTCGCGACAACTCTCACTCTAGTAGTCTTGAGCCACACTTGCATGCCGGCAAAGGTCAAGCTTAAGCTCGAGCTAGGCCACAATATTCTGGCCACTGGGTGATGCTGCTCACATTACTGCTTGCCTGGGTGTACAGGCATGGGTTCATGGAACTCGGATGTCGACCCGTTCGAGAAAGGGGGCTGTCCGATGTGTTGTGGACTAAGGGGCCATGCGAGGCTGAGGAAGATCTTGTACTACGAGCTCGACAAAGAGTACAGGAGCGCGAAGCGGGAGGCGAAACGACTTGCTTTCTTATACAACGAGGCGTGCTGGTACAACTTTGAGACCCAAGCACGCCATTGGAACGAGCCGTGGCATGAGACGAACGAGAATACTCGCTTGTGTATGCATTCGCACAAATATGGGACTAGGGGCACGCGCGAGGTGGGTGTGTTTGACATCTACTACTACGGCATACAGAGCGGTGCGCCACCCCTTCCACCAGAGATCGTCGCATCAGAACTAAGAGTCGCTCGGGCCTATGAAAAGCGCCTCGAGGAGGACCGCTTCGCGCCCTACGACTGGGCGCCTGGTGGGCGCAAATATGAGCAGCACCGCCGCGAATGTGAGACTGCAAAGATTCTAAAATGTTAGTATAAGTATGCAGCACATGGACTGGATTGACACTCAAAATGTGATATCATGGGACGGCAGGTCTAAAAGACAGCGTCGGGCATCACCAAAGACGTACTGGGAAGAATACGTTGAGACGGACGAGTGGTACCAACAGGAGCTTCTTGGCGATGTGCCACCAGAGGAGTTGCATGCGGCGTGCTTTGACTCGGATGTAGACGATGCGGAGAGCGATAGCATCATAGGGGAGGAGGAAGAGGACGTTGCTTATTCTGAAGTTGCAAGTAGTGAGGATGCCTCAGAATCAGACACAGAATCGGTCATCAGTGCAGCAACAGAAGCAGTCGAAATCGTTGTGCAAGTCACCGACGACGACGACGACGACGAAGTCATCTCGTCCGATGAAGGGGAGCCAACAGGCGAAGGATCAGATGGCGAAAGTGAGGGAGGCTCAGTACCGCAAACACGGATTGATCCAGTAGATTAAGAATATCTGAGATATGAATACACTGATGTTAACACCGATGCAACGTGGGGCACTTTTCTGGGGTGTATGCATTCCACTGAGGTCGTACCTAAGCAGCAAGGGGAACGACGCAACTCTGCGTGCCTTTGCGGCTGTGATAGGCGGCAGGTGGCTATTAGGGTACGAGAACGGCGACGAGGGTATGTTTGGCGGGCCGTCGTGGTGGAAGGAGGAGAGGCCCCTTCACGGCGCGCTGTGGGCGGCCTATGCAGCAACTGGAAACTCACAGTTTCTTAAAGTAGACACAGCAGTGGGTGCAGCAAACTGGATCTTTTCTAATACTAGTTTAATATGAGTGTGGTGGTGAACGCACCTGCTGTAGTTGCAAGTGTGGCCGCACTGTTTATTATTTCAAATGGCGTTGTGAATCGTTACCGACACATGACCGCCACACAAGAGAGTAGTGCATCTGCGCAGAAGGAGAACCTGCGACTGTGGACTACAATTTTCCCAGGCTTCTCGTAAGAAGAATGCTTTCGTTCCCTGGCATACATCGTCGCAGGAATCGTCGGCACTTAAACAACTTGCAAGAGAGTAGAATAACGCAACAAACAGTGCTGCAGGTTAACCAGGTGGTCTTTCCCGACGGAAGCTCAGTGGGAGGTGCAGGCGGCAATCTTGACACGGAAGTGACAACCAACACTCAAAGCAACGAGTATCAGTTTCTCGTCACCGATCGGGGCATTACCGATGCACTAGAGGATATCACAGCTGAAAACGTGACAGTAAATCAATACACCATTGCTGACGTCAACATACCAGCTGCCGGTACCACCGTGACCCTCGGTACTGACCAGATGCCAAACGTAGATGCCTGGCACAACGTGACACCACTTGACTCAACACTACCGGATCAGACCGCCGGTAGCTTCGTATATGCAAAATCGGCTACTCCACACATTAATAGTGTTGTATATGGTATAGACCAATCCACTACGGGGGAGGAGTACCTTGAAATTAAAGAGCCAGGCGTCTACGAGATAGAGGCTGACATGTATTGGGTGTCAGCTGTGTCATTGGGGACCGAGAAAACGATCGCCACACAGCTATACATTTCGCGTGTTGCACCGTATTCAGACTACTCCGGGATTGGCCCAGTATCAACTTGCTTCATGTTTGGGAACGTGAGGATGGGCTCCACGAGCGTGAGCACCGTTACCCAGTGTGCTGCTGGGGATAGGGTTCGAGTAATGGCTGTAGGAACACTTGCCTCGAGTGGTGCACCAGAGGTCACGTCCCCACCTGGCCGGAGCAGCCTGCGGGTACGTCGCATTTCGAACCACTTCAACGGACATCTCAGCTACAGTACTAGCGCAGGTACAGGGTTCGATATACAAGTGTACAGAGGCCTCCCGGAGGGAATCCCATTTAGTGACTACACTAGCCTTCCTCTGATCAACAATACTATAAATAGTGATTGGTCCATTACACGTGCGACTGCACCCACGTGGCTTAGTGGGGCGAGAGACTACTACATCAAAATAGACCCGATTCCTGTTGTATCAGACGGCTCTGGTGGTACACGAGACGCTGTGGTAACAATATCTCTAATAATCGCCTCACCACTTGATCAAATCGACTTGATCACAGAGCATCCGACAGACCCAACAGCGTATCACGCCGACTATTCTAAATACGTGGAGCTACTTTCTGGCACTTTTACCAATGGTCTAGTACGGTTCAAGTGTGGACCCCACTTGAATGCAAACGATCTCAAGGCTGGGATAGTCAATTTAGGTACCCCAGTGGGTGGCTTATTCCCAATCGAGTATTTTCCCACCGGGTGGCTCCATTACTCCTTCAGCTAAAGACTCCCTTTACTATGTGTACAATTCTAATACTCGCTTGTACTAAAAACGATATGACTATTTTTCGCCGTGTGCACCGCTTCGCACACTCATCACAGACACTGGAGTCCGCCTGATGCTGCTGCTGCTGCTGCTGCTGCTGCTGCCAGTTCGGGTCGGTGCGCGTGTATGCACCCGTGTCTTCCAACATTTACTGATAACAATACACCAGAAAAGAAATTTATGCCAGGCGCTTGAGTGTCAAAACACTCTTGCCAGCCGGTGCTACCACAAAACCTTCACTGTTGGGATGACCGTCGTGCGTAAATGTAGTATTGTCCTCTCTCCTGCCAACTGCGAATCCTGCCACCTGCAATCCGAATTTGTCGCCTTGCTTCAGTTCCAGACGCACTCGCTTTGGTGCTGAGTTGTCTGAGGACTGAGATGTATTATCCTTTAGCATCGCGTAAGAGACCTGAACAGGGCCGTGACCCACACCGTTAACTTGCGCTTGAAACGCGACACCTATATTATACTCCTCTGGCTCTGAAGCCATTTCTTCTATGATTTAGATAATTTAGCTTCGTTTTTCCACCAGTTCGCATTCTTAAACTTCCATTGGTCGTCAATGTTTTCCACAACGGTACCGTAACTCGTTTCTGCCCATGAAGAGCCCTTGAACATGTCCTTGAATTTGGAGACTTGGTATGTTCGTTTTAGCTGCACACCGCCCACAGAGAAAACACGAAGTCCCGGCCCAGCTTTCTCCTCCATTACAAATCCCAAGGTACTCGCCGCTAAAGATAAATTAGTGAAGGTGACGTAGCCGTTGGTCGACGAGGTAACCTGATCGTTTATGGTGCCAATGGCTCCGGTTACGCTAAAAGTTGCATGGTTGAAGATCTCGGTTATTCCAGTCTTATGGGTGTGTGGTTGGCCATAAAGGCGCAGATCGTACGTTCCTGGGGGGAGGTTTCTGAACTCAAACGAAATGTTGGGGCTTGCGTAGGTGGATATTGTAGACAGAACATCGAAACCTGCGAAACCTTTATCGAAACCCGATTGACGTGGAGAATAGGTTTGGTGTGGAAGCTCCTGTGTGTTCGCGACATGGGTAACGTTTGATTTTGCTTTGTAGATCCCGCTCCCGTCTTGTAGACACGATTCAACTTCATCAAGAGTATATTTGTCTGTCACGGTTGCGGTAGTGTATGCAGAACCGGCGTTGTTAAGCAGAATTTTATTCCATGGGCCGTCCTGGCCAATGAAGGTCTTGTAGATCAAGTCGCTCTGGCCGTTAGGTCCGATCCATGAGCTACCGTTATCGTCGCCAGACACTGGGTCTTCAACCCCACTTGGTAGGTGTTGGGAGTGATACACTTGGAAAACATAATCAACGCTCCACAGTTCAGTGTTATCGACCGCTGTGACCCCAACGCTTGAAACATCCCAGTGTTTCAAAGATTCTTGGTTTGTAGCGTCCATTGAATCACAGTTCTCGAACATCGATTCCATGTCTGTCACGTTTCCGACATCCCATAATGCAAGACTCTGGTTGAAGTGCGTACAGTCCTTGAACATCTCGGTCATTATTTCCACATTCGAGACATTCCAGCCACTGATATCCCCGTTAAAGGCAGTCCCAGTAAAGAGATTACTCATGTCCTTCAGATCGCTACTAAACGTCCAAGTGTCAATAGCAGGGGTAAGAGTTGGACTAGCCATATAAGTACTAATAGCACTTAGCAGTTGAGTGCGTGTCACAAACGGCGCAGCTGTCAGTGCAGCATCGGTTTGAGACCAATTGCTATTATAAAGGCCCCAGTTGGCATTAATTGCAATGACGGTAGCAATGTCTAACGTGAAGCCCTTGAATATATCATCAAAGCCCCCCGCCGCCACATTGCTAACTTTGTTACCACCCCAAGCATTAATCTGGAAATTCAACAGGTCACAGCCCTCAAACATCGATGACATGTTCGTCACACTTGAAGGAATCCAGACAGATATTGACCCCCCCGCAGTGCCGGTGAACATCACACAGTCCTTGAACATTGAGCTCATGTTTACCACACTCGTGACGTTCCAGTTAGATAGGTCTTGGTTGAAGCTAGAACAGCCCTTAAACATTAAGCTCATATCTGTCACTTTTGAGACATCCCAGTCATCTATGTCTTGGTTGAAGCTAGAACAGCCGTCAAACATCGAGCTCATGTTTGTCACATTTGAGACATTCCAGGCATATTGTGATACATTCACGCGCATCAAACCTCGGTTGAAGTTAGAACAGCCCTTAAACATTGACCTCATGTCTGTCACATTCGAGACAACCCAGTCAGTTATGTTTCCATCGAAGCTAGAACAGTCCTTGAACATTGAGCTCATGTCTGTCACATTTGAGACATCCCAGGCCGAAGACAGGGCTCCTCCTGCCAGTTGGTAATTTATGTGTTGGTTGAAGCTAGAACAACCCTCAAACATTGAGCTCATGTCTGTCACATACTCGACATTCCAGTCACTTATGTCTTGGTTGAAGCTAGCACAGCCCTTGAACATTGAGCTCATGTTTGTCACATTTGAGACATCCCAGCCACTGATATCTTCATCAAAGGCAAAGGGGAGACCTGAGTCGCGATTGAAGAGACCACTGAAGTTCGTCAGGGTGGACGCAAACTCCCAGCTACTCATATTACCATATGTATCTTCATAGGTAGTGGGTGAAGTGTACCAAAGATCGATAGCATCGATGACCTGATCGCGTGTTTCAAATGGAGCAATTAGCAGCTGAGCAGTGGTTTGCGACCAATAAGTCTGGTTTGCGGTGCCCCAGGCGGCATTAATTGCGACGACGGTATCAACAGGCCAATTACCAGAGTTTAGGAACATATTGGCGAAGTTTACCACATTCTCAACTGTCGAGATACCAGGAGATATGTTCTGCCAATTGTGGATGTTATTCCTCAAACCATCTGGAATGTCCGTGCAGTCCTCAAACATTGAGCTCATGTATTTCACATTTGAGACATCCCAGCTACTTATGTTTTGGTCGAAGTTAACACAGTCCTTGAACATTGAGCTCATGTCTGTCACATTTGAGACATCCCAGCCCGTTATGTCATGCTGGTTGAGGCCATTAGCGCCCTCAAACATTGATTTCATGTTCGTCACATACTGGACATCCCAAGTAGAGATGTCCCAAGTATCGATGTCTTGGTTAGAGAAAATGCCTTCGAAGCTCGTCAACCCGGAATCAAACAACCAAGTATTAATAGGACCATATACAGCTGAGGAGGCGGGATAACCGGAGATGGCAACCATTAGTTGGGCGCGTGTCTCAAACGGAGCCGTTTTCAGCTGAGCGGTGGTTTGAGACCACGAATTTGGCGCTGCAGTGCCCCAGGCGCTATTAATTGCGAGGACTGTATCAATGGGCCACGTACCAGTGCCCTTGAACATATCGGTGAAGCTGAGTATATTCGATACAGTCCAGTTTGCAGTAATGAGAGTCAAAGCGTCATTTGCATTTGATAACGTCGTGTAGTTCTCGAACAAGTTATCAAAACTAGTTATGGCGCTAGCGAACTCCCAATTTTGAATTGCTCCATATTGAGTATAAGCATTACTACTGATAATCGGATCGCTACTCAGATATTCCGAAATTGCAACGTCCAAGTCCGCTCTATTCGCAAATGTTCCGCTGACCTCCGAAGATTCATATGAGAACATACTGGCGTAGAAGAAAACGTTGAAGTGCAACTCGTAGATTCCAGGTTCCTGAATTTCGAGTTCTTGGATCCCGTTCTCACCCACAACAATGAGATCCTCGCCATCTAGCAGCTTCCAATTACGGAAAACGGTCCACCCGTTTGCTTCGTCGGGCAGGCGGTCTGCACTGTGCTGTGACGGATTAAACGTTGTATTCAAGTTAGCGTTCCAAGTGAAGTTGGCTCTTTCTTCATTAGTTAGAGTGCATATGTGCTTCCGCTCGCGTTGCGACTCTAGGAACTCAGTCATTTTGGTGTTTCTGTCCTTCCAAAAGGGCCTATCAGGGTCAAAGCTGGCGCTTGTAATCTTTAGGTACTGATGCCACTCTGCCCTGCCATTAAATGTGCCGTTATCTATCGGTGTCAAACCTGCTACTGACTCGTCAACATACATCTTATACCAGGTGGCATTATATGGGCCGTCATTAATATACTCCACCCTGTTAAATTGCAGATTACAGAGCAGCATAGGCTCCCCCGGGGATTTCAAAGTAACAGGCACATTGAGCGGTGGAACAAATGTGCAATTAAGTCGAAAAAACACTGCGTTTCCGGCAAATTCAATGAAGTTCAACTCGGCAGGATTCGTAAAGTACTTGCCGTGTGCAAGGTACTCGCCTAGATCCTTCGCCGACGTAACGTCCGGTAAGCCCTTCCTATTTAACGAGGTCGCCAGAAGAGTCACTGGCATTACAATACGTACATGAGAAAGTTTACAACCTGACGACACACCACGACTTGTCTGGATGTGTCACGACGGCCCACTCTGTCTTCTCATGTTGCATCCGCAGTAGCTTTGACCTAATCTCTAAACACGCGATGAGCAGCACGGAGTACACCATGATTACTATAGCTGGGGTGATGACCCACACGACGATGTCGATCATATCAATCATACTTTTAGAATAGATTCTAACCTATGTTACGTGATGAGTAACCCACCAAATTATAAGTCTAGCTCTGGTGCGGAGCGCAAGACGAACCCGAGAGTGTCGACGTCGAAGCAGGCTCCGGCGGCCGCCGCACAGCAGCCCCGTGCGACTACTACATATGGCAAACACGCCACGATGCCTGTGCTAGCATCTGACCTGTACGCTGAGGTTTGTCTTCCCGATTTACTAGAGTTTGACCCAGAGGAAATCAAGCTCGACGCCACAATTGTTGCGATCGGTAAGCGTCGCACAGGCAAGTCGTGGCTGCTTCGGAACATCATGTACCTCATGCGGGACAAGATCCCGGCTGGGATTGTCATTTCGCAAACCGACGAACTGAACAAGTTCTGGCAGCAGTATGTGCCGTCAAAGTATATATACCCGAAATACGAACCTGAGATTCTCGACGCAGTGTTCAAGAGGCAGAAAGATATCCTTAACGACAACTCCCTCACTGATGAGGAGAAGGATAAGAAGGCGCCCTTCTTCATACTGCTGGATGACGTGATCTCGGACCAGCGGCTCAAATACGACGAAAACCTCATGGAGTTGTTCGTTGCTGGGCGTCACTACCGACTCTTTGTGATGATTACAACGCAGTATGCTAAGGCAATTACTCCCACTATCCGTGGTAACACAGATTACGCGTTTCTATTCAAGTGCGCACAGCAGAGGCAGCGCGAGGCTCTGTGGGAGGACTTCGCCGACGCGCTGACTAAAGACGCATTCAATCAAATGCTAGACGCCTACACGGAGGACAATGAGATACTGGTCGTCGACACCAGCCCCGAGAAGATGGTTGACCCACTGGAGCTATTCGCGTGGTGGAAGGCCGTCGACCCCGGTGACTTTGCGATGGGCAGTAAGGAATATTGGCAGAGCGCGATGACCGGGGACGACGGCGACGTCCCGCCACAGCAAGGAACGGGCGGGACGTCTCGCCTCGTAACTGTTAAGGACATCATGCCGGCGCCGTTCAAGCAGATGATATAATACTACCCTGGCTCTCTGTGCTTTGTTCATTCAGACGAGACACTTAGATTTTTCTAGCTAGTAAACACATATGGCAACTGCCCTCTCTATTCAGGTCGCTGTGACACAAGCCGTCGCCGGCACCTTGATAGGCGCTCTGGTCGAAATGGTTATCCCCAGATTCACCGAAGGCGCTTCCGCGTCAAGCCTAACTTTTGAAGCTCTGGTGCAAGCGGGCTTGACGGGCGCGGCGATTTCGACGATCGCGCCTCGAATGTCTTCATCCGATCCGACGCATGGTATAATTTTCGGGGGAGTTGTATTGAGCGCTCAACCGGACTTTGCGGCTCGGGTTGCGAAGCTAAGCGCGCTAGTGAAGACGATGGGTCTGCAAGCTGTACAGAGAAGCAAGGCACCGGTAGCAGGGGTGTAGTGTCCCAGTTTAGGCTCTTAGCCATCGCCTCCCACATCTTGTCGAGGTGGCGTAGCTTGCTTGGCGACTTGATCAATGGGAAGAACATAGAGAACTTGGGGCATCCAATCGCCTGGAAGAGTCTGCGGAAGACGTAGTTGTAATTGAGAAAGTTCTTGCGGCCTTCCATCTTGAAGGAGTCAAATGGCCGCTGCAGCTCGTGGAACATCGTGTCCAGCTGCTGTATCAGCAGCGGGCCAGGGCACGGTGGTCGTATGTCTGTGAGGCGGTAGATGATCTGCAGCCACTTCTCGATGTAGAGCTGCAGATTCAGAGATCTGAGTACTGCTCGAATCGTGTCCTTGTTGAGAACTTGGTACGTGCCGTCACATAGCTTCTCAGCAATGAGCTGCATCTCGTGGCGCGGGATAGGAGATTCGTGAATGAGGAGCTGACTAATTCGCTCATGCCAATGGTGGATCTGCTTGTAATTGCTTCCCCGAGTAGGCACAAACTTGCCATACATAGTTTCAAAGTAAATGTTGCCATTCTGCACCACTCCACAAGCTGTACAGACACGGGATCCGGGGTGTGGAGTACCGGACCCACAGTAGACGAACTCGCCATTGCCGCAGTCAGCACATACGCGACTGTCGCACTTGCTGGCATCTCGATCGACAGCAAGTAGGTGCTCCATGTCAGCAAAAGCAGCGTCCACATCGCCCTGACCACTGACCACCAGCATTGCATGCTTGCCCCGCTGTGCTACTTGCATTGGAAGAAGTGTGGGCGCATTTTCCAAGCTGTCAGAGTGCATGGCTCGGGACCTAAGTGGAACATTCATGGAACAGGCCATGTTCCTGTCAAATCACGAGCACGAGGCTGACGAAACCCTCGTGACAAACGCAGGGGGTGGCGAAACCTTCGAGGGTAAACCATTCTGCCTGCAAACCGTATATCCCTACCACAACAGTGCAGGTAGTTGGGAGTGCGCCATTGTAAGCGAAATGACCTCCTGGCTCGCACCGATAAATATTGTAGACGACATTGGGGAAACTGCTGACCTTCTACAAGTTGGCGATACAATTCGACTCGGTTCCCTTGACACCAATCATGGTTTGACGGGGTACACTGACTATGTGGTGATCACGGAGATTCAAAAAATCACAAAGGTCCATAATACTACTGGTGCAATAGTACAAATCGGTAATAATATAGATTTCCTTGGTGATAATGCAAGCACCGCCACACTTGCTGTTGATGCAAGCACCGCCACACTTACAAGGGACCGATACATGTACAGAGTCAACAGTACACTTAACGTCACGGAACTTCCAGATTACTTGCCAGACACGGACTCATCAGACTGGTGGCACAATGAAAATAAAGCAGGAATCACTCTAGCAAACAGGTTTAACGCAGTTGACCATCATGCTCCAGTGTACAAGATGAACTACCCGAAGACAACCGAACTGAAGCTCACTCTCGATCGTGGGATCGGAACGGTGCATAAAATAACCTTAATTGGGTATCATATTAAGAGCTCAGACTCGGGTGTGTTCGACAGTGTAGGGGGGTCACGTAACCAGGACTACTATACGCTGCGAATCAAGGAATTGCAAGGCGGAGGGGGGTTAATCAGCAACAAGCCGACCCCAAATGGCTGCTTCGCAGTCCTCAGCACCGGTCACTCTGAACACAGATCGACTGGCGCGATTGAGTATGAGATGCACGACCCCGTCTCTGGTATCGCCTCGGCACGAGTGAATTCTTCACAGCCACTGAAAACGCTCACAGTAGAGGTGTTGGACATGAATGGCGAGCTTGCTAAAGTCAACAAACTACATCTGTGGTTCAAGTTGCTCACTACTTCCTGCTGATGATTACTATTTCTGAGGCCAGTGCTGTGAAGCAACCATGGGTATGGATGTGGGAGGTCCTAGTGTTATGAAATTGTATAGCCAAGCCGGTGAGCAGGGTACGCCCCCCGACGTCGGACAAGCTTATGCCAGTGGTCTTGCCGCAGCGGAACTCGCGCACCGATCGCATTACGCCACTCCAGCAATGCCTGGTCAGCAGTATCCACCACCGGGGAGGGTTGGCGCTGGGCCCGGCGATATCCCCATCGACTACAACTTGACCGAGGGCATGCCAGTTAAGTACAGCGTCCCTTCTGCGCAGAAGGAGCGCCTCGCGACGAGGGAGATGGTCCGCGACGCTATTCGACTGTCCGAGAAGAACCAGACGCCTGGCGTTATTCGCACCGACCCAATTACAGATGAGGAGGTCAATTTTGTGAAGAGCATGAAAGATCAGGCAGAGCTTGCGGACCTTGACCGCTACGTGAACATCTTTTTCGACCCACGCAAGCCCGGGAACCTGCCTAAGCTTATGGAGATCTACCCTGAGTTTGTCGACCGTCGCATCCAGCAGACTAAGACGGATTATGAATTTGCACTTAGGTCGCAGATGATCGATCAGTGGGGCGTCAACACATTTGACGACCTCCTTTTCCTATACTGGCGCGATCAGGGCAAGATCAGTGGCCCTAATCTCCTGCGGAAGAAGTCTGTCGACCACAAATACACTGCTGGCTATCTCTCTCCCTTTTACTGGGGGGTTGATACTGGAATCCATAGCAATGGTGGCGACATTATGCTTCCCTTCGCGTCGGCTAATTACGGCAAGCGGCCTCTTGCAGGCCAGGCTACAGACTGGTCTTTGCCCGACTTTAAGGATCAGCCACTGTCACTGTCTAGAGGTACTAGGAACTATGCAAGTGCACTGTATGGAGACGAGATTGAAATCTAAACTACTTTCTAATACTGAAGTAGGATCAGATGCAGGCACCAAGTGCAGGGGTCGCTGTAGAGACGGTCGACGGCGTGCGCGGCATGCTTGTCAAAATGGGTCTCGCACAGCCGTCCAGCCGCGCGTTCGTCGCGGGGGTCACCGCCGCAGGGCTCCTCTACATCGCAGGAAAGCCAAACGCAGCTTTCCGTGAAGAAGATGGAAGCATGAAACCCTTCAGTCTCATCTCCTCAGAGCTAGACGCTACCACTACACATTTTCTACTGCTTCCTTCAGCTGTAGCTATCGCAGCGTTCCTTTTCACATGAGCGAGACTGTTGGCAGTTTCCTAAAGGCGAAGCTTTGCAACATGGCGCGCTGGGTCGAGGGGGAAGTTGGCAAGGATAACCTAACAATCGATGTAGTGAAGTTTGCCGACGACCGCAGCGAGTTAGAGGCTGTCCTGCTAGCGGAGAAACTTGCTAGCAAGTCGGCACAGATCGCAAACCAAGACTGGTACGCTCTGGTCAAGATGCTTGAGAAAGAAGACATTCCCACCAACTGGGCCCACTCGTTTGCATGCCTGCTGCACGCAGTGAAGGCGCGCGATGAAATGCATGACAAATTTTGGCGCTATATGCAGCTGTTCCGTGATGTTGTCAATAAATCTAACGAGTAGTATAAGCTAAAACGTTTCAATGAACCCAGATTCGGACCCGATGATGATGGGTGGCCTAGACCCGGCCAAGATGGCAGAGGAGAAGGCTAAAAAGAACACAAAGCCTGCTAAACCACCCACTGAGGCAGAGTTAGCCAAGGAGGCCCGCCTTCAAGCTAAGGAACAGAGGCTGGCTCAATCTGTTACACCCGCACCTAAAGCAACACCAAAGCCTCGCGCTCCGGCGGCTGCCGCAGCTGCGCCAGCCTTCGAGGTCGACAAGCCGTACTTGATTGACAGGATCGAGGCATACAGAGAGCGCTTTCCACACCTGAAGAAGAGGAACAACATCTCTGCTAAGTCAACGGTAGACGAGCTCTTTGACGAGCTGCACTACTACGAGAAGCAGCTCGGCTCGGGGGACAAGGGCGGCGGTGTCGGCCCGATGCTACTTCACGGATCAATGTGCATTGTCGAGGCGGTGCACAGAGATGTCTTCAATCCGTTCAACCTCAATCTCACAGGTCTCGGGCAGGTCACTAAGGACAACATGGACCAGTTTGAGCCCATCGTGGACGAGCTGCTCATCAAGTACGGGTCGTCTATGTACCTTGGCCCGGAGATGCGACTTGCTCTCGCACTTGGCTCGGTGATCATGACAGTCCACGGTGCGAACAGCGGCGACCCTCGCATCGCGAACGCACTTAGTAAAATGAACAACACGGTAAAGGTTGCAGAGTCAAGCAGCGACCTCTGATAAGTTCTAAAGTGGTGATACTGAACATGGAGGGGTTTGCACACGCCTTTAATAATCTTTTCCGTAAAGCAGGGACGAAAGGCATCCGTACAGTAGTCCAAGAAACGGAGCATAGTGCAGTAAACCAAGCTGGTCGTGCTGCGGAGAAGGCTGCAGCTAAAGCCGCTGCTGCTCCCGAGATTGCCATTGTGAGAGAGGCCAATGCCGCAAATCGTATTCGGGCCAACTATATGGGGGTTGCTACAGTTGCGACTCCGGTTCTCGCTGCTGGTGGTGGTATGTTTGCTATTTGGCGCACAGAGCAGACTATGCGCGACTTTGGTAAAAAGGGAGCTGAATTTGGGCAAGATATGCTCGGGGCGCTTCACGAGGACGTGGAAGCCGCATTGCAAGCTATTAAAAGTGTACCACAAGGTCTGACGGATGGGCTAAACATAAGTGGTCCAGTCAAGACTTTGATACAAGCTGGATCTACAGCTGTCATGGTTGGTGGTGCCATTTTCACAGTGTATGGTACGTATCGGCTGTTCAGGTGAGCTTTCGATACAGGTAGTAGCCCCCCATACCAAGTACTAGGACTAACAAGATAGAAGAGCCACTTCCACCAGAAGAGCCACTTTCGGGCAGTGGTGGGCTGAAGCTGTAATTTAGGTCGTCGTTATACATCGATGTATAGTCTTGGCTAGGTAGGTGCGTAAGAAAGGGGTCGGGTATGATTGGATAATCATCATTATAATCATTAGGATTAACCTGTGCAAAAGCAAGTGCTACATTAGTGCCCTCCACACCTGCGCGAAGCGCAAGTGCTTTAGCCGCATCCGCGCCTCCTCCTTCTGCCCCCGCCGCAATTTTTGCCGCCGCATCCGCGCCTCCTCCTTCTGCCCCCGCCGCAAGTGTTTTTGCCGCCGCCTCCTCCTCCGCTTTTGCCGTCGCCTCAAGTGCTCTTGCCGCCGCCTCCTCCTCCGCTTTTGCCGTCGCCTCAAGTGCTCTTGCCGCCGCCTTCTCCTCCGCTTTTGTGCCTGACACCACAAGTTGATAGCCTCCGTCCCACGTTTCCATCCACATACCTCCCCCTGTGTGGAAGTTTGGCCCTAAAGGAGGGGGGCGCGCAACGTTGTATACGCCTGTATGGACCGCAAAGGCACCAGTACGGGCTCCACCTTCTCCTATATGGGCTCCACCTTCTCCTATATGGCCTACACCTTCTCCTATATGGGCTCCACCTTCTCCTATACGGATTCCTGCCATCTCTATTTCCTCTCCTGTTGCCACTGCTCCCGCCCTCAACAATGACGGCGTTGGCGCGAGAGCATGGCTAGCACCTCCGATGACGTTCTTAACGCCCTTACCTACCACGTCAATCAAGCCCGGAGCAACAAGATCGAAAGCCACGTCAGCCGCTATCCATCCTTCGCCTGCAGCCGCTTCACCTGACGCTTTTTTTTTCAAGTCATCTTCACACTTCTTGCGCTTCACCTCGTCTGTATAAGAGTCGCAAGTCTTTATCTTGTTCGTGTCAGATACACTCGACGAGAGATTGATCAACGACCCCGCATAAGGGAGAAAATTCGTAATTTGTCGTGTCTTATCCCATGCTACCTCATCTGCCTTCTGGAACATGAATCGGTTAAAGCGGTCGAGCGCCTCGCCCTCGAGGTCGCGCGGGTCGTCTGGAAGAGTGCCTTCAAAGTGTAACTTGAACGTCTTGCTCCACTCCGGGCAACTGCCACCCTTCTCCGCACAATGTGGTTTTTCCCCTGGTTCAGCCATAAAAGTTGGTTTGGCTACAGCACCCTCGCGAGCTTTGAAGTCTTCGTAAGTGCGTCTGACAGGGTTATACTCATTTTGAAAGCTTTTGAAATTGTCTGCGATCTCCGTAGCCATAGCCGCCTTTACATCATCTGGCCAGTCTTCAGACGTCTGAAAACACAGGCTCTTGCCTGTTTCGGCATCTATTTGCGGTGGATATTTACACCTCTCTGGGGGAAATAACCCTCTCATTTCCTCGGAATACGTGAAATATCCATCTTTACCCCAATCCTTCTTGTATTCATCCCACTCTGTTTGCATTGTGGCGGGCGAGAAGGCGTCTGCGATCTGCTCCCTGCGCTCCTTAATCAGCCTGTCCTCTCTCTCTTTCATTCCAAAGCCAAATCCTTCTTTTACTCCATCCCAGAATGAAGGAGGGCTAATGTTGATTCCACTGTGAACTCCTATGTCGGAGTAGTGAGGTTCTTTAGGTGCTTCTCGCGCTTTGCTGATGTTTCGCCACATCTTGTTTAGCACGACCATACCACATTTAGAGTTTAGATTATTCTGAGCATTTAACACAAGTATGCTGACGATTGCTGTTATAGGTCTAGCTGCTATTTACGTGCTCATGTATGGCACAACGTCAATAAGGCAACATCTGACAACCCCGTCAGATCGGCCGGCTGTACTAGGCGGTCCGGCCGCCAACACTGGAACGGTCTACGAGCAAGGGTTTCAGCGCCACTTAGAGCAACCGACACCAAAGCCCGAAGAGGCAGATGCCACGCCAATGGAAGTGCTCGAAAAAGACTTTCTAGAGAAACAGATGTAAGATCATGGGCTCAATTCAGCTTGAAGCAGATGAGTATAGGCAGTATATGCACACTGCTGAGACACCGACTGGTAAAGTAAACCAGGACCAGTGGGTTGATTGGGGTGGTGTTACGACGGTGGTCGACCCGCCCCTAAACAAGCAGTGGATACACGATAGCCACGACGGACATATGAAAAGCGCCGATCGCGGCCGCTTTTACGACGCAGAGCGAGTCAGGGAGTTGCAGAACTGGGAGCAAACGTCGAGGAACAGCTTCCCGTCCACATATACGCCTGCAGTTAGTGATATTAACAACTCTATGTTGTACTCCGATCCACGCGGCCTTGGCTGCCGCTCGTGGCGTGGCTACGTACGGGACCCTAGGCACTTTGGGAAACTACCATCGATCACACAACTGCTGCGGTCGGATAAGCTGGCCGAGAAGTCTGTTGGTGATATCGAGGCCGAGATGCGCGAGGCAGACCGCACTCGTGGAGCAAGGCTCTTCACTCCATAATCGTACATCAATTTTCCCACGATTAAGTTACACATGAGTGACACACTTGGCCAGATTATTATGGTTGCCGGCGCAGTGGCGTTTATGCACACTTTGCAGGGTGGTGGCAACGTGGGTAAGTCTAAGGAAGCCAGTATTGCTGGGGGCATTAATCCGGATCTAGCGTACGACCCGTCCCGCTGGAGACACGATGGAAGCCAGCCAATTTCTCGGCGGAATGGCAACGGGCCACTCAACGAAAACTATACTGTGCAGCGTTTGTACGACCTCATTGACTAAAATTTAATTTTGAAATGTCACGGAAAGTTCCACTTACAGAGCGACACACGACTCCACACGATGGGCAAGCGCAAGTTGCACAACAGGTGCTACTACAGCTGCGACTGGACGGGCTATGCGATGGGCTCGCCGAACGCCTACATGCCTGTCTTCAAGAATGGCAAGATGACCAAGAAGGGCTCGTACTGCAACTTCGAGTCGGTTGTCGCGCATGCGCGTGAGTTGGTCAAGCAAGGCGCCATGACCGCCGAGCAAGCGTACGAGGTCAACCAGCACGTGCTCGAAATGACGGGCGGGGTGGCGCTTCCGCCATCTGAGGAGCTTCACTATGGGAACCTCGACCACTTTGGCGGCGACCTGAGCATGCACGCCTTTGCGTGCAAGAGCATCGCCCTCCACCCCATCACCGGCGTGAAGGTCAGCCCGAAGGGCGTGTACGAGGTGATTCTCTCCCCGGAGAAGGAGGACACGGCGACGGCGCGCGAGATGTACAACAATCACGGCGTCGAGAGGATGCACTACCCGATGGAGAACTACCTCACGACGCCCTACATGCTTCCCCGCTCCGAGGGGCACCCACACGCCTTTCTCACCAAGGAGACACAGAAGCGGCCAAAGCTCAAGCAGCGCGACGTCGTCTTCTTCTACCACATGCAGCCCAACGGCCTGCCGCACAACGCCGCCGCGTCGAAAATTATGAAGCGCGACATATGTGGAGACCTGCTCATCGTTGCCAAGACGCGCGAGCCAAACCTCTTCAACGAGATGCGCTTGGTCAACTTCACCGGACAGATGTACGACGACGTGTTTGAGAAGAAGAAGCGCGCCGCAAAGCCCGTCGCGCCCAGTGCCGGGATCTGCAGCGACGAGTGGAATGAGCTGCAGGGTGAGTTGCAGAACTCGCTCACGGACTTCGAGGCGAGCGTCTCCAAGGACGCAGAGCAGCCGGGCACGCTTGCGAAGGGCGCGGTGATGCCCCCAGCGACTGGCAAGGAGCTTGCTGTCGTTGCCGAGCTGCGGGGCTTCACGCGGCCGACCGTTGAGTCGCGCTGCTAGTTGTTTATTCTAAGTAGTGTATCAAAGGCTATGTCCTCTCGCTGGGCTGACTGTGTAGAGGATGACCCGGAGACACCCCCTCCCAGTCCTAGAACGACTTCCAACAACCGCTACATTAAGTGGCTAAAAGAAAACCCCTGCACACAGAAGTACTTAACGTGCCTGAGCAACAACCATGAGTGGACGCGCCTAGAAGAAGCACAAAAGCAAGCTTATCGGCAATCGGCACTTGCTTGGCAAACACAGACGGGCAGAAACAAGTCGACGTCGCAGCGCAAGTATGACGCACGGCGGAGGGCAGCGGAGGAGTTGCCAGTCAAGGGCTCGTACGAGACGCTCTTCAACCACGCGTCGCTCTTTGCGCCTAAGAGCAACTATTAAATGGCCAAAACTAATTAAGCCCCTGCGCGCCCCTCGGAAACCGCGCTCTTGGCTTGTGATCTGGTGAACGATCGCGCTTTTGTGGAGTAGCTGTCAGTAACAGGGTGGACCAGTCTCCCCACTGTCGATGCAACAGAGGCCGACGGATTGCCGGCAGTGTGTAGTCCATAAACGCTGCGTAGTAATAGCCAAGAAACCTTCTTAGTTGCCTACGTGTGTGCTCTAGTCGTCGCAGTATGGATCTATACACATTAAGAACACCCGGGTTCAAATGTACTCCGCCGATTACTGCAAAGCCGCCTTGCTCTCCCATTCTGATGTATTGCCTAAGTGTTGCTATTGCATTTGCATGTTCTCGAAGATCCGTCCCGATCTGGCGGTACTGATCGGGTGTGATTAGTGGCCACTGTGAGTGCCTGGGCATCGGCCGCTGTCGTGGCGGAGATTCCATGAATTAGTTCTTTCGTTAGATTATTGGATTATTGCCTTCTGCATGTAACCACGCATGATGTT
>VMHT01124795.1_pt1 | contig 29041 bp, 31 predicted proteins | sample 4693611 | NCBI WGS metagenome assembly VMHT01 (sample SAMN12280063, study PRJNA550983) | marine metagenome | isolation source: seawater sampled from same location over 5 years 0.02-0.2 micron viral filtrate | place: USA: collected off the coast of southern California halfway between the port... ... | reverse complement strand
AACTCCTGAGTTCTTTTTCCAATAAGCTCGCTATCTTTTTCAATTACCAATTCCACCAAATATTCATTTATATCTACTAGTGATGATGAATCATTTTCCCCAGATCTGTTTTTAACCAAAATAAATCCTAATAGTGCGATAAAAATTACACCCCCAATACTTATTGGTAATCCAGCATAGGCAAAATCAAAAAATTCAAAACCTTTATCTGAATATTGATCTCTAAATTCAGAAATAATTATATTTGGTGGAGTTCCTATCTTTGTATTCATACCACCCAGAATAGAGGCAAATGCTAGAGGCATTAAAAATTTTGAAGGGGACCAAGACATCTTTTGGCATATTCCTAAAGTTACAGGTAAAAGCATTGCCATGGCACCAATATTGTTCATAAATGAAGACAGAATAACTGCGATTCCCATCAGGATAACTAGAAATTGGAATTCGCTTTTAGCAATTTTTTGAAGAAGATTACCAATTTTACCAATTAACCCAGACGCTTCTAAACCTTTACTTATTAGTAATACTAAAGCAACCGTTATAACAGCAGGATGACCAAAGCCTATAAATGCTTCTTTTGCAGGCACAAAGCCCAGCACGACTAGAACCGCTAAACTGGTTAGTGCAACTGCATCATAGCGAAATTTTCCCCATATAAACATTCCAACCATTATTAAGAGAACGCATGAAAGTATGATTTGATTAGTATCCATAAGAAGATAGATACTTTACATCAAGTTGATGCCATTATCATGAAACTATTAAGTTTAATTAAAATTACAGCAATCATTGATAAATTAAGGCTTTTTGATAGTAAATATAGTAAAATTTGTTTACAAATTAAGTTTTTGTTAGTTTGACTATGTGTCATTTTGACAATAAAATTCCCTTCTTTCTTAATTATGAGAAAAATATAGGGGTAAAACTTCATGGAGTGGGTTTATGAAGACAATAAACATGAAAAAATTTAACAAGGCACTGATCCTTCCTTTGTTATTATTTGTATTAGCCAATTGTGCTGGTACTAACGTTACTACTTTTTCTTCTGCATCTATTATGCTTGATGACTTTATTGAGCAAAATGGAGGTAAAGGAGCGGTTAATGACGAGACAATTCATTATCCATTAGACATTCAAACTTTGTCTTGTTCTGAAATGCAAGCAAATAGACTTAGAATTTCTAATTTAATTAATAGTTTGTCTGAAAGAGTTGTTGAAAACTCTAATAGAAGTACAAGTTACTCTACTTATGGACTAACAAAACACGATCCTCTGATTGGTACGAGTTTCATCGGCGTTAGCTCAGTTGGTTTAAACCCTGAAGTTTCAGAATTCAGAAAGCTTAAATTAGTACTCGAAGAGCTCAACACTACTTCTATCCTCAAGTGTACTCCACCTGAGGTAATGAGAACTCCGTAAAAAAATCCTAATTTTCAAGACTACATGGCTATATAATTAATTATGGCCATACGTCTTGCTTATTTATTTAGTTTTTTATTTATATTTCTTTACAGTATTTTTACCTTTTTTGGAATCGGCCTCTCTCTTGAGCCTGGAATGGAGATTGGTGGTGTATCAAGATGGTGTGAAAGGGTAAGCGATAGTATATTTAGAGAACCTGTAAATACGCTTACAAATCTAGCTTTCATGGTAACTGGTTTGATAATGTTTCATGTTCTTAATAGGGATGAAGATAACGTTAATACCTTTCATACCCTTACTTCAATAGCTATTTTATATGCCTCTGCAGCTATTTTTTTAGGCCCTGGATCATTTTTAATGCACGGTACTCACACCGAATGGGGTGGATGGGCAGATAATTTGAGTATGGTGATGTATATCGTTATCCCTTGGCTTTATAACTTTAAGGTAATGGCTAAATGGAGCGTAAGTACTTTTTTTAAAGTTTATCTAAGCATCATTGCAGCTTATGGTTTAGGTAGATGGTTTCTTGGCGATGGCATGGGGATTGGATTTAGTGTTTATGGTGTATCTATTGGAATATGGGTTGTATCAGAGTTCTTGTTTAGATTCTGGAGTCAGAGAATGAGATTCATCTCTGGATTTATAGGTTTTCTCGTAGCAGCTATATTTGGTATTTATCCTCAGGAAATTTTTACTAATCTTGATCAGTACTGGTGGATATTATTTTTCTGGTTACCTGGGATTATTTGCAACACCGAACCTGATTATGAACGAAAGCATTTCCCTTGGTATTTTGTAGGAATGTTTTTATATATTTCGGCTTTTGTAATTTGGTTACAAGGGTATCCAGATCAACCATTATGTAATCCAGATTCTTTGATTCAGCCACACGGTATATGGCATATATTGTGTTCTTTAGCCACACTAAGTTTCTTTGTGTTTTTGAGAACAGAACAATTAAAAAAAAGAGAGGCATAGACCTCTCTTTTTTTTAATGAAATTATCTTCTCGGCCAAGCTTTAACAGGAATTATCAAGGAAGTATTTAATACTTCTCTCATCCCTTTTACTTTCCTTGAAAATTTTTCAAAGGCTTTCGAAGATGTTTGTTCCGTAGCTCCATCAGTCAAAGTTACAAAATCAGATGCTCCGATATAAACAAAATGAGTAAATTCATCATTGCCATAAAGAACTCTGTTTAGTCCATAAGAGCTTGTAACAGATCCTGATTCAACATTGGATTCCATTAGTTCTGACCAAGCCTCGGCGTACTCTTCTTCGTTTTCTAAGTTCATTCTCATGTCATATTTAGTGAATGCAGCGTCAACAGTCCAATCATTGGCTTCAATGATAGGGACAATTGCTAGATTTGATACTGGGCTAGCCGAATTCATCAAGGATCCAAGCATTGTGGCAGCTTCTGGACAACTTTGAGTTAGTGCTCCTGCATCTTGAAAATCTTCTCTAGTCATATAAGAGGCAATAATAAAGTGCGTAGAGTCACTTGCTCCATTTAGTGTTTCGGACATTAATCCTAAGTCGCCTGGAAATTTCTTACCACAATCAGAAGCATGAAACTTATCCAATGCTGAAATTACACCAGCCGGATTCGTTACATTCATATGATAGAAAACATGCATCACATGCCTTTCACTTTGTGCAAAAATAAATCCAGATGAAATTAAAGTTATTAATATAAATAATTTTTTCATTTTTTCTCCTTAATAATCTTTATTGTTGTGGCGCCCAATCTTTAACAACGCCCGACATATTCACTGCTTTAAGTTCTCTGATATTTGAAACTTTCTTTATAAAGTCGGTATATTCTTTAGTAGGAGTGACATTACTCATGTATCCATCTAAATAAACATCCATATCTTTAAACCCACAATAAGCAAAATGAGTACCATATCTTTCAACATTCATTCCTGGCCCCATGGCAACTAAGGCCCAAGATCCAGTGCATTGTTCACCTGAACTCATCAAGTTTGAATATGCTTTTGCATAGCTTGCAGGATCTTTAACATCCATTAAAAATACCTGAAATATTTGATCAGCATTAGGATCACCGTCACCCATTAAAGGCATTCCCATAAACTGATACGTTTGTTCAGATATCTCATTCATAGTGCTAAGGAATTTTCCTGCAGCAGGACAATTAGTCCAATTATTTGCCCACATTAAGTAAGACATTTTATCAGGAAAAGTAATAATGATTGTATGAGTAGTCTCTTCTGGTCCATTGAAAAGCTCCTGCATTAGTCTGACAGAAGATGTTCCTGGGCAGTTAGCATTTGATAAACTATCCAAGGCAGAAACAACAGCCAGAGGATTGTCAGTTTGAATTCCAAAAAATGCTTGAAATGGCCTTTCTTGAGCAACAACAAATGTCGAACCCAATAATGCCAATATTAATAATATTTTATTCATAATATCTCCTATATTAGAACTTTTAATATATAACATTAATAACTCTAATGTAACGAAAAAAATATTGTAAAAGAACGATATGAATTTATTGCATCTGAGATTTATAATCATATTAGAAACGTTATAGGAGAAAAAAATGAGTGATGTTCTTAAGGTAGATAATTTAAAAGAAGGTGTATCAATACTTACGCTCAACAGACCAGAGGTTTTGAATAGTTTAAACAAAGAACTTGTAGATTCTTTATTAGATGCTTTTGATGATATTTATGAGAATAATTCAATAAGATCGGTAATTATCACTGGTGAAGGTAGAGGCTTTTGTAGTGGTGCTGATCTAGCCGGAGGAGGTTGGCCTAGCGATCCAAAATGGTCTCCAGGAGAGTCAACTGCTAATGCAATGGAGATAGGATTTAATCCTTTAGTCAGAAAGATTGTTGATTGTCCAAAACCAGTCGTCAATGCAATTAACGGTATATCTGCTGGTGGGGGAGTAGGTTTAGCGTTGTGTGGAGATTTAATAATTGCATCAGAGTCTGCTAAATTCAAACTTGTCTTTGGGCCTCAATTAGGAATTATTTCTGATGTTGGAGCATCATGGCTTATTCCAAATTTGCTTGGAAGAGCAAGGGCAAATGGGATGGCTCTTTTAGGAGAGGATATAGATTCAAATAAAGCATTAAATTGGGGATTGGTTTATGAAGTAATTCCTGATGATGAGCTACAACAAAAAGCAATAGACTATGCAATTCAATTATCTAATGGAGCAATTACTGGATTAAAAGCTATTGTAAGGGCTCACGATAATGCTCTTAAAAGTACTCTTAACGAGCAGCTTGATTATGAGAGAGATACACAACGAGTTCTTTGTGATGGTGATGTTTTTAAGGAGGGAGTAACTGCATTTATTCAGAAAAGGAAGCCAAATTTTCGAGATATTGAATAATTCTCCTATAAGTATTTCCAATGAAAGTAGTTTTTGATGTTCAGCATTTATACTATTTACCTCAATATTTACCTGTTATAGATGTTCTTAAAGAATTCACACAAGAGATAAAATTAATTGGATATGAAAGCGATAATTTACTATTAAATAAAATAGTAAAAAAATCATTTGTTGATACAGGGCTTGAATATGAAATTGTTGAAGACTGGAAAGAAGCACTTTCGAATTATCTAATAGATAAGCCGCACTGGATAATTTTTGGTAATGCTGTATCAAATCTAGACCAACTTCATAGAGCTAGTAAAACTGTTTTAATGCAACACGGAGTAGGGCCAAAAAGTATTTATTATGAAGTATCAAAAAATCCAACATCAGTAAGATTTGTCGAAGGGCTTAAACGATTATCTAAGCTCAATAAAATGTTTCCCGATGGAAATTTTATTGATTCTGGTTTTGCTAAACTGGATTCTGCTGTAAATAAAAATATAAAAATAGATTCATTATCCTCTCTTGGATTAGATGAAAGTAAACCTACGTTGCTTTATGCTCCTACTTTTTATCCAAGTTCTATAGAATTGTTCAGTAAAAATTTTCCCGAAGACTTTAAAGACTTTAATATTATTTTAAAACCACATTTTTTCTCCTTAACTTTAAAAAAATATAAAGCACAAAAGCTACTATTAGAGACGTGGGAGAAGTTTGATAATGTATATTTAACAAAAATTGAAGATTATAATTTATTAAATTTTATGGTTATTTCAGATGCTTTAATTTCTGATGCTTCATCATCAATTTTCGAATTTGCTGCGCTAGATAAACCTGTTATTTGGTGTGATTTCTATAAGTTACGATGGACTTATCGTGGCCTTTTATCATTTCGTTTCAAAAAACGCGTTGATGAAAGTCTCGAAGTTTTTCATCAACTATGTGAAAGAGCAAAAAATTATCAAAATCTTGATAATGCTGTACGTAATTCGATAGCTAATCCTGATTCAAAAAAATCTATCAGACGTGCCATTACAGAGGAATACATTGGAAAAGTTGATGGTCTATGTTCTAACCGTATTGTAGATTATTTAATAGAAAACAAATGAAAAAAGTAATTACTTTTGGTACTTTTGATGTTTTTCACATAGGTCACGTAAGCATTCTTGAGCGCGCAAAATCCTATGGTGATTATTTAATTGTTGGAGTCTCATCTGATGATTTGAACCTTTCAAAAAAAGGGCGTAAACCAATTTATAGCGAAAAAGATAGAAAAAAAATTATTAAGTCTCTAAGTTGCGTTGATGAGGTATTTTCGGAAACGTCACTTGAACTGAAAAGGCAGTACATCAATGATTTTAATGCAGAGATATTGATTATGGGCGATGACTGGGAAGGAAAGTTTGATAATCATAAGGATCAATGCGAAGTAATATACTTGCCTCGCACACCTTCTATCTCCACTAGAGAGATCATCGAAGTGGTGAAATCAACAGAATAAATATAAATAGAAAATTAAATTTATCTACTCTGATTTTTCCCAGTGAAACTTTGGTAGTTTTCTTACACCCTTATCTATCTGTTCTGCCCAAATATCAGATAATTCTTTGAAAAAAGGGGAATCAAGTTTAAGTTGTTCCTGAAAATCTAAATTTATTTCATCTCTCTTAAAAACAACCAAATCTATTGGAGGTCCAACTGTTAAATCTGATCTCATTGTGGAGTCTAGGGAGAGAAGTGCTATACGTGCTGCATCACCCAGTGAAATATTTTGATAAATCATTCTATCGAGGATGGGCTTGCCGTATTTTATCTCTCCAATTTGCAAATATGGTTGATCATCTGACATATAAATAAAATTTCCTTCGGGATAGACAAGTAATAGGTTTGGATCCTGCCCTTTAATTTGACCGCCAACTATAAAATAAGACCCTAACAGTGTAGAACCTTGGCTCAAATTTTCTTGAGCTTTAGATTGGTATTCAACGTTTAATTCACCTATGTAAGTTGCGACTTCTTCTATATCAGCACATGTATTTAAACTTCTTACTGTTTCATTAGAATCTATATCTTTTTCAATTCTATGATAAACAGCTTGTGAAGTAGAAAGATTTCCTGATGTTAAAATTACAAAAGCTCTATCACCCACATTAAATGTAAACATTTTCGAATAAGTGCTTATATTATCTAGCCCAGCGTTCGTTCTTGAATCTGATGCAAACACTAATCCATCATTTATTTTTATTGCTAAACAATAGGTCATTTTTCAATCTAAATGAATGTTATATTCGCTATGTAGGAGATAAGTAAATAACAAAATGAAACTTTCATGGTCTAAATATGAATTATCTAAATCATACGATGAGTATATTACACCAAAGCGCACTGTTAGAGGTCACTTAAGAAAAATTGGAAATTTCTTTGAGTCTTTATCTGTTACTGATCTACAAGAACTTGATAGTGCAACTAAATCTGCTATCAAATCAATGGGAATCAATTTTCGCGTTTACTCAAAGGAAGGCTCAGAAGAACGAACATGGCCATTAGATTTTATTCCCAGAATTATAAAAAAAAGTGAGTGGAACATTGTCGAAAAGGGGCTAAAACAAAGAACGAAGGCACTTAATTACTTCATTGAGGACTGCTATAACGAACAAAGTTTTCTAAACTCTGGAATCATCAATAAATCTTTAATAACAAAATCTAAATATTTCTTAAAATTTTGCAGAGGAACTAAATTACCTAATAAGTCTTGGGCCCATATCTCTGGAAGCGACCTTATTAAAGATATAAAAGGAGACTTTCATGTTCTCGAAGATAACTTAAGGGTACCATCAGGAGTATCTTATATGCTCGAAAATAGATATGTCATGAAAAGAGTTTTTCCTGATTTATTTTCTCATTATGGTGTTTCTAAGATAGACGAGTATCCCACTAAACTTTACGAATGCTTACAAAATGCATCTATATCTAAATTAAGAAAACCAGAAATTGTTCTTCTTACGCCTGGAATCTATAACTCTGCTTATTATGAGCATTCTTATCTCGCACAACAAATGGGGATAGACTTGGTCGAAGGTTCCGATTTAATCGTTAAGAAAAATATGGTTTATAAAAAAACAATAGAAGGACTACAAAAGGTCGACGTAATTTATAGAAGAATTGATGATGACTATCTCGACCCTGAAGTAGGCAATCCATTCAGCGTTATCGGAGTAAAAGGATTGATAAGGGCTTGGAAGAGTAAAAATGTTGCTATTGTAAACGCTCCTGGATGCGGTATTGCTGATGATAAAGCTGTTTATTCTTTCGTTCCAGAGATGATTAATTTCTATTTGAAGGAAGAGCCTATTCTTCCTAATGTAAAAACTTTCATGCTTTCAAATAAAAATGAAAGAGATTATGTTTTTGAAAATATAAAAACAATGGTTACAAAACCTGTTGCAGAGTCAGGAGGATATGGAATTTCAATTGGTAAAAACTTAAATGAGAAAGAAATACTCAAATTAAAAAGATTACTAATGAAAGATCCTAAAAATTATGTTGCTCAGCCATTAATAGATTTATCAACATCACCAACATTTAGAAGAGATTCTTTATTTCCAAGACATTTAGATTTACGGCCATTTATTCTATCTGGGAAGCGTACCTACGTAACAGTTGGTGGACTTACTAGAGTAGCACTTAAAAGAGGATCAACTGTTGTGAATTCTTCTCAAGGCGGGGGAAGCAAAGACACTTGGATTGTAGATGCGTAATGTTAAGTAGAAGTGCAAAGCATTTGTATTGGCTTGCTCGATACGTAGAAAGAGCTGAAAACATTGCAAGAATGATTGATGTAAATCTTGAGTTAATTTTGGATTTTCCTGATGATCATTCTTTAAATTGGAAACCTCTAATTGATACTTTAGAAATTAATGAATTATTTGAAAATAAATATAAAAACTATAACGAAAATAATGTTTTAAACTTTTTGTTTGAAGATAAAAAAAACCTAAGTTCTCTTAATAATTGCCTGGAGATGTCTAAATATAGTATAGAAACCATAAAAGATGATTTACCTAAAACTGCTAACATAAGTCTGAATCATTTATACGATCATGTTCTTGGTCAAAAAATTTCTAAAGTTCATCAGCGAAAGAAGCTCCAACATATAACAAATATAGTTTCGATGACTCAAAATTTTTTTGGCGCTATAAATGATAATCTCTCTAGAGGTTATGAGTTTGAGTTTATTAGATTAGGCAGATTTGTTGAGAGGACAGATATGATATCTAGAATTATTGATTGCCTCTGTGTTTCCAAAAGCTCAAAACAAACTCATGATTTTTCTACAATGGAATGGATTAGTATGCTATCAACATTATCAGCTCAGGATGCATTCAGAAAAGTATCTAAAGGAGAAGCAAACAGGGGAGAAGTAATAGCTTTTTTACTTAAAAATGATAGCTTCCCTAGATCAGTATTTCGAAGTCTAATCACTATTGAAACGTGCTTAAAAAATCTTCCAAAAAATAAAAACTTATTAAAAATGATTAATAGGATCATCAATATATCTGATAGATCTAAATTGCATAATTTTGACGATAAAAGATTGCATATATTCTTAGACAATCTTCAAAAAAATATATCTAAAATTGATTCTAAGATTCACGGTACTTATTTTTAAAAAGTATTAGAAATAAGTTTTTTTTTCGTCATAATCAATTTATAAAAAGGAGAAAAAAATGAGAAAAATTTTATTTTCATTATTGATTACTATTTTTTCAGTAAACATATTTTCAGATGATCATGGATTAAAACCAGGAAAGTCTGTTGCCGAGTTTCATTACTTTGATGTAACAGATCCAATTTCTTTTGTTGCGACAGTTGATAAATTTGATGCTTCCTCGTGCGCTCAAGAATGGAGAGAAAAATCTGGTGTAAATATTGGTCTTTATGCTCTTGGAGGAGGAGGTCATTCTCATCTAATACTAGTGGTATACGATGACTATGATCAAATGTTTTTAGGAAGATCTATTTTTGGATCATGCCAGGAATCAGCTCAAATGATCAAAAATATGGATAATCATTCTAATTCTGAAAGATATTATAATTTTGTTTCTGAATTAGTTCTTGAATCTGGAGATTGGAGAACAGATACAGTTTTTGCTAATGTCGATATTAAAGTTGAGTCTGGCGAAGAAGCAAAATATTTGAAAGCTTGGAAGGACTTTATGGAATCTCAAGAAAGTGTTGGTTCTTTTGGTATTAACCGTATTCTTTTTGGTAACAAATACTATACTCACATGATCTTTTTAGGCTCTAATTCTTTGAGTGAACTTACCAACTCAATGAAGACAGCATTTAGTTCAAGAGACTATCAAACTTATTTAAATAAAGTTGAAGATATTAGAACGAATGTTCAAACCAGAATGGCTCAATTTGTAAAAGCATATCCTAACGAAAGATAAGGATGATATTAATGAAAAATACCCGATTTTTTCGGGTATTTTTTTAAATAAAATACTTAGAAAGATTCATTGAAAAGTGATTTTAAGTTTTCATCTTCTTTTATCTTTAACTTTAAAATTGTTTTACCCTTATGCAAAATTTCATTGTCATAGCCGATAATAGAACTTTTAAAACTTTTTTTAGCTTTCACTTTTTCAAAATAATCTTTAAGAAAAGTCTTATCTCTAAATAGTATTTCATCCCATCCAATTTCTTCAATTCTATGAAGAATAACCGCCCAACTTATATCTGCCAATGTAAACGAATTATTGATAATCCAATTTTCTCCGTTTATCTTTAAATGATTATCTAGTTCATATAGGTGATCATTGATATTCTTTAATGCTCTGTTGATTAACTTTCTTATAGGAGAACTAGTCGAGAAAGCTTTATATCCAAATATTTTAAGAATAATAAATAGGAAAACTCTTATTTTTAAAGGATGACTTATTAAGCCTGCAAATATTTTATTGATATTTATAAATTTAATCATTGAAGCAAAAAGTGGGAACGTTAAAGCACCTATACAGTTTCCTGCATAAATATCTTGATTTTCCATTGGATCTCCAACCATGGAAGATTTTGTTACCCAATAATCCATTAATTTTTTTTCATTTTCATCTGAAGGAATAATAAGACTAGAAGAAGACTCTTTAGTTAAATAGTAAATTTGCTCATGCGATTCATAAATTGGATAACCTTCATGAAGTAAAACTGGTACAGTCGCACCAGGATTAATCTTTAAAAACTTTTTAGAAGCAACTTCGTATTTACCCGTTTCTATTAAATCAATATGTTCCTGTTTATACTCTACTTCCAATTCTTCAAGGCAAAATCGAACTTTACGAGAACAAAGCGAAAAACAATTATGATAAAGAATCCATTTTTCATCTGTATCAATAACTTTAAAACTTTGTATTCCTGCTCTATTCACGTTTTATTTTTTTCCTGATTGAATAGATTAGGAAAATCGTTAACAAGATAACCAAGATTGCATAGGTTTTATTCGCTAATAACAAAATCCATATAAATATAAGGGTTCCGATAATAGGAGAGGGCTTTTCTATCATTTCAAATTCGTAATTTAACCAAGGGGTTCCACTTTCTTCAGACAACATTCTGTCTCCATGGAGATAAAGGTAACTTGCATTTGGATATCCTTGTAGATTTCTTTTGGTTTTTTTATTTAGAGTTTCCTTCATCTGGTCAAAAATATCAGGATGATCTTTAGATAAGTCATTCTTTTCATATGGATCTTCTAAGATATTGAATAATTCATAGTAATTTACTGAACTACTACCAGCTGGTCCTTTTTTAAAATAAAGTTTCCAGTCTTTGTTAAATAAAGCAGTCTCTTCAAAAGCTGTATTGGCAGTTAAAATAGAATTTTTCGGTTTATCAACCGTTTGTTTAAGAAAAGAATCCCATCTGCTGGTACCTTCAAAAATATCATTTTCATAATCAATATCAGCTGCACTTAATAAAGTTGGCAAAACGTCCTGAATGAAAAAAAACTGATTAGAAGATTCATTTTTAAATTTACCTTTCCACATCATAAATGCAGGAACTCTTATACCTCCTTCATATGCAGAACCTTTGCTACCCTTTAAACCACCTGTGCTTCCTTTAGCGTCAAGTAGGTCGGGTACAATTACTGCTCCAATTGGATCTATGTCAAAGACAGGACCGTTATCACTAAAGAAAAGAATTAGGGTGTTCGATGAAATCTGTTGATCTTCTAAACTATCAATAATTTTACCAATTTGTTTATCAAGAATGCTTATATTAGCTGCATAAATCCTTTCCTTAGGATCATCTATATAATCAAAATTTTCGATGTTCTCATATGGAGCCTGAACAGGGGTATGAGGAGCATTGAAAGCGATATATAAAAGTAGAGGTTTGTTGTTTTTTTTATTTTGAATAACTTTTATTGCTTCATTTGCAATTAGATCAGTTGAATAACCTTCTTCTCTTAAAGGAACACCATTTTTATGCCAATCAAGTCTTCCTGACATTGTATGTTTAAAATAATCAATTCCTCCATTCATGAAACCATAGGTTGTATCAAAACCTCTTTGACCCGGTAAATACTCTTTAGAGTTCATCCCTAAGTGCCATTTTCCGACCAAAGCTGTTTGGTAACCTGCATCTTTGAAATACTCAGGTAGTATTTTGTACTCAAGAGGAAGGCCCACAGGACTTATGGATGGATTACCTATTGGACCTAAAATACCTACAGAATATGCTTCTAGTCCTGTCATCAAGGATGCTCTTGTTGGGCTGCATATTGGATTTGAATAAAATCGATTTAACTCTAATCCTTCATTTACAAATCTATCTATGTTCGGAGTTGGTATAACGCTCTCATGGTATGAAACATCACCCCAACCTAAATCATCTGAAACAATGATGACAATATTTGGCTTGTCATATGGAAAAAGAATATTGGAAAAAAAGAGGATACAGAGAAATATAAACCTTAAATTTTTAACCAATTGACTCTATAAAGTTAGCTAAATTTTTTCCTATTTGCTCTGGTGAAGTTTCTTGGATGAAGTGATTTCCTTTTACGGTAACTTCAGAAAGATTTTTCCAACTTCGAACGAATTCTCTCTGATCATCAATAAGAATTGACCCTGGATCAGCATTTATAAAGAGTTTAGGAATATCAGAATATTTGTGAAAATCAGCATTTTTTTGTACTTCATCAACAACCTCAGGAGGTTCTCCCTCTAGAGGAATTTGTCTTGGCCAAGTAAGAGTAGGGCGCCTACTTTCTCCACTTTCAACAAAGGGCCTCCTATATTCATTTTTATCATCTTCAGAAAGATTGGGCGCATCCAAAAATAAAATCTTCTCTACAAAATAATTCTTTTCAAGAATTAATTCTTCACCAGCTGCAGATCTATAGAGACCAAAGATCTTTCTTGCCATTTCAGGCCATTGATCCCAAACCATAGGCATTACAATTGCTTCCATAAAAGTTATAGATTTTATTCGCTCAGAATTTTCTCTTGCAAATTGAAAACCCATAGCAGATCCCCAATCATGGATAACTAAATGGATATTATTTCCAAGATTGATTTCCTCCAATAAAGAAGTTAGATAATCATATTGACCATGATATTTGTAACCCGGATCGTCAATATTGTTTAGTTTTTCAGAGTCTCCCATACCAATAAGATCAGGTATTACTATTCGTCCTAATCCTTCTACATGAGGAGCTATATTTCTCCACAAATAAGAAGACGTTGGATTCCCATGTAAAAAAACGATTGGATCTCCTTGACCTTCATCAACATAGGCCATTTTCTTTTCATTAATGTTGATATATTTTTTTGAGTACATTTTCTTAAATTAATGCTAGTGCCATCATAATAAGAATAATTGTTGATGGAAGCCAAACTAGTGTTCTTACAATACCTATGCCAGCCATATATAAGGCTCCATGAGCAATTCTTAATATTAACCACCACATTGCTAAACCACTAATATCTACGCCCACAGCAATAGACCAAACCGCTAAGGCAAGAAAAATTGGAAGCGTCTCTTTTAAGTTATCTTTTGCTTTCGTAGCTCTAGAAAGCATTAAAGAGGGTGGATGCTCAGGTTCATTGTCTCTATTAGAAAGTTGCCAATTTAAATTTTTAGAATTCAGCATCATTGGAATAAGCCAAATTTGAAACAAGGCCAACAGTAAGGTGTATCCTATTATTATTTCCATATTTTTCTCCTTTTATGCTTTAAGTATATGTTATTTTTTTTAATAAATTAAAGCAGTTTTCAATTTACTATTTTTCTTTATCCTCTATGATCATTTAATGAAAATTTTTCATTTTCTTATCCTATTTCTTATTTCAGTTAATTTAAATTCAACCCAAGAGGTACTTACCTTAGGTTTTGGCTCCTGTCTTCATCAAGATAGAAGCATGGATATTCTTAAGACTATTGAGAAGAAAGAATTGGATCTATTTATGTTTATTGGAGATAACGTCTACGGAGATCAAAAAGACGGAGAATTAGATAAACTCATTAGAACCTATAAGCAACAATCCAATAATCTAGAAATTTTTTTAAAAAATGTAAGAACAGAGTTTATTTGGGATGATCATGATTTTGGATTAAATGATGGTGGTTCTAATTATCGTTATAAAGATAGAGCAAAAGAACTTTTTTTAGAGACTTGGAAAATTCCATCTAAAGATCCACGCAGACTTAGAGATGGTCTATATTTCGATAAAATAATCAATAAAAATGGTCTCAAAGTCCAATTAATATTTTTAGATAATAGATCCTTCAAATCTGAATGGAAATTAACAGATGAATTTAATAAAGAGGGAAAAGAGAGATACGTTGAAGATTTCGATCCTGATAAGACATTATTGGGAAAAAAACAGTGGCAATGGCTTAAGGACAAGTTAAATGAAAAAAGCGATATAAAATTTATCATATCTAGTTTACAGGTCTTGAGTTTAGGGCATGGATGGGAATCATGGGATAAATTCCCCTTAGAAAGAGAAAAACTCTTTAATCTAATAGACGAATCCGGTGTATCTAATCTTTTTATACTTTCTGGAGATAGACATAGAGGTGGTTTTTATCGATTTAAGACTGATGATAATAATATTATTTATGAATTCACATCTAGTTCATTGAACTTACCAATACCATTTAATACAGAGGAGAATGGTCCATTAAGGATAGGTTCAACATACAGAAAAGCCAACTTTGGCATTGTTCGTTTATTTGAGGACGAAGTTGTCATGGAACTTACTTCAAATAGAGGAAATGTAGTCAATTCTTTAAACGTTGCAATTAACTAATTTTATACACATTCGTATAATATATATTATGTAAAGTAATATATATTAGCTAACTTCCATATAAACAACCGAATACCCTTCTTTTAAAGTACTTTCAGTGATTTCAGAAAATCCATGTTTTCTATGAAAATTAATAGATGACTCATTTGGTGGATCAATATTTACTTCTGCACATATCGGTATATTAAATTTGACTTTAATTGATAATAATTTGTTATAGAGAATACTTCCGATACCTGAAGACTGATATTTATTGGCTATTGCAATACGATCAATATAGAAAAATTTATTATGCCTATTTTGAAAAAATTTATAATTGATAGATTTATAATTGGTGTTTTCTCTGAGACAGATGACAAAACCCAAACAAATACCCTTCTTTATAGATCCATAGGAAATATCTGATATTTTTATTAAATTAATAAATTCTTCTAGAGATACAGATCCAACTTTAGGAACTTGTTGTTGATTGATTTCGTAGAACGATGAAAATATTTCTTCATCTTGATTAATCTTTAAGTCAATTATCTCCAAATTTAAGATCTTGGAAATAGACTAAGCAAAAATTCTGAAGTAGGCTTTTTTAATATATCTTTTACCGTTTCTTCGAACAAAGCATGAGATAAGGGTAAAAGAGATTGCATTTCTGATGCACTATTAACTGTCCACTCAGGAGCAGAATTTGGTTTTAGATCTTTTTTAATATCCCATCCAGTAATAATCAACCAATAAGCAAATTCTTGAACAATTATTCTTCCATAATTCTCTGTGTCATTTTTAATGTCATCATACATAGAAACACCATAATAGCCTTTTGAAATAGCTTCTTGCATTGCCAAGTAAACATCTGAACATGCATTCGTATAAGAATACTTTTCTGGAAATATATAATTAAATCCAAGGACAGTAATCGTATGAAGAATATGTTCTATGACTTCATTAACTTGGCCAGATTTATCGATAGGTTTTTTTTCAATTATTACGTCAACGTTAGGATTATTGTCATGAGTATTATCAAAACCTGGATAATTACTTTCATCAAAAGCTCGATCTCCAGAATAGTCATCGTATTCGCCGTAGATAATCCTTTGGAGGACACTTTTATCATCCATTTTATTAATAAGATCTGCGGTCCAAGACGATTTCATACCATCGTCCCCACCAAGAAGTTCTCTGTATGTTTGAGCAACTTTGTATACAAAATCATTATTTACATCATCCATTCCAGCAAAAATTATTCCTTCATAATCAATAATTTTGTCATAAGGAGAGTATTGATTACTTGATTGCGGCTGAGATAAAGGATCAAGAGATCTTGAAAAGGAAATATTTGGAGCAGTTATATTGTTAACAGTACAACTCGAAGAATTAGATGAGCCTGAATCACTGATTGGATTTCCCCCATCAGACGGCGGCTCAATGCCTCCATCCCCTCCTCCTCCGCATGAGAATAGAAAAATTGTTACTAGAGAAAATAGGTATGCTTTTTTTATTTTAGTCATTCTCTAAGGGAATTACTGTTTCAATGTTTAACTGACCCTTTAATCCAGCTACTCTGTGTTGCGCGCTTTTTATATATTCTGGATCAGAGATCATATCTAACATTGCTTTTCTGCTTGGATAAGAAGCTATCGCAACAGAATCCCAAAGTTCTTCCACTACACCTAACATTAATCTCTTAACGTTAGCACCAAATATAGCTTTTGCCCCAACTTTAGCTAGATGATGTTTCACTTCCTCAGAATAGATAGCATAAGCTTCTCTTCCTGATAAATCTGTCTCTCTTTTATCAGGATATTCGGCTTTATCTTTAAATTTGAGAAGATTTACCATATAAATTGGTTCATCATTTCCGGGGTCGTGAAATTCTGCCATTTGTTCATCATTCGGCATTACTTTATTTTCAAACTTCATTAAACAGCTTTTTTGAGTTTGGATTGAATTATTTCTTCTGCTTCACTCATTATCCTATCTATGAGTTCTTTTACGCTAGGGATATCATAAACCAGGCCTGCAACCATACCGCAGGACCAAGCTCCTGCATCCATATCACCATCCATCATGATTGTGGGATAAACTCCTGCAACTTCATCAACAATATCGGAAAAAGTTAGCTTTTCCCCAAGTGCTTTTTCTTTTTCCATCAATCTATCAACTGCGGGATTTGTTAGCACCCTTTCAGTGTTGGTAAGTGATCGCATAATTAATCTTGTATCTAACTCAGATGCATTTACGATAGCTTTTTTAACGTTTTCATGAACTGGAGCATCTTCAGTTGCTATGAATCTTGTACCCATATTCATGCCTTCTGCCCCCAAAGCCATTGCAGCAACTAAACTTCGGGCATCAGCCATTCCTCCTGAAGCAACAAAAGGAATTTCCAATTCATCTGCTGCTCTAGGCAACAAAATAAAATTAGGAATATCATCCTCGCCTGGATGGCCTCCGCATTCAAATCCATCAACAGATATAGCATCGCAACCAACGCTTTGGGCTTTCAAAGAATGTCTTACAGATGTGCACTTATGAATAACTTTAATTCCAGCATCTTTTAAGGCAGGCATATATTCAGCAGGGCTCCTTCCAGCTGTTTCTACTATTTTAACTCCACCTTCAATGATAACTTTAATAAGGCCTGGGTAGTCTGGTGGTGTTAACGAAGGTAAAAAAGTTAAATTCACACCAAAAGGTTTATCAGTCATATCCTTACATTTTGCTATTTCATTTGCTAACTTTTCTGGAGTACCTTGAGTAAGACCAGTGATTATTCCTAAGCCACCAGCATTCGATACAGCAGCTGCCAATTCAGCAAATCCAACATAGTGCATTCCACCTTGAATAATGGGATGCTCTATATCAAAAAGTTCAGTAATTTTTGTTTTCATAACTCTCCTAGTTAATTGACGTAATAATAATTTCTTTAGAATCTATAGGTAATATAACCATTGTTCCGTCGTCAGATAAAGTCCAATTTGAAAGAATATCATCTATTCCTCTAGTAAAAATATCTGCAACTAAATCAGTTCTTGGCGCGGGAATTAAATGGTAATAAACAAGATGGCCAACGTTTGCTTCTTTCGCTAGATTCGCAACTTCAATAGTGTTGGTATGGTAATTTTGTATATCTACAATAGCAATCCTGGAAGAGGAGTTCTCTGGAAGGGCGTTATACATCATATCTAAAGTTCCTTTATGAAAAGCCTCGTGGAATAAGACATCAACATTCTTTGAATTATTTAAGATAGCTTCTGAGTAAACAGTATCACCACTCAAAACGATAGATCTTCCTTTATATTCAATCTTAAAGGCTAATGAAGGATCAATCGGTTTGTGGTCAACCAAGAAAGCTGTAATTACAATTCCATTAGATTCGTATACAGGTTTGCTAAAGTCAGTTATTTCGTATCCATCAAAACCTGCTGCTTTTAAAGGAGCAAATTGATCTCCATGATGGTCATTACGATATTTCCAATCTAATGAATAGGCTTCAGTGAATCCGTTAAGAACCTGATTTATCCCCTCTGGACCATACACTTTTAATTTAGACTGTCGACCTGTTCCCACCCAATTCCACATATGTATTTCAGGAAGTTCAGCGATATGATCAGAGTGAAGATGAGAAATGAAAATACCATTTAATTGGTTCAAGGGAACACGCCAATTTCTTAAATTATCTATACTTTTATTACCGACATCAAAAATGAAGGTTTCCTTTCCGGCTTTTATCATTACGCAAGTCTCTGCTCTAGTTGGATGAGGTAGAGGAGATTTTGAACCGCATACCAAAGCACTTAAGGAATCTTCTTCTGGAAAAATATTTGGTGCGGTGCTTATTAAACTTTGAGCAAGTCGTTGAAACAAAGCATCTTGTACGGCTGGCACTCTACTCAGCAAAAATAATATTCCAGCTATTATAAAAATAACCAAAATTAGATAGATAGTAATTTTTTTCATATCAGGATTTCCTATTTAAAAGTGAAGTAATAAATAAAATTAATAAGAAAACAGTGACATAAGGAGCGGATTCAATACCCGGCGTTGTGCCAGTTTTATATTCAGCTAAATTGAGAAGAGAATTTGAAGCATTTATAACTCTAGCTGACCACTCAATTAAAAAAAATAAAATAGTTAAAGGCAAGAGAGACTTGTATCTAAAAAAGATTACCCAAGCAAAAGCACAAAATAATAATTGAATTAATCCCCATAGCGAAAAAAATGCATAGATAACTGGCATTGGATCAGGAGAGCCATCTATCACTATCATATTTGCTATACCATGCAGACCAAATTCTGCGTAGAAGAGATGAATAATTGATCTCCAGGTCATTAATAAAAGAAAAGGAATAAAAATGTAAACCACCAATCTAGAACCAAGATAATTATTATCAGCAATCTTGGGAAACAACATAGCAAACATAAGTTATTACTCTTTTATGAAATCAATAAGTATATTTGATAGTTTTTTTGGCTTAGTCCACTGAAAAAAATGCCCTCCTCCAATATTCGGTGCACTTTTTGCATTAGGACACATTTTCAACACGTCTTTTTCGGCTCCATTTGTAACTGGATCATCGCCCGCAAAGACACTTAAAAAAGGTTTCTGCCAACTTTTATAAAATTCTCTTGCTTTCTTTTGCGCTTCTAATGATTGATCAGGAATCATCGGTACATGACTGGGCATAGCTCTAGGACCCATTTTATAGGACGGATCAGGGAATGGTGCTTCGTAGGCTTTATCAAGATTTGATTTAAAAGGAAATAGTTTCCTTAAGCCAAGTCTAAGAAATATAAAATAAATTAAAAATTTGATGCGTGAATTTTTTTCCATCATGCTAGACATCATAAATCCAATAGGAAGATCTTCAGTATCCCAGCATAGTTTCTGCCAATACATAAAACTTAAAGCTGGATGATGTGATGAATCGCTACCCGAAATATTTTTACCATCCATTTTTCTAATTTCTCTTTGCATAGATATTGGATTAAGTTTTATATCACTATTTCTAAAAGCCTTGATTTGATCTATGACGTCTTGAGGTACATTAGGGTTATAAGGCAAACCCGTATTCCCCATTGCTACTTTAAGAAATCTATCTGATTGGTTAGCAACAACCCTCAATCCAATTAGTCCTCCCCAATCTTGGCCAAAAAAAGTGAGATTATTAAATTCATTAGCTTTTATCCAATCAGTCATCCAATCTACTTGTCTTTGGTAAGAATAATCTTCTCTTGACGCTGGTTTATCGGATTTGCCATAACCAGGTAAATCAGGAGCAATGACCCTGACTCCTGCATCTGTAAGATAAGGAATCATCCTTGAATATAAATAACTCCAAACAGGTTGACCGTGCATAACTAAGAGAATCGGACCATCTGTTGGACCCTCATCTATATGATGTATTCTCAGATCAGAACCATCAAGCGTTTTTATGACGGTGTAATTAGGTTCATAGGGAAAGTCTTTTATGTTTCTAAATCTACTATCAGGAGTCCTTAAAATTTTCATCTTTTAGAACTTTATAGAAGCCATAGACTCACAAATTTCATTAAACTCCCCAATTGTTTCATTAATGATTGTTTCTACAGGCTTAATTTCTTCTATTAGTCCTATTGATTGACCTGCTAATGCAGGCGCAGCATTCATATCACCGTCAAAGTATAGATTCTTAATTCCAGACATTGCACTCATATCCATCAGGCCATCATCGTAAATTTTATCCGTAAAATCAGTTTTCAAAGCTCTTATGCAAGGCTTAGCCTTTTTATTGAGAATATATGTACCTTGTTCATTTCCGTTCACGATCGCATTTTTAAAATTATCATGCACTGGGCTTTCTAAGGATGATACAAATCTTGTGCCCATTTGAATACCTTCTGCACCAGCAGCAAAAGCAGCTGCCATTCCTCTTCCATCTACAATCCCCCCAGCAGCTACAATAGGAAGGTCAGTATGTTTCTTGATTGATTGAATTAATACATGCAGTCCAACTTCCTCTGGATTTTTAAAACCGCCCCCTTCTGTCCCTTCTACTACTAAACCATCAACTCCAGCATCAACTGCTTTCATGGCACCTGCAAGACTCGGTACAGCATGAAAAACTTTGATATCTGACTCTTTTAATTTATGTATATATTTAGCTGGATCCCCTGCAGAAGTAGTAACAAATTTAACATTTTCACCTATTACAACATCAAGCATGCTCTCGTCAGATAAAAATAATATTGGTAGATTAACTCCAAAAGGACTATTGGTTAATGTTGCCATTTTTTTTATCTCTTCCTTGCATTGATCCACCTCTCCAGATGAAGTTTCAATAATGCCGAAGGCACCAGCATTAGATACTGCTGATGCAAGGTTACTTCTTGCTATCCATCCCATAGGAGCTTGTATTATCGGATACTTACAACCCAACATTTCTGTAATTCTATTCATTTCACACCACCAAAGATTCGCAATTATTTGATTGTAAAAAAGAAAGGACTTCATCTTTTTTATCTGCTTCTAGTTTCTCATATTCTTCTTTAATCCATGTTAAACATTTTGCTTGGTAAGGAAACGATTTTTGCCTCCATTTACCTTTATCTAAATCAATTTCCCACTCATCACTACCTTCTTCAATTGCTTTTTTATTTGCAACCATCGTTGGGACATAGGAAGTGCTCATTTCTTTGAATAAATCATGAATTGTTTGAGGAAGGTCCGAAAGTTTTAAAATATTTTCTTTAGCTTCAAGTCCGCTTCTATCTTCAAGAGATCTAACCCATCCAATTACCCTGGGAGCTAATTCATGTGCAATTTTTCTTGGCGTTGGATCAAACCCTATAAGTTGAGTAAGTTGTCCGTAAAGAGCAAAATCAGATGATGAAGGAGTTTGACCTAATAAATAAGGTTGCACTTTTAAATGATTTTCTAAAATCTCAAGAAACGATTTATAACTTTGATCAATAAAGGAGGCAGTTTCGTTGTTAGACCCAACTACCCATAATCTATCTATTTGCCTTTTTGCAAAGTGGTCTTTAAAAAATGCTAGCTCATCATCAGAAATATTATTCATAATTCCTAAAGGTAAGAGCGTTCCAGCATTGTCGGCATCTTCGGTAAAATGCCACCGATAATGAAACATATATTTAGTGCACCACTCATCGCCAAAGTCTTCAAGAACATAATTAATAAAACTTAAAGCTGGATCTTGAGGAAAAACAGATCTATCTGGATAAGAATTTTCAAATTCTTCAATTAATGGCGTTGAATCAGTTACTGCAGTTAATTTCTCATCTCTAGGAAGAAGAAAAACTGGTAATAAGATTGGTTTAGGTGGATCAATATTCATTTTTTTTAGAACATCAGATACCTCTCCCCAAATAACATGATGTGGAATTCTTTTATATCGCAAATATGCAACCATCTTCCTGGTGTAAGGCGATGCTGGATTACCTATTAATTTAATGGATGTTTCGTTCATTTGAGTTAATCTTTTTAAAAATTTATAATATGTCATAGATCATGTCAAAAGATAATTATATGCAAATTATATCTATAGACGGTAGAAAAAAAAGAAGCAAAAATACGTCTGAATTAATAATGGACACCGCATTTTCCCTTCTTAATGAGGGAATTTTAAATATCACTCACGAATTAATTGCCAAAGAAGCAAAAATCGGAACTCGCACTATATTCCGTCATTTTAAAGATAAAAATTCTTTAATTATCGGTATGCATAATAAGCTTTTGAAGGACTTTGAATCATCTAAACCAAAAATTGATTTGAATATTGATGTAATTACAAGGTTGAAATTACTTATTAAGTTTACCTGCAATACATATGAAAAAAATCAGTTTGTTCATCATTGGACTGTTAAAAATTTATGGTACTCAAAAGATGTAAGGATGAATATCGTTGAGTTTAATAAAAGAAGCAGCAACTACATATTTGAATTTCTTCCAGAAATTAAGGATCAAAAATGGGAAGAAGAAGAATTTATTTTGAACAGTCTCTCGTTTCCTTTTTGGCAAAGACTTGTTGGAATATCTAAACGTACAAATACTGAAATTAAAGATATTTTATTCAAAAATTTAAAAAAATATTTTTTATTACCTTAACTTACCTTGCACTTTTGCTCTGTGCCTTCCAACGGAAAAAGAACGTTTTGATAAATGCTTCGTATTTTTACCGTTGACTCTTTTTCTCCACATCTTGAAACTGCTTACTTTCAATTCTCGTCTCATAATTTCTATAACTTCTTGTTCTTTTAAAGAAAACTGAGCTTCGATTGCATCAAAAGGTGTTCTATCTTCCCAGGCCATTTCAATAACCCTAGAAATGTCTGAGTCACTTAGATTTTTCATTTCAGTAAATTAGATCAATATAGTAACTAACTATAGCTAAGAGAATAATAATCACACCTAGCGAAGAGAGTAACGTCCAAAGATGAAACTTTTTATCTTCCTTTTTCATCTGGCATAATAGTCATATACAAACATATTTTATGGCAAAAGAAGATTTAATAGAAATGGAAGGTGAAGTTATCGACACCATGCCTAACACTACATTTAAAGTAAAGCTTGAAAATGATCATATTATAACGGCTCATATTTCAGGAAAAATGAGAAAAAACTACATAAGAATTCTCACTGGAGATAAAGTTAAAGTTGAAATGACTCCTTATGATTTATCTAAAGGTAGGATTACTTACAGGGGTAAATAATTAAACCTTCTCTTTTTTCTTCTCTTCTTTTTTTGGACTAGATTTAAGATCAATTTTTAATTCATCATCTTCAACTGAAATAATAACGCTACCGCCATTCTTTGAAAGATCACCAAAAATTAATTCCTCAGCTAAAGGTTTCTTAATTTTATCTTGAATTATCCTATACATAGGCCTTGCACCCATTTTTTCATCGTATCCTTCTTTTGACAGCCAAGATCTTGCATCGTCATCAACTTCTAAAGTAACTTGCTTCTCATCAAGCTGCGCCTGTACTTCTGTTAAGAATTTATCAACTATTGTAAGAATTACTTCTTCAGGTAAAGAATCAAATTGAACTATTGCATCAAGTCTATTTCTAAATTCTGGAGAGAAAGCTTTTTTTATGACTTCAGCACCATCTGATGAATTATCTTGTTTTTGGAATCCCATAGAATTCCTAGCCATCTCTTGTGCGCCTGAATTAGTTGTCATGATTAAAACAACGTTTTTGAAACTAGCTACTCTGCCGTTATTATCGGTCAATGTGCCATGATCCATCACTTGAAGTAAGACATTGAAAACCTCTGGATGAGCCTTTTCAATTTCATCTAATAGAATTACTGAATGCGGATTTTTAACAGCTGCTTCCGTTAATAATCCACCTTGATCATAACCAACATAACCTGGGGGTGCTCCAATTAATCTTGAAACAGTATGTCTCTCCATATATTCAGACATATCAAATCTGATAAGTTCTACGCCCATAGATAAGGATAATTGTCTTGATAATTCTGTTTTTCCAACCCCTGTTGGTCCCGCAAATAAAAAACTTCCAATTGGCTTTTCATCATTACCAAGGCCTGCTCTAGACATAACAATGGAGCTGACTAATTTTTCAATGGCGTCATCTTGTCCAAAAATAACTCTTTTTAAGTTTTCTTCGAGTTTACTTAAAGAGACCTTGTCATCTTTAGAGACACTTTTTTCCGGTATTCTAGCCATCAATGAAATAACTTTTTGAATGTCTAGTTCAGAAACGGTTTTTCTTCTATTATTTTTTAGAAGTCTTAACCTTGCGCCAGCTTCATCAACAACATCAATAGCCTTATCTGGAAGAAATTTATCATTTATGTGCTTTGAAGATAACTCTACTGCTGATTTTAATGCTTCTTTTGAATATTTAAGATCATGGTGTTCTTCAAATTTTGATTTTAAACCTTCAAGAATTTTTAAAGTTTCTTCCTGAGATGGCTCTTCAATATCTACTTTCTGAAATCTTCTTGATAATGCCCTATCCTTTTCAAAAATATTTCTATATTCGGTGTAAGTTGTAGAACCAACCAAAGTAAAACTACCTTTTCCTAAAGTAGGTTTTAATAAATTGGAGGCGTCCATTACTCCCCCAGACGTTGCGCCTGCACCTATCACAGTATGTATCTCATCTATGAATAGAATAGATCCTTCGATTTTTTTTAGTTCTTTAAGAATTGACTTTAATCTTTTTTCAAAATCTCCTCTGTATTTTGTTCCAGCAAGAAGTGTTCCCATATCTAAAGAAAAAATTTGACGATTTTTTAAAACATCGGGGACGTTTCCCTCAACAATATTTTTTGCAAGACCTTCCACGACAGCTGTTTTTCCAACACCAGATTCTCCAACTAATAAAGGATTGTTTTTACTTCTTCTTGAGATTATTTGGGTAATTCTTTCTAATTCATTAGACCTGCCAATAAGCGGATCTATTTTTTCTTCAGCTGCTTCCTGATTTAAATTAGTAGCGTATTTGATTAATGCATTTTGTTCAGATTCTTCGCCATCTTCATTTTGATAATCTATTTCTAATTCTTCAACTTCTTCTTCCTCCCCATGACTAAGGTAGGAAACGGCATCCAGTCTTGTCATGCCTTGTTGTTTTAACAAATAAACGCTGTAAGACTCTTTTTCACTAAACAAAGCAACAATTATGTTAGCTCCTGTAACTTCTGCACCTTTTGTGCTTTGAACATGAAATACCGCTCTTTGAATTACCCTTTGAAAGCTTAGGGTTGCTTGAACGTCTTTATTTGAATCTGTATTTTCAGGAATAGAATCCTTTAGAAATTTATCTAGTTCTAAAGTTAATTTTTCAATATCAACATTACAAGCAGATAGTAACTTAAGAGCTTCGTTATTATCTAAAAGACAGAATAATAAATGCTCTGTTGTAACAAATTCATGATTAGAGCTATGCGCTTTTTTAAATGAGTTGTTAAGACAATTTTCTAAATTCTTTTCTAACATTAATCTTCATCATCCACAGGTTCAATTTCACTTATTAAAGGATGTTCATTTTGCTGAGCAAAATCATTGATCTGCGATGATTTAGTTTCAGCTATTTCTTTTGTAAAGATACCACAAACTCCTTTTCCATGAGTGTGCACTGCTAACATAATTTGTGTTGCTCTTTCCTGATCATAATTAAAAAACTTTTGTAAAACATATACTACAAATTCCATCGGCGTATAGTCGTCATTCAACAAAAGAATTCTATATAAAGAAGGTTTTTTTATTATTGGATCAGAAGGTCTAACAGCGACTGATAAGTCACCTTCAAAATCTTCTTCTGGATTTTTGCTCTCTAATTTAAAATCAAAAAACATTAAATCTATGCTATTTGAGATACCCCATCTTCATTCCTTTGCATACCTCATCTGCAAATTCTGAACACTTAAGTTTTGTGGCATTCTTCATTAATCTTGCTAAATCGTAAGTAACGAGTTTATTTTTAATGGCCCAGCTAATACCTTTGATGACGTTATCTGAAGCTTCTTTCCAACCAATATGATTAAGCATCATTCCTGCTGAGAGAATTAAAGATGATGGATTTACTTTGTCTTCACCAGCATACTTTGGTGCCGTTCCATGAGTTGCTTCAAATAAGGCAATATGATCACCAACGTTAGCTCCAGGAGCTAAGCCTAATCCGCCTACTTTTGCTGCTAGAGCATCGGAAATATAGTCACCGTTTAAGTTCATAGTAGCGATGACATCATAATCTGCTGGTCTTGTTAGAATTTGTTGAAGAAAAGAATCAGCTATAACATCCTTAATCACAATAGTTCTTCCAGTTTTTGGATTTATAAAACTCATCCATTCGCCACCATCTAAAGAAACTGCACCATATTCGGTTTTAGCAACACCATAACCCCATTCTTTAAATGCACCTTCAGTAAATTTCATAATATTACCTTTATGAACTAAAGTTACCGAAGATCGATCATTATCAACAGCAAATTGAACTGCTTTTCTTACCAATCTCTCAGTTCCTTGCTTAGAGATAGGTTTTACTCCTATACCGCAGAATTCTTCAAACCTAATGTTTCCAACTCCCATTTCTTCTTGAAAAAATTTAATAACTTTTTTGGCCTCATCAGAATCAGCTTTAAATTCTATGCCAGCATAAATATCTTCAGAATTTTCTCTAAAAACTACCATATTAGTGGATTCTGGATAGATTACTGGACTTGGAACACCTTCAAAATACGTAATAGGTCTTTCGCAAGAATAAAGGTCTAATTTTTGCCTCAAAGCAACATTTAATGACCTAATCCCTCCACCAATAGGGGTTGTAAGTGGTCCTTTTATTGCGACAAAATACTCTTTTATTGCATCAATCGTTTCTTCGGGAAGCCAGGTATCATTCCCATAAGTTTCAACTGATTTTTCACCACAATATATTTCCATCCAAGATATCTTTTTTTCGTCTCCGTAAGCTGTTTCGACAGCATTATCGATGACTTTTATCATCGCTGGAGTTATGTCAGTACCTATACCGTCGCCCTCAATAAAAGGAATTATTGGATTATTAGGCACTTTCAATTTACCTTTTTCACTTATCGTGATTTGCTCTCCATCTGATGGAATAACTATTTTTTCGTAACTCATAATTTATAATTCTTTAAGGAAGGGTAAATTTAGGGTGAGATTGTACCATTAAAATAAAGGTTTAAGACTTTTGCATTTTTTTAATAAAATACCCTTATGAGAGTATTAGTTGGTATGTCTGGTGGGGTGGATTCTTCAGTTTCCGCAGCACTTCTTCTGCAGAAAGGATATGAAGTAGAGGGAGCTTTTATGAAAAATTGGGAAGACGATGATGGAACTCCACTTTGTACTGCTAAAGAAGATTTTATGGATGCTGCAAAAGTTGCAGATCAATTGAATATTAAATTGCATCATATAAATTTTTCAAAAAAATATAGGAGCAAGGTTTTTAATAAATTTTTAATAGACCTAGAAAATGGTAAAACCCCAAATCCTGATGTTTTATGTAATCAATATATAAAATTTAATGAGTTTTACAAATATGCTGTTGAAAATGAATTCGATTATATAGCTACAGGTCATTACGCAGGGATAAAGGAAATTTCAGGATTAAATTATTTAGTAAAAGCAAAAGATGAAAATAAAGATCAAACTTATTTTCTTTGCAACATTAATCAGAAAGTTTTAAATAAAACTATCTTTCCACTTTCTGAACTCACAAAAAAAGAAGTGAGGGATATTGCAAAATCAATGAATTTATCTACTTTTGAAAAAAAAGATAGTACTGGGATATGTTTTATTGGTGAAAGACCCTTTCCTAGCTTTTTAGAAAATTATATTGAAGATAAACCTGGAAAAATTGTTTGTGACAGAGGCAATGATGTTGGTAGTCACAGAGGCCTTTCTTTTTACACTTTAGGGCAAAGACAAGGATTGGGAATCGGTGGTGTAAAAAATTATGACGAAAGACCATGGTATGTAGTAGAAAAAAAATTATCAGAAAATATACTTGTAGTAGCTCAAGGTAACGATAATCAAAAGTTATTTGAAAAAAAATTATCTGTTAATTCCATTAATTGGATCTGTGAACCTGATCTAACCAAACCAATAAAATTAGAGGCCAAAATTAGATACAGACAAGATGATCAAGAATGCATCCTATCGAAAAAAGGTAAAACGTTTAGTGTAGAATTTATAATACCTCAGAGAGCTATAACTCCAGGTCAATCAATTGTTTTTTATCAAGACAATATTTGTTTAGGCGGTGGAGAAATTTTTAAGTCATGACTAAAGAATCACTTTTATCAATATCTCCCATTGATGGAAGATATAAAAATAAAATTAAAGAACTTGAAAATTATTTTTCTGAATTCGCTCTTATCAAAACGAGAGTTGAAGTGGAAATAAAATGGCTATTATTTTTGGCAAACACAAAAGGTTTTAAATTT
>VMHT01169820.1_pt1 | contig 29049 bp, 34 predicted proteins | sample 4693611 | NCBI WGS metagenome assembly VMHT01 (sample SAMN12280063, study PRJNA550983) | marine metagenome | isolation source: seawater sampled from same location over 5 years 0.02-0.2 micron viral filtrate | place: USA: collected off the coast of southern California halfway between the port... ... | reverse complement strand
GTCCGTATTTATAATTGCTGCATTTAATTTTATGCTTCCTATCAAAAGGTTATAAATATTATTTTCCTCCTTTGTGTTTGACTTTCCTAATCCGGTCGTTGCGTTTCCTTGGGGATCTAAATCTACAACTAATGTTTTATGACCCATAATGGACAGTGAAGCAGCAAGATTTACCACGGTTGTAGTTTTTCCTACTCCGCCTTTTTGATTAATGACTGAAATTATTTTATTTTCCATTTTTTGTAGCTATTATTATTTTCGAATCTTTATCAGTAATGCTATTAACTGTTTTATATCTATAATTTTTATCTTTTGGAAGTTTTTTGAGGTCATTTAGGGCATTCTTTCCCTTAAGAATGATTAATTTGTGTGGATTTGTTACTTTTTCACGTGAAATATCAAATATTAAGTCTAATTTCTTGAAAGCTCTACAAACAATATAGTTAGTTCTGATATTCTTATAATCATATACGTTTGTTTCAATATCAAATTTAGTAATTTTTTGAATATCACTTAAAAAAGCTCTTTTTACAGGTGATTTTTCATAAAGTTTCACGTGAAAATTAGGATTAGTATTAGCTATAGAGAGAATAACTCCTGGAAGGCCTGCACCAGATCCAAAATCAGTTAAAATATGGCCTTTATTGAAATCAATATACTTAATAATTTGAGCAGAATCTAATATATGTCTGTTCCAGACCTCTTTTTCTGTAGTTTTGCTAATTAAATTATATTTTTTGTTAAAAATTAGTAATAAATCAATGTATTTATGAATTTTATGAATTTTTTCATCAGAAAAGCCAAGATTTTCATGAAGATATTTCTTAACAAAAACAATATCCATTAAGCAAATTGCTTAGATCGCATCTTTTTTATGTTAGAAAGTATAATAACTACTGCAGAAGGGGTAATTCCATCTATCCTAAGAGCTTGTCCTAGGGTTCTAGGTCTAATTTTGTTTAATTTGCTCTTAACTTCATTAGACAGCCCACTTAATTCATCATAATTAAAGTTCATAGGTATTTCCAAAGCTTCGTCTTTGTTGAAAGCATTAATATCTCTTTGCTGTCTTGGTAGGTAACCTGCATAGTGCGCGTCGATTTCAACCTGCTTGTCAAAAGAAGCGTTATAAGAGGGAATCGAGGGAAAAATCTCTCTCAATTTAGATAATTTGACATTTCTCTGACCTATCACCTCCATACACGATCTTTTAACACCATCCATTGCAATTTTAATAGAATGATCCTTGGCCTTATTAGGAGTAATGAAATTAGACATAAGATGTTTTTTAATTTCTGAAAGTTTATTGCTCTTGTCGTCAAAAAGTTTTTTTCGTTCCTCAGAAATCAAACCTACCTCGTTACCTAAGTTTGTTAATCTTTGATCTGCGTTATCTGCTCTTAAACTTAATCTATACTCGGCTCTCGATGTAAACATTCTATAAGGTTCACTGACTCCCTTTGTTATAAGATCATCAATCATAACACCGATGTAGGAGTTGCTTCTACTAAGTAAAAATTCTTTTTTATTTTTTACTTTTAATGCTGCATTAACGCCTGCAACAAGTCCTTGTGCAGCAGCTTCCTCATAACCAGTGGTTCCATTAATTTGACCAGCTAAAAATAAAGATTTTATTTTTTTTGTCTCGAGTGTTACTTTTAATTCTCTTGGATCTACGTAATCATACTCAATCGCATAACCTGCCCTTTTCATTTTAACATGCTCCAAACCCTTGATTTTACTAAGTATTTTGAGCTGTATCTCTTCTGGTAAGGATGTTGATATACCATTTGGGTAAATAGTATTGTCCTTTAATCCTTCTGGTTCTAAGAATATTTGATGTTGTTGTTTCTCTTTAAACTTTACAATTTTATCTTCAATTGAGGGACAATAACGTGGTCCAACACCTTTTATATTTCCAGAATACATTGCACTTCTTGAGATATTATCACTTATAATTTTATGGACTTCATTGTTTGTATAAGTCATTCCACATTTGATTTGTTTATTGATAATTTTGTTTGTAAGGAAAGAAAAGTAGTAATGATCATCATCAGCGGGCTGCATTTCCAAGTCATCATAATTAATTGTACTACCATCAAGTCTAGGTGGTGTCCCTGTCTTCAATCTCCCTATTTGCATTTTAAATTTTGCTAATTGTTCACTTAAGCCTGTAGATGGTTTCTCATCATACCTACCTGCTGGTATTTGAGTTTCACCGATATGTATTAATCCATTAAGAAAAGTTCCAGTAGTTAATATAAGCTCCTTAGTTCTAACTTCTTTTCCACTTTGACATACAAAACCTATTATTTTATCACCCTCAAATAAAAATTTGATGACTGGATCTGCAATTACCTCCAAATTTTTATAATTTAGTAAAATCTTCTGCATATGCTCTTTGTAGAGAGCTCTATCTGACTGAGTACGTGGTCCCTGCACTGCTGGGCCTCTACTCCTATTTAATAATCTAAATTGAATACCTGATTTGTCGGCTACAACGCCCATTACACCATCTAAAGCATCTATTTCTCTTACAAGATGCCCTTTTCCAAGTCCTCCAATGGCAGGATTACATGACATCTCACCAATAGTCTCTATTTTATGTGTAAAAAGAGCTGTATTTACGGCCATTCTAGCAGATGCTGCAGCTGCCTCACATCCAGCGTGCCCTCCACCTATAACTACTACATCATAGCTCAGTTTAGTCATAATATGAATGTAACGCTGTATATTAGGAATACAAGAGGTATTTTATTTACCTATGCAAAAGTCTTTAAATATAGATCCAAGGATTTCTTCGACATCGACCTTACCAACAATACTTCCGAGATGTCGTGTGGCCATTCTTAGATCTTCGGCCGCTAATTCTAAATCTTTATTTTGATCTTTTTTAAGAAAATTATCTATTTCTTTTAAACTTTGATTAAGTTTAACTCTATGTCGTTCTCTTGTAATTAAAGCATTATTATTAGACATGAATTTTTTACTTAATTTTGCTTTTATTTTTTTTATTAAACTATCGATATTTTTATTTTCCTTAACTGACGCTAACACTGTTTCTGCATCAAATTTATGATTTTGCTTATTCTGTATATCCGATTTGTTAAGTAAAACGATTGTATCTTTATTAATCATTTTATTGATCTCATTATTTATACTTTTTGAAGAATTATCTATAACAACAATATTAAGATCCGCTTCTTTTGATTTTCCTAACGCTAAAGATATACCTTTTTTTTCAATCTCATTTTTAGCATTCCTGATCCCTGCAGTATCAGATAAAATTACAGGATAGCCGTCTATATTTAAATAAGTCTCGATTACATCTCTTGTTGTTCCTGCTTCATCTGAAACAATAGCGACATCTCTTTTTGCTATTAAATTTAAAAGAGATGATTTACCTGCATTAACCTCACCTGTGATAGAAACTTTAAATCCATCTCTTATTTTTTCTCCAATTTTGTTATCTTCGATGATCTTATGAATATCTTTATAAATTTCTTTAATAGAGTTATTTACTTCCTTTAAAACTTTTTCAGGCAAATCATCTTCTGCAAAATCTATTTTAGCCTCGATATATGCTAGAGATTTAATAAGTTTTTCTCTTAAATCATTATAGTGATTTGATGCATTTCCTTGAACTAATTTAACAGCTTGCTGTCTTTGCATTTCTGTTTCTGCGTGAATTAAATCGCCAATACTTTCTGCTTTTAAAAGGTCAATCTTTTCGTTTTGAAATGCTAATTTTGTAAATTCTCCTGGTTCAGCTAATCTACAATTTTCTTGTTCTGATAGTGCCTTTAATAAAGCGTTGATAACAGCATTACTTCCGTGCACTTGGAATTCGGCTAAATCCTCTCCTGTATAGCTATTTGGCCCTGGAAACCACAATAATAAAGCCTCTGGATCTATAACGGAATTATTTTTAGGATCATAAAATTGGCAATAATTTACTTCATTAGGATTTATATCTTTTAATTTAGTAAAATTCTTACAGACTTTTAAAGTATTTTTTCCTGAGATTCTAACTATGGCTATTCCTGACGGACCTCTGCCTGATGAAAGAGCATAAATGTTCATTGAATTAAATAGATAAACCTTGATTAGAAATAAACTTACTTATTTTTTTAAAAGTATTGTTTTTTGAAACACTTTTTAAAATAGTTTCTTTAAAAGGGTCTAGTAGTTTATTTTGTTTAAAAAAATTGTGAGTTAAATCTATTCCAATACCAGTAATAATATTTTCTGCTTTTCTTTTACTTGTAAAATCTTCTAGGGCAGAACAACTTTTTAAAGACATACCTAATCCAGTATAATATTTAAGAGTCTCTTGTAATTTATTTATATCTCTCAATACAAGATTAAAACCTTGGCCAGCTACTGGATGAACTGTGTGTAAGCCTTCTCCTAATATTAGGATATCTTTTTTATAATATGTTCTTTTTAAATTAAGCATCAAAGGATAAGATTGCTGGTTTGATATTTTAATATTCTTTGTTTTTAAAACTTCACAGATTTTAGATTTTACAACAGCACTAATATCTTTTTTAGGGAAATGTTTATTTACACTCCACACAAAAGAAAAACTATTTTTTGAAAAAGGGAGTATAGCTAAGGGTCCGTCTTTCAGAAAATATTGAGCAGTATTTAGATTTGTTATGCTGTGTTTAACATACCCAGTTATAGCAACTTCTTTATAATCCTTATCTAATGATCTTTTGTCTATAATGTTTTGATAAATCTTAGATGACCTACCTAAGCAGAGTATTTTCAAATCATAACTACTAAGATCTTTAAGGTTATTTATATTTTTTTTTAATAGTTTGATTTTTTTCTTTTTTATTTCCTTAAGTAATTTTACTTTAACTTTGTCATTCTCAAAGATGTACATGAGATTTTTTTTGTCTTCATTAAAATTTAGGAAATTCATATTCTGATCTTTTGTCTCATAGAAAAGATTGATCTTGTTAGACGGCCAAAATAATTTTTTGTTGAGCTTGCCTACTACTGAGCTCAAAAATTCATAGTTCGAGGCTGAAACAGCTGTAGTCCTCTTGTCTTTTAAAGGCTTGTTTTTCTTAGAAATTAGATGAACTTCCAATCCCTCTAATTTATTTAATGCTAAAGCAGTCAATAAACCTGAAAGGCCCTCTCCAACTATGCAAATTCTTTGTTTTTTCATATTAAAATTTTTCTCACTTTCATAAAAATGATAAAAAGTACGTAAAACGATTCGACATGAATACAAACTTTTTTAATAGTGTAACAAATTTTCTAAAAAAACGAACCTTTGAATTTATTGGTTTAGTCTTGATTTCTGTAAGTATTGGATTAGCTGTTGCTTTTACTACGTATTCACCAGAAGACCCGTCATTTGTATACGGCGATAAAGAGTTTGAAATTAAAAACTTCTTTGGCATTTATGGAAGTAGTATAGCTGATTTTTTATTACAAAGTTTTGGGCTCGTTTCTTTTTTACTGCTAATTAATTTTCTATCATGGGGTATCAATTTAGTTTTTAAAAAAGAACTTAAAAGAATTATTCTAAAATTATTTCTTGTAATTTGTTACTTAACTTTAGGTACAGTATTTATTTATATAACCTTTAATAATTCTTTTTGGCTAATCGATAATGGCAATTCAGGCTTTGTAGGAAAAATTGGTTATAATTTTTTAAGCTCTTGGTTTCCTTGGACTGATGAGATTTATACAACTTATGGCTTGTTATTATTAACCCTGGCGCTTTTTATTTTTTCATCTGATATTAGTTTTAAAAGAATTTTATCAGGTCTATGGTATTTCATTACATCTTTATTCAGAAGAAAAGAAACACAGATACCTGACGTGAATTTGGAAAATATGCCCCTAGAAGAAAAAAGTGAAATTATTGAAAGGCCACAACAATCTTTTGCTTTTGATGAACATTTAACTCCTAGTAAAGAAGCGGCTCAACCAAGATCAAAATATAGATTACCCGTAATTGATTATCTTGAAAAAAATACTTCAAAATTAAGTGCTTCTGAACTTAATAAAAATCGTCCTGATGGTGAATTTATGGAAAAAATTTTATTAGATTTTGGTATTGATGGAAAAATTAAAGCTATAAATAACGGACCTGTGGTTAGCTTATATGAATTTGAACCTGCGCCGGGAGTAAAAGTTTCAAAAATTATAAACTTGTCAGAGGATTTAGCTAGAAATACTAGTTCCACTTCAGCAAGGGTTTCGGTCATCCCAGGTAAAAATACAGTTGGTATAGAAATACCTAATGAGACAAGAGAAAGTGTTTCACTAAGAGAAATAATTTCTTATGAGAAATTTCAAAAGAAAGATGTGAAGCTTCCTATTGCACTTGGAAAAAGTATTTCGGGAATGCCTATTGTAGGTGATCTAACAACCATGCCTCATCTGTTAATTGCTGGAACAACTGGTTCAGGTAAATCAGTCTGTATCAATACAATTATCGTTTCTTTGCTATACAAATTAAATCCTGATCTTTGTAAATTTATTTTAATCGATCCTAAAATGTTAGAACTATCCACTTATGAGGGGATACCGCATTTATTAACTCCAGTTATTACTGATGCAAAAAAAGCAACTTCAGCGCTTGCTTGGACAGTTAAAGAAATGAACAGCAGGTACAAGTTAATGAGCAAGGTAGGGGTTAGAAACATAGATGGTTACAACGCTAAACATAAATTAAAAATGCCTTACATTGTTGTAGTCGTTGATGAGATGTCAGATCTAATGCTTGTTGCTGGCAAAGAAATAGAAAATTATATTCAAAAATTATCTCAGATGGCTAGAGCTGCAGGTATTCATATTATCATGGCAACTCAGAGACCAAGTGTTGACGTTATTACAGGAACAATTAAGGCAAATTTTCCAACAAGAATATCTTTTCAAGTAAGTTCTAAAATAGACAGTAGAACGATCTTAGGAGAGCAGGGGGCAGAACAGCTTTTAGGAAAAGGTGATATGCTTTTCATGTCGTCAGCAAACAGAATAGTAAGAATTCACGGTCCATTTGTATCAGAGAATGAAATAGAGAAAATTACTAATTCAATTAGAGCTCAGGGTGAACCAGATTACATGGATGAAGTTACAGCTTTAGAAACAACTGGAAGCACTTCTGTAGGTGAAAGTGATGGTGATGAAGATGAATTATATACTCAAGCAGTTGATATTATAAAATCAGAGGGTAAGGCTTCTACAAGTTTCTTACAAAGAAAGCTTCAAATTGGCTACAATAGAGCTGCAAGGATTATTGATATGATGGAAGAAAAAGGTATCGTTAGTAAAGCAAATCATGTTGGTAAACGTGAAGTTCTTTAAACCATTCTTAATCTTATTTTTTCTAACTGCAAATCTCTTTGCCAATGAAAAAGATCTAATAATAAATCAACTGAATAATTTAAATTCATTAGAGTTTACTTTTAATCAATTGATCAATGATAAGACAGAAAAAGGTAGCTGTCTTTTAGAGTTTCCAGGAAAATTAAAATGTGATTACTTTGATGATAAAGAGAAAGAATTAATTATAAATAATAAAAGATTAGCAATTACTCAAAAAAAATATAATAAAACTTACTATTACCCCATATCAAAATCTCCATTTTTAAATATCTTATATAAAGATAAATTATTAGAAATAGTTCAACTAGGTGAATTAGAGTTGGGTGATCAAATGATCAGACTAAATTATTCAAGTGAAAATCAAGTTTCAGTTTTTTTTGATAGAAAAAATTTAGACTTAAAAGGATGGGAAATTATTGATCAGTACAATAATAATATTAATTTTACTTTAAATGTTGTTGCTAAAAACGATGTCTATAGGAAAGATACTTTTAAAATACCTGAGATAAATTAAGCCACGAAATCTATTTCTTCTTCTTTGAAGATTTCAAAACCTTTTGACTTATAATTTTGTAAAGCATACTTATGATCTAAACTACAAGTATGTACCCACATTCTATTTGGATTTTTTCTAGAAGCACTAGCTATTGCATGGTTTAAAAGTGTTGAACCTAATTTTTGTCCTCTAAATTCTTTTAATACTCCCATATTTATCAACTCTACTTCATTTAATTCTGGGTGATATTCTTGCTCATAGTAACCAATTAAATCATCTCCATTTTTTAATACATGTGTTTCTAAATTTTTATTTGAAACATATTTAAACCATTCTTTATCAGACCAAACAAGTCTATCTCTCCAATAATGATCAATGCCTATTTGTTTGTAAAAAAACTTATTTAATTGAAAATCTTTTTTATCATCCAAAATTATTTTGTGGTTTTCGGGTAAGTTTAGATCAACAAGTTTACTAAAATCTTTTATTTCTAAAAAATATCTTTGAACTCTTGAAACCATTAGTTCACCATCTTTCCAATTTTTTCACCAGCAAAAATATGAAAATGTAAATGAGGAACTTCCTGCCCTCCATCACTTCCTAAATTTGTTAATGCTCTATAACCAGACTCTTTAGCGCCAACTAAATTTGAAACATGAGTAATAGCTTTATTAAACTCAACTATTTCTTTATCAGAAGCATTAGCAGTAAAATCATCCAAATCTTTATATTTACCTTTGGGTATTACTAAAACATGAATTTTTTTTTGAGGATTTATATCGTGAAAAGATAAAACGTAATCATTTTCATAAACTTTCTTACACGGTATTTCCCCTCTGAGAATTTTTGCAAATATATTATTTTTGTCATAACTCATTTTTGTCTTTTCTTAAGTTCACTCATTACATCCTCGATCTTAATATTATTGGCTTCTAGGTAAACCATTAAATGATAAATAACATCCGCCGCTTCGTGAATTTTATTAGAGTCTTGGTCTACAGCCTCAATTAATTCTCCTATTTCCTCTTTTACTTTTACAACACTTAGGTTTTTATCGTTAAGAAGTTTATTTGTATAGGATTTATCAGGAGAAGATTTTTTCCTCTCTCTAATAGTTTTCATTAACTGCTCTAGATTTTCAAACATTTTATAATCTTACCGATACATTTTTGGAATTCAAATATTCTTTAGCCTCTTTGATTTTAAATTCACCGTAATGAAAAATAGAGGCAGCTAGAACAGCGCTCGCACCACCTTTGACTATACCATCATAAAGGTGATCTAAAGTTCCTACTCCACCAGAAGCGATAACAGGAATATTAGTACTATTTGTAATTACTTTTAATAATTCAACGTCATAGCCAGACTTAGTTCCATCTCTATCCATAGAGGTTAATAAAATTTCTCCAGCACCTTTTGTTTCTACCTGTTTGGCAAATTCAACAGCATCAATACCTGTTTTATTCCTTCCACCGTGGGTAAAAACTTCCCATTTATTTTCGGAAACTTTTTTAGCATCGATAGCTACTACAATACATTGGGAGCCAAATTTTTTGGACGCTTCTTTAACAAAATTTACATTTTTAACTGCTGCTGTGTTTATAGAAACTTTGTCTGCTCCTGCTAATAGTAAATCAGTTATATTTTGAATAGTTCTGACACCACCTCCAACCGTTAAAGGAACAAAACATTCTTTGGCAGTTTTTCTTACAATATCAATGATCGTCTCTCTATTCTCGTTAGAAGCTGTAATATCTAAAAAACAAATCTCATCAGCTCCACCATCGCTATAAATTTTAGCTTGTTCAACTGGATCACCGGCATCTTTTAACTCAACAAAGTTAATACCTTTAACTACTCTTCCATTCTTTACATCAAGGCAAGGTATAATTCTATTTTTAAGCACTGATCTCCCTCGCTAACTCTTTAAGTTTAATATCGCCATCATAAATAGCTTTTCCAACAATGATACCTTCAACTTTATTATTATTTAATTCTTTAGCTTTCTTAATATCATTTATTGAAGAGACACCTCCTGAGATCACAACAGGACAATTGGCAAGCTCTGCAATTTTTATAGTCTCTTCAAAGTTAGGGCTGCTTTTCATTCCGTCCCTATTAATATCTGTATAAATAATTCGACTCACACCATAACTATTCACTTCTTTAAGAAAGTCTGTCATTTTAATATTAAGATTTTCTTTCCAACCTGATACGGAAAGGTTTCCATCCTTCGCATCTAATCCTAAAGCAATTTGATCTTTAAATTTTTGACAAGCTTCCTCCAAAAATTCTTTATTTTTTATAGCGCCACTACCTAAAATTACTTTCTCAGCACCTGCATCAATATATTCTTTAATGCTATCCAGTGATCTTACACCACCACCTATTTCAATTTTTAAATCGTATTTACTAACTATCTGCTTAATCATATCTAGGTTAACTGTCTTTCCAGTTAAAGCTCCGTCTAAGTCAACAATATGTAAATTTTTAAAACCATGATCTTTGTATTTTCCTGCTTGATCAATAGGTGAAGTTTCATATTCAGTTTTATTTTCAAAATCACCTTTGATTAATCTCACACATTTTTTATCTTTTATGTCTATAGCTGGAAATATTTTCATTATAATTTTAAAAAATTATCAATTATTTTTAATCCAATTTTATCACTCTTCTCAGGATGAAATTGTGTTCCAAACAAATTATCTTTCTCAACTGAGCAAACAATTTTTGATGAATAATCTGTTGTTGCTGAGATAACCGATTTATCTAGTGGAACAAATTCATAACTGTGCACGAAATACATGTGAGATTGATTTTCTATATCTTTAAAAATTTTGCTCTCTTTTTGAATATCAATTTCGTTCCAACCAATATGTGGAAGTTTAAATTTTCCGCTTAGATTATCAATTTTAGATACTTTGCCGGCAACCCATCCTAAGCCTTTTGTTTCTGCTTCTTCATAGCCAATATCGGCAAACATTTGTAAACCCACACAGATTCCTAATAATGGTTTCTGATTTGTAATTGCAAAATCTTTCAAAGTATCTACTAATCCATTAATATTATTTAGAGAGTCCACGCAGCTTTTAAATGATCCTTGGCCAGGTAAAACAATTTTATCACTAGATTTTATTTTATTAATGTCAGAAGTTACTTCTATTTTAACTTTACCTTTAGCAACCTCTGTAAAAGAGTTAATGACTGAGCTTATATTGCCCGATTGATAGTCAACGATTGTGACGTTCATCAAAATTAAATAGAGCCTTTTGTCGAAGGTATTGAGTTTTTAATTCTTTTATCTATCGCTAACGCATCTTTTAATGATCTAGCTAAACCTTTGTAACAAGACTCAATTTTGTGGTGACTGTTTTCACCGTAAATATTTTCTACGTGTAAAGTAACTCCAGCAGATTGGGAAAATGCTTGGAACCACTCTTTAAATAATTCTGTGTCCATCTCACCAAGTTTCTCAACCGGTAAATTAACTTTCCAAATTAAATAAGGTCTATTTGATACGTCAATTGAAACTCGGCTAAGTGTTTCATCCATTGGAATCATATTTGAGGCATATCTTGTAATTCCTTTTCGATTACCAGCAGCTTTTTTAATAGCTTCTCCAATTGCTATCCCTGTATCTTCAGTAGTGTGATGTAAATCTATATGCGTGTCACCTTTAGCATTAACTTCTAAATCTATTAATGAATGTTTAGAAAGCTGCTCTAGCATGTGGTCAAGAAAACCAATTCCAGTTTTAATTTTGTATTTACCTTTACCGTCTAAATTAACAGCAACTGAAATACTGGTTTCTTTTGTTTTTCTACTTATTTTTGCTTTTCTTGCCATAATAACGCAGATTAATATTTGATATACATATATTCGTTCGTTTTATCAATAAAGCAGATTACCTATTGAAGATCTTAAATTAATCTCCACATATAATGACATGAATACAGCTGAAAAATGGCATGGTACTACAATTGTTTTGCTAAGAAAAAATGGTGAAACAGTAGTTGCAGGAGATGGGCAGGTTAGCCTTGGCAATACAGTTTTAAAAAGTAAAGCAAAAAAAGTAAGAAAAATTGAAAGCAGAGGAGTGATCGCTGGGTTTGCAGGTTCAACTGCCGATGCATTAACTTTATTTGAAAGGTTAGAAGCTAAACTAGAAAAACATGCGGGCAATTTACAAAGAGCTGCTGTTGAATTAGCAAAAGATTGGAGAAGCGATAAATTTTTAAGAAGATTAGAAGCTTTAATGGCTGTAGCAGATAAAAAACACAGCTTTATAATTTCTGGAACAGGTGATGTTTTAGAACCAGAAGATGGGATAATTGGAATTGGATCAGGTGGTAACTATGCTTTAGCCGCTGCAAAAGTATTAGCCGAAACTGATATGAGTGCAGAAGATATAGCTAGAAAGTCTATTAAAGTTGCATCTGACATATGTGTATTTACAAATAACAACGTTACAGTGGAAAAAGTTTAACATGGCACCAACTAATAAAGTGACAAATTTAAAAGTAGTAAAAAATAAAAATAAAGAAACTTCTAAAGTAAGCGCTTTATCACCTAGAGAAATTGTTTCTGAATTAGATAGATACGTTATTGGGCAAAAAGATGCGAAGAAAGCAGTAGCTGTTGCGTTAAGAAACAGATGGAGAAGGCAAGCTTTATCAGATGAAATGAGAGATGAAGTTCTTCCAAAAAATATTTTAATGATCGGACCAACAGGTGTTGGTAAGACAGAAATTTCTAGAAGACTTTCAAAATTAGCAGAGGCTCCATTTATTAAAGTCGAAGCCACAAGATTTACAGAGGTAGGTTACGTAGGTAGAGACGTAGAGCAAATCATTAGAGATTTAATTGAAATAGCTATTGCTATGGAAAGAGAGAAAAAAAGAAAAGAAGTCAAAGCTAAAGCAGAATTAAAAGCCGAAGAGAAAGTATTAGACGCACTTGTAGGAAATAAAGCAAGTGTGGCTACAAGAGAAAGTTTTAGAAAAAGATTAAGAAACGGTGATTTAGATAACAATGAGATAGAAATAGAGGTGCAAAATGCTTCTTCTCCACTTCAAAGTTTCGAAATACCTGGAATGCCTGGTGGAAACGTTGGAATGGTAAATCTTGGAGATATTCTTGGAAAATCTATGGGTGGTAAAAAAGGTAAGAAGAAGAAGATGACCGTCAAGGAATCCCATGACATTCTAGTTGCGCAAGAGTCAGACAAAATGATCGAGGAAGATAAGATTATAACGGAGGCAAAAAAAGCTACGGAAGAAAATGGAATAGTATTCTTAGATGAAATAGATAAAGTATCTGCGAGAAGTGATAGGGTTGGCGGAGATGTTTCGAGAGAAGGTGTACAAAGAGACTTACTACCTCTTATAGAAGGAACAACTGTAAGCACTAAGCATGGTCCAATTAAAACTGACCATATTTTATTCATCGCTTCAGGAGCATTTCAATTAGCAAAACCATCTGATTTATTACCTGAATTACAAGGAAGGCTTCCTATCAGAGTTGAGTTAGATGCATTAAAAGAAGAAGATTTCAAAAGAATTCTAAAAGAACCAGATAATAGTTTAATTAAGCAATATAGAGAGCTTCTTAAAACGGAAAAAGTAAACTTGGAGTTTACGGATGACGGTATAGATATGCTTGCTAAAATTTCAGCTGAGGTCAATTCTTCAGTAGAAAATATTGGAGCAAGAAGACTTCATACTATTATTGAAAAAGTCCTAGATGATATAAGCTTTAACGCAACTGATAGAGCAGGTGAAACTATAACTGTTAATCAAAAATACGTACAAGATAATTTAGGTAATTTAGTAAAAGATACAGATCTTTCTAAGTTTATATTATAAATTCTTAAGCTTAATAAGAATAGCTCCGTCGCCTCCATCTTTTTTTTCAGCCTCTTCAATTGAAATAATATAATTTTTTGATTCGTCATCAGAGCTTATAAATTCAGGTACTGAATACCTTAATTTGCTTAGATCACTTGAAGCATATGTGTCTCCACCAGACGTTGAGTGTAAACCTTTACCTGTTATTAATAAAATTTCTCTATATTTATTTTTAGAGCAAGAAATTATAATATCTCTTGCTTTTTTATTTGCTTCATCCAATGTGTAACCATGAAGATCAAATTTAAATCTTTCTTTTCTATTTATTGATTTATTTCCTAAGTCTTTATCGTAAACGTCGGTTGGATTTTTAATATAAGATTGCCATACTTCGCTATCTTTTTTTGAAAGATTTTTTTTCTTAATCACTGACTAACGATTTCAGCTAGATACCAGTTAGGACTTGAATTTTTAATATTTTTTGTAAATTTCCAAACATCTGAAACAAACTTAATTTTGTCTGGGCTGCCTTCGATAATCTTCTCATTTTTATCTTTTTTTACGGAGATAACTTCAGCTACAAATTTTACTGTGGCAAATAAGTCATCTTTAACTTTTTCATATTTTTCTACTGAAGATTCTTTTACTCCAATAAAAGTAAATTCAGATTTTACGTTTTCTTTATTTCTTGCATCAATAGCACTTTTAAAATTATTACTCATTGTTGCTGTTAAAAGACCTTTGAATTTTTTAGTATCTCCGTTTGCAAATGCTGTAAGAATAGTTTCATAAGCAATCTCTGCTCCTCTTAAAAATTCTTTTTTTTCTTTGCCTTCTAAAGTTTCAAGGTTTTGTTTAACTGGTTTTATCTCTTTTTTTGAAATGTTGAATTTTTCCTCTGCAAAACTTGGATAAACTTTTGACTCATGGCCTGTTTTTCTGCCCAATATACTTCTAAGTCGCAAGATTATAAATCCTGCAATCATACCTAATAAAATTATATCAATATAACCAAAACTGTTACTCATAATTTGATAAATATACCTTAATCATATATTTTTGTATCAGACAAATGAACCCATTTTTTATACTATTTATAGCTCTTCCTGCGCTTGAAATATTTCTATTTATTAAAATAGGTGGGTACTTGGGTGCCTTAAGTACTGTCGCACTTATTTTTCTAACTGCAATAATTGGTATCTTTTTTGCAAAATTACAAGGAATTCAAACATTAAAATCCGGAATGATTAATTTATACCAAAATAAAATTCCTATTTACGAAATCATGTCTGGGGCATCTATAGCCATAGCTGCACTCCTTCTGATAATGCCAGGTTTTTTTACAGATTTAATTGGGTTCTTATTATTAATTCCTTTTACTAGAAGAATAATACTTAGGTTGGTTTTAAAAAATAAATCTCAATCAGAAGTTAAACACGAAGATGGGACTATTGATGGAGAAATAGTGGATCATAAAAAAGATGAGCTATAAAATAATTGGAAAATATATAAAGGATTTAAACTTTAATATTCCTAACCCAAAAACATTTTTTCTTCTCTCTAAAAATATATCTAACTACAAGATAAATATTGATATTAAAAGTGCCCAGGTTAAACAAAATATAATTGAAGTATTAACCAGCTTGAGCCTAACGCCGATAAAAGATGATTTTGAAAAAATAAATACTAAAATCATTTACTCTACTATTGTCGAGTTAGAAAATGAAAAAATTAAAAAAGATGAAATGGAGAAAATTATATTAATAAATGTTCCAAGTGAAATTTATTCTGAATTAAGACAAATTTTCGTTTTTTTATTTGAAAATTCTGGTTTTAAAGATGTAAAAATAAATGAGGCTGTTGATTTTGAAAAATTATATAAGATGAGAAAAGTTCAATAAAAATTTTTTCTTAATTCCGACTTTAAAAAATCTTTATGTTTTTTAATTTCATCCTCTGAGATTTTCACAATTGTTTTGCTATAATCTTTAGTCTTATTTAAACGCTGAGCTTCAATATTATTAGAAAGATCAAATTTTGGTTCTTTTGCATCTAACAAATTAATGTAGACTTCTCTTAACAACTCACAATCTAATAAAGCATTATGTTTTGTCCTTCGTGAAAGATCTATATTGAACTTTTTACATAGTGCATCTAGTGAATTCGATGTTCCGGGAAATTTATTTCTAGCAACTTCTAATGAGTCAATTACTAACTTTCTATCTATTTTTTCTTTTTTAAGTAATCCTAGTTCTCCATCTAAGAATCCTAAATCAAAAGGCGCATTATGAATTATAATTTTTTTGTCTTTTACAAATTTTAAAAATTCATCAGCGATAATATCGAATGAATCTTTATCTTTTAAAAATTCTTCTGAAAAACCATGAACTTTAAATGCCTCACTTGGCATACTTCTTTTTGGATTAATTAATTTATGAAATACTTTTCCTGTAGGAATTAAATCTTTAGTTTCGATACAAGCAATCTCAACAACTTTATGTCCTTCTTTAAAAGACAACCCTGTAGTTTCAGTATCTAGAAAGACTTCATTCATATTTTGACATTATAGTTAATAGATCTTTTTTTAAAATCTTTAAATTCTTTTCATTCACAACAACGTAATCACAATATTTAATCTTTTTATTATCTCTAATTTGCTTGTTGTTTAACAAATTAAATAATTTTTTATCTCCATTCTTCGACTTAAATCTTTTTAATCTTAGTTGCTTTTTTGATCTTATAAAAATTATTTTATCAAAATATTTCATAAGCTTACTCTCAATTAATAGTGGAATTTCATAAAATAAAAAATTTTTGTTTTTGTTTTTAAAAGTAAATTTTTTCATTTTTTTCCTAACCAAAGGATGAATTATTTTTTCTAATTTTTTAAGTTCAGCGCTATTATTAAAAATCATTTTTTTGAGATTCTTTTTAATTTGATTATTGTTTTTTATCTTGAACTTTTTACTAATCAAGCTCTTGAAGCTAAAGCTTTTATAGAGTTCTTTAACTGCAATATCAGCACTAAATAAAGGACCATACTTGCCAGACAAAAATTTGCTAGCTGTAGATTTGCCTGATGCTAAAGAACCTGTGATGCCAATTTTAATCATTTAAGTTTTGAATATAATAGTTCAATTAATTCATCATCAATCTCAGGATTAATTTTGTTCCATAAATAAAAAGATTTTTGACCTTGATAAATAAACATATTAAGGCCATTGAAAACCTTTCTACCTTCTTCTTTGAGAAATTTATAAGTCTTAGTTTCTAATGGATTGTAAATTGTATCAATATAAAAAATATTTTCTTTTGTATTTGAAAAAGTGAAATCAAAATCATCCCCATATTTTAAACCCAAACTTGTAGCATTTATAATTATATCAGATTTTTTTATCTCGTCTTTCAAATCTTTCCAGGGAACTATTTTTAGATAAGAAAATCTTTTTTTTAAAAAAATACATTTTTCATTAGTTCGATTGGTTATTGATATTTCTTTAATCCCTGATTTTTGAAGAGATAAAATTACTGACGGAGATACTCCTCCAGCTCCAATAATCAAAGCACTTTTATGTGAACTGGTATCAATCTCTTTAAGATATGCGGCCTGCAACCCAAACACATCAGTGTTTTCACCAACAATTTTATTATTATCTAACAAAACAGTGTTTACCGATCCAGTAAGTTCGGCGTCGTTAACAATTTTATCAGTTTGATTAATTATTTTTTGTTTAAAAGGTAAAGTTACATTAATGCCTGCCAATTCATGATTTCTAACTTTCTTTACAATATCTTTTAAATCTTCATCTTTTGCTTCTATTATTGAATAACTTGCATCTAAGCCATACTTATTAAACCAATAATTATGCAATACGGGTGACAAAGAATGTTTAATAGGGTTTCCAATAATTCCAAATTTTTTTTTCATTTTTTAAATTGATCTATATAGTTAATTATTTCTTTAATGGGTAAACCCATAATAGAGTCTCTATCTCCTTTGACATATTCAAATAATTCTAATCCGTCTGCCTCAATTTGGTATACACCGTAAGCTAATAACGTTTCTGTTTTAATTTTATCTAAATATTTTGATAACGATGAATTGTCTAAATTTTTCATTTTCAGTTCTGAAGAATCGGTATGATTCCAAATCATAGCTCCGTTTTTTGAGATGCAAACCGAACTTATTAAATAATGTATTGAATTATTAAGTTTTTTTAGAATTGAGAAGGCTTCTTCTCTTGATTTAGGTTTATTAATTAATTCATTATTTAATGAGACAACACTATCAGCGCCGAGCACTAAACGATCTGGGTTTTTATTACTTACTTTAATAGATTTTATTTCAGCAAGATTTTTAGAAATAATTAACGGATCTGCTCTTTCCGCGAGAAGGGAGTCTTTAATTTCATCTTCATCCACATTTGAGACCATAACCTCATTATCAATCTTATATTTGTCTAAAATTTGTTTTCTAACACCACTTTTAGAGGCTAAAATTATTTTCATTTATTTCTTTTTATATCAATGATCTTTAAAATCGAAGCAGCCGTTTCCTCTACAGACCTCCTTGTAACATCAATTACTGGCCAATTATTTTTTTTAAAAAGTTTTTTAGAGTCTTCGACTTCTTTTTTGATTACATCTAGATCTGTATACTCTTTAAGCTTTTGATCTTTCATTATTGCTACTCTATTTCTTCTGATATCTGATAATCTTTCTGGGTCTGCGACTAAACCTATTATACAAGAGGTGTTATTAGACTTTAAATTTTCAGGTATTTTCTGGTCTAGTACTAAAGGAATGTTTACTGTTTTATAGCCTCTGTTAGCTAGATATATAGAGGTTGGGGTTTTACTGGTTCTGCTTACGCCTAACAAAATTACATCTGCATTATTAATATCATCTACTTTCTTGCCGTCGTCATGTGACATTGTAAATTGTATAGCCTCTATTCTTTTATAATAATCATCATCTAGGACGTGTTGGGCGCTTGGTTTGTGTATGGCTTTTTGGTTAAGCAATTTAGAAAAGCTTAAAATTAAGTTACCTAAAACTCCAAAACAAGGAACAGAAAATTTTTCGCTTTGATTGGCAAGGTATTTGGCTAATTTGGTTTCAACAATTGTATATAATATTATAGCATTATCAATTTGATCACATTCTTTGATTATTTTATCTATTTGTTGTTCAGTTCTTATAAACGCAAATTCCTTCTTGTCATACTCGAAGTTGGCGAATTGAGATTTGAGAGATAAAAATATTCTATCTAGTGTTTCTCCAGTTGAGTCAGACACAAGATATACATTTTATTTTTCGTTCATAACTTTGTTAATAAAATATTAATTAGTTAGTTTTCTACATATAAAAAAAAAAGAAGAAAAAATAACTAACATTAATTAACATTATTTGAACATTTTGTTGAATGTTAATAATATAGTTTTTTTAATGTTTATAAAATCAATAAACGTTCCAAAATCACATATATCAAGGATAGTTATAAACGGTCCTATGTATAAAAAACGTATAATTAGTTATATAACTAAATAACAGGACCTAAAGCATTTATTATACTTAAAAACTATTTATTATTTAATGAATAATCTTAAAGAAATATTAATAAATAAAAAAATTTGTAAATCAGTTTGGTTTATGAGACAAGCAGGGCGTTATCTACCTGAGTTTCGAAAAATTAGATCACAAAATCAAGACTTTATTAATCTTTGCCTAAATAGTGAGTTAAGTTCTAAAATTACCCTACAACCCATAGAAAGATTTAACTTGGATTCTGCAATAATTTTTTCAGATATTTTGATGGTGCCTTATGCGCTTAATCAAAAAGTTGAATTTTTAAAAAATCATGGGCCGAAATTAGAAGATTTTAATTTAAAAAATTTTTTAAAAAATAATGAACTAGAATTTTCTGAAAAACTTAAACCAGTCTATAAAGCAATAGAAATTACTAGAAAAAAATTAGATAAAGAAAAATCATTAATATCTTTTATAGGAGCTCCATGGACTTTATTGATATACATGATTGGGGTTAAACAAAATAAAAATAAAATTGATTTAAATATAATTAATAGAAAAAAAGATGAAATTAGCTTGATATTGGAAAAATTAATTAATTATCTATGTTTACATATAGAAAATCAAGTTAAAGCAGGAGCTGATGTAGTTCAAATTTTTGACTCATGGGCTGGATTATTACCACAAGAAGATCTTAATAATTTTTGTTATGTCCCAAATTCTAAAATTGTGGAGTTTTGTAAAAAAAAAGAGATACCTGTAATTTGTTTTCCGAAAGGCATTAAAGAAAACTATAAGGATTTCAATAATTTAGTAAAACCGGATGGAATAAATATAGATTACAACATTGATCCTAAGTGGGCCAAAAAAAATTTGGAAAATACAGTAATTCAAGGCGGGTTAGATCCAAAAATTTTATTATTATCCGATGAGGAAATTTATAGCAGTGCTAGAAAATATTTAGACGCATTCAAAGGTTTGCCTTATGTTTTTAATCTAGGACATGGTATGCTACCAGAGACAAATCCAGACAAGGTAAACAAACTAATAAAGTTTTATAGAGAATATTAACAATGCGAAACAAACATCCAGAGGTAAAATTTGGTAAAACAGGTGTCCTTTTAATAAATTTAGGAACACCAGACTCTACAAGCTGGTGGGATATAAGGAAATATTTAAAGGAATTTCTTTCTGACAGAAGAGTTATAGAGGTTAACCCTATATTGTGGCAAATTATTTTAAACTTATTTATACTCACCTTTAGACCATCTAAAACAGCACATGCATACAAAAAAATTTGGAGAAAAGAGTCAAACGAGTCTCCCTTGCTTTATTTTACAAGAAACCAAGCAGAAAAATTAAATAAACAAATAGGAAGTGAAAAAATTATTGTCGACTTTGCAATGAGATATGGAAACCCGAGCATTAAGTCAAGACTCAATATTCTTAAAGATGCTGGGTGTGAAAATATAATAATCCTTCCCTTGTATCCACAATATGCAGCAGCAACGACAGCCACTGTTTGTGATGAGGTTTACAGATCGCTCATGGGTATGAGATGGCAACCGAGTTTACAAATAATACCTCATTATGAAAGTGAACCCATATACATAGATGCTCTCATAAAAAGTGTTAAAGAAAAATTAGGAAATATAAATTGGAAACCAGATTTAATTATATCCTCGTATCATGGTATTCCAAAAAAATATTTTGATAAAGGAGACCCTTACCATTGCTATTGTCATAAAACTACAAGACTTATGAAAGAAAATTTTAGTGAAATAGATATTCAGACAACTTTTCAGTCAAGGTTTGGACCTCAGGAATGGTTAACACCTTACACGGACAAAACTTTAGAAAGTTTACCAAGCAAAGGAATTAAAAACTTATTAGTTATCTGTCCAGGTTTTGCATCTGATTGTGTGGAAACGTTAGAGGAAATTGATATTCAAGGGAGAGAGAGCTTCATGGAAAATGGTGGTAAAAATTTTGATTTAATACCATGCCTTAATGATAACTCAGATCACATAAATTTGTTTGAAAAGTTAGTAAAAAAATATATTTAAATATGAATACTTACCTTTTGTTCAAATCTTTACATTTAATAGCAGTTGTTTCATGGATGGCAGGACTTTTGTATTTACCAAGAATATTTGTTTATCATTCAGAGGCAGATCACGTATCTCAGGAAACAGTATTTAAGACAATGGAAAGAAAGCTCTATAATTATATCATGATGCCAGCCATGTTGTTATCATGGTTATTTGGTATTCTATTAATTCATAGTCTTGGATTTAGCGTTTTTTCCGAATTGTGGATGCAAGCAAAAACAGCATTAGTAATAATATTAACTTTTTACCATTTTTTACTCGGGAAATATCTTGTGGAGTTTAAAACAGACAAAAATGTTAAATCTTCAAAATATTTTAGAATTATTAATGAAGTACCCACAATAATACTTATTGTTGTCGTATTTCTTGTTGTTTTTAAACCATCATAAAAGGCCTTGAATTTTTCTAAAAAAGTCATATATTTTTAATACATCTCTATTAATCTATACAATCTCATGAATTTACAAGAACTAAAACAAAAAAATCCAGCCGAACTTATTAGCGAAGCAGAAACGCTTGGAATCGAAAACCCAAGCACATTAAGAAAGCAGGAAATTCTTTTTGCTATACTAAAGAAATTGGCTGAGAAAAATGAGCAAATCACTGCAACAGGTGTATTAGAAGTATTGCAAGATGGTTTTGGGTTCTTAAGAGCAATAGAATCTAATTATCTGCCAGGACCAGACGATATTTATGTAAGTCCGAGCCAAATTAGAAGATTTGGTTTGAGAACAGGAGATTCTGTTGAAGGAGAAATTAGAGGGCCAAAAGATGCGGAAAGATATTTTGCTTTGCTAAAAGTAAATAAGATCAATTTTGATGAACCTGAAAAAGGGAAAAATAAAATTGCTTTTGACAATTTAACGCCACTTTATCCGAACGAGAGGATAAAGCTGGAGGTCGAAAGCACAAAAGTCGAAAAAAAACCTGATAACACAGCAAGACTTATAGATTTAGTTAGTCCGATTGGTAAAGGACAACGTTCATTAATTGTTTCGCCGCCAAGAGCAGGTAAAACTATTATCTTACAAAACATTGCTCAATCAATTACAGCAAATCACCCAGAGTGTTATTTGATGGTGCTTTTGATTGATGAAAGACCAGAGGAAGTTACAGACATGCAAAGATCTGTAAAAGGTGAGGTCGTAGCGTCAACATTTGACGAACCTGCTTCAAGACACGTAGCTGTAGCAGAAATGGTAATTGAAAAGGCCAAAAGATTAGTTGAACATAAAAAGGATGTGGTGATTTTATTGGACTCGATAACAAGATTAGGAAGAGCTTATAATGCTGTCATACCAAGTTCAGGAAAAGTTTTAACAGGTGGTGTTGATGCTAATGCTCTTCAAAGACCCAAAAGATTTTTTGGTGCAGCTCGTAATGTGGAAGAAGGTGGATCACTAACTATTATTTCCACAGCTTTAATTGATACAGGAAGCAGAATGGATGAAGTGATATTTGAAGAATTTAAAGGAACAGGAAATTCAGAATTAATTCTTGATAGAAAGGTAGCAGATAAAAGAATTTATCCTGCACTTGATATAACAAGATCAGGCACAAGAAGGGAAGAGTTGTTGTTCCAGAAAGATGATCTTTCTAAAATGAACGTTCTAAGAAGAATAATTAGTCCAATGGGCACAATGGATGGAATTGAGTTTTTAATTTCTAAATTAAAAAATACGAAAAATAATGCTGATTTTTTTGTATCAATGAATAAATCCGCGAATTAAAATTACTGTACTGTCTGATTATTGAAGCTTGTCTCGTGTAAATAAAAACTAATTATACTTTCTAGCGCCTCAACTTTATTTTCAAAAGATATCGCTTCTAGTAATTTTTGTTTTTCTTCATTAGTAATAGGCGCAATCATTGCTAGAGTATTAATTTTTTGAAATTGATCTAGTTTTTCAAACTCTTTCCAATTTAATAAAAGGCCATTTCTTTTAAAAAAATTTTTTACATTTTCCATCAAAGGTTTTGTATCGATTGTATTATTTATATCACTAATATCTTCATTAAAATCTTTGTAATCTACTTTAAACTCACGATATAATTTATTATTTGAGATTTCTTCTAAAATTCTAAATCTAGAAATGCCAGTAAGATTTATTAGAATTCTTCCATCCCTACTTTTCTGATAATCACTTATTTTTCCTAAACAACCTATTTGATAAACATTTTTACCTTCTTTTTTGGACTGAACCATTCCCATTAATTTATCTTTTTTATACGCATCATTAACTAAGTTTAAATATCTTTGTTCAAATATATTTAATGGCAGGTTAGTTTTAGGAAAGTAAATTACGCCACTCAAAGGAAATACAGGCACAGTCTGAGGTAAATTTTTCATAAGATTATTATATAAAAAAAATCAATTAGCGGGTAGTGGCATTTTATAATGGTTGACCGTTTGTTGTTGCTTATAATATACTATTTTGATTGCGGGCATAGCTCAGTGGTAGAGCGTCTCGTTGCCAACGAGAAGGTCGAGGGTTCGAACCCCTTTGCCCGCTCCAAAACAATGGAAGATTTATCCAAAAAAAAATGTGTAGCTTGTGACGGTAATATTCCGCCATTTGATACAAGTGAAATACACAAGTATTTGAAAAAAGTTGATGGTTGGGATGTGAAAAGTAACGAAGATAAAGACTATTATTTAATTAAAAATTTTAAATTTAAGAACTTTGAGGAAAGTTTAAATTTCGTAAACAACGTTGGACAGATAGCTGAGGAAGAAAATCATCATCCAGACATTTCATTTGGTTGGGGCTACTGTAAGATAAAAATTTTTACCCATGCAATTAAAGGGTTAGCTGAAAGTGATTTTATACTAGCAGCAAAAATTGATAAATTAGATTAATGATTAAAGTGTCTAATGCCGGTAAAAATCATTTTTATATTAGCTTTATTAGCAGCATTAATAACTTCTTGATCTCTAATAGAGCCACCTGGCTGTACTATAATTTTAACACCAGCTTTAATTAAAGCGTTTATCCCATCAGCAAAGGGAAAGAACGCATCCGATGCTGCTATTGAGTTTTTGATTCTCGAAGGTTGAAATTGTTTTGCTTTTTGAACGGCAATTTTACAACTGTCTAATCTACTTGATTGACCTGCCCCGACACCGATTGTTGAAAAATTATTACATAATACTATCGCATTTGATTTTACATATTTACAAATATTAAATGCAAATTTAATTTCAGTTAATTCTTTTTTGTTTGGTTTCAATTTAGTTACGTACTTCAATTTTTTTTTATCTATAACTATATTATCTTTACTTTGTACTAAAAAAGAGCCATCAAATGTTTTTATAGAAGAGGCGTTCTTAAGATTAAAATTAGAAATATCAATAATTCTTAAATTTTTCTTTTTTTTAAGAATATTCAATGCATCTTTTTGAAATCCTTTAGCTAGAATAACTTCTAAAAAGTTTTTATTAATTTCTAGAGCCGTTGTCTTATTAATATTGTAATTACAAGCTACAACTCCGCCAAAAGCACTTATAGGATCTGAGGCATAAGCGTTTTTAAAAGAGATTAAAGGAACTTTATTTTCTGATACACCACAAGGGTTCGCATGTTTAATAATCACAGTTCCGGAATTTTTCTTTAAAGAATTTAAGATTTCTAATGAGGCAAACATGTCATTGTAGTTGTTGTAGCTTAGTTCTTTTCCATGAATTTGATCAAATTTTAAATGTTTGTCATTAAAATCGTTTACATAAATTGAACTTTGTTGATGAGGATTTTCTCCATATCTTAATTTTTGCAATTTTCTTCCAAATATTGTTTTTCTCTCAGGAAATTCGATCTTAAGTTTTTTATTAAACCAATTAGCGATCATTGCATCATAATATGCGGTTAACCCAAATGCTTTTGATGACATTAATTCTCTAAATTTTAAGGAAGTTTTCCCTTTAAGATTTTCTAATTCTTTAATTAGAGATCCATAATCATCTTTGTTTGTAATAATTGTAACATTATTAAAGTTTTTTGCTGCAGCTCGCACCATTGTTGGCCCACCAATATCAATATTTTCAATAATTTGTTTTGGATTTTTTGAGCTTAAAACAATTTTCTGAAAAGGATAAAAGTTAACAACTATTAGATCAATGGCAGGAAAATTTTGTTTAGACATTTCACTTTTGTGTTTCTTATTTTGCCTATCATGAAGAATTCCTGCATGTATTTTTGGATGGAGCGTTTTAACCCTCCCATCCAACATTTCTTTAAAGCCCGTATATTTAGATAGCTCTGTACATTGGTATCCTAACTTTTTAATTGAATTATAAGTTCCACCGGAACTTATAATATTAATAGAGAACTTTTTAAGAATTTTAAGGAGTGAAACCAAGTTTTCTTTATTTGAAACTGATATCAAAGCATTCTTAATTTTCAAATTCATTATGAAATATTTTTTTTTATTTCCCAGTTAAAAGTTTTATTTTTATTAACTAAATTACCACTAATTGTTATACAAGTATTATCTAATATTTTTTTTCCACCTAAAAATATACTTTTTTCAATCTCTAAATATTCATCACTAACTGTAAAGATCAGTGATTTATTTTTAGAAATTTGAATTAAAGCACTATTTCCGCTCATAGTCTTAACAGCACTTAGCTCTGGATTGATGTGAAATCTAAATGCATATCTAATTGGATATCCATCTTTCGCTTTAATGATGTGATCTACCCCTTTTAAATAACTGTTTTCCTTATCTATGTAAATTTCTCTTTTATGAGTGCATCCAAACTTTTTTTCATATCCATTATTAGAAGATGAACAACCTATTAGTCCATTTTCATCTTTAGAAAAAAATTCAAAAGATTTAAAAGTATCTTTGATAGAGTTCCCAAAAATATTGTTTATTATTCCACTTTTTTCAAATTTTGTGACGGATGTATCATTAATACTTAATGTTGATTGGCATGCTGTAAGTCTACTAAGTGCTTCAGCTTTTTTGGAAATGTGACTTCCGAATCCTGAATTCGTTATAATTTTTACTCCATCTAAAAAGTATTCAAAAGAAAGAGGTCCTGATTGGTATGAATTTGAAAATTTTTTCTTTGGCGGTTTTTCAATATCTATTAATAAAAAATGATTTTTATATTTTATTTTATATAAACCACCTAGGTTATTATTTTTATTATTAGGTTTTAATTTTTCTAAGTAATTTTGAATTTGATTTAAGTTTACAGTAGAGGCCCCATTAAATAGCGGTAGTGTCTCATCCGGTGTTTTTATAAAATGAATGCAATTTAAGTTTTTATCTATTATATCTTGCAAAAATTCAGGCACATATTTTTGACTATCTTGAATGAGCTCTTTACAAAATACGAAATATTTTGCAAAAAATATTAAATCATTTGGGTTTCGTGATAGTGGAAAACCATCATTGTCAAAAAAATCTTTTATTAGTGTTTCTAGTTCCTTGATACCAATATTAAAATTTTCCTCATATTCTTTAAAAACAAGACCAGTTAGTATAATTGCAGTTAAAATTTCAACTTTTTTTTTAAGATCACTTTCAAATCTTATATTCCTTTTTAAATGATTGGTTTGGCTTATTAAACAATTTAAAAAATTTCTTCTAAAATCAAAAGTACTATTATTTAAAATTATGTCTACATTCAAAATCCAGCTAATAGTCCTTTTGCTTAAAGTCGAAGTTTCCCAAGTTTTTTTTTTATATTTTGAATTTTTCAACATCCAAATATAAATAATTTTTTTTATTTTAGTGTGATCGGTTTTTCTATCTATAAGGCTAAGCCAAAAAAAGCTATGCATTTGTTTTGTATCTTTTTTTTTATCTTCCAACCAAAAAATATTCGGATCTATATCGTTAATCTTAAATGAGTGATTCCTGTATGAGGTTATTATTGATAATAAAAATGAGTTTGGATTATAATAGACTTGTTGTGGTGTTTTAGACTCTAAAGATTTATTATAATTTTTCGATGAAAAATATAATTTTTTGAAAAACTTGATTAATGTTATTTGGCATGCGATCAAATAAAAGTAGACACTTTTCAGTCCAAACATTTATTAATTATTTCTAAGAATTTCTATATTTTTTTTAAGGTCACCCTTATTTTCTTTAAAGATAGTTGACCCTGACACAAGTATATTCGCGCCAGCTTTTTTTGCTTTAGAACAGTTTTCAAAGTTAATTCCACCGTCTATTTCAACATCTACATTTAAACTATTTTTTTCAATTAATTCTCTTATTGCCTTAGTCTTTTCTAGAACCTCCGGTATAAATTTTTGTCCTCCAAATCCAGGCTCAACGCTCATAATTAGAACTAAGTCTATTTTATTTAAATAATCTTTAATTAAATCAATTTTTGATTTCGGTTTTAGTGAAATACCAACCTTTTTACCTTGTTCTCTAATTAATTTAATTGTTTTAGAAATATTAGGGGTTGCTTCCGGGTGAAAAGTAATGATGTCTGCACCAGCATTGGCAAAGTCCTTAACAAAATTATCAACGGGTGAGATCATTAGATGAACATCAAATACCTTTTTTGTAAGTGGTCTAAGTTTTTTTATTACTTCTGGCCCAATAGTTAAATTTGGAACAAAATGTCCATCCATCACATCAATATGGATATAGTCAGCTCCAGCTTTTTCTAATGAGACCACCTCTTCTCCTAATTTACTAAAATCAGCAGATAAAACTGACGGTGAAATTTTAATTAAACTGCTCATATTTTGTTTATATTTTAAACTAAAACTTTGTCAAAAAAAATAAAGTCTAGTTGAATAACTGATATAGCTGTCTTGAAAAATCGCTTTCTAAGGGAAACGCTAACATTCCCCAGACATCATAACCCAAAATGTATGGCATAGCGTAAAATCTAAAAAGGTAAAAAAACCATGCAACATAAAGTGCAATAAAAGGCCCAAATAAAAAACTCGGGGTTATAAATTTGAAAAGGTTTATAATCGGGTTAGTGTATTTAACAAAAACTCTCATAAAAAAGAAAGTAGAATCTTCTCTTTGAAATATGTTCATGAAAGCTCTGCCAATCAAAGTCCACATTATTGTTCCAAGAACGTAATCTAAAACAATTGCCCAAGCAGGTATCATATTTTTAAAATATCATGATTTAGTTAAAAAAAAAGGGGCGAAAAAATCGCCCCTTTCAATTTTAAATAATTAGTTGGTACTACTGTTTACCAAGGATTGGTTTACCCGTTGGTATTCTAGTATCATCTACCATTTTCTGTACAGAAGGAGATGGTTCTTTAGTCATTAAACTAACTACAACCATTACTACTAAACAGATAGGAGCACCGATTAATCCAAATCTTAAGTGGTCGATACCTAAGAAAGGAGTATTCACTCCGCCCCAAATTGGCATTGAGAATTTAGGGAACACCCACGTTAAGTATAATGTTCCTGATATAATTCCCGACATGATACCAGCGATTGCACCTTGTCTTGTAGCCCTCTTCCACCATACACCAAGTACAAGTGGGAAGAATAAGCCTGACATTGCAAAGTCAAACGCCCAAGCAACAGAACCTAAGATACTTGTTAGCCTGAAAGAGGCTATGTAAGCACCAGCAGCTCCGATTATTACTAATAGTACACGAGCAACTAAAAGTCTTTTAGCTGTATCAGCTTTTGGATCTATGATTTTGTAGTAAATATCATGAGATAAAGCATTTGATATCGCTAATACAAGACCATCCTTCTT
>VMHT01033302.1_pt1 | contig 29079 bp, 25 predicted proteins | sample 4693611 | NCBI WGS metagenome assembly VMHT01 (sample SAMN12280063, study PRJNA550983) | marine metagenome | isolation source: seawater sampled from same location over 5 years 0.02-0.2 micron viral filtrate | place: USA: collected off the coast of southern California halfway between the port... ... | reverse complement strand
TAGATTCCTGCAAGGTATCCAAAGTCCAGCATGTATCCATAGTATTCCGTCAGAGTCACTGAGCCTGGTGTAGTCAGTGCTTTCTGTAGTGCATCATAGAATGCACCAAACCATTCATTAATCCGTACATCAAGTTGTACGGTGCTCCACATGGCGGCAATGATAATCAATGTACCAAGGATGCTCCACCATCCGTATTTTTTATAGTCAAGAAAGAATCGAAACATGTTGCCTTTTTTTATTTTATAGGGGATTCACTATTTATAAATATTCCAAAAGAGGAATAATGAACATGCATAGCTTCTGGGAATATAATAATAATTTTGTTTTGTCTGAAAAGGTTAAATGGACTCGCAGCCTTTTTGACCATTTGTTTACGTTGCCTTATAAAGAAATCAATGACTTCTTTTTAAAGAAATCAGTTTTTGCAGCATTGAAAGGTGACAATCCAGAAGCAGACAAAATGTATTATCTAATTCCAGATGATGATTTTCGATATCAGCTTCCTCTGGTTCCGGCAATGATTGAGCGTGTAGTAGGTTCAGTGGTGACCTATGGAATACATGCAAGCAGTCCAGAGAACCTTGAGAATTTGATGAAGTTGCAGAGTAAGAAAAGCAAGCAAGTTTCTGTATATACTACAGATGAAGAAGGAAGAATGACATCCGGTGTGCATGGAGGTGGAGGTGTCTATTCGATTCTTAAAGGAAATGTCTATGCAGGAGGCAGCACAGACATCATGAGCATCGTAGACAAGCAAGGAAGAAGACTAGTAGACCTTGGGCCGAAGAGCGAACTTGCATTTGCATATGACTATGACGATGTTGTAAGAAGTTCTGCATACAAAAAAATGTGGATGGACTTGCTAACATTCAGAAAATCAATTATCAACAATCTTGTTGCATTGGGAAAAAAGAGTATTGGTGATGAAAAGAAATATGTTGAGCGTGCAATAGACACTTCTTCTCCTCTGGTAAATGGAAGCATTAAAAGAGATTTTATCAAGAAATATATTGACGGTACAGAAAAGATTTTAAAGAAACACAAGGATGTGTTTGCAAAGATGTACATAGGTTGGGCAAGGAAGCAAAGCAGTAGTTGGAATTCTGTTGCAGATTCTTATGATGAGCTTGTGATGGGCAACTTTGAAATTGTTGCAGTCTATATTGAAGACCATATGGAAGAAGATTTTATCATGCATTTTTCTGGTGACCCAGATGATGCATACTTTACCATTGATGACTATGAGCTTCCTTCATTGGAAGAAGTAATCAGAAGAAATAACTTTAAGTTTCCAGTAAAGATTGCAACTGATTCTCATCAGTTACTTCCAAAAATAATTGACAAACTAAGATAGGAAAAGAAAAATGAAAAAAATAATTTTAACTGCATTCATGTTTATTGTTCCTGCAAGTTGCAGCAATGAAGGTGTAGAAGACAGTAGAGGAAGACATGTGGAAAAGATTCCACCAATTAATATTAATATTGAAAACATTAATACAAACAATATTAATTCAAATGATGCAGATAACACAACTATTGTAATGAATGATAATTCTTCTGCAACAGCTACTGCATCTGCAAATGATAATACTACGATTGACAATTCTACAGACAATAAATCAAGTGGGTGGTTCTTCTATTTTAATAGCAGTATATGATAAGACATAATGACCTTGAAGATGATTTATTAGAATCCAAAGAAATAAAACAGAAAGTTAGAACTAATGAAATCTATGCACAAAACTTGTATGCAGCTCTCTGCAACATGCAATGGGTAAAAGATGATTCTGTCCAAGCATGGCATTGCTCATGGAGATATGCAGGAAGTTTAGTTGCACAGATGAATGGTGAAGGAGATTATCTTGATTGGTATTTTTCAAGCTCTTTGTTTTCAAAAGAAGGATTTGTCAATGAAGGTGCGGTTACAGATTGGATTATTGATGACTTAAAAGAACTCGGCTGGAATCCTTTGCCTTGGGAAAAATCTCAGGAGCAAGAGAGATTAGAAATAAAGGAGGGACTGCCAAAAAGAACTTGACAATGCTATTCTATAGAGGTATATTAGCAGTGTAGGTTTTAGTAGATAACTTTATATAGAGACTATATTATGATAAGAAAAATAAACGATGTGGATAAAAATAAGTTGCAACGTGAGCATAAAGTTTATAATAAAGAAATGCGGCAAATGGGAATGCATTTTCTTCAGAAATCATTTGATGAATATGTTGCATATAAGTATGGAAAGTATAAGCCAAAGAAAAGAAAAGCACCTACTCCAGAAGAACAGCCTTTATATAGAAGAGAAGAATCTTCTGTACCAAGTATGAATACCTTGGGACAACATCATGATAATAAAAATACAACCAATTCAAAAATTTATACGGGAAAAATTATTAAAGGAATAGGCACAATGCATAAGTCAAATAGTGTTCCTGTTATAAATAATAATGTCGCTAAAGACCTTGCATCTATGCGGCGTTAAATAACTTTCATAAAGGAGTATTATTTTATGGAAACAGCAGACATGATTAAACAGTTAGTAGATGTCGGCGGCACCATCACAGCGCTAGTAGCTTGTTTCTGGTATATAAAATATTTAAGTGAGAGGCATGAAATAGAGAGAAAATTATGGATGGATAAAGATAGCGAATCAGATAGAGCATTAAGAGAATTGCTTACTGATTCAAATAAAATTTTGGGTGATATGAAAAATGTATTTAATGAGCACACATTTCTATTAAAAGAAATTTTAGATAGAAAGCAAGGTTCAGTTACTAAATGAGGTAATTTGAAAAATAGTCCTATTAATGAATTACAGCAGTTAATGATATTAACTGCTGAAGAGTGTGGTGAACTTACACAGAGATGTAGCAAAATACTAAGGAGATATGAATTAAAAAGTGAAATAGAAGAAGAGCAAAGAATTAAATTAATTGAAGAAGCTGGTGATGTTTTGTGTATGATTGGATTGATGGTAGAGCATAACATTACTAATTGGGATGAATTAGAAAAACGTGTTATTGCTAAAAAAGCTAAATTAAAAATATGGAGTGAATTAATAAAATGAAAGATTATGAATCTAAAATTATAGTTGCACTTGATAATATGTCAGCTCCTATGGCAAGAGATATTATTGCAAGATACTGCAATCAAGTGTATGGGTTTAAAATGAACCATACATTATATCCTTATATTGGTAAAGAATATAATAAAATATTCTGTGATTATAAATTGTTCGACATACCAAATACAATGTGTTCTGTTATTGAAAGTGCTATTGATTCTGGAGCTGAAATGATAACAGTTCACATGAGTAATAGTGCAGATTCAATTGAAGCAATATCTCAGTATGCAGACAAGATAAAACTACTTGGTGTTACTTTTTTAACTAGTTGGTCACATAATGATGTGCGGTCTGTTTTTCAGCAAAGTATTTTTAATGTTTATAAAAGATCCAGCTGGATAATGAAAAAATATAATTTTTGGGGAATGATATGTTCACCTAAAGATTTAATATTGCTAGAAAAAGATGTGCCGGATTCTCATGGATTGAAAAAAATATGTCCGGGCATAAGACATGATGTATTTAATTCTCAAGATCAAATTAGAGTTTCCACACCAGAATATGCAATTGAACATGGTGCAGATTATTTAGTTATGGGTAGAAGTTTTTTAAATCATAAGGATGAATAGGTGTCACATAATTTTGATATAGTAAATGCACAGCCTGCATTAATACAAGCTAAGCTAGATTTATATCATGAACTTCTCAGTGATTCAATTACACTAGCTGCAAACATAAGCGAACTTTCTGGTGATTCAGTTTCATCTTCTACAACTGATGGAGTTGTTACCAAAACAAAACCAAATGAAAGTGAAGATGGTTCTATAGGAAGTAGAATAGATTTAAAGTGGGATGAATTTATAATAGGTGTGCAAGAACTTAAAATAGTAATTGACACTTTAAGGTCTGGTAATCCAAAAAGTTTAGATAAATTACTTCCCAAAATAAATAATTTTACAAGATTAGAATTAGACCAAGCTGACATTGATGCTGTAAACTATGATGTGTTTCCTAGAATCACAAGAGGTTCTAGAATTTATCAAAGAACTTCTAGAGCATATGTTGAGCCAGACCCTGTTAGTGACCCCCCTCAGCATGTTCCTCCTACATTTACTATTGGTACGGTATATGATATTAGAGATAATATTGTTGTAGTTCATCCTCACACTGGAAGTTTTGAGCTCTCAGATAATACTGATACATCTGATGCAAATTATTACAATGACCAAATATCTGTAGTTTTGGGTGGAGAACAAAATCCAGTGATGGTTACAACTGGAATGGTAGAAACATCAAATGGAAATTCTGTTCCCACTGATGGAACATTTTTAAGTACGAACTCAAGCTTAAATATGCCAGGGCAAATAAAAGTTCTTTCTTTGAGAAGTCATGATGGAACAGCTGGTTCTCAAACAGTGCATAAATCATCCATTGATATTACAACAAATGTAAATACAATTAATAATACTGTTCAAACAAAAGTAACAGAATATACAGACAATCATAATTCTATATTTGGAGATACATCAAATCCTTCTAATATTATTAATGGTATTATTCAGAATATGCAGTCATTGGTTAGAAAGGCATCAATTGCAATTAGTTATTTTCAAGCTCTTCCAACAGCAGAACAAAAAACACTTGGATTCAAAGATCCAGTATTAACAACTTTGCATACTTTAATTACTACAACAGCCATGTTTCCAGAGATTAGTTCTGGAGTTTTTTCAAGTGGAAATACTTTCTTAGATGCATTACATACTGTGTCAAAAGATAAAACAACTTTATTTACTTTAAAAGAAACTAATGCAGATGGAGTTGTTCTTTTAGATGACAATGGAGACGAAATAAAAACAACATCAATTGATAGTGAAACAAGGTCAGCTAGTTATTCAGAAGCAATTATTGGACTTAATGGATTAGAAAATCCGAATGGTATTGATAGATTGAATACTTTACTTTCTACATTAACTTCCACAATTACAGCTTTAGATAATGCAATTAAAACAATAGAAATTGATGAAACTAGAAGAGGCATTTTGTCACAAAGATTAGGAACGGGAATATTTAATTATGGAAATGTTTCTCCAATTAACATAGCAAAAGATTCGTTATGGAATTTATTAGATGCCTAGTGTAGCAAGAATTGGAGATCCAACTTCGGCAGCCACATGTCCAGCAGATCACTCTGGAGCATCTGGAACACAACCTTTGCCAGGCGTTACTGGAACTATTACTTCTGGAAGTGGTAACGTATTTGCAAATGGTGCATCTGTTGCAAGGATTGGTGATCCTCTAGTAATAACAGACGGGCATCATCCTTCAGCAACAATTGTTTCTGGAAGTGGTACAGTTTTTGTAAACGGTGCATCTATTGCTAGACTTGGAGATAGTACAGTTGGAACTGCTGGATGGGCTGCACCAATTTCATCTGGTAGTGGAAATGTAATCGCAAACTGATAAATAGTTGTTCATAATAGGGAGTTTTTTTGATGAACAACTTTTCTCATTTTATGGGCCGAGATGGTTTTGTCTGGTGGATTGGTGTTATTGAAGATCGTAATGACCCAGATAAAATTGGAAGGGTTAGAGTTAGGTGTCTAGGTTATCATACAGAAAACAAAGATGATATACCTACAGAAGACCTACCTTGGGCTCATGTAATCCTACCTCCTACTGCTCCTTACGGAGCACTTCATAATCTGGTGCCTGGAATGTGGGTTATGGGTTTCTGGAAAGACCCAGCATTCATGCAGGAACCTATCGTGACAGGGATTATTCCCGGCTATCCTATTGAATCTCCAGACAGTACAAAAGGGTTTAATGACCCAAATGGAGACTTAAATGTTGGTTGGGATTCTCCTTATGGTAAATCTCATCCAAATAGAATAGATGAACCTGACACTTCTAGATTAGCTAGAAGTGAAAAATCTATAGACCAAACTGAATATAAACCACATGATGAAATTGCAGCAAGAGATGGAAAAGCATCTAAAGAAATTAAAGTTGCAAACGATAAAGAATCAGCTTGGAATGAATTAAAAACAATAGACCCAACTGAAAGAGGAAAGTCTGCTACAAACACAACAAACGTAGAAACATTATCATCAAGAAGTGCATCAAATAGAAGAAATCCAGAGTATCCTTATAATGATGTTTATGAATCAGAGTCTGGACATATCTTTGAAATAGATGATACACCATTTGCTGAAAGATTATATCGAAAACATAGAACAGGAACTTTTGAAGAAATAGATGCAGATGGAAATAAAGTAACAAGAGTTATAAAAGATAATTATACAATTGTTCACGGTAACGATTATGTATATGTTAAAGGTAATGTAAATCTTACAGTTGATGCTGATTGTAGAACTTATATTAAAGGTAATTGGGACATTCAAGTTGATGGTGATAAAAAAGAAGTTATTAAAGGAAATGTTACAGAAGAATATGGAACCAAGAAAAAAGAACATACACATAACACAAAAGTTTCAGCAAAAAGAATTGAAACGGTTGAAGGAGATACAGAAGAAAATTATGTAAAGAAAACTGAAACTACAAGTGGTGATGTAAAAGAAACTTATGGGGGTAAACAATCTACATCAGTCAGTGGAAATAGGAAGCTTCAAAGTGGTGCAGGAATAGACATGGATGCTCCAACCATTCAATTAAACTAAAGGAATGATTATGATAAAAGAACGTATAAAAAGACCTCCTAAACGTCCTAGATTTAATTACATTATTATACTTGAGGATATAGTTACAGGCAAGAGATATGGTGGAACATTTCCTGCTTTCTGTATAGAGAATGCAGAGTTTATGGCAAGCTGTCTTAACGGAATAATTATAGGTGAAATGGATGAAGAAGGAAATGAGTATTACTATGAAGACCAAATAGATAAATTAAATGCACATTTTAATAATAATACTTGGCACAATAATGTTAGATGGATTTCTTAGAATAAATATATTTAATAGGGAATAAAAAAATATGACAGTAGCTACCAGTAAATATGATGCAGAGTCTAATAATTTATCAGATAGGTCAGCACAGATTTACAAAGATTTAAATTTAAATTTTTCTTTGCATCCAATTAAAAAAGATGTTTCTACTCTTTCTGACATATCGGCAATCAAAAGAAGTGTAAGGAATTTGATTAATTTAAATCTTCATGGTAAGCATGAAAAGCCTTTTCATCCAGAAATAGGTGCATCTATTAATGATAATTTGTTTGAACCTAATGATACATTTTCTTTAAATGTTATGGAAAATAGAATAATAGATACATTAAAAAATTATGAACCAAGAATTATTCTTGAAAAAGTTGAAGCATTCTCTGGAGAAGCTAAAGATTTTTTTGGAGACCAATCGAATGAGATTAGAATAAAAATAGAATTTTATATTAAAAATGCAGTGACAGATTTAATAGAATATGAAACCATTATACAAAGAGCAATATAAAAATGGCAGTTAATTCATCTAGATTAAGAGTTACAGAATTAGATTTTGATGACATAAAAACCAATTTAAAAATATTTTTAAATGGTCAAGATACTTTTACAGATTATAATTTTGAAGGTTCTGGATTAAATATATTGTTAGATACCTTGGCTTACAACACACATTATTTAGCATATAATTTAAACATGGCTGTCAATGAATCTTTTTTGGACAGTGCAATTTTACGCTCATCTGTGGTGTCACAGTCTAAAGCTTTAGGTTACGTTCCAAGGTCTTCTCGCTCTGCTGTTGCAAGTGTAAATGTTACATTGAATAATACAACAAAAACAACAGCATCAATGTCAAAAGGTCAGGTTTTTAAAACAAACATTGACGGTCAATCATTTGCGTTTATAACAAATCAAGATTATTCGACTAATATAAATGCTGGAGTATTAACATTTAATAATATTTTAATATATGAAGGAACATCTATAAAAACAGAATATGTTGTTAATACTAAAAATATAAATCAAAAGTTTTTATTAACAGATAACTTAGCTGATACTACAACTCTAGCAGTTAGCGTTAAAACATCAGCAACTGATACTAATATTAGAACATATAAACATGCAACTGATATAAGTCAAGTTACAGATATATCAGAAGTTTATTTTTTACAAGAAGTAGAAGATGGTTTTTTTGAAATATATTTTGGTGATGGGGTAATAGGTAAAAAATTATCTGATGGTAATATAGTTACATTAGAATATATTATTTGTAATGAAGAGAAACCAAATAGTGCTAGCAATTTTACCACAACAGCTGTTGATGGTGTTACAAATGTTACAGTTTCAACTGTTGCTGCTGCAGCAGGTGGTGCATTTCCAGAAACAATTGAATCTATAAAATATTTTGCTCCCTTAAATTATGCATCTCAAAATCGAGCAGTTACTGCACAAGATTATAGAACATTAGTTCCAAAAGTTTATGCTAATGCTCAATCAGTAAAAGTTTGGGGAGGTGAAGATAATGACCCTCCCAACTATGGAAAAATTTATATAGGGGTAAAACCCTTTAGTGGGACGGGATTGACTGAATCTCAAAAGCAAATTGTAGTTGATTCATTAAAAGATTATTCTGTAATTTCAACTCAGCCGGTGATTGTTGACCCAAAAATAGTTTCTGTATTAATGGATGTTGTTTTTAGATATGATGAAAACTTAACTTCTAAAACTTCTACACAATTAGTTAAAGGGGTGCAAGATAAAATTACAAGCTATGTTGTAAGTGATTTAGAAATGTTTGATAAGATGTTTAGATTTTCAGAAGTTAGCAGATTGATTGATAACTGTGATGATTCTATTCTTTCTAATGTTATTAGATTAAATATGTCAACTTCTATTTCTCCAACTTTGTCTACAGCTCAGTCATATACAATTAATTTTCATAATGCGTTATTTAATCCACACGAAGGGCACACTTCTGTAATAACATCCACACCTTTTAAAGTCACAGGCTCAACTATAGACCATTATATAGATGATGATGGTAAAGGAAATCTTAGATTATATAATTTAGTTGGAACAACTAAAACATATACGAACAGTTTGTTTGGAACAGTAGATTACTTAACTGGAAAACTTGTTATATCTTCTGTAAATATTACATCAGTTTCTAATACTGATGGAACTATTAGAATTTTAGCTATACCTAATTCAAACGATGTTGTTCCTACAAGAGAACAAGTTATTACAATTGATTTATCTAATCTTATTGTATCTGGAATTGTGGATAATTTTGAACAAACAACAGCACAAAGTTCATTCTCAGGTTTATTTTCAACTTTAAATATTACACAAGGCGACCTTTTTGCGAACTCTATTGTTGATGTAAGAAATTATATAACAGGAACCACTTCATCATCGAGCTCAAGTTCTAGTTCTTCTTCATCTTCTTATTAACTGGATTTTGTAAATGTTAGAAAGTAATAAAGAATTTAAAAAATCTATAAAGTCTACTGTAAAATATAATCTTCCAGATTTTATACAAGTTGACCATCCTGTTTACATAGAATTTATTGAAGCATATTATAAGTATCTTGAATCTGCTAAGATAGTTATTAATGGAACAAATCACTATTTAACTCAAGAAACAAATTCTATAAATTTTGTTCTTGATGAAAATTTTGAAAATATATTATTAGAAACTTCAACAAGTAATTTTATTAATAATGAGATTATTCGTGGACAAACTTCAAATGCAACTGCTACAGTATTAGTTCAAAGTTTTGATACTAATCAAAGTCTATATATCACATCTAATAGTGGGTTTGTAATTGGTGAGAGGATAGTTGGGGAAACTTCTAATGCAGAAGCAACTATTACTTCATATTTTACAAATCCAGTTCAAGGAATACAGCAATTTATTTCTTTGTCTGATATAGACACAACTATTTTTTCTTTACTTGATAAGTTTAGAGATAGATTTTTAGAAGCAATACCAAATACTCTTGCTGAAGATATTTTAAAAAGACAGCTAGTAAAAAATATAAAAGATTTATATAGTGCAAAAGGAACTGCAAATGCACATAAATTATTTTTCAGAGCTCTTTTTGATGAAACTGCTGAAATAATATATCCAAGAGAACGTATAATAAAATTATCAGATGGGCAGTGGTCAAAAGATACAGTCATCAGAGTTGTAGAAAATGGTACATCAGATTTTATTAATCTTGTGGGCCAAACAGTTTATACATTAACATCAACTGATGAAATAAAATCTAGTATATATGTTACAAATGTCACAAGGTTTCGTGAAAGTACAACTGTAGTTACTGAATTAACTGTTGACATAGAATCTATACAAGGCAGTTTTGCTGTTGATGAAATTTTATATGGAATAGACCCAACTATAGATTTAGAAATTAGCTCTACAATTAAAAGTATAGTCACAGGTGTTCAAGTAGAAAATGGAGGATTTAATTATGTAAGAGATGATAAATTAGTTTTTCAAAATATAGGAAATGGAGCAAGTTCTGGTGTAGTTACTGATGTATCTTCTGGTTCAATTGATGAAGTTTTAGTTTTAAATGGTGGACAGAATTATCAAGTAAATGATACTGTTATATTTAATAATCTTAATACAAATGGTGTAGATGCTAGAGGTAAAGTAAGTATTGTAGGAGGCTCTTTTCTTTTAGAAGATTTTGCTTTTCCTGACAATATTAGTACAGATATTTCTAATATAATAGCAGAAACTGGAACAGGAGGAGTTGATGACCCTAGCGCAGTTCTTCTTGAAACAAATGGAACAATAATTTTAGAAGATAATCCAAATGCAAAAATTGTAAATGAAAATGAAAATGGTATTGTTAGTTCCAGTGATGTTTTACAATTTGAAAATACTACTTTTTCTGTTGATACAAATATTCAATTAGACCTTCAAGAAAATCAAAACAATAAACTATTATCAGAAACTGCTGATGAAATTATTATTGAAAACTTTCCTAATAACGGAACTTTCGGAACAGCTGGATTAAATGTTCCAAATGAAAGTAATGAAATTAGAAAAGTTGTTTTAACAAATAGAGGTGTAGGATATACAAGTCTTCCAACGGTAAGCATACAAGAAACTGCTGATGGAAGAACAGGTGCTTCTCTAGTTGCGATTTCTAATCAAAGCCCAGGCATTGGCTCTGTTAATGGTGTATCAATGCTAAGTTTTGGTTTAAATTATGATACAGTTCCTACGGTCACTCTTCCCGTAAATATGTTTGTTAAGAATGTGACAGGAAGTATTAATGTGGGTGATTCCTTTACTTCAGTTTCTGGGGCAACAGGAACAATATCAAATTATAATTCTTCATTAAGTATATTACAAGTCACAACAACTGCAACAAGTTTTCCTGCAAATGATAAAATAACAACTTCCTCTAGTGCAACTGCAATAGTTCATTTTGCTAATCCTGCATCATTAAGAGCAACGATTGGTGCAGTTGCTACAACCTCTGGAAGATATGTAACTGATAGAAGTAAAATTTCTGAAGTTTCAAACAGAATACAAGATAGTAATTATTATCAAGATTATTCTTATGTGGTTAAAATTGGCCAATCAATTAATGTATGGAGAAATAGTGTAAAGAGAGCAATTCATCCAGCTGGATGGAATGTCTTTGGTGAAATTATTATTTCTAATTCTGTATCTGGTTCTATTACAAGAACAACAACATCTCTTGGAGGATTTCCAGGCGCAGACTTTGGTGCTATTATTTTTGGTTCTGTTTTTGGAAGAAGACTAGGAACGATACATCAAGGAGTAGTTGGCTCTCCTGCAAATGTTGCAGGAACATTGAGTGATATTAGGAATGAAAGTATTAATCTAGAATCTGGTGGTAGAATAGTTTTTGAAGACCAATCTGGTAAACTCATAAGTGAAGCAATTTTGAGAGCTGTTACACTTACAAGTGATGTAAGTGTAAAAATGAAGACAGCACGCTCTGCATTAAAGAGGAAATATGGAACATTAGCTAATCTACCTATTTATGCATTTGCTGTTCCAAGGTTAGATTCTTCTGATGTTGCATCAAATTGGTATGGATTAAATAGAACAAAATCAATAACAGAACTAAATAAAAGTATAGTTGATGGAGAATATTATACTATAGGACAATTTAGAGATATAAAAATTACTGATGTATGTGATGTTGGTTATATGAAATTAGAAGAAGGTGATTTGTATGATATAAATTTATATGGTGATACTGGAAAAATAATTTTAGAGGATAATATTAATACAGATTCGGGGTTTATTTTTAGTACAACAACTTTTCCAGTTGCACAACACAGTTGGTTTAGATTTCAAATATCGGGTGGGGAATATTCAAATATAATTCAATGGAATGGTGAAACGATATTGACTACAACAGATGATTCCTTTTTTCAACAAGGATATTATCAGCCTAATTCTAGCACAAAATATATATTAGGAACTGAATTAGGTGGAACAGGTTCTGGATATTATTCTATCAAACAAATAATATTTTCTCCATCAAATAGTTTTTTAAAGTCTGACATATTTGATATTCCAGATTCAGCATATGCAACACAAATAAATGTTCCGCCTCCAGGCGAGATAATATTAAGAAAACGGTCAAGAACTTTGGATGCTGCAACAATTGCAAGGTTTAGTGAACTAGGAATTACTTTCGATAGAAATACTACATTTACGTTTGATGATAGTGTATAAATAGTATAAAAGAATTTTAGGAGCAGACAGATATGGCTTATCAGTCTATTGGTAGAGGCAGTACAGCAAATGACGGCACTGGTGATGACCTAAGAGCTGGTGCTGCAAAAGTAAATAGTAACTTTTCAGAACTTTATACATTACTTGGTAATGGTACTAATTTAACTTCTGATGTTGTTGTATTAAAAGATGCAACTCAAACTGTTACTAATAAAACTATCAATTCAAGCAATAATACACTTACGGTTAATTTGTCCGAAGCATCTGTAACCGGAACTATTGCACAATTTAATAGTGCGATGAGTGATGGAAATTTTGTAACAGACGTAGGGGCAGTTACTCTCACAAATAAAGTAATTAATACAGACAGTAATACAATTACATTTGATTTAGCAGATAGTAATACTTCTCTTATTGGAACAACTGCACAGTTCAATTCTGCATTAAGTGATGGAAGTTTTGCAACATTAGCTGGAAATGAAACACTTACAAATAAAACAATTGCAGCATCTGGAAACACTATTACAATTTCTATTGATAATATGTCTGATGTAGATATTACAACATCTGCTCCTACATCTAATCAAGTTCTAGCATGGGATGGAACATCTAAATTTGTTCCTGCAACAATTGCTAGAATTGCAAATGTGGTAGAAGATACTACTCCTCAGCTTGGTGGAAATCTTGATGTAAATGGTAATGCAATTACAAATACTTCTGGTGATATTACTATTACACCAACAGTTGATGTAGACTTTGGTTCAAATAAAATTAAGTATTCTAATGTGTATTCAGTTGAAGGAGAGTTGCCTAGTGCATCAACATATCATGGAATGGTTGCTCATGTGCATGGGACAGGAGCATTGTATTATGCACATGGAGGTGCATGGCATAAAGTTTTAACAGATATAAGTGATGGGCCTGTTACTAATTACTCTTCTCCTTCACCAACTTTGTTGTATACTACAAACACTGCTAGTTCTACAAACGGATATAGATTTACTGGGCCAGGAATAACTGCAACAGATAATAATCCAGTATTTAATTTATATCGTGGGTTTACATATATATTTGATAATTCATCTTTTAATTCAACAGAGCCGATGCAAATAAGAGTATCAAGTGATGGTGCTGCTGTAACAGAAGGAATAAGTTCTCCATCAACAGGAATAATAAAGTTTATAGTTCCAATGGTTCCGTCTGACACAACTTTAGTATATCAATCAACAGTAACAGTTGCAATGGTTGGAACAATTAATATTATTTAAAAAGGTAACATAAAAAATGTCAGCTATAGTCACAGAAAAATTTAGAATGCACAATGCAAAACAATTTAAAGAATCTTTTAATGAAACTGGTGCAAGTGGTAGTGAAGCATTAGATTCTAATTATTATCTTTTTATTGGAAAAAATAATTCATACATTGATGGTGACAATTATGGTGTTGTCAATTCAGTAAGTGATAGTGTTCCTCCTGTTCCTCAAGATGATGTAACAAGAGAAAGTTACAATTGGGATTCAATGTTAGCAGCAAAAAGAATTACAGAATCAGATGTTACTTTTGTTGCACCAAGAAGAAACTGGACAAACAATACAACCTATGACATGTATCAACATGATGTACGCCCTCCTTCTGGATTAGATACTGCTGGAAATCCTTCTACAAGCGGTGAAACAGCTCTTTGGTCTTCTACTTATTTCTTTATTACATCTGAATACAAAGTGTATAAAGTTTTAGATAATAATGGTGGAACTGCATATAGTGGTGCTGAACCGTCTTCTACATCTAATACTCCTTTTGTTCAAGGTGGATATTATTTAAAATATATGTTTACTCTTTCTGTTAATCAGATAGATAAATTTTTAACTACAACATTTATTCCTGTGACAACAGACACTACTGTTTCAAATGCTGCTGTTGCAGGAAACATAGAAGTATTAAGAGTAACAGGTGGAAATGGTTATTCAGATGGAACTTATTATTCTCCTATTAATGGTGATGGTTCTAATGGGATTGCAAAAATTGTTGTAAGTGGAAGTTCCATACAAGCTTTTAGTTCGGGCTCTTCAACTAACACTGATATTCATGCTGCTGGAACTGGATATACCTATGGATTTGTAGATTTAGCTAATGTATATACAGACTCTGCTTTAAGTTCTACAACCACTATTGGGTCAGGAACTGACGGTAAAGTTGAGCCAATTATTCCACCAAGAGATGGTCATGGTAAAGATGCAATAGATGAATTAGGAGCACATTTTGTAATGGTAAACGCAAAACTTCTTCAATCAGAAGGTGATGATATTACTGTGGCAAACGATTTTAGACAATTGGGTATTATGGTTGACCCATTTAATTATGGAACAACTACAGTGGCAACTGAAACAACAAGGAGACAAACATATGCTTTGTATATTGGCTCTCCTTCATCAACTAATTTTATACCAGACGAACAAATTACACAAGCAACAACTGGGGCTGTAGGTAGAGTAGTAGAATGGGATTCCGTAAATAATGTATTATATTATGTTCAAGAAAAACATCCAACATACGGAACAAGCAATTCATCTGGAACAGTAAATAAATATGTTGCATTTAGTGTGCAAATCAAATAACTGGTGCTAGTTCAAATGCACAAGGAACACCATCAGATGTTCCAGGCGATGCAAATACAGTTACGTTAGCTGGTGGCAATACCATTACATTTAGTGCCACTGGATATGCAAATCCAGAATTACAACCAGACTCTGGAAATATTTTATACATAGAAAATAGAAGACCTATTTCAAGAGCTGCAGACCAAACAGAAGATGTTAAGATAACAATAGAATTTTAACGATAAATATAAAAAGAATAATTAAACAACTGGAATGTTATAATGCCCACAACGTCTAATTTTAATGTACAACCTTATAATGATGATTATGATGCTTTAAAAAAGTTTTATAAAATTCTTTTTAGGCCTGCATATGCAATTCAAGCAAGAGAATTAACACAGCTTCAAAGCATACTTCAAAATCAATTAGGTAGTTTTGGTGAACACATCTTTAAAGATGGTTCAATGGTAATACCAGGCACTATCACTGTTAATACAACATATGAATATGTACGTTTACAAAAGAAAGGAACATCTACTGGAAAATTAGATTTTCCTTCTGAAAATATTACTGCTCTTTCAGATTTAATTGATGCAAAATTAACTGGTGCAAATGGTGTTACTGCTGTAATTAAGAATACTGCTGATGCTACTACTACAGACCCTCCAACAATTTTTGTTCAATATGAAGGTTCAGATACCACAAATAATGTTGCAAGGTTTGCAGCAAATGAAACTATTACTTGTGTTCTGTCAGGTGGAACAACACTTACTGGTGGATTACAAGTTGAAGCAACAAATTTAAATGCAATTCTTCCAGTTGCTGGTCAAGGTTCTGCTGTTACAATTGAAGAAGGTGTATTTTTTATAAATGGATTTTTTGTTAAGAATACTTCTGAAACTTTAATACTAGACAAATATTTCAATGTTCCATCATATAAAATTGGATTTTTAATTACTCAGTCTTTTGTAAATTCTTTTACAGACCCATCTTTAAACGATAACGCAACAGGAACTTCAAATTTAAATGCGCCTGGGGCAGATAGATATTCTATTTCTTTAGCACTAGCTAAGAAATCAATTAGTGATACGGATGATACAGATTTTGTAGAATTGTTACAAGTTAATACTGGTGAAAAAGAAATTATAGTTGATAGACCAGATTACAATCTTTTAGAAGAAACATTAGCTAGAAGAACATTTGATGAAAGTGGAAATTATGTAATTAAAAACTTTGAAATTGATATTCGTGAACACAGAAAAAATGGAAATAATCGTGGTATTTATAGTGCAGATTCTGATTCAAAATTTGAAAGAATTTACACGCAAGCAGAATCAGATGGACTTCTTGCAGTTGGAATGAGCCCAGGCAAAGCATATGTTGAAGGGTATGAAAACGAAACAACTTCTCAAAGATTTGTTACTGTTTCAAAAGGTAGAGATTTTGAAACTATTCAAAACTCAGTTACACGTTTATCTTTAGGCAACTCTACAAATGTTACAAAGATTTATGGTTCTCCAGATTTATCTGTAAACACTGGAGAGACAGAAACATATAAAGAATTAACTTTATTTAAGGCAGCAACATCAACAAGAGGAACAGCAAATGCTGGTACTGGAACAGGATTAAATACAATTGGAACAGCTAGACCTAGATACTTTGAATTTGTTTCTGGAACTGTTGGGGCATCAGCATCAAATGCAACATCGGTATATAAACTAGGTTTATTTGATATTAAGTTTTTTACACATCTCACAGTTGCTCAAGTTACAGCTGGACAAGATGAAAATGATTCTACAATAACTTTTAATATTAACTCTGTCAAAGGAAAAATATTAACACAGCCTTCAACTGGTGCTTCTGGTGTAATTGAAGGTGTTTCAAATGCATCTACTGGTGGAGCCGGAGTATATATTCTTTCAAATGTAAAAGGGAATTTTGTAACATCAACAGCTGATGAAAATACTTTTGTATTTGATTCTACTGGAAGAGAAACTATTAGTAATGTTATAACTCCAGTATTAACAAGGGGTGCAAAAGCATCCATTACTGCTGTATCAAATCCATTCACATTTAAAGATGTTAAACAAGTTGCAATGGCTGGTTCTCCTACTTTTACAGCAGATACGGTATTAACAAACTCAAATGCAACTTTAGATAGTTTAGACACAACATGTCCAATATATAAACTTCCACAAAGAGTAATAAAAACATTAAAAACAACTGTTAATAGTGGTGTTGCCGATACATTACATAAAGTTAGAAGAACATTTGTTGGCACAATTGGTAGTAACGGACAAGTTTCTTTTTCTGCTAGTTCAAACGAAACTTTTGTAGCTTATTCACCTATTGATTACACTCTTTCTATTATGACTGCTGGTGCATCATCTGGAACAGTAGGTGATATAATAAACTTAACAACAGGTGCTGCTACATCTACATTAGGTTCAGTTTCTATTGGTGGTAATCCATCTGGAAATACTATAACAATTACTATGCCAACCACTTCTGCAAATTTTAATGGTGCAAAAGTTAAATTTACAGCAACAATTACAAGGTCTGTTACTCAAGAAAAATCTAAAAATCTTCAGTCAGGAGCAACAACATCTATAGGAACAGCAGGGGCTTCGAATACTGCAAATAATAAAATTCTTGTTCAAAGTTCTTCCATAAGTTTAGGAAAAGCAGATGGATTTAAATTAAATTCAGTTCATATGTCTGCTGATTTTGCAACTTCTGCAACAACTGCTGATACTGATATTACTAGCAGATTTGACTTTGATGACGGTCAACGTGAAAGTTATTATGATATAGCAAGAATAAATTTAAAGCCCGGAGCAGAAGTTCCTACTGGACTTTTACTAATTAATTTTGACCATTTTACTCATGGTGCTGGAGATTATTTTTCAGTTGATAGTTATTCTATTGATTACACAACAATACCAACATTTAGTAGTTCAACAAAAGGAACATTAAATCTCAGAGATTGTATTGATTTTAGACCAAGAGTAAGTGATGATTCTCATGTTATCGGATTTGATGGTGATGCAACAGGGGCAAAAGATTTTGATGGTACTAATGGTTCCCCTGTGAATACTCCAAAGCCTGGAAGTGATTTTATATGTGATTTTGAATTTTATCTTGCAAGAATTGATTCTATTGGTATTAATATTCATGGCCAGTTTAAAGCTTCAAAAGGTGTTCCATCTCTTGACCCACAAAGACCTAAACCTTTAGATAATGTAATGAACTTATATTATCTTTATATACCACCTTATACATTCACTACTAATAATGTAAAGATTACACCAATTAATAATCGCAGATATACCATGCGAGATATTGGTAGATTAGAGCAGAGATTGAGGAATGTAGAATATTATACTCAACTTTCTTTTCTAGAGCAAAATGCTTTAAATTCAGAAGTTTTAGATTCATCGGGTAATAGTAGATTTAAAAACGGAATATTAGTTGATACATTTGAGGGGCATAATATAGCAGAGACAACTGCATTTGACCATCAATGCTCAATAGATATGACGGAGGGAGAACTTAGACCGCCTTTTGCTGAAAAATTTGTTGAGCTAGAAGAAATTAATACTACAGATTCTACTAGAACATCTAATGGTTATCAAAAAACAGGTAAACTAATTACTCTTCCATATACTCATGCAAATTTAGCACAAAATTTATTTGCATCTAAAGCTGTTAACTGTAATCCGTTTTTAGTTTTTCAATATGTGGGTGCAATTGAACTTGACCCAGATTTGGATGATTGGAGAGATCAAACACAAAGAGAAACTTTAAATGTTACTAATGATGCTTTATTTGATACTGTGACACAGTTAGGTGATAGTCAGGGCAATCTAGGCACAGTTTGGAATGGCTGGGAGACAACAGATTTCGGAACAACAAATGATACACAAATATCTCCAGGCGATGTAGAAGTAGAAACCACTATTCAAAGAAGCACTGAAACTAGAACAAGAGCTGGAACTGGTAGAACTCTTGGAGGGTTTACAACTCAACAACAAAGTTTTGGTGAAAGAGTTGTTGATATTAGTTTAGCTTCATTCATGCGTACTAGAACACTTACTTTTACTGCAACAAGAATGAAACCTAATACAAGATTGTTTGCATTCTTTGATGAAGAACCAGTTTCATCATTCTGTACTGTTTCTGGAGTAACAACTGATAATACTACAGTAGGAGTTGGAACAACAGATGCATCTGGAAAGCTCACAGGAACATTTACTATTCCAGACCCAAATGCTTCTGGTAATCCTAAGTTTAGAACAGGTGACAGAGTATTTAGATTAACTAGTTCATCAGCAAATTCTACTGGAACATCTTTAACTGATGATGAAGTAGAAACTTTTGCTGATGCAACTTATACTGCAAGAGGATTGAGAGTTACTACACAAGAAACTGTGCAATCCACAAGAGTTCCACAAATAAATAAAACTTCAGTCACAGAAACTGATACTAGAACTACTATTGATAATATTAGTGTGAATGCATCAGCAGATGGTATTATAGAATCTATAACCAACTTAGAAGAAACTAATGAAACACAACAAGGGTTGATAGATAATTTATCTCAAAGAGTAAGAGATAATTCTACTAATATAAATCAAAATAGAGATAATATACAGAATAATGCTGGTAATCTTGCTGGTATAAATAGATTTCTTTGGCCACCTCCTCCACCGCCAGTTAGAAACAGAGATCCACTTGCACAAACATTCTTAAATGGTCAGCCTGGTGATGCATCTGGTTCCTTTGTTACTAAAATTGATTTGTATTTTAAAAAGAAACATGATACACTTCCAATTGAAATTTATATGACGCCAACAAATGGTGGTAGACCTACAAAGGCTAAAGTTCCTTTTAGTTCTGTAACATTGGAATCTTCTCAAGTAAATGTTTCTGAAGATGCATCAGCAGTTACAACTGTAACATTTCCTAGTCCAATTTATTTGATGCCGAATAAAGAATATTCAATTGTGTTAAAACCAGATAATACAGATTATGAAGCTTGGGTTTCAAGATTGGGTCAAAATCAATTAGGAACAACACAAAGAATTACTCAGCAACCATTACTAGGTTCGTTGTTTAGGTCACAGAATGCTTCTGTATGGACAGAAGACCAATATGAAGATTTGAAATTTACCATATATAAAGCAAAATTTACAACAGCCACAACTGGAAATATTGACCTTCAAAATACAGTAATTCCTGTTGATACTTTAGATAACAATCCATTTGAAACAAGTAGTTCAGCAGGTACTGGAACAAAGTTTGGATTTAATCCAAATATTGTAAGAGTGCATCATAAAAATCATGGAATGAATTTTGCATCTCCAAGTAAAGTTACAATTGCAAATGTTGCTTCAAATACATACAATGGTATTGCTTCTACAAATTTAGAAGGAACTTTTGATATTAGTAATGTAACAGCAGATTCTTATACTATTTCTGCAAAAAACAGTGCAGCTGCAACTGCATCTGGAAGAGTGGGTGGTTCTAATATAACAGCAACAAGAGAAAATAATTTCCAATTAATTAGGCCTGTCATTGGTCAAATGACTTATGATACTGGAAAATTAAATCATAGTGTAAAAACTACATCAGCACGTTCTCCCCAAGGCTCTGAAACACCATATACTTTTGATACATCATTTAGAACATTGATTCCAAATGAAAGTTATTATTATACTTCTAATAGGTCTATTTTATCTGCAATTAATGAGACTACATACCTAAATAATACTAAATCATTTGTTTATAGAATTTCTATGACAACATTTGATGAGAATACTAGTCCAGTTTTAGATTTAAATCAAGTGGCTGTTCTTGCTGTAAACAATAGAATAAACAATCTTACTGCAAATAAAGTATTAGATACAACAACTGCTTCTTCTGGTACACCGGCAACAACATATACTTTAGATAGAATATTGACTGCTAGTGAAGAAGAACTTTTAACAGTTACCTTTGATGGTAATATTACAACTGCATTTACTATTTCAACTTCTTCAAGTGAAAGTAGTATAACATTTACATCTTCAATAACATTAACTAATAGTAAATCTATTACTGCATTTTTAGATGACCAATTTGTACCAGAAACAAATGCACAAGGTGGAAGTGCTCTTGCAAAATATTTAACAAAAGAAATTGTTTTAAACAATCCTTCTACAGCTCTTGATGTAAGACTTTCAGCTTCAGTTCCTCCAGAATCTGAAATTGAAGTATTTAGAAAAGTAAAATCTCCAGAGGATTCTTTAAGAATGGGAGAAATACCTTATGTAAAATTGAATGCAGATATTGTTCCTCCACCAAATTCAAATCGTTCACAGTCGCCATATAATGCAGACTTTAGAACTGATTTTTCAGAATATAAATTTAGTGAATCTGGAATACCAGAATTTACTTCTTTTCAAATAAAGATTGTAATGAAGGGAACTAATCCTGCATATCCACCAAGAATTAAAGATTTAAGAACACTTGCATTAGCCTTATGAATCAGCAATCTAATCTAATAAAAGTAGAAGGACATTCTTCTCTTGTAAGAAATACAGAAACAACAGCAATTGTTAATACTGATAAAACAGCATATGTTTCTTATATGAAAAGAGTAAATAAAAGTAAGCAAGAAAGTGAATCTTTAAAACATGCTATACATGACATTGATGATTTAAAGTCTGATATGCAAGAGATAAAAATTCTTCTTCAAAAATTAATGGATAGAAATTAATGGCAATCCGAAACGCAACTTCTAATTTTACATTTGAACAATGGCGTGTTGAATTTAATGAGTTAGCTACTGATGTTGGTGATATTAGTGCTGGTATTACTGGTAGTGTTCCTTCTGGAGCTTCTACATACACAACTGTCGAAACTGCTTTAGAAGCACTTGTTACTGATGTAAACAACATTATAAATGGTACACACAATTTTACTGGTAATGCAACTTTTGGTGGTAATGTTGATATTACGGGAAATCTCACAATAGGTGGATTAATTACAATTGGAGATAATGCTGCAAGTGATAGAATTACTGTTAATGCAACTTTAGAGAGTGATTTAATTCCAGAAGCTACGAATGCAAAAGATATTGGTTCTTCAACAAAAAATTGGAGAAACATTTATATTGGAACAGAAGCAATTCTTGCAAGTGCAAAAGTTTCTGATTTAACATCCGGTAGACTTGTAATATCTGGTACTGATGGTGCATTAGAAGACAATACAAATTTAACATTTTCGGGAACTACATTAACAGCTGCAAATATTTCGGTAGGAACAGAAGCAACTCTTGCAACTGCAAAAGTTTCTAATATTAGTTCTGGACAAATACCTATTGCTGGAACAGCTGGACTTCTTGCTGGAGATACTGATTTAACTTTCTCCGGTTCAACTCTTACAACAACGAATCTTTCAGTAGGGACAGCAGCAACTTTTGCAAGTGCAAAAGTTTCAGATTTAACTTCTGGTAGAATTCTTTTAGCAGGGACTGCTGGTGAATTAGAAGATAGTGCTGGTCTAACTTATGATGGAACTACTCTTGCAGTCACAGGTGCTGCAACTATCTCGACAACTCTAGGAGTAACACAAACTTTAAATGTTACTGGTGATGCATCATTTGGTGATGATGTGACAGTTACCGATAATCTTGTGGTGAGTGGAACAGGTCAATCAACATCTTCAACTACTGGAGCTGTGACTGTTGCTGGAGGTGCTGGTGTTGTGAAAGATTTGTATGTAGGTGGAAGCATTGTTGCAGGTTCAAATATTTCAATTGCAGGAAGTACACCATTTGGGACAGAAGGATTTTCTATTGCAATGTCTGTTGCTTTGGGATAAAAATAATATAAATAGAACTATAAAGGAAAAGGAATAATGGCAAATAACTTTAAAAATAGTTTTGCAACAATTGTAGGAGCTGGTGAATATTATCAAGTGACCGGCAGTGCCACTGATAATCATACGGGCCCACAAATGATTTATACTGCAAACGATGGAAGCACAGATGTGAATTCTATTTTGATTGAAGTAGATGCTTCAAATACCGGAAGTTCTGCTATTACTTTGACTTCTTTCATTCAAGATACAAGTTCAACTTTGGGAAGTATCACTAGTGTTATATCAGCAAGTGATGTCGCAACAGTTACAGTTGGAGCTGCTCATGGATTAAAAGTGGGACAATATGTACATATTACTGGTTCAACAGCAGCATATGTAAATGGTGTATATAAGGTAGCATCTGTACCATCTACAACAACTTTTACCTATGCACAAAATTCAAGTGCAGCAGATGGTACTGCCGCAGGAACCATTGTAATCTATAGAGCACATCATATTATAAAAGATGCACCAATTCCAGCAGGCTCTACACTTAAAGTTGTTTCCGGTCAAAAAATAGTTCTCAACGGAGGCGATAAGTTTTATGCATATGCAAGTGCTGGAACTTGTGATGTAATCGCATCAGTCTTGGAGGGTGTAAGTTAAAATGGCATACATAGGATACCCATATTCTACAGAACAAGCACTCAATATAAGATTTGAAGGTGACTTTGTTAGAGTGCCGACAGGTTCTACTGCTGACAGAACAAATAATATTTCAGCACCAGAAGCTGGAATGTTTAGATTTAATACAGATGAATCCAAATTTGAAGGTTATACTGGAAATGATTGGGGTTCAATTGGTGGAAGTAATACAGTAGATTTCACAGATGTAGGAGGAACTACACATAGCATTTCTTTTGCTGGTCTTCCATTCTATCTTGCAGATTCAACCTTTTCTCCCATTCTTATGCAAAACGGAAATATTAAATTCACAGAAGCCGGTGGGTCAACAATAAACTATAAGGTAAGGTAAATAAAATGGCAATAACAAATCAAGAAATAGTAAAAGCAATTAAAGCTGGAGGTGTAGTTACTAGTTTAGGTGAACTTGCCGCCGGTGATGCTATAACATTGAAAGGTGATGGGGGTTCTGAAACTGGACAAATCACTTTGAATAATGCAGGAAATACAGCAGGAACTGTTTTAAAATCTGGAGCTGTATCATCAAGTGTAACATTCACTCTTCCAACTGCTCATGGTTCATCTGGTAATGTTCTAAAAACAGATGGTAACGGGGTTCTTTCTTTTTCTGCTGATTCAGCTCCAACATCTCTTGATAGTAAAACTTTAACAACTGCAACTACAGTAACAGGAACTTTAAATTTAACTGGTGCAGCTATTACTGGAGCAAGTCCTTTAGTATTTGAAGGTGCAACAGACAATGATTTTGAAACTACATTTGCAATTACAGATGCAACAGCTGACAGAACAATTACTTTTCCAGATGCAACAGGAACAGTTGCTTTTACAAGTGACCTATCAACCTTTATTACTGCAAGTTCAACTGATACACTTACAAACAAAACTCTAACAGCTCCAGTTATTACATCAGTTACAAGTGGGGGAAACGCAATCACATTCCCTAATAGTACAGCACAAACACTTGCAGGGCTTGCAGAAGACCAAACATTTCTTGCTGCAAACAGGGGTTCAGTAACAGCAAATACAGCAGAAAGTTTAACTTTTGATTTAGCAGTTACTAACAATTTTACTGCTTCAATTTCAACAGGAACGCAAGCTATTACTTTTTCTAATGCAGCTTCAGCAGTGGGACAATCTGGAAATATTATATTGACTACAACTGGAGGAACAGTGACAGCTCATGCAAATACTAAAATTGCAAATGGTACTTCTCCAGATGGAGGATTGGGAACAATTAATGCAGCAGCTGGTGTATATTGGTTAAGTTATATTTGTATATCATCAACTGCAATATATGTAGTGGCTTCTGCAAAATTAGCATAATATAAAAAAACAGGTAAATAAAAAAAATGAGTATTATTTCTGGAAGTGCAGCAATATCAACAACTGGAAGTTCAGCTTTCTATGATTTTCCTATTGGTCAGAGCTTGATGTTTGATGGGAGTAGTATTTTATCTTTTACTCCTTCAAGCAATACTAATTCTGGATTATGGACATATTCAGTTTGGGTTAAACTGTCAGATTTTAGTGATGGCTTATTGCTTGGAGCAAGTCCAGGCAGTTGGCAGTCAGATATGAGATTTTCTGCTGGAGAACTTCAGTTTTTTGATAATGGTGGAAATAATTTTAATGTAGAATCATCAATGTTATTTAGAGACACTTCTGCTTTTTATCATATAGTTGTAGTTGTGGATTCATCACTCAGTACAGATAAGATAAAAATTTATGTAAATGGGTCTGTCATTAGTTTTTCAGCTAATTCTCAGTCATTTACCACTAGCAAATATAATCACTCTAGCTATGAAATGAGAATTGGAGGCAGAACAACATCTGTTGTCACTTTAAAAGGATATTTAGCTGAAGTAAATTTTATAGACGGTTACAAAACAGGATCTACTGTAGCAACTTATAGTGATTTTGGCGAAACAAAAAATGGTGTGTGGGTTCCCAAAGAATATAAACCGTCAGGTTCATCTAATCAATATGGCACTAACGGATTTAGATTGACCTTCAGTGATTCATCAAATCCAGCAAATGATTCTTCTGGGCAAGGAAATCATTGGACTGCAAGCGGATTTTAAAATAACAATAATAATTAATTTTTCTTTAGGTAAAAAACAAAATGGCAATAGCTGACCATATTAAAAAAGATTCACCAACAAATAATTTTGCTACTCTTAATAGTTTAAATTTGAATTCTTCACATAATAATCCAACTCAAGGTAATTTAAAAATTACTGGTCATACTGGTGGTTTTTATTATGGTGGTATTTTGTCATCTATACATGCTGATATATCTGACAGTAACCTTTACTATGCAGAGTTTGCTATGCTGAATTCTTTCAATTCCACAGGTTATTTTCAATTAGCAGTTGCCACAGATAATTATCAACCAACAAACACAGGTGCCCAATCAAAACCTCATGTAAATAGTAATGGGATTGGGTTTGGAGCATCAGGCACCAATATTGTCAGTAATAACACAAATGTGTTTAGCATTACAACTAGTTTCAGTGCGCCAGATACATCTGGAATATGGCAAATTCTATTTAAAGCTTCAACAGGAGAAGTTTGGTTTGGAAAAAATGGCACTTTATTAAATAGTGGTTCATCTGTAGCTAGTATATCTGGTGATTATAAAAATCTCAATTTTTGTGTAGAAGTATACACACAAAGTGACACTTGGGTTGTAAATTTTGGCCAAGACTCAACCTTTGGAGGAAATAAAACAAGCGGGTCAGCTTATGCTCCTGACGCTAGCGGTATCGGTGATTTTTATTATACTCCTCCTAGTGGTGCTAAAGCACTATGCACAGCCAATCTTCCTGACTTCACTCCTAATGTTGCTGATGATAATCCAGAAGATTTCTTCAAGTGTGTGTCTTGGACGGGTAACAGCACTGATAACAGACAGATAACTATTGGGTTTCAGCCGGATTTAATTTGGAATAAACGTAGAAATGTTGCCTCTACGGATAATCAATTACATGATTCGGTAAGAGGAATCACTAAAGTTTTAAGATCTAACACAACTGGCGCTGAAAATACAGAATCTACTGCTGTTAAAACAGTTAATTCAACTGGGTTCACAATTGGCACAGATAATAATATTAATAATCCTAATACTACTAATTATGTAGCTTGGTGCTTCCGTGCCGGTGGTTCGCCAAGTGGAGCAACATCAGCTACTGGGTCTGCTAAACGAATAAATAGTAGTGGCACACAAGACCATACTAGTTGTGAAGCGATACGAAATGACGCATTGGGGGGCAGTAGTAATCCTAGTGAGGATACAGCAAATCATATGTATACTCCTTCAGCGATGTCGATTAATCAACAGTCAGGCTTTTCAATTTTAACGTACCAAGGACACGGGACTAACACTTACCGCAGAATACCACATGGGCTGAATAAAAAACCAGATTTTGCAATTTTCAAGCAACTTACGGACAGTGGGTATTCTTGGCGAGTTTATCATAAATCTATTGGTGCGACTCACTCATTAATACTGGATTCAGCTGCTGCTGCAGCAGATCGTATTTACGATTGGAATGACACTGAACCGACTAATAAATATTTTACAGTTAATAATGATGGGGCGTTGCAGCTAGACGGTAAAAATTTCGTAGCATATATTTGGACAGAAATTCCCGGCTACAGTTTATTTTCATCGTATGTTGGCAACGGTTCAGCTACAGCAGGGCCGTTCATTGCAACCGGATTTAAGCCAGCATGGGTGTTGGTGAAACGAACTACGGACGGTACAAATAGCTGGGAAATTAGAGATAATGCTAGAGATACTTTTAATTCAGCAGATAATAGACTTTTCCCAGATTCGTCATTAGCAGAAGACCCAGATAATGAAGGTATCGATTTTTTATCTAATGGGTTCCGTATAATGAATTCTGGGGGTGGTTGCAATACTGATGAGAAAACTTATGTATTCGCAGCATTTGCAGAAATTCCCCAAAAATATGCAGTCGCTAGATAATATAATATAGTAAAAGGAAAATAAAACTATGTGGAAATATAAAGACAGAGTAATTCAAGTAGGACGTTCTTGGGTTGATGATGAAGGCACTCAATGGCCTTGGTCATGGAATAGAATGTCTGATGAAGACAAAGCAGGAGTAGGTCTTGTATGGGAAGAACCACCAGCTCCTCCTGCAGCTTATGATTCTAGATTTTACTATTCAGCAGATAATCCAAAACCATTAGCAGATGTAAATGTAGTTGATAAAGATGGAAATCCTGTTATGGATATAGACGGAAATCAAATGGTTCAGCATGGACTAAAGTATAATGCAATTGAAAACACAAAACAATCAGCTCATAACATGCTTGCAAAGTATGATTGGTATGCAATCAAGGAAGCAGAAACAAGTGAGGCAATGCCAGAGTCTGTTGCAACATATCGTACAGCTGTAAGAAGTGCATCTAATACCATTGAACAATCTATCACAGCTGCGGCAGATTTGGATGCCTTCATGGCACTATATGATGCCCCCGTAGACAGTGATGGAAATCCCACTGGAAATGCACCAATTAATGATTGGCCTACTGAACCAACAGTATAAATATTATACAAATAACAACAATGGAATCAATAAATGGATAGCAGCAATTATCTTGGTGCATCACCGGCATATGGAATATTTCAAAGACAAGTTTTAGCTGGTGATGGGTCAACAACATTATACGATTTAGATTATACTGTAAGCACTTCTACACAATTGCTTGTTTCTATTGATGGTGTTATTCAAGAGCCTGAATATTCATACTCAATCACGTTTGGAAGTTCCACAAGTAAAATAAACTTTTCTGAAGCCCCTGACAACGAAAGTAGAATTTTTATTACATACATGGGTAGACAACTGCTCACATCAACTACAGCACTTTCTTCTCCACATATTGATGCTGCTGATTCTACTAAATCACATCCAGCAGATTTTATAGGAAACGGTTCTACTACTGCATTTACATTAACAAGAACACCTTCTGTAGCTGGTGCTGTAAATATGATTGTTTTTGTGAATGGAACTTTTCAAGTATATGGTGCATCAAATGATTATACAGTTTCTGGTGAAACATTAACATTTAATTCTGCTCCTGCAAATAGTGCAAAAATTACTGCTATACAACTTGCAGAATCAAACAATGTAATTGACACTGTTAC